>Ga0207799_100142_pt1 | contig 70891 bp, 63 predicted proteins | sample TtanPargueraPR_4_FD_187742 | JGI IMG/M metagenome (GOLD analysis project Ga0207799, IMG submission 187742) | Aerobic enrichment media microbial communities from Bioluminiscent Bay, La Parguera, Puerto Rico - Tt and M2 (SPAdes) | ecosystem: Environmental > Aquatic > Marine > Unclassified ...
CAAATAGCAAAAATCGATCTACGGGAGCGGCTTTTTGTATCTAAGAAGATCTATAGGCTGCACTGAAACTGTATACCATGTACCCGGCCAAACTGTATACCATGTGGACTTGACAACGGGGGGTTGTTCCCTACAGGGTTCGGTAACAAAGGTAGATCGGCCCGATGAGGGCATCGGGCCCTACGCTTTTATGATAAGGTGATTTCCGGCAGAAGAAGGCGGAATAACACGGGGAGTTATTCCCTACAGGGGTACGGTTTCGGAGACAGGTCGGCCAGTATACTTTTCTCAACACCTTGCATATACTATCTAAAGGCGTGCATGTACCTCTGAAAACGCACCTCCCCAGGCTGGCATATATTTATCATTGACACCGATTATACACTGTGGTACAATGCATCCAATATACCGCCGGAGCGGTTAGCTGAGAGTAGCAGAGCAGAGATCGAGAAGAGTACAGCAGAGCCCATAGACGATGTAGATTGCCTGGGCTTTTTCCAGGTATTTTTGTACCCTCTTTTCTCTGTACAAACAGGTATAGACCAAAGGGGGTTTTTTATTTGCCCGGAAAACTTGTACCCATATCCTGCGAGACCATCGCGGATACCCTGACACCCATCTCCATATTCGCCCACCTCCGCGGACAGGGCGCGTGCTTTTTGCTGGAAAGCGCGGAGCGCGGGTCCCAGTGGGGCCGCTTCTCCATCATCATGCTCCGTCCCCAGGGGGAAGTGACCCTGAAGGACGGAAAGGTCTCAGCCAGCGGGGATCTAGCGGACCTAGCAGACTGCGCGACCCCCGAGGCGGTGGTGCGAAAGGCGCTGTCCCGCTATCAACTGAAGGACGAGGCGGGGCTTCCCCCCTTCTGCGGAGGTGTCGCGGGGTATTTCGCCTACGACTGTATCCGATATAGGGAGCATCTCCCCAACGCGCCTGCGGACGACATGGGATTTAGCGACCTGCACCTGTATCTATTCACCCAGGTGCTTATCTACGACCACCTGAAACACACGCTGCGCTATATCCGCCTGGTCCCCGAGGGCCAATCGAAGACGGAGGCCGAGACCATCCGTGCCGAGATGGAAGCGGTGCTCCACGCCGCCGTCACCAACGAGAGCCCCCTGCCTCCGGCGCTCAACACCGCGCCCTACCGGAGCGAGTCCAATATGAGCCGGGAACAGTACGAGGAAGCGGTCCGCCGGGCCATGCATTATATCCATGAGGGCGATATATTTCAGATGGTGCCCTCCCGGCGCAGGGTCTTCACCCCCGCCCCGGACCCCTTCGCGGTGTATCGGCGGCTTCGCAGCATCAACCCCTCCCCCTATATGTATTTCCTGGATTTCGACGGGTATCAGATCGTGGGCTCCTCCCCCGAGTGCCTGACGAGGACCAACGGGGAGTACGTGGAGACATTCCCCATCGCGGGGACCAGCCCAAGGGGCCGTACCGAGGAGGAAGATAAGCAATTCGCCGAGGCGCTGCTGGCCGATGAAAAGGAACGGGCCGAGCACGCCATGCTGGTGGACCTGGGGCGCAACGACATCGGGCGGGTGTCTCAATTCGGCACGGTCAGTGTCGAGGACTACATGCATATCGAGCATTTCTCCCACGTGATGCACATCGTATCCCGGGTGCGGGGCAGGCTCGCCCCCGGGCATGACACCGTGGACGCGCTGTTCAGCTGCCTGCCTGCGGGCACCGTATCCGGCGCGCCCAAGATCCGGGCCATGGAGATCATCGACGAGATGGAGCCCACCCGCCGGGGCCCCTACGCGGGAGCGGTGGGGTACTTTGACTTCAGGGGCAATATGGATACATGCATCACCTTGAGAACCCTCTTTTTCAAGGACGGGAAGGCCGTCGCCCAGGCGGGAGGCGGGATCGTGGCCGACTCGGTGCCGGCCAAGGAATACCAGGAGAGCGAGAACAAGCTGGGGGCGCTGACCCAGGCCCTGGGACTTGCAAAGGAGGCGGGACGATGATCTGCCTCATCGATAATTATGATTCTTTTACCTACAACCTCTACCAGTACCTCGGGGAGATGGACCCCGACATCCGGGTGTACCGGAACGACGCCATCACGCCCCGGGAGGTGCTGGACATGGGAGCCGACCACCTGGTGATCTCCCCCGGTCCCGGACATCCCGCCGACGCGGGGGTATCTGTGGAGCTGGTACAGACGCTATCCGGCCGCATCCCCATACTGGGGATATGCCTGGGGCATCAGGCCATCGGGCTCGCATACGGCGGGCAAATCGGGTACGCCCCCGCCATCCTCCACGGCAAGACATCCAAGGTCTATCACACGGGGCGGCGGATCATGGCGGGACTGGATCCGGTGCTAACGGCCGGGCGGTACCATTCGCTGATCGTGGAGCGCCCGTCCCTGCCATCCTGCCTGGAAGTGCTGGGGCAGACGGGAGACGGGCTCGTCATGGCCATGGCCCACGAGAGCCATCCCACCTACGGGCTGCAGTTTCACCCGGAGTCCATACTCACGGGATGCGGGAAACTCATACTTAAAAAATTTTTAGAGAATCACTGATTAAGTCTGATGCGCGGATTGCCGAAAGGATTTTTTGATCCGGCAAGGCGAAAAGCGCAGGCATACCGGGCGGTATTCCGAGCATTTTCAACGTAGCCGGGCGGAAAATAATCCGGCAGGACGTGTATCAAGATTTAATCAGTGGTTCTCCTAAGAAAGGCGGTCAGTCAAATGATTAAGGACGTATTGCAGAAATTGATGGACGGCTGTGACCTCACCGAGATAGAAGCCCAGGATATGATGAACGCCATCATGGGCGGGGAGCTGACCCCGGCCCAGATCGGGGGATTGCTCATCGCGCTTCGGATCAAGAAAGAGACTGTGGAGGAAATCACCGGCTGCGCCAGGGTCATGCGTGACAAGGCCCTGCGGGTAGACCTGGGGGGGCTGGAGTGCATGGACACCTGCGGCACCGGGGGCGACGGCAGCGGGACATACAATATCTCCACCGCCACGGCCTTCGTGCTGGCGGGAGCGGGGGTGGCGGTGGCCAAGCACGGCAACCGCTCCATGTCCAGCCGCTGCGGAAGCGCCGACGTTCTGGAGGCCCTGGGGGCCAGGGTGGACCTAAGCCCGGAGGGGGTCGCCCAATGCATCCATCAGGCGGGACTGGGATTCATGTACGCCCCGGCCTACCACAGCGCCATGAAGTACGCCGTCGGCCCCCGTAAGGAACTGGGGGTACGCACGGTATTCAATATGCTGGGTCCATTGACCAATCCCGCGGGGGCGCGCCGTCAGGTGCTGGGGGTGTATGACGCGAGCCTCACCCACCCCATCGCGGAGGTGCTGGGGCGGCTGGGGGCGATGCGGGCCCTGGTGGTCCACGGCTCCGACGGCCTCGACGAACTGACCGTCACGGGCTCCACCTATGTGAGCGAGCTCAGTGAAAACGGGGTCGTCACCGATTACCAGATCCACCCCGAGGGGCTGGGCCTAGGGATCTACCGGCCCGAGGAACTGCACGGGGGCGACGCCAAAGAGAACGCCGCCATCATCCGGGGACTCTTCAGCGGGGACACGGGAGCCAAGCGGGATATACTGCTGCTCAACAGCGGGGCCGCCCTCTATGTAGCGGGAAAGGCGGAATCCCTGCCCGACGGGATACAGATGGCAAAGGATATCATCGATAATGGTGTGGCGATGGAGCGGCTCAACGCATTCGTCGCGTTCACTAAAGGGTACGCGGCATGATCCTGGATGAGATCGTAGCGAAAAAGAAAAAGGATCTAGCGGCCAGGCAGGCGGCCATACCCCTGGAAAAGCTCAGGAAAAGGGTGCAAAACGCCCGCCGGGAGTCACGGGATTTCCGGGAAGCCCTCTCCGGACACGGACTGTCCATCATCGGGGAGATCAAGAAGGCATCCCCCTCCCGAGGGGTGATCCGGGAGGATTTCGATCCGGCTGATTTGGCGCGGCAGTACGCCGGAGCCAATGTCCAGGCCCTCTCGGTACTTACCGAAGAGCACTTTTTTCAGGGGGACCGCTCCTATCCGGCCCTGGTGAGGGAGGCCTGCGCGCTGCCCATCCTGCGGAAGGACTTCATCATCGACGCCTGGCAGATATGGGAGTCGGCCCTATTGGGGGTGGACGCGGTGCTGCTGATCACCGCCGTCCTCTCCCCCACCCAATTGAGCAATTTTATCAGTCTCAGCAGGGACCTGGGCCTTACCGCCCTCACCGAGGTCCACGACAAGCGGGAGCTCGACATGGCCCTCCACGCCAAAGCCAGGATCATCGGGATCAACAACCGGAATCTCCATGATTTCTCCGAGAACCTGTCCACCACCGAGCGGCTCGTAAAGCACATCCCATCCGGGAACGTGGTGGTGGCGGAGAGCGGCATCCATACCCCGGAGGATGTCGCCCGGATGAAACGTGCCGGTGTGGACGCCCTGCTCATCGGGGAGGCCTTTATGCGGGCCGGGGATATCCCCTCCGCGGTGGCGTCACTGCGGGAGATGAGCGCATGACAAAAGTAAAGATATGCGGATTGACCCGGATGGAAGACGCGGACTGGGCCAATGATCTAAGACCTGATTATGTGGGGTTCGTCTTCGCCGAGAGCAGGCGGCGGGTAAGCCCGGAAAAGGCTGCCCGGATCGCGAAGGGAATTGACCGCTCGGTCAAACGGGTGGGCGTGTTCGTCAATCCTACCTTGGATGAGATACATGAGGTACTCGACGCCTGCCCGCTGGACGTATTGCAGCTCCACGGGGAAGAGCGTCCGGCGTTCTATGAAAAAGTGGGCATGCCCGTGTGGAAGGCCTTTCGAATGCGGAGCCCGGAGGTCCTCGCCGAATTGGACGAGTACCGGGTCGACGCTTATGTGCTGGACGGGTGGCGACCCGATAGCTACGGGGGCACCCAGACCCGTTTCCCTTGGGAATGGGCGCAGGAATATGATTTCAAGAACAAAAGGATCGTATTGGCCGGAGGGCTCTCCGCTGAGAATGTGAGCGAAGCCATCCAAAGTGTAAAACCATGGGCGGTGGATGTGAGCAGCGGCGTGGAGACCGCCGGGATCAAGAATACAGCCAAGATCGCAGCGTTTCTGGAAAGGGTGAGACAGTATGAGTAATACGACAGGACGGTATGGGGAATACGGCGGGCAGTACGTGCCCGAATTATTGATGCACGCGCTGAAGGAACTGGAGGCGGCCTGGGCGGATGCCAAGGCGGACCCCTCCTTTATGGCGGAATACCGCCGGTTATTGACCGACTACGCGGGGCGGCCCTCTCCCCTGTATCTGGCGGAAAATTTAACGCGGGAACTGGGGGGCGGTAAGGTCTATCTCAAGCGGGAGGATCTCAACCACACCGGCTCCCACAAGATCAACAATGTGGTGGGACAGGCGCTTTTGGCCATGCGGATGGGTAAAAAACGGATCATCGCCGAAACGGGCGCGGGACAGCACGGGGTGGCCACCGCCACCGCCGCGGCCCTATTCGGCCTAGAGTGCCGGGTATACATGGGCACCGAGGATATCGAGCGCCAGGCCCTCAATGTGTTTCGTATGAAGATGCTGGGGGCGGAGGTAGAGCCCGCGTCCTGCGGCACCGGGACCCTGAAGGACGCCACCAACGAGGCGCTCAGGCATTGGGCCGCCCGGGTGGAGGACACCTATTACGTCATCGGCTCGGTGGTGGGGCCCCACCCCTACCCCGAGATCGTCCGGGACCTGCAACGGATCATCGGGGACGAACTGCGTGAGCAGATCATGGATAAGGAAGGCAGGCTCCCCGATCATATCATCGCCTGCGTGGGAGGCGGGTCCAACGCCATGGGGATATTCTACCCCTTCCTCGGGGACGCCGATGTGAAGATGGCCGGCGTGGAGGCCGGGGGCGAGGGCCTGGATAAGCGCCACGCCGCCACCTTGAGCAAGGGAGATGCGGGGATCCTGCATGGGATGAAGAGCGTGTTTTTACAGGATGCGCACGGGCAGATCACCCCGGCCTTTTCCATATCGGCGGGGCTTGATTACCCCGGCATCGGTCCCGAACACGCCCACCTCCACGCCACCAAGCGCGTCCACTACGAAGCGGTGACCGACGAGGAAGCCCTGGCGGCGTTTAAGCTATTGACGCGGCTGGAGGGGATCATCCCCGCCATGGAGAGCGCCCACGCCCTGGCCTACGCGGTGAAATACGTCCCCCAAACGCCGAAGGACGCCGTCATCGTCATCAATCTTTCCGGCCGAGGGGATAAGGATGTCCAGCGCATCGCCGATATGGATAAGGAGGGCACAGTATGAGCCGGATCACCAAACGCTTTATAGCACTGAAAGAAAAAAAACGGACCGCCCTGATCCCCTTCTTCGTACCGGGGGTACCAGAGGGTATGTCCATCGAGGATATGGTACTGCACCTGGAGAAGGCCGGGGCCGATCTCATCGAGATCGGGGTCCCCTTCTCCGACCCGGTGGCCGACGGCCCCGTCATCCAGCGGGCCGACGAGCGGGCGCTCGCCGACGGGATGAATATCGACAGGATACTCGATGCCGTCGCCACTGTCCGGGATAGGACCGAAACGCCGCTCCTGCTGCTGATCTACTTCAATACCATCCATCACTACGGGTGCGGGCGGTTCGCTAGAGCCTGCCGGGAATCAGGGGTGGACGGGCTCATCGTCCCCGATCTCCCCTATGAGGAAGCGGCGGATCTGAAGGAACCATTAAACGGCATGCCCATCGATCTCATCACACTGGCGTCCATGACCTCCCGCGAAAGGCTGCCCATGATCCTCACGGATTCCAAAGGTTTCGTGTACTGCGTGTCCACCAAGGGAGTCACGGGTGAGCGGGGCGAGCTCCATGAGGGATTGAAGGGATTCCTGGCCGAGGTAGCGGGTATCACCAGTGCCCCTCGGGCGGTGGGATTCGGGATCTCCACCCCCCAGCAGGCACACTCCCTGAAAAGCCGCTGCGAGGGAATTATCATAGGGAGCGGCCTCGTCAGGCGTCTCCTGGACGAAGGGTTGGACGAAGGGTTGAATTTTGTAAGGACTTTGCGAAAAGCCCTGGATACATAAGTGAAAAGATGGTATACTAGCACACATAGTTTGCGTGGCTAATAGTTTGTTTTGCTAAGTGTTAACAAGAGTTGTTTCTCCCTCTCTCTTTTTTGCGGGCCGCCTCGGGCGGCCCGGTTTTTATTGGAAAGCAAAAAGGGTCAATTGTCCACGTCTTTGCGGCAGAAAATGTCAAGACGGCTGTCTCTATATTTTATATGCTATTCACATATTTACTGAAGGAGGCACGGCTATGGAAGAGATGAAATTGAAGGCCATCGGAAAGGTGGAACCGGCCGAAGACGGTTTCGCCATCAAGCTCAATGAAGAGTACAGGGACGCGTTGATGGGTCTTACCGGGTTTTCCCACCTGCACATACTGTGGTGGGCCGACCAGGTGGACTCGCCACAGGATAGAGCGGTCACGGTGATTGACAAGCCCTACAAACAGGGCCCTGATAAACTGGGCATCTATGCGACGCGCTCTCCCATCCGCCCCAATCCCATAGCGGATACGGTTGTGTATGTCACCCGGATTGACCACGAGAATGGCGTCATATATACTCCCTATATAGACGCGGAGCCGGACACCCCCGTCCTGGATATCAAGATCTATCTCCCCTGCTGCGATATCGTCAAGAACTATTCGGTGCCTGCGTGGGCCGAGGTGTTTCCGGACAGCCTGGAGGACTCCGCGGAATTCGACTGGGAGTCGGTATTCAATTTTGATCCGTCCCGCGGATGAAAGTAGATGAAGTACATTGAGCAATAGGGAACTGATCTATCGATCACTGGCCCTCATAGAGGAGAACCTGAGAAGCGATATGTCCGTGTACGATGTATCAAAGCGGCTCGGGTTTTCCCTGTATTATTTCAGCCGCCTCTTTAAGGGGATCACGGGTATCTCCCCCAAGTCCTACATGCTGCAAAGAAAGATCACCGAATCGGTCGGGGATGTCCTCCATACGGACAATCGGATCATCAACATCGCTTATACATACGGTTTCGGCACGCCGGAGTCCTTTACGAGGGCCTTTCAAAAGATCATGGGGGCCAATCCCTCGGACATCCGCAGGGAGGGATCCGCGGGCCGGGGCAGGCTCCTATGCCCCATCACCCGGGAGACGATCGTGCATAGACAACATATGGTGAAGAAAGAACCCGAACTGGTGGAACTGGGGCCGGTCTATCTGGTGGGCCTTCCGTTTTATTATGAATTGGGCCAGGTGGACGACCTGTCCAGCCCGTGGCAGAAGCTCCTAGACAATGCCGCCGCCATCCCGGACAGGATTATCCCGGAAAAATACTACCAGGTACAGTACTGGTTTGCGGACCAGGATACGGAATCAATCTTCTTCTATATCGCATTGGAGGTCAATAGCTACAAGGACATACCGGTCCAATTCACCGCCAAGAGCTTGCCCAGACAGACATACCTGAAATTCCTGCACAAGGGTTTTTCCAACAAGGTGGGTCTCACCTACCGGTATATCTATGAGCAATATCTGCCCGAGACCGACTACAAGCTGCCCCATTTATTCAATTTCGAATACTACGGGCCTGAACACAAAGGGCCCTACAATGAAGAATCGGTGAGCGAGATCTATATACCGGTGGAGGGGTAGGAGGCATTATTCAAAGCGATCCCTTCTATGAAATGTGGATATATTATGACACCCGTATGTCGTAGTATATGGCGTATGATGTGTGTATCATATCGGAAAATGAGGTAGATGGACATGGAGAGCAGTCATGAGATGCCTCAGACGGGGCGGATCGGTCGTTTTGTAAAGATATTGCGAACTAAGGCAGGGGATAAAGCGTTCCTGGAGATATTGAGGAATGCCAACAGTTATAAATCATTTGACGCAAAGGAGAAATCCGCCTGGTGGAAGAGAGCCGTCAAGGTAATGGAGCGGCTTTTAGGAAAAAAAACAGCGATCGGGATTATGACCGAATGTGGGGCCAAATGCTGCGGCAAGGGACAGCGAGATACCGCTAGAAGGCTCTATGCGGAATCGGGATCACTGCTCAAATTCCTTGAGAGGATCAGCATATATGAGGTCAAGGAAGGCGACCTGCGCTATACTCTGAAAGACGCTCACACCATCATAGCGGAGCACCACAAGTGCTTCTGCAAGCAGGTCGCCAGTACGGGGGAGCCATTTGTGAATGGGACCTACTGCCAGTGCTCGGTGGAATTCAATCGGCAATTCTTTTCCGCCGCGTTAGGCCGTCAGGTGCGTGTCGAATTGCTACAGTCCATCATCAATGGCGGAGATTCGTGCAAATTCAGAGTCACATTCTAGGGAGATTATCAATGATGTTTGAACGTTTTCTTGATAAATTGGCTCGGCCTAGCGAAGATGAAATACTGGGGGCGCTGGGACTGGCGGCGCCTATATGGCTCGATATTTGCGAATACATCCGGTCTCATTATGCTGAAGTCCCTGAGATGATTTTTTTTACTAAAAACTATGGATGGTCCGTCCGATACCGCAAGAACAAAAAGACGCTATGTTACCTTTTCCCGGAGCGGAATGCTTTCTCCGCATTGATCGTATTGGGCAGCAAGGAAGCCGTGCGGGCCGAAGACATGGCACATAAGATGAATAAAGCGGTCAGGCGCGTCCTGGAAGATACGGAGCAGCTCCACGACGGCCGGTGGCTGTGGATCAGGGTAACGGAGGCAAGCGACTGCGCGTCCCTTAAGGTACTGCTCAGCGCAAAGAAAAAGCCCGCCATGTAGTGACGCCAGGCTATCGTTGAATCAACGTCTTTTTTCCAGATTGACAAGCTTTTTCATCGCTTCCCCATACCCCGTAAATCCCTTCCCGCTGATCTGGGCGATGCAGGCGGCCTTGGTCACCGACACCTGCCGGAAGGCCTCTCGGGTGCTGATATCGCTCAAGTGCACCTCCACGGCGGGAAGAGCCACTGCCTTCAATGCGTCCAGGATTGCGATGCTGTAATGGGTATAGGCGGCTGGGTTGATGACGATGGCGTCATAGGCCCCCAGGGCATCCTGGATGCGGGTGACGATGTCCCCCTCGCTGTTGCTCTGAAACACCTCGGCCTCCACCCCGAGCTTCTGCGCCTGTTCCCCGATATAGGCGCGGAGATCGTCGTAGGTCTCCTTCCCGTAGATACCGGGCTCACGTATGCCCAGCATATTGAGATTGGGTCCGTTGATGACGAGGATGCGCATGATTATTCCCCCTTCGCGGCGGCGATGATGTTATTAAGAGCCTCTTCTGCGGTACCGCTATTGTCGATCACATAGTCGGCGGTGCCCCGGTAGAGGCGCTCCCGCTCCCTGTATATCGTATTGAGTTTTTCCTTGCCCTCCTGTAAGAGCGGCCTGTGGTCGGTGTCGATGTCGGTGAGTATCTGATCCACCGGCCTGTCGATAAAGAGTACGATCCCCTGTCGGCCCAATGCGTCCATGTTTTCCTGCCTAAGCACCACGCCGCCCCCGGTGGCGATGACGGCTCCCTCCAGACCGCCGATCTGCCGGGCGGCTTCGGTCTCAATATCCCGGAAAAACCCCTCGCCTTTTTTGAATAGTTCGGGGATGGGTCCGTGGCGCTCCTCGATCCAGGCGTCCATGTCGATGAACATCCGGCCAAGTGCCATGGCGGCCCTATACCCCAGAGCGCTCTTGCCGCTCCCCATCATGCCGGTCAGCACGATATTGAGCCTGTCCCCCAGCATCTGTTTCTTTAGTTCATTGTATATATCCCTGGTGATTTCTTTGGGGATGTCCACGCCCTGCCAGATCTCCTCGGCCCGGACCGCCTGGGCCACGAGCATATAGAGGCCGTTTATAGCCTTCTTCCCGGCGTTGGCGGCGAGGCGCAGAAGCTCGGTCTCCCAGGGGTTGTAGATCAGGTCCACGACGGATGTGAACCGGCCGATCAGGTCCTCCCCGATGAGGCTATCACCGGTGTGGGGGTGCATCCCCACGGGGGTGCAGTTGACAAGGATGTCCCTCTCCCCCAAGGCCTCGATCTCGTCATGGGATATGACCCGGCTGCCGGGAAACCGCAGGATGTCGGCGGGAACGTCCACGCTGGCCAGGGTCAGCTCCCCCGCCCCTGCGTCCAGCAGATAGGCTGAAACGGCCTTGGCTGCCCCCCCGGTACCCAGGACCAGAACGCGGGCGCCCTTGACCTCGATCCCCTCGACCCCAAGCATCTCCCCGAACCCATAATAATCGGTATTGTGACCGTAGAGCTTTCCGGCCTTCACCGCCACGGTATTGACCGCCCCCACGGATTTGGCCTGAGGGGATATCTCGCTCAGGTAGGGAATCACGGTCTCCTTGTAGGGGATGGTGACGTTGAACCCCTCCAGGGAGAGGGCCTGTCCCCCCATCCACTCACCCACTGTATCGTGGGGGACTTCGTACAGATCGTACCGACCGTCTACCTTTACTGAGTCGAATATCCGTCCGTGTATCCGGGGGGACAGGCTGTGGCCGAGGACCTCTCCGAGCAATCCGTATTGTTTCATCATCGTTCCTTTCCGTCCGGCATGGGACACGCCTGGTAATTGCCCAATAATTTAAAAAAATTGCAATGGGTCTTGACCTCGTGAAGCAGTGTCCGGGTAATGTCATCAGACATATTGCCGCTGAAATCCAGGTAAAAGAAATACTCCCAGGAGACCCCCTTGATGGGGCGGGACTCGATCTTCAATATATTGGCCCCGTGCTTGGGAAACGCCGAAAGCGCCGAAAAGAGAGACCCCGGCACGTGATCGAGACTGAAGACGATGCTGATCTTGTCGCAGGACGCATCGGCGATCATCTCGGGACCGATCACGGCGAAGCGGGTGTAATTGTAGTCGTTGTCATGAACGTTTTCGGCGAGGGGCGTAAGGCCGTACAGTTCCCCGGCCCGTATCGAACTTAGGGAGGCGTAGGCCGGATTCCCCTGTTCGCTCACGTATTTGGCGCTGGTGGCGGTGTTTTTATAGGGCACCTGGAGCCAGTCCCGGTGGGCGTCCATAAGCTCATGGCACTGCAGAAATCCCTGGGGATGTGAGTACACGTGGGTGATGCCGACAAGATCCGCCCCCGGGAGCCCCCAGAGGTGGTAGCGGACCTTCACGATCTCCTCCCCGATGATATAGAATCCATACTCACCCAGTAGATCCACCACCGTGGCGATGCTGCCGGTATTGCTGTTTTCGATGGGCAGCACCCCGTACCGGATCTCACCCTTTTTCAGCGCGACGAACACATCCTCAAAGGCGTCGTAATTCTGAAACGCCGCGTCCGGGCAGAAAAAACCCAGGGTGGCCTCCTCGCTGAAGGACCCCATAACCCCCTGGTACCCAATGACCGTATCGGACGTGAGGGGGGGTCTCAGCCGCTTCACGGAGGATGGCACGCCCTCCCCCTGGCGCTTGCGGGACAGCTGCATCATGTTCAGGAAGAGCTCCCGGACAAAGGGGACGAGACTCTGGTCAGAGAGCCTGTCGACCGCGCGGTCGATGACCTCCTGCTCCCGCCCGGGGTGATAGATACTGAGACCATTGGCCTGCTTGATAGCGGCGATCTCATCCACGATGGCCATCCGCCGCTCAAACAGCGCGACCAGATTTTGGTCTATGGCGTCGATCTCCCTGCGCATCGTATCCAGGTCTTTACCACTCATACTGTCCCTCCATCATCTCGTCCAGGAGTACCAGGGCCAAGGCCGCCTCGATCACCGGCAGCGCCCGGGGCACGATACAGGGGTCGTGACGCCCCTGTATGGCAATGGTCGTATCTTTCCTTGTATGCAGGTCCACCGTTTTTTGTTCCAGGGAGATGGACGGTGTGGGCTTGATGGCGGTCTCAACCAGGATGGGCATCCCGGTACTGATGCCCCCGAGGATACCGCCGTTGTGATTGGTCTTTGCCCGCACCGAGCCATCCGACATCCGGTAGGCGTCGTTGGCCTCGCTCCCCTTCATCTCACTTAAGCCCGCCCCCGCGCCGAAGGACACCGACTTGACGGCGGGGATGGAATAGATCAGTCCCGCGATTCGGCTCTCCAGGGAGCCGAAGAAGGGGCTGCCCAGTCCCGCCGGGACCCCCGCGGCGGCTGTCTCCACGATACCCCCCACCGAGTCCCCCTGTTCCCTGGCCGCCATGATCGTATCGATCATCGTCTCGGACACAGACGTATCCAGCCCGGGAAACGGGCTTTTCCCCAGCGTCTTAAGCACAGCGGCATCGATCCTGGCCGGGTCAAAAGCCGAATCCTCTATATCGTGGATGCGACGGATATGGCTGCCTATGGCGATCCCGTGACGCGCGATCATATCCATGGCCAATGCTCCCGCGAACAGCAGCGGCGCGGTCAGACGCCCCGAGAAATGGCCCCCGCCCCGCATGTCGGCGTGGCCGCCGTATCTCACATAGGCGGGCCAGTCGGCGTGGCCGGGCCGGGGGGTGTCCCTGATCGCGTCATAGTCCTTTGAGTGGGGACTGGTGTTCTCGATAACGGCGCACAGCGGCGCGCCGGTGGCACGGTCGTCCTTTACACCGCTTAGGATACGCACCTGGTCCGCCTCTTTCCGGGGGGTTGACCAGGGGGTGCGTCCCGGAGCCCGGCGGGCCATCTGTTCCTGTATAAACGCCGGATTGATGGCCGATCCCGGAGGCAGTCCGTCTACCACGATCCCGATGGCCGGACCGTGGGATTCCCCAAATAGACTCAACCGGATATGATTGCCCCAATTATTCATGTATTTGTCCCCCCAACGATTTGAAATCTTCCCAGAAATCAGGATAGGTCTTATTGACCGCGTCGGCTCCCTCGATGATCAATGCTCCATCAACTCTGGGCGATATCGCGGCCAGCGCCATGGCGATCCTATGATCGTTCCAGCTGCTCACCCGGTTTCCCTGCAAGACCGGTTTGCCTGTGATGCGCAGGCTGCTGGGGGTCTGGGTGACGCTCGCCCCCATCTTGCCAAGCCCCTCGGCGATGGCGGCCAAGCGGTCGGATTCCTTGATACGAAGCCTCGCGGCGTTTATGATCTGGCTCTCCCCCAGGGCTACCGAACCAAGGGCCGCCAATACGGGCGCCAGGTCCGGACATTGGCTGACATCGGCCCGAAAGTCCGATACCCGTCCCGGGTGAACCATAAGCGTATCATCCCTAAACTCCACATGATCGGAAAGGATACGGGCGATCTCCCGGTCGGGCTGTATCGACTCCGGGTTCAGCCCCCGGATGCCGATCTCGCCCCCCAGCACTCCCGCCGTCATCCAGAAGGCGGCCTGGGACCAGTCCCCCTCTATGGCCAGGGACGTACTCGTGTAGCTCTGGCCGCCGGGGATATGGTAATGGGCGTAGCTTCCCGGCTCCTCGATCTCGATCCCGAAACGCCGCATCATGCCGATCGTCATATCCACATAGGCACGTGACTGTAGGGGGGATGTGATATAGATATCCGAGTCATCGGACAAAAGGGGCAGCGCGAATAAGAGCCCCGTCACAAACTGAGAGCTGACATCACCGGGCAGCTCATAGGCGCCCGCCTGAAGCGTACCCTGCATCTCTAGCGGCAGGGTGGCGTCCGGCGGATGCTGAATCAGGATGCCCTGTCGTGCAAAGAGAATGATGTACTGATCCAGTGGCCGCTGGGGCAGGCGTCCCCTGCCCGTAAGCACAGTCCGGCCCTCTTGGAGGCAGCAAATGGGGGTTACAAACCGCAGGGTGGAACCCGACTCACCGCAGTCGATCCGTCTGCTTTCTGATGCGGGGATACCGCCGCCCTGCACCGTCACCGTATTTCTGCCGGGATAGGCCTCGCTTTCCCGGATATCGATGGCGGCGCCTAAAGCGGTAAGGGCCCCGGCGGTGGCCCGGATGTCATCGTTGAGCGCCACATTGTCAATCACGCTCTCCCCTGGGCTCAACCCCGCGCAAATCAGCGCCCTGTGGGTCATGTACTTGGACGGGGGAATCAGCAGCGTTCCCGCAAGGGGTCCCGGTGTAATATGTATATCCATACCTGCCCTCTCTATCTATCGTACAGATGCCGGATCAGCGTGTCCGGCTCGATGGTCTCTACACAGGCACTGCCGATCTGCCGCAGGAAAACCGCGTGGATCTCCCCCTGGTAGGCCTTCTTGTCCCGGCGAAGTATGGAAAGGACCTCCTCCTGCTTCATCTCCGGAAACTCGGTGGGCAGACCGAAGGTCGTAAGCATGCGCTGGATCTGATCCCCCACCCCGGCTTCTGTGATCCCCAGCGCCTCTCCTATCCGGGCCATGGCCGCCATGCCTATGGCGACCCCCTGGCCGTGGCTGTAGGTATCGTACCCGAAGTAATTCTCCACCACATGGCCCAGGGTATGGCCGTAATTTAGAATACGGCGAAGGCCCCCCTCCCGCTCGTCCTGCTCCACCACCTTCTTTTTGATGGCGCAGTTACGGTAGATGATATTCTTAAGCTTATCGCTCTTTCGCACTTCCCCGATGGATGTAAATCCCGCCAGGGTATCGTAGAGCGTGGCGCTCTGGATGAAGGCGTGCTTAATGACCTCGGCGAATCCGTCGATGAAGTAGGCGTCCGGCAGTGTCGTAAGCACATGTGGGTCCACATAGACCGCCCGGGGGTGGTAGAAGGTCCCGGTGAGGTTCTTTCCTTCGGGGAGATTGACCCCGGTCTTGCCCCCCACACTGCTGTCCACCTGGGCGATCACCGAGGTGGGTATCTGGACGAGTGAGAGGCCCCGCAGGTAGATGGAGGCGGTAAACCCGGCTATGTCTCCGACCACGCCGCCCCCTAAAGCGATCACGATGTCCCCGCGGTCCATCCCCAGGTCCACCAGACAGGACAGCAGGGAAAAGACCGTCTCCGGCGTTTTGTTGGGTTCTCCCGCGGGCATCTCGATCACATGGGCCTCGACCCCGCCGGCCCGTAATTCTTCCCGAATAGCCCCCGCGTACAGGGGGCCTACATTGGTATCGGTGATGATCACCGCCCTGCGGCCCCGGTAGTCCGGGATCAGATCGGGGGCCACACGGGACCGGCACCCGGACTCCACCATGATGGGATACCGGCGAAAAACGCCGGGAAGCTCCATAATCAATTCATTCATTGCCTGCCTCCTGTGCCCGCTCTGTCATACGATCCAGGCGGGACTGTATCGCCTGCCTGTCCCCGTTCTCTATGCTTTTTTTCAGGTCGCTGATTTCCCGCTCGAATGCCTCGATCCGGGAGAGGATATGCGATGTATTGTGGCTGAATAACTCGGCCCACAGGGGGGTATTCATCCGGGCGATCCGGGTCATGTCCCGGAAGCTGCCGCCGGTGAAGGGGGCTAGATCCTCCTCCCACTGGCTGCTCAGGTAAGCGGCGGCGATGATATGGGGGAGGTGACTAGTGGCTGCCATATACCGGTCGTGATCCGCCGGATCACTCAGGACCACCCGGGCGCTGCCGATACCCCTGGCCATATCCGCCACCATGTCTACGGCGTGTTGAGCGGTGACGGGCAGGGGGGTCAGTATGTAATTGCACCCCTTGAAGAGCCCTTCCTCGGAGCGCTCGTATCCCCAACCCTCCCGGCCCGTCATGGGATGGCCGGGGACGAAATCCACATCGGACCGCCAGCAATCTTCCGTTTCCCGGATCACCCATTCCTTGAGTCCGCAGATATCGGTGACGACGCTCCCCGCCATGAAATGATCCATGTGCTCCCGGATAAAGGCAATGGTCTCGGCGGGGGGCAGGCAGATGATCACGAGCTGGGACTGGGAGAGGTGCTCCGCCGCCTCCACAGATCCTCCGTCGATCACCCGGTCCGCCACCGCCCGCACCAGCACGGTGCGGTCGGTATCCACCCCCCAGAGATGCTGGGGGCGGAGTTTGGAGAGCGCCTTGGCGTAGGAGCCCCCCATGAGCCCGAGGCCTACGATGGTGATGTCCATCATGTCGTAATTGACTGTGTTTCTGGTACTGCAGCAGTCCATCAGAGGCTCCTGCCCATCAGACCCGCCATCGGCTTCAGTTCCTCCATGATGGCGGCGAATTCATCGGGCCGTACCGACTGTTTCCCGTCGCACAGCGCCTGCTCGGGTCTATTATGCACCTCGATCATCACACCGTCGGCCCCCACCGCTAAAGCCGCCCGGGCCAATGGCCGGACAAGGTAAGACAGCCCCGTGGCGTGGCTCGGGTCCACGATCACAGGCAGGTGGCTGCGCTTCTTGATGATGGGGATGGCGGATAGGTCCAGGGTGTTGCGGGTATATTTCTCGAAGGTGCGGATCCCCCGCTCGCATAGGATGATCTCATTGTTGCCACCCGCCATGATGTATTCGGCGCTCATCAGCCATTCCTCGATGGTGGCGGAGAGACCCTTTTTCAATAATATGGGCTTTCTGATCTTGCCCAGTTCCTTCAATAGCTCGAAGTGCTGCATATTGCGGGCGCCCACCTGGATGATATCCACATCCTCCACAAACCGGTCGATCATCTCGGTGGACATGATCTCGCTCACGATGGGAAGCCCCGTCTCCTGCCGGGCGATCTTTAATAATTCCAGGCCCTCGAGGCCCAATCCCTGGAAGCTGTAGGGTGAGGTCCGGGGTTTGTAGGCGCCGCCCCTTAAGAATGTCGCCCCCGCCGCCTTAACCTTCTTGGCGATGGTGACGATCTGTTCTTCGCTCTCCACCGAACAGGGGCCCGCGATCACGGTGAATGTGCCGGGTCCTATTTCGCGGTCCGCTACGGTGATGCTGGTGGGCGTGGGGTGGAACATGCTGTTGGCCCGCTTGTAGGGCTCCTGGACATGGAGTATCTTGTAGACGATCTCATTGGCGGAGATCACATCCACATTGAGGTTGCGGGTGTCCCCCACCAGCCCCAGTATGGTGTACTCCTCACCGATGACTTTGTGGACCTCCAGTCCCTGGGATGTGAGCATGCTCTCCAGTTCCTTCAGTTTGTCACTGCCGTCCTGCCGTACTACGATGATCATGGTGACTTCCTCCTCTATCTGCTTTGGTTAAAAAATGTATTAAAAAAGAGGCTCTTTCAAGCCTCCTTTTGATCGTTCCCGCTAATTATGGAATAATCATGAACAAATGGAGGCCTTCTGCTGGTACGCAAAATAGACAGTAAAGTAAAAGTACTCACTGCCGGTAAAGCTAAAGTATGCTTTTTGCGTCCTAGACCCGGTGCTCATGGATATTACTCCTTATTTTGTGTTATTGTACCGTACCTGTATTTTGATTGTCAAGGTATTTTGGTATTATGCTATGCGCGACGGCTGTCCAACGGTACAGTTCTTTCCGCCGTTCTTATCCCTTTCTGCCAAAGAACACGGCGAATAGATAGTATTTGTACAGGCAACTCACGTCCCCAAAACCCGCCTCCCGCAGCCAGGTGATCTGCTCACTAAGGCCCGCTTCCCTATCGTATGACATCCGCTCATGCCCGGCCTCAATCTGCCGCCGGGTCAACCCGCTGTCCTCCACAGCCCGCAGCCATACGGACTTATTGAGACTCTCTATATAGGGCGTCTCCCCGCATACCTGGTCAGCGTTGATAAACAGACCGCCCGGTTTCAGGATGGAATGGCACTTGGTAAAGAACGCCCGTTTCGCTTCATCCTCCAGATGATGAATGGACAGGGCGGACACGATCATATCGTAGGTACCGCTGAACGCATAGGTGGAATAATCGCCGGTGATGTAACCGACGCGGGAATTGTCCCCAAACCGCTCCCTGGCCTGATCAAGCATATCGGCCGATAGATCGATGAGCGTGTAGGTCCCCTCCGGGTAGCGCTCCATCAGAAAGGCCGACAGCAGTCCCGTCCCAGCCCCCGCGTCGAGTATGGCGGGGCGATCCGTATCCACCGACGCGGCGGATACGCATACGCCATAGAAATCATCATAGCAGGGAATGAACATGCGGCGCTGGGCGTCGTATTCACTTGATACGGCGCCAAAACGCTCCTCAATCGGGCTCATGCCGTTACCTCCTCCAAAGGCTGTTTCTGTCCGGCGATATCATCGGCCATAACGGCGGGATGGTGGTACCGGCCATGCCGCCAGGTCCGCTTCCCCCTGATCTGTATGGCCTTTGCCGGACAGTAATGTACACAAGCGAGGCAATAGGTGCAGTCCGTATCGGGGCTCCAGCAGGGTTTTCCATCCGTCGTCACGATCTTGCCCGACAGACACACCTTCTCACAGATGCCGCAGCCGGTGCAACGGCTATCCGCGTAGAATCCCCGCTGCAATCCCATGTACCGGGTGGCGTGCATGAACAGCGTGAGGGGCGGGAACAGGATGCCTATGAAGATCCTCATGCCCAGGGGCAGCTTCTCCTCCTGGTAGGGCTGCCTGCTGGTGATCACCTTAACCATCGTTTCGAGCTTTTCCTGGAGATTCGATTCGCACTTAGCGATCTTTTCCTCGGACTCCACCTCGAATACCGGGATATAGTTCTGGGGCATCTCCACGCCGAAGCAGGCGTCCAGTTTATGTCCTTTCAGCATACGGTTGATATGGGTGAATACCTTTAGGTCGCTGTGGCGGCTGCTCACCGCAAACAGATAGGAGGCGGAAGAGAAGTCGGCTTTTTTCAGGAATTCCTTGAAGACGATGGGCATGGTGAAGGCATGGATGGGAAACACCAGCCCGACCGCATCGGAGCCGGACCGTATCGTTTCTTCCCCCATCACGCTCATGATGGGGATGAGGGACACGCCGGGTATTCTTTCCTGGAGCTCTCTGGCTATATGAAGCGAATTGCCGGTGCCGGAGAAATAATAAATCTCGATCGCATTCATGAATTGTCTCCATTTTGTTTATTTGGGACAATTGTATGTGTTTGGAAAACATCCGTCAATAGGTGATATATCCTATACAAGCATAAAAGCGGGTCTACCAGTCCGCTTTGCCCATAAGACTGGTCTGGGAGAAATACTGCTCGATCCCCAATGCGACTGCCTTGGCGAGTCTATCACGAAACGCGTCCTGCTTAAGCAAGCCGTGCTCCGCCGCGTTTGATAGAAACGCGGTCTCCACGATGACCCCCGGGATCTGAGCGTGATTGAGCAGGTAATAGTCCCCTTCTCTGGGATCATGAACCGTCCGCTTCCTGCCATTTATGGTGATGCCGTTCAGCGCCCGCTGGATACAGAGCGCCAGATATTGATTGTGGGGCAGCGTATCCCGATAGAGCACGATGGAGCCGTCGGCCGCGGGGCGCCGGGCATTGCTGTCCGCATGAATACTGATGAACAGCTCCGCGTGGCTGCCGTTGATGATCGACGTGCGTGCAGCTAGGTCCCGCCGCTGCCTGCTCTGGCTGCTATTATTCTGTGAATCCAGGGAGATGTCCTCCTCCCGGGTCATGACGACCCGAAAACCCTTCCCGATGAGATACTCCTTCAGCTTCAGTGCGACGGCGAGGTTTATGTCCTTTTCCAACAGTTGATCGGTACTGGCTCCCCCGTCGATCCCGCCGTGGCCCGCGTCGATGACGATGACGCCATCGCGGGGTACGGTAAATAGATGCGCCGGCGCGTGGGTCCGCAGGAATGGGAGTATCGCCAGAAAAAGACCCGACACGATCCCCAGATAAATCAGCGTTTTCTTTTTTCTCATCGGCATCCCCCGCTATACTGTACACTATGCGTACCGTGCCCCTCCCATGAAACGATCAAGGGCCGTATTGAAGGATATGGAAAATTTGTGTATGATGGATAAACAAGGAGGATGGGGGCATGTACGAAAACTCCACCCAAGTCAGAGACTACATCCAGCGGATCAACTGCGTGATGGACTATATAGACAGGCATCTCGGCGAAGCCATGACACTGGAGGCATTGGCCTCCGTGGCGGGGTTTTCTCCCTATCACTTCCACCGAATCTTCGCTGCCATGGTCGGCGAGACGCTGTTCGGGTTCATCGGAAGGCTGCGGCTGGAGCGCTCATTGGGGCTTCTATACGGCGATCCGTACCGTCCTGTGACCGATGTGGCCCTTGCCTGCGGTTTCAGCTCTCCCGCAGCGTTTTCCCGGGCATTCTCCGCCCGGTACGGTATGTCGCCGAGCCGGTGGAGAAAAGAGCGGCTGGAAAAAAGCAATACGGGCAAAGAGGAGAGCAGCCTCTATCAAGTGCTTCGCAACCGGGGAAATGCCGAAGTCTCTCACCTCGTATACGATGAATACATGAGAAATTTCATCGTCAGGAGGGATAGTATGAAACTGAATCCGGAAGCAAAAGTGGTCAACCGGTCGGAGACTACCGTGGCCTATATCCGCCACATCGGTCCCTACGCGGGGGATGCAAAACTATTCGAAGGGCTGTATGCCCGCCTCTATCAGTGGGCAAAACCCAGGGGGCTCGTCGATATGGAGCACCCCGAAAAATGTGCAGAAATCATCATCTACCACGATGATCCCTCAGTCACGGAGCCTGAGAAACTGCGGGTCAGCGCGGGGATCGTCGTCCCCGCCGATACCGAGGTATCGGGGGAGGTCGGGAAGCTCACCATCCCCCCCGGGGACTATGTGGAAGCGCGTTTTATAATCGGCCCTGAAGATTTCGGTGAGGCCTGGGGCTGGGTATGCGGCACCTGGCTTCCCGCCAGCGGTTACCAACCCGGGGACGGGATGTGCTTCGAGCAGTACGCCCATGGATCCGGAGCGGAAAAGGAAGGGAAATTCGACGTTACCATCTGCCTCCCCGTGAAACCCATGAAATAGCATCTGTGTAAAAGAGCTCCCGAACAACAGGGAGCTTTTTTCGTATCCTTGTTGGTGATTCTAAGGTCAAGGCACACAGCATGAACGCATTCATTATTGAACTCGTTTGTATTTGTAAAGACGTAATCGCTATGAAAAAAACCCACATAAGGACGAGAATCTTTTCAGGTGGGGAAAATGGTCGGTCAAACACGCAAAGAAGGCGATCATACTCGACGTCGCTCTCACGATCATACTGCTGATCGCTTTGCGGGTATGGGGTGATGATGCTATACTACAGGTAGCAATTGGCATCACATCCCATCGTCTGTAATAGGAGAAAAACCATATGCCGGGAATCAGGGAGAGCAAGAAGAAAATGACCCGCCAAAGGATCATACAGGCGGCCAGCGAGTTATTCGGCGAGGCCGGGTATGACAATGTCTCTATGGAGAATATCGCTCAAAAGGCGGAGATCGGGGTGGGGACGCTGTACAATTACTTTGCCAACAAGGGGGACGTATTCGTCGGGGCCTTTACCCAAGTGGCAGATTCTAATGAGAAAGTATCGATCAGTACCGATGATCTCATCGGGGAGTGTCCCGGTGAAATCGTCGTTGACTACTGTATGAAATACCTGAAGACATACTTTCGGCTGATGGGGTTTACGCTCACCAAAAAATTATTTAAAGATATACTGATCGCCGGATTTCAGTCCTATAAGTCCGATAACAAGCTGCTCAATAGATTCATGCGGGAAGACTTCATCATGATCGACAAGGTCGAGATGCTGATCGCTGATCTCAAAGACAAAGGTATCGTCAGCGAATTGAAGAACCCTAGGGATATGGCGGAGACGGTGTACGCCGTGATCATGTACGAGATGCTGGTCTACGCCTTCACCGAAAATGTGGAAATGGACGAGATGGAACAGAATATCAAGAGGAAGATCGTGCAGATCATGTGAGAGAACCCCCGACTCCCGGGGGTTCCGTTTCCGGAAAGGGAGTCATGGCAATGATCGGAATATCATCCCCTGCAATGAAGGTAAACTATGAGGAACAAGAGAAACTTCGAAATACTTTATCGGCAGAATCAAGACAATGGGAATATCATCATCGATATAGCGCTCAATGGATATAATGAGTTTTTTCACGAATGGGACAATTCTGCCTTTAGAAAAAGGGATATTCATCAAGATCTAGCCGATTTTCTTGACCTTTGTTCGGAAGATATTCCACTGCGAAGGGGCCTGGAAATTCAGTTCTGTGTGAAGACAAGTGAGAGGAGCGCCGAGCACGAAGACCGAATACGAGCCAGTTATCTGAACTATTATCGCGCGTTGATTCGCGGTGAGAAAAGAAACATAAAACGAATTTTCAGGACTTCAGGCATACAATTGCTGGTTGCTGGACTTTTATTGTTCCTGCATGTGTTTTTAAGCGGAATGATAACCAGCACCATGCTGTCAAAAGTTCTGCTGGAAAGTCTTCTGATCGGCGGATGGGTATTTACCTGGGAAGCTTTTCACGGAATAACGATCGGCATCAGTACGCCGCTGAGGAGGCGCCGGGAACTAAATCGTTTTATTCAAGCGGATATTGTGTTTTCGTATTCATAACAATCGCACCTGATATGGTTCGGTCTTCTGTACGATCCAGTGGATAGTATTCACACGCCGTTTAATATAGGTGTAGTCACGAACGTAGACGCTGTTTTTATAGAATTTTTATCCCCCCGCGGATGCCCTGCGCTGCTGCCGAAATTCCTTGGGGGTGAGCCCCTCTCTTTTCTTGAATAAATAGCTCAGGTAATTGGGTTCGTTATACCCCACGGTAAAGGCGATATTGACCAGCTTGTCATCGGTGGACGCAAGCATTTCCTTGACTTTTTCCATCCGCACACCCGTAAGATAATCGATAAACGTAACCCCCATCTCCTGGGAGAAAATCGTGCTGAAATGGGTGGGGCTCAGGGCCACATTGGCCGCTACGGTATTGAGGGAGATATCAGGGTTGTTATAGTTTTCCTGAATATACTCGCAGGCCCGGTACACCAGTTTCCGGTGATGACTGCTGCTGCCGCAGTCCCGAAGCTCGATGGTCTTTATGCATATATCGGTGGCGAGATCCGTAAATTCCTCCGTGGACATGGCCGACCGAAATACCTGTCGGAGATCGACGAAATGCCTCGCCACCTCGCACGGATCTGCATCGGGGTTGAAATTGCGGATGATCCGCATGGCGGTACTGGTTAGATCCATCAGTATATAATACCGGTACAGCACGCTCTGCATCTCATTGCGGTCCAGGTTCCGGGCAAATTCCTCCACAATGCCGGGGACGTCTTCTTTGATGGCGAATTTAAGCTTGTTCTCTATATTGACATGAAAGAAACTATCGGCGCTGGCGGCGACAGAGCTTTGGATCTGCCCGATATCCCCCGCGCAGAATATACGGCCCCGATTGACCTGGCCGAATGTCTTCATGAGTATCCCCGCCTCGTGATAGGCATCCTGGATGCCGACGATGCGGTTCACGACTCCACTGATACTGACGGTCAGCACAGTATCTCCATCGTCCTCAAGCTCATGCTTCAGCATCTGCGCCCTGTGGTACGCCTTTTCCGTCACATCGATATCGGTATCGCCCTTCACGAGAAGCACCACATTCTCCATCCCACTCTGAAAATACAATACGTCCGTATCCTCGCTGAACGCGAACTTCACTTTAGAGGCTATGACCTGGCGGTTGGGATAGCCGTCCTGACCCTCATACCGGCAGGAGAGTACCACATACCGCTTGGCTAACAGCTCCACGCCAAGCTCCTCCGCCCGCTTCAACGCCGCGTCCGCGGATAGTTCTCCGCTGCAAAGCTGCTCCAGCAGGGAGCTCAGCAGGGCATTCTTGACCACCTCTTCATCGGAGACCTCCTTCAGAAAGGAAACACTGTGGCGCTTTTGTTCCGCGATCTGCTCTCCGGCTTTCTTCAGCGCGGCAAATAGATCCCTGCCCGCCACCGGCTTCAGGAGATATTGATCCACACCGATACAGATGGCCTCCCGGGCCAGCTCAAATTCATCGTATCCGCTCACGATGATCACCCGCAGCCAAGGGATGATAGCCTTGGCGTGGCGGGCCAGCTCCAGCCCGTCCATGAAGGGCATCTTGATATCGGTGATCAGGATGTCCGGCTTCAGATCCTGTATGATGGAGAGCGCCAGTTCTCCGTCACCCGCTTCCCCGCAGCAGGTGTAGGGCTCGGGGCTTTTCTCGATGGTGTTGCGTATATTCTGCCGAATCAGGGGCTCATCCTCCACCAGGAAAACCCTATACATCATGCACCTCTCCTTCGGTCATAGTCCCCACCTGCACCGGGATATAGGACGCTATTTTAGGAAGCCGCAGGGTGACTTTGCTCCCCTTCTGGTACTCGCTCTCCACCGTCAATCCGTCATCGATCTCATAGTAGAGTTGTATGCGTTTATATACATTGTACAGACCGAATCCCATCTCGGGATTGGTCACATCGTAGTGGGATAGATTCTCCCGCAGTTTACGCAGTTCATCCGGCTTCATCCCGAGACCGTTGTCCTCCACCGTGAAGACAAGAAGGTCTTCCCGCTTCCTGCCCCTAAGCGTGATGAGACCACCCCGCCGGGTCTTCTTGATCCCATGGTAGATGGCGTTTTCCACCAGGGGCTGCAACAGTATTTTCAGCATGGATTCATGGAGGATGTCCTCCGATATATCGATCTCGTACTCCAGGATAGCGCCGTATCGCATCTTCTGGATGGCGAGGTAGCTCTCCACATGGGACTTCTCCTCCCCCACCGACACCCAGTCCCGGCCCTTGTTGAGAGACAGCCTGAAGAAATTGGACAGCGCCAGAGTGGTCTTGACGACCTCCTCGTTTTGACCGTCCTGCGCCAGAGAGAGGATGGTATCGAGGGTATTGTACATGAAGTGGGGGGCGATCTGGGCCTGGAGCGCCTTCATCTCCGCCTTCTGGAGATTCTGCTGTTTCTGTATATTCTGCTCGATCAGTTCTCCCAGCTTCTCCGCCATGGTATTGAGACTGTCGGTCAGCTCGTCCAGTTCGCTGACCTCGGGTTTTTTGACCCGAATACTTAGGTCACCCCGGGCGATCTGCGAGGCCATGGTCTTTAGGCGAAATATAGGGTGGCCTATACTGCGGTTCAGCTGCCTGTAGTTTCGGAACAAAAACGCCAGTATGGAGCCGAACAATGCGATCTGAAAAAATGTCATGAAGTCCAGGGAGCGCTGTATCTTGGTATTCTGTACATGGGCGATCTCAATCTCCGCAGCCACGAACTGCTGAATGAGATCGTAAAGAAGCTCGCTTACCGAACTGATCTGCTCCCGCAGGATTTCTTCATTTTCGTGAACCGGCCTGTTGTTGGCGATATTGTAGCCGATCTGGTCCACATAGCTCTCCAGGGTCTCCAGTGTGTTTCTGGCTACCTCGATCAGGTAGCTGTTGTCTCCGCTGTTGGCGTTTTTCTCCAGCTCGTCCAGGCGGCCTCTGATCCTGCCGATCAGTTCATACTGCGTATTGTCGGCAAATTCGGTCTTACCCGAGACCACGTTCCAGATCGTGGGATATATCTCTTCCTGGACGACGCTGCTTAGACTATTGGCGCTGTATACATTCTCGATGATCCCCTCATACTGATTCAGCGTCAGATTGTAGTACAGGGTATTGATCAGAAAGGGTACGAGGGTAGCCAATATGATGACCACATTCGTCACCTGCAGTGTCTTGCGTATACTCTTGGTGCGCACGCTCTTTTTGCCTTTCCCTCCGATTGCAAACACCTCCGGTCACATCGCTATCAATACCCTCTGTCCGCAATCGTACTAAAGTCCGTATTTTCGTCAAACACCTGTTCCGGTATGTATATGGTCTTGGGCACATCTTCTCCTGAGACGATTCGCTTGGCCAGATCCATCACCTGGGGACCGCTGTTGGGATTGCACTCGATGACACAGTTGACGTCCCCCGCCTTGAGATAATCCACGATACGCTGGGTGGCGTCCACCGATATGATAGCGATATCCTGTCCCGGCTCGATCCCGTTCTCCTCCATCACCTCGATGGCGCCGAATGTCATATCATCATTGTGGGAATACAGCACATCGATCTGATCCGGATTAAACCGCGCCAGGACCTCCCGCATGATCTCCCTGCCCTTGCTGAGCATGAAATCGCCGTCCTCAGTAAATATCACCTGAAACTTTGGATCGCCCTCTATAATATCCATGAACCCGTCATGCCGGCCGATGGCCGGTGTGGAATCCACAGTGCCTGCGATCTCCACGATATTGATGGTGTGTTTTACGTCTTTGTATTTCTCCACCAGGAAATCCCCGGCGCTGCGGCCCTCCCTGTAGAAATCCGATATAATGGCGGTCTTGTAGAGACTGTCGTCCCTGGTATCGATCATCCTGTCTACGATGATCACAGGGATACCCGCCTTTTTGGCTTCGCCCAGTACCGTATCCCAGCCAGTCTCCACCAGTGGTGAGAACGCGATCACGTCCACCTTGTAGGCGATGAAGGAACGGATGGCCTTGATCTGGTTTTCCGGTTTCTGCATGGCGTCGTCAAACATGATCTGTATGCCCGCCTTCTTGGCAGCTTCGGTGATGGAGTGGCTGTTTTGGGTGCGCCAGGTGCTCTCGTCCCCAAGCTGGGAGTATCCAAGCACAATGGGAGTCTCTGCGGGCTGGTTCACTTTACCGGAACCGCAGCCGCAGGCAAATATGCAGATGATACTAAGAGATAAAACAAGACGGATCAGCCAATTCACCCGGTAAGCCCCCTTACTGAGATGTCTACCTATATTATGCAAAATGCGACACCTTTACTCTACTACAAACAGGATGTTACCGTAAACAAAAAGGTGGCCTTATCGAAAGATATTATGGTTTTTCCGTAAAAAAGTATAGGAATATAACCCCGTATATATATATCCCATAAAAAAACAAATCAAATACGAAAGTATCTGTGTGGAATGCCCGCGTTCATCCCCCTATGCTTAATAGACAGAGACCATTCCGTCTCAGAATCTTATTATAGGAGGAGAAAAAAATGAAGAATTTACTCAAGGTCATCAGCATTCTGTGCGTATTCGCACTGCTCTTGATGGCTGCAGCCTGCTCCCAGCAGCCCGCCGCGGACCAGCCCGCCGAACCCGATACGGCCGACGAAGCCCCCGCGGATGAGGCCCCAGCGGACGAGGCCCCGGCCGATACCGGCAGTGACCTGATTACCGTAGGGTTTGCCCAGTGCAAAGCGGACGAGTCCGACTGGCGCATGGCGAATACCCAGTCCGTGCAGGACGCGTTCAGCGAAGAGAACGGCTTCAAGCTGATCCTCGCCGACTCCAACAATGACGCCGCGAAACAGGTGGCTGACGTCCAGGGATTCATAGACCAGGAAGTTGATTACATCGTGATCGCCGCCGTCAACGTTGACGGCTGGGATACCGTTCTGCAAAACGCCAAGGATGCCGGCATACCCGTGATCCTGATGGACCGTACTATCAACGCCAGCGAAGATCTGTATGTCTGCTGGATCGGCGGCGGCTTCTATAACGAAGGCGTGAAGGCCACCGATTGGATCGCTACCAGGTTCACCGATGACGAAGAAGTCGGCATCGTCAACCTGCAGGGACAGCTGGGAGCATCCGCCCAGGTAGGACGCAGCCAGGCTCTCGACGACGCCTTGGCAGAACACAGCAACTGGACTCTGGTCGCGCGGCAGACAGGCGAATGGAGCACAGACACGGCGAAGGAAATCATGGCTTCCTGGATCCAGCAGTACGGCGACGAGATCGATGTCGTCTACGCGGAAAATGATAACATGGCCGACGGCGCCATCCAGGCCCTCGAAGAGGCCGGCATGACTGCTGGCGGCGATGACGGCGTGGCGATCATCTCCTTCGACGCCAACAGGGCCTATCTCCAGATGACCCTGGAAGGCAAGATCAACTGCAATGTGGAATGCAACCCCCTGCTTGGACCCAAAACCGCCGAGTTGGTCAAACTCATCGAAAGCGGCGGGACGCCCAATAAAAAAGAGTCCATCGATGAGACGGCGTTCTATTATGACACCATCACCCAGGATATCATCGACGCCCGCCCGTATTGATCGGTGGGAAAGTCAATCTGCGTGAATTGGTAAACTGGCATTTGGTTCGGAGAGATCGCAAAGGATCTCTCCGGACCAAAATGTGTAATTGAATGGATCATATAACAGCGACATAATGAATAAATCGGGGTGAGTGTTATGAATACGATACAGCAAGAACAAAAAAACCCCTCTCTGACGATGAATGGTATCGGGAAATCCTTCCCCGGCGTCCGGGCGCTCCATGATGTGGACTTTTACTTGCGCCGCGGCGAGATTCACGCCCTGATGGGAGAGAACGGCGCCGGTAAGTCGACGCTGATCAAGGTGCTGACCGGAGTTTTTTCCATGGATACGGGAAGCGTCAGACTGGATGGAGATCCTTTGTTGATACGTTCGCCGCAGGACGCCCAGAGACACGGTATCAGTACGGTGTACCAGGAGGTAAATCTGTGCCCCAATCTCACCGTGGCGGAGAATCTGTTCCTGGGGTGGGAGCCGCGGAAGATGGGTCTGATCGACTGGAAGCAGATGAACCTAAAGGCGGCGGAATTACTGCGAGAACTCAATATATCAGCCGATCCCACGGCGCAATTGGACAGTTGCTCGATCGCCATCCAACAGATGATCGCGATCGCCCGTGCGGTGAATACGGAGTGCTCATTCTTGATTCTCGATGAGCCCACCTCTTCCCTGGACGCCGATGAAGTAGAGCAGCTATTTACCCTTATGCGGCAACTCAAGGATAATGGCGTGGGGATCATTTTTATCACCCATTTCATCGAACAGGTATATGAGGTATGCGACCGGATCACGGTGCTTCGAAACGGAGAGCTGGTCGGGGAATTTGAGGTGGAAAAACTGCCGCGCCTGGCCCTCGTGACCAAGATGATGGGCAAGGAGATTGACAATCTTTCGGAACTCTCTGTCGATACGGACGAATCAAGATTCGAAGGGGAGATCCCGATCGTAGAAGCCCGGAATCTCACGAGCGACGCTTCCAAGGTGGCGCCTTTTGACCTAAAGATGTACGCGGGGGAGGTTGTGGGTTTCGGCGGTCTGTTGGGCTCCGGCCGGAGCGAACTGGTGCGGGCGATCTACGGCGCTGACAAAGCGACCCAGGGACAGCTTTTGATAAAGGGAAAAAACGTAAAAATTAAGAATCCCCTGGACGCCATGAAGCACGGGATGGCCTATCTGCCTGAAGACCGGAAAGTAGACGGTATTTTCGAGGATCTCTCGGTCCGGGAGAATATCATCATCGCGCTCCAGGCGAAACACGGGATGTTTAAACGTATGTCCAGGAAGGAAATGGAGAAATACGCTGACGAGTACATCGCTTTGCTCAATATCAAAACATCAAACATCGAAACGCCGATCAAGACACTGTCCGGCGGCAATCAGCAAAAGGTCATCCTGGCGCGCTGGCTCTTAACCAATCCGGAATTCATGATACTGGACGAACCGACGCGCGGGATCGATGTGGGCACAAAGACAGAGATACAGAAGCTGATCCTGAAGCTCGCGGGGGAAGGCAAAAGCGTGGCATTCATCTCCTCGGAGATGGATGAGATGCTCCGTACCTGCTCCCGGATGGTGGTCATGCGGGACCGCCGCAAGGTCCGGGAACTGACCCAGGGCCAGCTAAATCAGAATACGATCATGAGGACAATAGCGGGAGGTGAGGAGGATAATGAATAATTCTATTGAAGAACACGCATCAAAGCCATTTATCAAGAGGCTGCTTGGACACCGGCTCACTTTCCCACTGGTGGTTTTGCTGGTGGTGGTGATCCAGAATATCATCACGACACCGAATTTCTTTGATATTTCTATCCGAAACGGTTTTCTCTCGGGGTATATCCCCAATATTCTGGACGAGGCCAGTGAACTGGTTATCGTCACACTGGGCATGACGCTGGTGATCGCGGTTTCCGGGGGCGTTGATTTAAGCGTCGGCGCCGTAATGGCGATCGCCGCCAGTTTTTGCGGCCTAATGCTGAACGGCGCGGAATATAGGACGGACGTGTTTCACAATCCATATGGCCTGGCGCTGCTTGTGGGGCTTTTAGGCGGAGGGCTGTGCGGCGCTTTCAATGGTTTTCTGGTGTCCCGTCTAAAGATCCAGCCCATGATCGCCACCCTCATCCTATATACGGCAGGGCGTTCCATCGCGAAGCAAATCACACATGGGCAAACCATATATATCATGAATCCGGTGTATAAATACTTAGGGGTGCAGATACCCGGCGTACCGATCCGGACGACCATCATCATAAGTGTTTCGATTGTGATACTCGTGGTGCTGCTCGTACGGCTGACAAGTCTGGGCCTGTACGTCCAGAGTGTCGGAATCAACAATTCGGCGTCCCGTCTGGTGGGGCTCAATTCCCGCCGCGTCACGTTTATGGCGTTTGTGCTCTGCGGCGTACTGGCGGGAGCGGCGGGACTCGTCGGGTCCAGCAGCGTAGGCAGCGTGAATTCCGGTGAGCTGGGATTGACCATAGAGATGGACGCCATACTGGCGGTGGCGCTGGGAGGCAACAATCTGTTCGGCGGCAAGTTCAGCATAGCGGGCTCAGTGATCGGCGCCTATACCATCCAGGCGATCACGACCACATTGTACGCCATGAACGTACGCGCAGACCAGCTGAATGTATTTAAAGCGATCATCATTATCGTGATCATCGTGGCCAGCAGTCCGGTGTTCAAGGAAAAGATCACACGGATGACCCGTACCGTATTCAGCAGGAAAGTCTCATTGGGAGGGTTGAGCGATGAAAGACAATAGAAAAACCGCGACGGCTCCCAATCAGATCATAAAGCGCAAAGGTATGAGCAACGCAGGAGCGCTGCTGCTGATCACGATATCCCTCTTTGTCCTGCTGTACGTGATCTCAGCCATCCTGTTCGCGGACAGCAACTTCGCGAAATACTCGGTTTTTTTCAACCTAATCAACAACAAAGCCTATCTGCTCATGCTGGCCCTGGGGGTCACGGTTGTATTGATCACCGGCAGCATAGATATCTCGGTCGGCGGTGTGACAGGACTGGTCAGCATGGTGATCGCCACGATGCTGGCGGGGTCCGGTATCAGCGCCCTATGGGTAATCCCCGTATCCCTGGGCATCGGTATCGCGTTTGGTATTGTCCAGGGCTTTCTGGTCGCTTATATGGAGATCCAGCCGTTTATCGTTACGCTTTCGGGTATGTTTTTCGCGCGGGGCATGATCAGTGTGATCAACCCCGAATCCGTGCCAATCACAGACCAATTGTTTACAAGCTGGTCCAACGCCAAGATGTACATCCCGTTTCTGTATAATGTCCGGGGGAACGGTACGCTGGACGTGGCCTATCTCACCCCCGCGGCGATTGTGGCCATCCTGATATTAATCGCCTTAATCATTGCGCTTAAAAAGACTAAATTCGGACGTTCCCTGTATGCAGTCGGCGGCAATCCCCAGAGCGCGCTATTGATGGGGGTCAATGTCAAGCGCACAAAGTTCATGGCCCATGTGCTGTGCGGCCTGCTGGCCGGGATCGGCGGCCTTCTTTTCACTCTTTTCGCTCCCTCTGGCAATCCCGGAAATGGATATGGCTATGAAATAGACGCGATTTCCTCCAGCGTCATCGGCGGTGTCATGCTCAATGGCGGCGTGGGCCTTCCCATAGGCACCTTTTTCGGGGTGTTGATCAACTCCCTGATCGAGCGTGTCGTGCCGCGGCTAGGGATTGTGGACGCGTCCTGGCCAAGGATCATCACTTCCGCCTTTCTATTCGTTTTCATCGTCCTGCAGAGCGTTTTCGCCAGCGCTGGGAAAGGAGGCGTGAAGCTGCGTCTTCCGGCTTGGCTGCGGTTTTCGCGCAGAAAAGATGGGCATACACAGATAGAATCAGAGCAAGCAGATCGGCGCTCAGCATAGGGCTCTTAAGAAAAGGGCCCGGACTATTTAGTCCGGGCCCTTTTTTACTCTTTGTATATAAGCCGTGTACCGGGATTTGTCTACGTATCCCCTATACCATTTTCGTCTCTTGTTCCCACCCCTTATTTCTCACCACGATCTCTTTTTCCGGAGCGGATAGCATATCTTCTTTGGTCACAGCGGGGTCCAGGCCGCCATGGTTACCTGGACCTACCTTACGACCAAACCATAGTGTGCTCAATTGTTACTGCTTTAGCAATACATGCTACGCGGCGGGTTTTCGGATCATCAGCAAGGCGAAGATCCCATTCAACAAAAACAGCACGGAAGTCACGTACATCCCCGTGCGCATGGTCCCCAGGGACATGACAAACGCGACGATGATGGGTGATACGATCTGGCCTATGGTCTTGCAGATCATCAGGATACTGGTGGAGAAGCCGGTTTTTTCGGGATTGATGGCGGCCCCCTCGCTCAGCATCATGGGGATGCAGGAACCGCTGACCAGACCGGATATACCCGAGGCGACGCACATCCCCAGGGGATGATTAACCAGCAGCGCCAGTGTCCAGGTAACGGCCGTGATAAGCGCCCCCAATGCGACGATCCTACTTGGCTGCAGGGGCAGCATCGGGGAGCCGAAGCGGCTGATAGTGGTGGTGATCCAGAATATAGACAGGCAGATCGCAGCGATCTCAGGACTGCCGAGGTATACCGACACATACCGGATCGTCCATATGATGATGCCGCTCTGGGCCGCGGCGCCGAAAAAGAGCGCCAACAGGATCAGCACGCTGTTTCGGCTCCCGAAGAATTCCCTGGCGCCTTCCATGGTAAGCTTGGGCTCCCTGCGGCTCGCCACACTGACCCGAGGTTTCATGAACCTTGTCACCACAGCAAACTGCGCGATCAGCACAAAGCAGATGACCCCTGCGATGATATAGATCGTATGCCACTCATACCGGTACAGCAGTTGGTGCAGCAGGATGGGGGTCAGCATGCCCCCTATCCCGAATATACCGTGGAGCGCTCCCATATGCCGGGCCGTGTTCCCCGGATTCAGGTCGGCGAGAAAAGCGCTCTGGGAGGAATCGACGGTGCCGTGGCCGAATCCCATTGCGAAGCATGCCAGAAGAAACAATAAAAACGGCATGGGGATGCCCTGGATCATCAATACGGCGGCAGCCAAAAAACCACCCCAGATGATGATCTGGGTTTTTTTCAGCCGTCCCTGGAGGAAGATAGTCGTGAGCAGGGCGATGAGCGCACCGGTGCTGATCATGCTGCCCATCAGCCCCTCCTGGGTCCCTTCCAGGGCGTAATGACTGATGATATCGCTCAATAGCACGGCCAGTATGCCCGACCAAAGCGCCGTGGCCAGCACCGATACCTTTAATGACATATTGAATATCTTATGGTCTCTCTGCTCCATGCGCGTATCCTCTATTCAGGTATGGACAAGGGCCCGGGTCACCGAGCCCTCCGTTATCCGGATATGGAGGGCAGAAAGACACCGCGGTGCCTTTCTGCCACCCGAACCGTATTGTTGCTTTATACCGCGGTCTGCCGCCGTGCAATCCGTTTCTTGACGATGGAATCGAGCAGCACGGTGACGATGATCAAAACTCCAATGATGGCGTCGCGCCATTCACTGGGTACCGCCAGCAGGTTCATGCAGTTGGTGACGATGGTGATAATCAGCGCGCCAACCACCGTACCGAGGATACCGCCCTCGCCCCCCGACGCGCTGGTGCCGCCCATGTATACAGTCGCCAGGACGGGAAGCAGGTACGCCGCGCCGATATCGGCCTGCACCGCGTTCATGCGGGCGATGAACAAGATGCCCGCCATGGCCGACATCAGACCGCTGAGTATGAAGGCCCGCAGGATGACCGTCTTGGAATTAATTCCTGACATGGTAGCGCAGGTACGGTTGGAACCGACAGCATAGCATTTCCGTCCGAAATTTGTCTTTCTAAGCAGCAGCGTGCCAAACACCACCAGGATCAGCATGATCACGATGGGCATCTGCAAGAAATTGAACAACACACCGTTGCCTATAAACCGGAACGTGTCGCCGAAGTCATAGAGCACGTATCCACGGAGAATAACATAGGCGAAACCAAATACCGCCCATTGCAGCCCGTAGGTGGAGATGAAGGAAGGGATCCCGACATAGGCGATCATATAGCCGTTCAGCGCACCCAGGGCGCCGCCGAGAAACAGAGCCGACAGGATGGCGACGATAAAGTTCACATTGTAGTTCTTCATCAGGATCGCCGCCACCACGGCGCATATGGTCATGATGGAGCCCGAGGATAGATCGGGGCCGTTGGTGATGATCGCGATGGTCTGTCCGATGCCGAGTACGATCAGGATACTGGCGTTGGTGATATTATTGCTGATATTCCTTCCGCTCAGGAAAGAACTATCGATAAAATACCCGAGAATAACGATCGCGATAAAGACCACCAGCCTGCTCAACGCCGGCAATGCGCTAGCGGACAGTCCTAAAAAGCTTTTTCTTTCTCCGCTCATTTTTTCATCTCCTTTGCCGTGATGCCTACCTGGAATACGATCGCCAGGATAATGACGGCGCCGATGATTGCCGGCTGCCAGAGGGACGGGATGCGGATAACGTTGAGGCCGCTTCGTATCACCGTCAAAAGCGCCACACCGACGATGGTGCCCTTTACATCCCCTTTGCCGATGTTCATGCTCGTCCCGCCCAGGATGGTGGCCGCGATGGCTTCAAACTCCCACTTCATACCCACCAGGGGATCCGCCACCTCGAGGCGCGCTACCAGTACGACTGCCGCCAGCCCCGCCAGGAAACCGGCGAAGGCATACACCAGCCATTTCCAGAACCGCGTGTTGATGCCGGAGAGGCGTGCGCCTTCCATATTGCCGCCTATGGCGTATAGATACCGCCCGAGCCGGGTACGGTCCTGCACAAATATGGCGAAGATGTAGATCACCAGGCAGCATATAAAGGCCATGGGGATTATTTTATTGACCAGGCTGCCGAGGAATATAAACGACTCGTTGGACACGGGGACCCCTACCTTGTCGGTCATCACAAGGGCGAATCCGTAAAAAACCCCTTGGGTGCCCAGCGTGACGATAAAGGGCTGCAGCCCCGAGTAGGAGATCAAGACCCCGTTGATCGCACCGCAGGCAAAACCGGTGGCCGCCCCGATCAGGATCGCGATAGGGATGGGGACCCCGGCGTTTAGTGACAATGCCACTGTCACGCCGCTCAGCGTCAAGATCGACCCCAGGGAGAGGTCCAGCCCGCCGCTGATGATGACAAAGGTTGCGGCTGACGCCACGACCAGAAGGGCCGCGCCCTGCTGGAGCAGGATCACCAGATTGCGCATGGTGAGATAATGCTCTGAAATAAAGCTGAACACGATGACCAGAAGCAGAACAAACCATAATACAATTGGAATTCGCTTGAAAACCGATATCACTCTATCCATCTTGACGCTCCTCTTCCCTTGCACCTTCCATCGCGTAGGAAATGATCACTTCCTGCGTGGCCTCGCTCGATTGCAGCTCCTTCACGATCCGCCTGTTCTGCATGACATAGATGCGGTCGCTCATGCCGATGATCTCAGGAAGTTCAGAAGAGATCATCAGAATGGCCTTGCCTTCCTTGACTAGTTCGTTCATGAGGGCGTAGATCTCGCCCTTCGCCCCCACGTCAATCCCCCGGGTCGGTTCGTCAAATATGATAATATCCGCCTGGGTGCAGAGCCATTTGGCCAATACGACCTTCTGCTGGTTGCCGCCCGACAGGTTTCCCGCCAGCTGTTCCCGTGACGGCGTAATGATATTGATATCCTTGATATACCGATCGACGACCCTCTTCTCGATCTTGGACCGGATCCATCCGAAGGGCTGGATCCTTTCCATACTGGCCATCACGATATTCTGGGCGATGGAGAGGATGAGAGACAATCCCTGCTGCTTTCGATCCTCCGGCAGCAAAGAAAGCCCCCGTTTGATCACCTGATGGGGCGTGAGGTTCTTGCTGATTTCTTCGCCGAATAGATAGATCTTGCCGCTTTCATAGGGATCCACATGGAAAAGCGCCCGGGCGAGTTCGGTCCGGCCCGCGCCTACCAGCCCGGCCAGCCCCACGATCTCTCCCCGACGAAGCTCCATATTAATATCATGGAGTCCCTCTTTTTCGGAACACAGGTTCTCCACCTTGAGCACCACTTCGCCGGGCGCCTGCCGCTCTCGATTGAACAAATCCTTAATCTCGCGGCCAACCATCAACCGGACCAGCTCTTCAGTGGTGATGTCTTTGACATCCTGGGTATCGATATATTTACCATCACGCAGCACCGTCACCCGGTCGCCGATGATGGGTATTTCCTGCAGCCTGTGTGATATGTAGATAACACCGATCCCTTTCTCGGTCAGCGAGCGGACGATCCCAAAAAGATTTTCGATCTCCCGATCGGACAATGCCGCGGTGGGCTCGTCCATGATCAGTATCTTGAGATCGTGGGTGAGCGCCTTGGCCACCTCCACCATCTGCTGCTGGGCGACTGGTATATCTCCCGCCAATGCGTGAGTGTCGACGTTCATCTTCATATCGCCGAGGAGCTTATTGGCTTCCTCATGCATTTTCTTTTTGTCTACATATATGCCGGCTTTTTTCGGCATGTGGTCGATAAATATGTTTTCCGCTACACTCAGGTAGGGTACCAGGTTGAATTCCTGGTAAATGATGCCGATGCCGTATTTCTGCGCCTCCATGGGGCTGAAACGCGTAACCTTCTTGCCCTCGATAAACAGTTCGCCGCCTTCGGGAGCGTGAGCGCCTGCCAGGACCTTCATGAGCGTGGATTTACCAGCGCCGTTTTCTCCGATCAGCACATGTACTTCACCGGGCTTCAGATTGAAGTTCATATCATCCAAAGCCTTTACACCGGGGAAAACCTTGGTAATATGGTTCATTTCCAGTAGATATTCATTTGCCATAGCCGTTCATTCCTTTTCCTAAAATCAAACGCAGGCATTCTCACATATAGGCCCATGCCGGGCCAATGCCAAATAAGGAAAAGCTCCGGCCGCCTGATGCGGTTACTACTTGCCTTCCTGCGGCCGGAGCTTAGGGGTTAATCGGCTGTGTTACACAACCAAATCAAGTGACACTTATTTGTTCTGCAGCGCGTCCGGACGCTCGTCCATTTCCTGGAGATTGTCCTTGGTCACCACGGTGATGGGGGTCTTGATCAAGCGGGGTACATCCTCGCCGTTCAGAGCCCGGATCGCCGCCACGACGCTCAGGTATGCCTGGTCGTAGACGCCCTGGGATACGGTGAATACTTCGTCGCCATTGTCAACGGCGGTGTACTGGGGCTCCTGTACGTCGAAACCGCTGATCAGTACCTGGTCCTCTTTACCGGCCGCTTTGACCGCTTCTACGGCGCCTTCAGCCTGGTTGCCGCCCACCGCTACGATAGCGGACAGGTCGTCACCCCATTTGGTGATGTAGTCTTCGGCCACTTTGCGGCCTTCGTCAAACTGCCATTTGGTCACAGCGGATTCCACGGTGACATCGGGATACGCTTCTGCGAACCTATCGACAACGCCTTTTGTCCGCATGTCAGATGTGGCCTGTCCGGGCACGCCTTCCATTACGACTACATTTCCCTTGCCGCCGATCAGCTCACCCATCTTATCCGCGATGATATTGCCGACTTCGATATTGTCGATACCGACATAGGTCAGGTAATCCACATCGGAGGGGCCCATGGTGTTGTCATAGATCACGGGGATGCCCGCGTCGATCAGATCCTGCACCGCGCCTTTGACCGCTTCGGTGTTGGCGGGGGCCAGCACGACCGCGTCCACGCCGATGGTGATCAAGTCTTCCAGGATTCTCTTCTGTTCTTCCACGTTGTCAGCCTTGCTCGGGGAGTAGTCCAGTACCTCGACACCGAGCTCTTCGCCTGCTTTTTTGGCGGCGATGATGTGGGATTCCCACACCGGGATGGCCGCGCTCTTCACGACGACGGCGATGGTGTAGTCCCCATTGGGGGTCGCATCATAGCCGAAATCCGCGGCGGCGACGCTGCCTTCTGAGCCAACCATTGTGACAGAGGCTTCCTCAGCCGGAGCCTCGTCGGCGGGGGCTTCGGATTCCTCCGGAGCGGCCGACGCCTCTTCGGACGGGGCGGGCTCATCAGCGGGGGCTTTCTGGCCGCACCCGAAGGCAAACACTGCCAGGGAGAGCGCCAATAGCACGATAAGCAACTTCTTCATTTGTTCTTCCTCCTCTTTTTTTCTTACTTTGAAAATGAATGATCATTTTCAAAAATTAACTCAGGCTGTTAGCCCGAAAAATAATACATATTTAGAGCGGAAACGCCATGGTGGTCATGATGCTGTTTTTACTCTGGGTCGTATCGACCCGGGTGTACTGCACCACCACAGGTATGCTCGCCTCAACCACCGCCGCGTAGGGAACGCCCCGGGGGATAGACTTTCCCGCGGTATCGGTCAGACGGTCCATCCGCACATGGTGGGTACGCTGCGCGTCGCAGGCGGCCTGTATGCCGCTTATGGGCGACCGGTCTTCAAAATAAAGCGTGATCGAAAGGCTGCATTCCTCCTCGGAGGTATTGAGCACACAGATGGATTCGTGGCTGACATAGTGCCCTTTGGAGGTGATTTCCGGCCAGTACATGTCCGGTATTAACCAAATTTTCTTTCCTATGGATGTCATGACTAGGGTCTCCTTATGCTGTCTTGGGGCTTGTCCTATCGGTGTGTAAGCACCTGTTTTTCGTAGTCCTTGACCTGGGCAATCCAGTCTCGCCCTACGGGCTTCCCGGCCTTCAGGCAGTAATAGTCCCAGACGGCCGCGAAAGGCAGCGATTTATTCTCTTCGTGAAGCGCGAGCCGTGTGGTGAGATCGCCGGATTTCTCCGCGTCCCGCCCGTCCTGTATGGGCGCGAGACACGCCTGGAGGATGGCCTTTCTGGGATTGCGGGCGCCGATCACCCACGCGGCGATACGATTGATGGACGCGTCGAAGAAGTCCAGGCCCACGTGGACCTTGTCCTCATACCCGTTGTATATGATTTCATTCATGATGTTCTGGAGTTCATCATCCCAGATGACCACATGGTCACTATCCCAGCGCACACCGCGGCTCACATGTAGCATGATGCCCTCCACGAAGGGAGCCACCGCGCTGATCTTGGCGGCGATGGACTCGGTGGGATGAAAATGCCCCGCGTCCATGCAGAGGTATTTATCATTGGTGAGACAGTAGCTCAACGCGAACTCATGGCTGACCACCGTGTAGCTCTCCAGCCCCAGGCCGAACAGTTTGCTCTCGAGGGAATCAACATTGTACCGGGGATCGATCTTCTCGGAAAATATCTGATCCAGGGAATCGATCATCCGCTGGCGCGGCGCCGCCGTGTCCACGGGGATATCCTTGTACCCGTCGGGCATCCAGTAATTGGTGATGCAGGGGGTACCGAGCTGCCTGCCGAATTCCGCCCCGATCTCACGGCAGCGCTTGCCGTGCTCTATCCAGAAATCCCGTGTGCCCGCATCGGGGCTGGCCAGGGAAAAGTCCCCGTCCATCCTGGGATGAGAAAAAAACGTGGGATTAAAGTCCAGCTGCAGATCCTGCTCCTTGGCCCAGTCCACCCAGTTCTGAAACATATCGATGGTATAGGCATCCCGGTCCACTTTTTTACCGTTGGGCTCCGCCTGGCAGGCGTGGAGTCCGATGCGAACGGTACCGGGGATCATGGAGACCGCCTCGGCGATATCTGAGCGCAGTTCCTCCGCCGTCCGGGCCCGCCCCGGGTAATTGCCTGTGGTGGCGATGCCGCCGGTCAGTTCTCCCGTTCCGTCAAATCCGATCAGATCGTCTCCTTCCCAGCTGTGCATGGTGATCGGGATCGCGTCGGCCTTCTCTATGGCGGCGTCGGTGTCCACTCCCTGGCTCGCGTACACTTCCCTGGCGTACTCATAACCCTGTAAAATACTCTGCTCTTTCATGCTAACTCCTTAGGTGTCGTCATAAAACCGGTGATTATTTCCAGTAGACGTATTTCTTCAGCTCGGCTAGCCTTTTGATGATGTCTGTCGGTATCTCTTTTTCTATACTGGCGACGCAGGCGTTGAGATGTTCCTCGTTGTCAAAGGAAGCGATGGGTACCGCGGGGAATAGATCCTCCGCCATGATATACATGTACGCCAGATCCATATAGGTATACGTGCCTTCACTCACCACTTGCTTGCATAGATCGTAGATGGCGTCGTTGGACGGATTGTCATACACCTCCGTCACGCTGGCGGGTAAATCTTCCCCGGCGGCCCTTCGCACGAAATACCCCTTGGCGATAGACATATAGGCCATGACGTTCATGCCCGTCTCGGCGTGATACTTTCGTGTCTCTTCGTCCATCAATATAAATGTCTTGTCGGGCAGATTATAGAAATTAATATCTGCCAGGCTCCACATCAACTGGTTGCAGGTAAATCCCTGGAGCCCGTGTTCTTCGCAGTAGGCCTGTGCCTCCTTGATCCGGGGCAGCGCCCAGTTGGAGCAGCCGTAGTACCGGATCTTGCCGGCCTTGCGGGCATCGTCCAGACACTCCATGATCTCGGAGACGGGGGTATTGGGGTCGTCCCTATGCAGAAAATACAGGTCGATGTAGTCGGTATTGAGGTACTCGAGGCTCTCATTGAGGTCCTTTTCGATACCTTTTTTATTCACCCGGGGGATATCCATATGTCCCCAGTCTGGATGAGCGCCCTTTGTGGCCAGCACGATCTCGTCCCGGTGACCGTTTCCCTTGATCCACCGGCCGATAATACGCTCGCTGATGCACTTGGGACCGTCCCCCCAGTCACCGTAGATATGGGCGGTATCGATAAAATTGCCTCCCGCGTCCAGAAACGCGCTGATTTGGGTTTTGGCGTCCGCTTCCGACATGGCCGTTCCGTAATTGACCGTGCCAAGGCAGACAGGCGATACGGTTAGATCCGCGTGGTTAAATTTCTTATATTCCATAGATTCTCCCTCTCTCTCTCGGGGCTTATAGTCCTACTGTTCCCGTTTCTGTACGTATTTCCGGTACAGGGGCAGATAGACTTCCTGATCACGGATCACGCAGCCTGTCTGCACATGGCCCTTCTGGATCAGGTCATAACACTTGTCACAGGTGATGCAGCACTTTTTGCGGACGAGAGTTCCCTTCTTCATGATATCCTCAGCGAAATCAGGATAGGCGAATGCCTGTCGGCCGAATCCCGCCAGATCAAACCATCCGTCCCGGATGCAGCCTGCCGCCACCGCGGCCCCGAAATTCTCCAGCCAGGTGAGTCCGGTGGACACGAATGTTCCGCCGGGTACCGCTTCCTTGATGCGGCGGGTCATGTCGAGGAGCGCGTACACGCCCTTGTAGGGCTCGATGACGGCGTCCTCCTCCAGCTCGGCCAGATAGCCGCGGCCTGTGGGCTGGTACCGGGGCATCATGGTGGACAGATTGATCATGTCCACGCCCTCGTCTACCAGTATATTGCAGAGCTTGATGACTTCGGTGGGATCGGGCTCCATCACGCCCTCCTCCTGCTTCATGCCCCAGCCGTGGGGCCACGGGATGCAGTCGTAGGCGTTCAGGCGCACACAGATATCGATACCGTCTCCGCAGCGCTCCTTGATCCCGTGGATGATATCCATAGTCGCCCGGATACGGTTCTCAAAGCTTCCGCCGTATTTACCGGGCCTATTGTAGGCGGCCAGCAGTTCACGGAGGATGTACTCGTGACAGATTTTCACGTCCACGGAGTCAAACCCGCACTCCATGGCGAGTTCCGCCCCGCGGATAAAGCCCTCGACGATCTCTTCGATTTTCTCGTCGGTGGCGAATGTGATCTTCCCCGACTGCCCGTCGATCGAATTGTGATGGTCTATATAGGGATTGGGGACGACGGCCAGGGGTGTCGACTCCCATTTTTCGTTGGTGGAGCGGCGGCCGGAGTGGGTGAGCTGGAGTACATTGTATGGTTTCCGCCCGTATTTGGCGATGGCCGCCGCGTCACTCTCCGCAACCAAGCGCTTGATTTCGGGGACGGTCTCTTTCTTTATGATCATCTGCAGGGGATTGCAGCGGCCGTCGTCGGCCACCGTGATGGACTCGTACCAGATGAGCCCCGCGCCCCCTTCCGCATACCTTTTGTAGCGGCGGAATATCAGATCCGAGGGATTTCCCTCCTTGGTTCCGTCAAATCCCTCCAGAGGCTGAATCACCAGCCGGTTGGGGATCACGTGGCCGTTTTGCAGCGTCACGGGCTCCAATAGGACGCTTAGATCGTCGGAGATGGGAAAATCCATCCCGTCCGCCCGCATGGCGGCCGCGAAATCTTCATTTGTCTTGAATGAGCTGAACTTGTAGGGTTTGCATACTTTCTTCACGATTTGTCTCCTATATAGTAAAACTTAGTGGGTCTGATCCAACGGTGGTACTGTGATGCAGCAGAAAACGCAGTCCTGCTCTCCGTCGTTTGCAACGGCGTGGACATCGCCGGCCTCCACCAGGAGACCGTCTCCCGCGTGGAGTACTTCCCGCAACTGTCCGTTTGCGCTGATCTTCATCTCCCCCTGGAGGATATAGAAGATCTGATCGGAATGATCGTGCACCTCATCCTCACTGCCTGCGCCCTTGGGGATGGTGGACAGGGTGACATTGGCATGTTCGCTCCCGCTTTCAGGATTGAATATCACCTGGGTTTTCATGCCGAAATGGTTGAAAGGTGTGTATTTCTCACCGGTATCCTTTCGATATACTTTCATATACTGCTCCTTTATATGGATACTTGCTGCACCTTTTTTAATGTGTTTAGAACTATATACACCCTGGATTTCACTAAATCCTATTAAAGATTAGCATATGATTTTAGTGAAGTCAACAGTTGACGGTACGAAAATTCGTATTTTTTAAGTTCTCCCTAGACAAATTCAACTAAACAGTTAAGTCTACATATATATTATAGTACGCCCAGAAATATCCTTATATATATTGCTTTTTTGACGGTTTTTCAGTATGATTATCTAAGAGAAAACCAATATACCAATAAAAGTATTAGAAATATATAGTAAATATTTGAGTAATTCGCTAACAAACCACAATAAAATAAACTTACGAAAACCCGCATATTACTAAATATTTAGCTTGCGCTTTATTAAAAGACAGTATATACTTATGTAGTACTAATTAAACCCTCTTTACAGGTGAAGCTATGAAAAAACAATTAAAATTGAAAGAAATCGCGGATCTCGTCAACGTCTCCCCCGCCACGGTCTCCTTGGTTCTCAACAACCGCGAGGGAGTCGGTCAACTGAGGCGGCAGCAGATCGCAAAGATCCTGGAGGAAAACGGATACCAGGTCAGCCAGCGGCCGGAGACCAAGGGCAATAAGAGTATTCATTTTATTAAATTCAGAAAGCACGCGCTGCTGGTAGACGGTAATCCCGGGTTCGTCAACGCCATTATCGATTCTGTGGAGAAGGAATGCCGCCGCCAGGGTTACAACCTCATCATGACCGCCTACGACGATACCCAGCTGGACGATGTCACCCGCCTGCTACAGGAGGATTCCACCGGCGGCGTTCTTTTATTGGGTACGGAGATGACGGCGGAGGATATCGCCCATATCTCGCCTGTGGACGTGCCCATGGTGATCATAGACAATTACATGCCCATGCAGGAATACAACTGCATCACCATGAACAATGAGGAGGCCATCTATCAGTCGGTCTCCCATCTTTCGTCCCTGGGCCACCCCCAAATAGGCTTTATCGCCAACGCGCTGCCCTCCAATAACTGTCATGCCCGGAGGCAGGCGTTTGAATACGCATTGACAAAGCAGGGATATACATTCGATCCGTCACTGGTCTACACGGTGCATCCCACCCCCGACGGCGCCTACCAGTCCATCCGTGAGATGCTTGCGGATGGCGTCAAATTCCCCTCGGCACTGGTGGCCAACAACGACAGCATCGCCCTGGGGGCCATGAAAGCCTTCAAGGAAAACAAAATAAGAATCCCCGAGGATATCTCCATTGTGGGATTTGACAGCATCCCATTTTCCACGATCTCCGATCCGCCGCTGACGACGATGGAGGTTTCCTGCCCCGAGATGGGCATCTGGGCTGTACGCATCCTGATCGACAGGATCCAGTACCCCTTCTCCTCCATTACCAAACTGCAGGTGGGCACCAAACTGCTGGAACGCAACAGCACAGCCCCCTACAATGCCAACGGAACGAACATCCACTTATTATAGAACGCAGCAAGCTTCTAAAGGACAGCAAAGAGGACAAGCAGATGAAGTACTACATGGGACTTGACAACGGCGGCACCACCACCAAAGCCGCTCTCTACACGGCGGAGGGAAAGGAAGTCGGCGTTGTTTCGGCAGACACCGAAACAGAATCATTAAAGCCCGACTATGCCGAACGGGACATGGAGGCGATGTGGCAGGCAAACTGCCATGTGATCCGCTCCCTGCTCCAAAAAACCGGCGTATCCGGGACGGATATCCGCAGCGTGGCCATCTGCGGCCACGGCAAGGGACTGTACCTGTGGGGGAAGGACGGTAAACCGGCCCGCAAGGGGATCGGTTCCACCGACAACCGCGCCTGGGAGTATCCATTGAAGTGGGAGCGGGACGGCACGGCCGAGAAGGTATTTTCCTTGAGCTGCCAGCACATCATGCCCTGCCAACCGGTATCGCTCCTGGCCTGGCTCAAGGATCACGAGCCCCAAACACTCGAAAACATACAGTGGATATTTTCCTGCAAGGATTATGTCCGTTTTCGCCTCACCGGAGAGGCCTATGGAGAATACTCCGATTATTCCGGATCAAACCTGGTCAATCTCCACACCCGCGCCTACGACAGGGATCTGATGGCGTTGTTCGGGCTGGCGGACCTGATGGACGCCCTTCCCCCGCTGAAAAGCGCGGCGGAGGTCTGTGGGACGGTCAGCGAAGAAGCCGCCGCCCTGACGGGACTAGCGGCAGGAACACCTGTGGCCGGAGGACTCTTCGACATAGACGCCTGCGCTTTAGCGGTGGGCATTACAGACGATACCCATATCTGCATGATCGCAGGCACCTGGAGCATCAACGAATACATCCGCAAAACCCCCGTCACCGATGGGACAGCCTGGATGAATTCCCTCTTCGCCATGAAGGAGTACTACCTGATCGAGGAGTGCAGCCCCACATCGGCGGGCAATCAGGAATGGATCTTGAAGACACTGGTCCCGGAGATGCTTCATGAGGCCGCCGAGCGCGGTCAAAACCCCTACGACGAGATTAACCGGCAGATCGCTTCGATTTCGCCGGATACCTTCTGCCCCGTGTTCCTGCCCTTTATCCTGGGCACAAACGTGCACCCCAACGCCAAGGGTTGTTTCATCGGGATCGGCGCCAATCATACCCGCGCCCACATCCTGCGGGCGGTGTACGAAGGGGTCTGCTTCTCCCACAAATACCATTTGGACAAACTCCTGAAAACCCGGCAGGACCTGCCCCAGGCCATCCGCCTCTCCGGCGGGGTGACCAAATCAAAGGTCTGGACCCAGATGTTCGCCGATGTGATGGAGATTCCCGTAGAAACGGTATCCGCCAGGGAAGCGGGAGCGCTTGGCAGCGCCATGTGCGCCGCTGTCGCCGCGGGAGACCATCCTTCCATCGAGAGCGCGGTACAGGCCATGACACGGGTGTCGGAGACGGTTTTGCCCGATCCCCAGGCAGCGGAGGCTTACCAGGAGAAATACGCGTTGTACCTAAAGGCGATAGAAGGCCTGGACGGTATATGGGACGACGTCCAGCGGATGCAGGACCGGTAATTCTTAGTTACCTCTGATCACATCATAATTATTAGACTTACTAGCGCCCACATTTTATATAGAATCCCTTGATTAGGAGGTTTCATGTCAGCGTATCGGATCGGACTGTACGAGAAGGCGACACCGCCCAGGCTCACATGGCGGGATCGCATGAAAGAAGCCAGGATGGCCGGTTTTGATTTTATCGAGCTCTCCATCGACGAGACGGATGAACGGCTTGCCCGCCTGGACTGGTCGGCGCGGATCAGGAGGGAGCTTCACAATCTCTCCTTGAATACTGGCGTTTCCTTCGGCAGCATCTGTTTGAGCGGCCATAGGAAATACCCATTGGGGAGCGGCGATCCTCAAGTACGCGCCCGCAGCCTGGAGATCATGGAAAAGGCGCTGGCACTCGCCTGCGACCTCGGTATCCGGTATATTCAATTAGCCGGGTACGATGTATATTATGAAGATTCCTCTACGGACACCGTTGCGCGTTTTAGCGAAAATCTGGCGAAATCAGTTGAAATGGCGGCGCGATATGGGGTCGCGCTGGGGTTTGAGACCATGGAGACGCCCTTTATGGACACCGTACAGAAGGCGATGGCCTATGTCGACGCGGTGGATTCCCCTTATCTGGGAGTGTATCCCGACCTGGGGAATCTCACCAACGCGTCCCGATTGTACGGTGTCACGGTTCCCGACGATCTCAAAAAAGGCGCCGGACATATCATCGCCGCCCACATCAAGGAGACACGGCCCGGTGCGTACAGAGACGTGCCTTTCGGGACGGGGCACGTGGATTTTCCCGCGGCCATAGGCGCCTGCTGGGAACTGGGTGTGCGCCGGTATGTCACCGAGCTATGGTACCAGGGAAACGGCACCTGGCAGGATGATATACGCGAGGCCGCCGAACTGGCCCGCGGTATACTCGATCCCCTCAGTAAGGAGGCTTAATATGCTGACCGAATTACGAGAGATGGTCTATAAGGCCAATATGGAGCTTCCCCGCCGGGGACTCATCACGTTGACCTGGGGCAATGTCAGCGGCATCGACCGTGAAAAAGGCCTCATCGTGATCAAACCCTCGGGTGTGGATTACGATGCGCTAACCCCGGATGATTTGGCCGTCGTGGACTTTTCCGGCAATGTCGTGGAAGGGTCTCTTCGCCCCTCCTCCGACACACCGACACATATCGAGTTGTACCGGGCATTTCCCTCCCTGGGAGGGATCGTCCACACACACTCCACCTACGCCACCGCCTGGGCCCAGGCCGGGAAGGATATCCCCTGCTACGGGACCACCCACGCGGATTATTTCTTCGGCCCGATTCCCTGTGCCCGGGGACTCACCAGGGAAGAGATCGATACGGAATACGAGAAAAACACCGGACTTGTGATCGCGGAGGCGTTCTATGATTTGGACCCTGCCGCCATGCCGGGGGTTTTATGCAAAAATCATGGCCCCTTCACCTGGGGAAAAGACGCGCTGGAAGCCGTACGCAATGCCGTGGTCCTAGAGGAGATCGCCCGGATGGCGGCGCTCACCTGCCGGATTGATTCTGGGGCTCAGCCCGCGCCCCAGGCGCTGCAAAACAAACATTACCAGAGAAAGCACGGCAAAGACGCCTACTACGGACAGGAATAATAATAACCTTACCCTTTATATGTGCGCGAGACGGCTTTTGAGCCGCTTCGCGCATCTTTGGTTGTGGTATGCCGCAGTGTCACCATAGACCCATTTTCCCATGGACATGGATTTGCATCTCTCTCTGATATTTACTACAATCAAAGAGATGGAAGAAAGCGGAACGAACATCGTTACTACCTTGCGCGCCATATTGTTTACAGTATGGATCTTGACGCATTGCAGATCATAGGAGAGATGATGAGTAAGACAATATTGATATCCAACAGACTGCCCGTCACGGTAAAAAAGAACCAAGACGGATTTACATTTGAAAAGAGCATCGGAGGCTTGGCCACCGGGCTCAAGAGCTATCACGAGGACATCGACAGCGTATGGGTCGGTTGGCCGGGTATTACCAGCGACGGGTTGGAATCAGCCGACATCCAGGAGCTGCGCGATGAGCTCGAAACATACAAATGCCTGCCGGTCTTTATGAGTGAGCATGATATGGACCAGTTCTACTATGGGTTCTGCAATAAAACGATCTGGCCGCTGTTTCACTATTTCACCAATAAGACGGAATACGACGACGATCTGTGGGCGGCCTATCAGGATGTGAATAACAGGTTCTTCGAGGCCGTGGCGCCCATCATCGAAGAAAACGACACCATTTGGGTCCACGACTATCAATTGATGCTATTGCCGGACATGATCAGGCGGCAGTTTCCCCGCATCAAAATAGGATTTTTCCTGCATATCCCCTTTCCTTCTTTCGAGATCTATCGTCTGCTGGTATGGCGAGACCAGATTCTGTACGGGCTTTTGGGCGCCGACCTGATCGGGTTTCACACTTATGACTACGTGCGGCATTTCTTGAGCAGCGTCCGCCGGCTGCTCGGATATGAAAATAACCTCAATAAGATCACCTATGAGGACCGGTACGTACAGGTGGACGCGTTCCCAATGGGCATCGATTATGACCGGTTTTCCAAGGCTTACACGACATCCCAGTTCAAGCAGGAGATGCGCCAGATCGCCGACAGTACCAAAGGAAAACGGATCATCCTCTCCATCGATAGGCTGGATTATACCAAAGGTATCCCGAAGCGGCTGGAGGCGTTTGACGAGTTTCTGACCCGGTATCCGGAGTACAAGGGCAAGGTACGGTTTCATCTGATCGTGGCGCCCTCCCGGGTCGCGGTAGACACCTATGAAGCACTGCGCAGTGAGATCGCAGAGCTGGTGAGTGAGATCAATGGCAAACACGGGACCGTCGCGTGGATGCCGATCTGGTTTTACTTCCAGACATTTTCCCAGGAGAGCCTCATCGCGTTGTATAAATACGCCGACGTACTGTTGGTGACACCCCTGCGAGACGGGATGAACCTGGTCGCCAAGGAATACATCGCCGCGAGAACTGATAACGAGGGGATGTTGGTCATCAGTGAAACGGCCGGCGCCGCCAGCGAGCTTGGGGAAACCGTCGTGGTGAACGCCAACGATATAAGCGCGATCGCCGACGGTATCAAAACGGCTTTGGATATGTCGGTCGAAGAGAAAAAGGAAATTAACCGGGTACTGCACAAGCGTCTCAAACGGTACAATGTGCATTTCTGGGCGGAAGAGTTCATGAAATCGCTGGGGCAATTTGATAAAGACCCGGAGAAGACCCTGACATGCGACTTCAATAAAAACTGCTCGATCATCGTCAGCGCTTACAATCAAGCCAAAAAGAGAATTATATTTCTTGATTATGACGGCACATTGGTTGGTTTCGAGCCCATCCCCCAACGGGCGAAGCCCGATGCCGAGCTGAAAGCCATGCTCTCCGAACTCGTTGACGACCCCAAGAATACCGTGGTGATCGTTTCAGGAAGGGACCATATCACATTGGAAAAATGGCTGGGTGGTCTAAAGATGAACATGGTGGCGTCCCACGGGCTGTGGCATCGGGGGCAGGATGGGAAATGGATCAAGACGGCGGAGCTCGACAACACTTGGAAAGAACGCATCGCAAGTATCATGCAGATGTTTGTGGACCGTATGCCGGGGGCGCTGATCGAAGAAAAGGAATACTCGGTGGCCTTTCATTACCGGCAGTGCGAACCCAATATGGTGTCTGTCAAGCTGGGCGAAGTCCGGGCGGCACTGGCATCGGCGGTTCAGTCGATGAGTCTCGGGATACAGCAGGGCAAAAAAGTACTGGAAGTGAAAGACGGCCGCATCGACAAAGGGCAAAGCGCGGCGGCCTTCCTCCATGATAGCGATTACGACTTCATAATGGGTGTCGGGGACGACCATACCGATGAGGATCTCTTCGAGGCGCTGCCCAAAGAGGCCTATTCCGTCAAAATCGGTATGGGAAATACCCGGGCGAAATTCCGGCTGAAATCATGGAAATCCATGCGTGCGTTATTGAAAGAGCTGACCGGGGACAGCAACGGATAGTGATAAGAAAATACAGAACCCGGTCTGGATACCCAGACCGGGTTTATTTGCATTGGGCAAAAGCCCCTAATACGTCCTCACCTCGTGGCCGCCCTCACCGATGTCGGAGATGTAGAATGACGGCGCGTACCCGATGATCCGGGTATACGCTTCTTTTACCGTCTCCTTGAACGCCTCCGCCCGGTCCTTCCGAACGATGCTGATATTGCACCCGCCGTAACCGCCTCCGGTCATCCGGCTGCCGATGACCCCGTCAACGGTCATAGCCAGATCGTAGATGGTGTCGAGCTCCTTACCCGTGGCCTCATAGTCGTCCCGCATGGAGACATTGCCCTCGCAGAGCAGCCTGCCGAATGTATGCAGGTCGCCCTTCTTGAGAGCCTCCACCGCTTCCAGGGTGCGGATGTCCTCGCTCACCGCGTGGCGCGCCCGCCGATAGATCGCCGGATCACTAAAGTATTTTTCGTATTTCTTAAGCCCCTCCATATCCATGTCGCAGAGGTAGCGGTATTCTCCCCCGTGGGCGTTGATGATACGTAACGCCTCTTCGCACTCCGCCCGTTTCTCATTGTACTGGGACTCAGTGAGCTTGTGGGGCTTGTTGGTATTGGTGATCACGATGGTGTAGTCCCCTAGCTCGATAGGCACGTACTGGTACTCCAGGGTGTCGCAGTCCAGCAGGATCGCGTGGTCCCTTTTCCCCAGGGCGGATATGAACTGGTCCATGATCCCGCAGTTCATACCCACGTACTCGTTCTCGGCTTTCTGGCATAGCAGGGCGATCTCCTTCATGTCCAATCGCTCCCGTCCCCCCAAGGATGCCAGCGCCATGGCGGTGGCCACCTCGATGGAGGCCGAGGAGGAGAGACCCGCCCCGTAGGGCACCGTCCCGTGATAGTAAAGGTCACAGCCCTCGATTCTGTACCCGGCCTGCTGAAGCACATACGCTACCCCGCATTGGTAGTTGCCCCAAGATAGGGTCTTATAGTCCTCCAGGTGATTGATATCCGCCGATACCCTGTCCGGCAGGCTGGTGACCGCCATATTGATATGATCCGTCCCGTTTGGCCGGGCGATGACGATATTGGTGAAGGTGAGAGCAGCCGGGAATACGTGACCTCCGTTGAAGTCGATGTGCTCCCCGATGAGGTTGATCCGTCCCGGGGCTTCGAATACCCGGATACCATCCTCACTGCCGCCGTAGAGACCCAAAAATTGATCGATCAGTTCCCGATATGTCATACCTGTTTCTCCTTGAACCTTTTATACGCCTTCCGCAGCTCCGCCGCCTTCTCCTCGGGGGCGGTGGGGTTGCAGTGGGCCCAGGCCCCCGTCTCGCTGGATGCGTTGAACTTCTGCTTTTCCTTTGACCGCATGGGCGGGAAGAACTCGATATGGAAATGATAGTCCCCCGTATCCCCTCTGTTCACCGGGGCGTTGTGCATGCACATCATGTAGGGGAAGGCGCAGTCAAAAAGACTGTCGAGGGTCCCTGCCGCGCTCCTTACTGCGTCGGCCAGGGCCCGTTTCTCCTCACTGTTGAACTCGGTGATATACTGCTTATGTGCCTTGCTGATGATATAGATCCCGTAGGGATATTCTGTGAAGAAGGGCAGGATCACGCTGAAGTGATCGTTCTCGAAGATCACCCGTTTCCCCTCCCCCCGCTCGTTCTCCATCCAGTCGCAGAAGAGGCAGGTGCCGTGCTCTTTTCTGTGCTCACTTGCCGCGGCCATCTCCAGCTCCAGCTTCTTGGGCAGGAAAGGATAGGCGTAGATCTGCCCATGGGGGTGGGGCATGGTGACCCCCACCACCTCGCCGCGGTTCTCGAATATCATGATGTATTTGACCTTATCATCCCGGCTCAGCGCCTCAAACCGCTCGCACCATAGGTCCACAAGCTTGACCACATGGTCAAGGGGCAGTTCGGGGAGCGTGATCCGGTGGTCCGGTGAGTAGAGGATTACCTCGCACTTCCCGTAGGCCGGTGCCACATGGAAGAAGTCCGTCGCCACATCGTCGGGCACGGGCGGGCTGGGAGATAACGCCGGGAAATCGTTATCGTACTTCAGTACGTCGTAGTGCTCCGGCACCCGGCCCGATCCGGGACAGAAGGGGCACCAGTCCTTGGGCATCTGGGGCCGGTCCTGGCGCTCGGAGGCGATCATGACCCAGTCCTTCAAAAAGGGGTGATATCGTAGTTCCGCCATTATTTCATCCATTCCTTATTGATTTGCTGTCGGCTAGTCCATATTTCGCCGCGGACAGCCCGAATCCTTTATAACAAAGGCTCCTGCTCAGGGGAACAGGAGCCTCTCCATAGATACCATTCGTACGCTGTCCTAGTTCGCCGCCCTCATCCGGGAACGGATATCAAAGGCCACGGCCCCCAGCAGCACCATGCCCTTGATGGCCTGCTGCCAGTCGATGCTGACGCCCATGATGGACATACCGTTATTCAGCACCCCCATCAGCAGTCCGCCGATGATGGCGCCGATGACCGTCCCGACGCCGCCGGTTGTTGCCGCGCCGCCGATGAAGCAGGCCGCGATGGCGTCCAGCTCGAAGTTGACACCGCCCTTGGGTGTGGCGGAGTTCAGCCGTCCGGTAAAGACGATACCGGCCAGCGCCGCCAGTAGACCCATATTCGCATAGACCCAAAAGAGCACCTTTTTGGTCTTGATGCCGGAGAGCCGCGCCGCCTTGGGGTTGCCGCCGTAGGCGTAGATATGGCGGCCGGGGATGGTCTTGGTGGTGAGATAGGTGTAGATCAAAACCAGCACGGCCACCACGATCAGCACCATGGGGATGCCCCGATACAGCGCCAATGCGTAGGTGAAGGCGTTGATGACGATGGTAATCGCCAGTAGCTTGCCGGCAAAGGCCAGCGGCGAGGAAACCTGAAAACTGTATTTCTTTTTATTCCGGCGCTTGCTGATCTCATTTAGGATAAACAGGATCGAGGCGCCGATGCCGACGATGATCGCCAGCAGATTGATCCCCTCGATATTGGCGATATCCGGCAAAAACCCGGCGGCGAGGAAGGTATACCCCTCCGGCAGCGGCGCCAGGCTGGTGCCCTGCAGCACCACCATGGTCAGTCCCCGGAATATCAGCATACCCGCCAGTGTGGCGATAAACGCGGGCACCCCCACGTAGGCGATCCAGAAACCATGCCAGCTGCCGATCAGAAAGCCGATCGCCAGGGAGATCAGTATGGCGGGCAGTACCGGCATATGCATCTTTAAGATAAACGTGGCGGACACCGCGCCGATAAACCCGACCACCGAACCGACGGACAGGTCGATATTACCGACGGTGAGGATACACAGCAGCATCCCGGTGGCCAGTATCAGTACATAGCTGTTCTGCTGGATCAGATTGGAGATATTCAGGGGCTTTAACAATGTGCCCTGGGTGAAAATCTGAAACAGGACGACCACAAATACAAACGCGATCACCATACCGTACTGTCGGACATTTCCCTTGATCATTTCCCTGAAACTTTTCATACCGCTACCCCCTTGTTGCTCTGCATAATACACTGCATGATCTTTTCCTGGGACGCTTCGCTCGCCATGAGCTCTCCCACGATCCTCCCCCTATTCATCACGTAGATCCTGTCGCACATGCCGAGGATCTCCGGCAGCTCTGAGGAGATCATCACGATGGACTTCCCCTTCTCCGCCAGTTCGTTGATGATGGTGTATATCTCGTATTTTGCGCCGACATCGATACCCCTAGTCGGCTCATCCAGAAACAGCACGTCCGGATCCGCGAAGATCCATTTGCTGAATACCACCTTCTGCTGGTTCCCCCCCGATAGGTTCCCCGCTTTCTGGAGTATGCTGGAGGACTTGATATTCAGCTTTTCCCTGAATTCCTCCCCCACCTTGATCTCCTTGTTGTCATCGATGGAGAATTTATTGGTGATGGAGCCTAAGGAAGGCAGGGTGATATTCCGTTTGATATCGTCGATGAGGATGAGTCCCGCTGATTTGCGGTCCTCGGTGGCGTAGGCGATCCCGTTTTTGATGGCGTCGCTCACGTCGTGGAGGGCCAGTTCCTGGCCGTCCTTGCGGATGGTGCCGGATATCTTGGTGCCGTATGCCTTGCCGAATACGCTCATGGCGAATTCGGTACGGCCCGCGCCCATCAGCCCGGCGATCCCCACGACCTCGCCCTTGCGCACATTGATATTGACATCCTGTATCACGTGTTTATCCACATCCAGGGGATCGTACACGTTCCAGTTTTCCACCTCAAAGCTCACTTTGCCGATCTCATGGACCCTTTTGGGGAACCGGTCGTTGATCTCCCGGCCGACCATGCCCTTGATGATCCGCTCCTCGGTAATATCGTCTTCTCCCTTTACCAGGGTCTCGATGGTGGCGCCGTCACGGATGATCGTGATCTCATCCGCCACCTTTGTCACCTCGTTGAGTTTATGAGAAATGATAATACTGGTGATGCCGTGCTCCTTCAGCTCGACGAGCAGGTCCAGCAGATGACTGGAGTCCTCGTCGTTGAGAGCCGCCGTCGGCTCATCCAGTATCAGTATTTTCACGTCTTTAGCGAGTGCCTTGATGATCTCCACCAATTGCTGCTTCCCAAGGCCGATATCCTTTACCTTTGTCTCTGTATTTTCGTTGAGCCCCACCTTTTTCAGCATCTCGATGGTCTTTATCCTGGTCTTGTCCCAGTCTATGATGATGCCCCGTTCCACCTGCTCGTTTCCGAGGAACACGTTTTCAGCGATCGACAGACTCGGGATCAGGGCGAGTTCCTGGTGAATGATCGCGATTCCCTTCGCTTCGCTCTCATTGATGCTGCGAAACGCACAGACCTCACCCTCCACGACGATATCCCCCTCGTAGGTGCCGTGGGGATATACACCGCTCAAAATATTCATCAATGTGGATTTGCCGGCCCCGTTCTCACCCACCAGCGCGTGGATGTGCCGCGGTTTGACCTGCAGGTTCACATTGTCAAGAGCCTTTACGCCCGGAAATGTCTTGGTGATGTTTTTCATTTCCAAAATGTATTGTTCCATATCTGACTCCTTTATGATCAGTCCGACGCAACAAAGGCATTTTCTATATAAACCTTTTTTGTCATGTGTAATCAGTTGGCGGCATGACGATTGGGTCATGCCGCCGACCGATCACTGTGTCTCTTGTTTAGACCCTACTGGATGTCCTCTTCCGTCAGGTACCCGGAGTCAATGACGAGTTCCTGATAGTTGTCCTTGGTGACCGTGTAGGGAACCAGGAGGTAGGAGGGTACGATCTTCACATTGTTGTCGTAGGTCTCTGTGTCGTTGATCTCAGGCTCATTTCCTGTGAGCACAGCGTCCACCATGTCGGCCGCCACTTTGGCCAGATCACGGGTGTCCTTGAGGATGGTGGAGTACTGCTCGCCGGAGACGATGAGCTTGATGGAAGCCGCTTCGGCGTCCTGCCCGGTCACGACCGGCCAATTGTCGGTGCCCGGCTCGTATCCGAAGGATACCAGCGCGGAGATGATGCCGCGGGACAGTCCGTCATAGGGAGACAGCACGCCGTCCAGGCTCTTGCCGTCGGTGTAGTTGGCGGCCAGGATCGCGTCCATACGGGACTGGGCGACCGCGCCGTCCCAGCGCAGGGTGCCGATGTCGGCCTGGTCTACCTGACCGGAGGGGACCACCACGGTGCCGTCGTCGATCAGGGGCTGCAGGATATCCATGGCGCCGGAGTAGAAATAGAAGGAGTTGGTGTCGTCGGGAGAACCGGCGAACAGCTCGACATTGTAGGGGCCGTCGCCCTTCAGGGCCTTGAGGCCGTCTACCAGGGACTGTGCCTGGAGCTGACCAACCTTGCGGTTGTCAAATGTCGCGTAGTAGGATACGGCGTCGGTGTCGACCAGCAGGCGGTCGTAGGAGATGACCTTGACACCGTCTTTACCGGCCTGATCCAGGGTACCGGACAGGGTGGAGCCGTCAACAGCGGCGATGACCAGCACCTGGGCGCCCTTGGTGATCATATTCTCGATCTGAGACTTCTGGGTCGGGATATCGTCTTCAGCGTACTGCAGATCGACGGTGTATCCTCTCTCCTCGAGGATGTCTTTCATGGTGTTGCCGTCCTTGATCCAGCGCTCGCTGGACTGGGTGGGCATTGAGATGCCGATGTAGGCGCCTTCTTCGGGGGCGCTGGAGGGCGCAGCCGACTCGTCCCCGGACGGGGCGGATGACTGGGCCGGGGCCTCTGTCTTCTGTCCGCCGCAGGCGGCCAGTGCGAAGACCAAGGCAAACGATAGTACAAGTACCAGAACCTTTTTCATATTCCTTCTCCTTTTTTTGTATTTTTTTTACTTCGGCAGGCAGCCGAGTAAACTTAATTGACCAATACACGCGGAGAGAGTGTGTTTGTTTTTTGTTTGTTTTAAAAGGCTAAATATTCCATACACACACTTTATCCCCAAATTCCCCATTGAAATGTTCGTTTCCGTATAATTCTCTGTACTGCTATTTTTCTTTTGTTTTCATTTCTGTTCTTTTCTACACTTTAGCACCATCACAGGGGCATGTCAACAGGAAAATGTTCGTTTATGTTTGCTTTTGTGATCGATTTTGTTTCTCTTTTTTATTTTCGTATTGTAAAATTTCTGTCAGTCACGTATTATATAAGTAGACTAATTTCTCGGATCTGGGTGTATAGATGTTTGCGATAGAACGGATACGAATCATCAAGGACTACTTGATCAAGGACAGGCATGTGTCTGTCGCCAAGTTGAGCAGTCTGTTGAACGTGACCGAAGTCACGATCCGCAGAGACCTGGAAAAGCTCGAAAAAGAGGGCTTTTTGAAACGGGCTCATGGCGGAGCCGTGCTCAATGAAACCAATGAAGCCGTTTCGGAAGAGATCGAAGACCCCTATACGCAGGAGCGGGACGAGATCGCGGACACCGTATTTCACCTGGTATCCGACAATGACATCATCATGCTGACCGACGGTCTCACCAACCGGCAGATCGCCAAAAAACTCAAACAAAAGAACAATCTCACCGTCTTGACCAACGATCTTAAAATCGCCCTGGAGTTTTCGGATGCCCCTGGGAACAATATGATACTGCTGGGGGGCAATCTCGACGAGCACGCCGTATACGGCCAGCTGGCGATCAATAATATGCGGAATTTTTCCCTCAATCATCTCATCATGGAAGTAGACGGTATCAGCAGGGACACAGGGGTCACCGTATCCAGCATCAGCAAGGCGTCCCTGATCCAGGAGTCCTGCAGGGCGGCCCAGACCGTCACGGTCATATGCCTGGCGGACTACTTCGGCGAGAAATCCTTCTACCGTATCGGCGACCCGACTATCGCCAATAAAATCATCACCAATTCGACACTGGCGGATGGGTACAAGAATTATATCTTTGATCTCAATATCCCCCTGTACACATCTGTCGAGATCTACGAGGGATAATAAACCGGCCAAGTACATGGGAAAGGAGTGCAGCGTGTTGGATACCCCGTTAATGCGTCTGGAAGATATCAGTCTTTCCTTAGAAAACTTTTCGCTCAAGGCCATTAACCTGGATTTGTATTCCGGGGAAATCCACGTGGTGATGGGCGAAAACGGCTCGGGAAAAAGCCTGATGATGCAGATCATCAGCGGGATCGTCTCCCCGGATACCGGGACCATCTATATCAATGGGACGCCCGCCAAGCAAAAACTCCTCTCCTCCGGGCTCACCAGAGACGTGATCTATATCCGCCAGGACGCCACCATGCTCACCCAGCTGTCCATCGCGGAAAATCTGTTTTTCCACAATATCCCCTACCGCAGCAAACTGCTTCGGACCATCGATTACGACAAGCTCAACTATATGTGCCAGAATCTCATCGATGAGCTGGACCTGCCGGTCTCGGTCTATGACAAGGTGGAGAACCTGGGGTTCGCCCAGCGCCAGATCATCGAATTCTGCCGGGCCTATATCTCGGACGCCAAGATCGTCATCCTGGACGAGCCCAGCAGCGCCCTCACCCAGAGCGAACGGGAGCTATTGTATCGGATCGTCCGAAAGATCAAGGAAAAGGGCGCGGGGATATTTTATATCACCCACAGCCTCGAGGACGTGTCCCTGCTGGGAGACCGTGTCACGATACTGAAAAACGGCAGCATCATGGGCACCCGCGAGGTCTCCGAATGCTCCCAGGAAGAGATCATCCGGATGCTGAGCGGCCACTACATCAAAAACCGGTACCCCAAGATCATGATCAAGCACGGGGAAACCATCCTGTCGGTCCGCGGCCTCGGTTTTCAGGAAAAGCTGTACGATATCAATTTCGATCTGAAAGAGGGGGAGATACTGGGGATCACCGGGCTGGCCGGGTCGGGCCGGACCCTGCTGGCAAACTGCCTCTTCGGGGCGGTGGACAAGGTAAAGGGGCAGATGTATTTAAACGGTTCCGAGATCAAACTGGACAGTCCCTACGCCGCGATCTGCAACGGCATCGCCCTGATCCCGGAAAACCGGCTCACCGACTCCATCTTCGCCTACCTGGATGTCAATAACAACGTGTCGATGTCCTCCTTAAAGCGGTTCGCCAATTACTTTTTGCTCAATACCACCCTTTTAGAGCAGGTGGTGGCCGACTATGTCTCCAAGCTCAATATTCCCCAGCAGCCCAGCAACAATATACTGGAATACAGCGGGGGCAACCAGCAGAAGGCCATCTTCGCCAAATGGATCATGAGCCGGGCCAAGATTTTTATCCTCGACGAGCCCACCCGGGGGCTCGATATCGCCAGCAAGATCGATATCTACAATTCCATCAACGACCTGATCAGGAAGAAGGCCGGGATCATATTCATCTCCTCTGACGTGGAGGAGATCATGGGCATCTGCGACCGGGTGGCGGTCCTGGCCGACCGCACGTTTGTGTGCAACGTCCCCACCAAGGATGTCACCGTGGAAAAGGTCATGGAGATGTCCATCAGCCGAGAACCGTAGATCAGACAAGTAAGAAAGCGGCTCTCCGCAAGCCGCTTTCTATGGAGGGAGACTGTCGAGTATGTCAGGCAGCCTCATGATGGGCGTCAGACCCCGCAGTATCATGTCCGAACAACGCGGCAAATCCCTCAATCAAATCGCGTATCAGATACAGCAGGATGAACACGCAGTTCACAGGGATGCTGAGGTAAGGCAGCCGCGTCGATACCTTTAATATGGGAGAGAACCAGGTGGCCCCCGCCACCAGCAAGGCGGAATAATACAGCAAAACCCCGAAAAAACCGATACTCAAAAGGGTAATCAGTATATTGAGCGCGTCCACCCATTTCCTGCCCTTGAATTTTGTCTGTATCAGATCCACCCGGAAATGATCGCCGTACCGCACCAGGATGGTGGCGGATGTGAAGATCATCCACGCCATCATCCACTCCACCACCTCGTCGGTCCAGGAGATGGATACGTGCATCGGCGTAAACCGTATGACCACCCGTACAAACAGGATGACGCCGATACCGATACAGAGCCCGGTCACAAACCATCGCAGGATCTTGGCGAAAATGTCATCGGCTTTTTTCAACGCTTTTATCATGGCCGCCCCCTTACCCGATCAGCCCCGGCAGCCACATGGAGAGCGGCGACCAGAAGGCACAGAGCATGAGGACCACCAGGATGCCGATGACATAGGGAAACACTTCCTTGGATAGAGCCATTAGTTTCACGTTTGTCACGCTGGACACCGCGTACAGGCTCATCCCCACCGGAGGCGTCAGCAGTCCGATCATCGAGGCCAGGACCATGATCACGCCGAACTGCACATAATTCATGCCGATGGCGTCGACGATGGGCAGAAATATGGGAGTCACGATCAGGATCACCGATATCCCCTCCAGGAACATCCCCAGGACGATCAGGACGAATACCATCATCAGGATCAGCAAGCTCGGATCGGTGGTGACGGTCATCAGCCCCTCTATGATCTGATTGGGGATCCGCTGGTGGATCATGAAGTAGGCCAGGAAATTGGCGATGGCGATGATAAAGAGCGTCTTGCAGCTGGTGATGAGGCTATCGTATATGATGCGGCCTAGCTGTTTCCACTTGACCTCCTTGTACACCACGCAGCTCAATATAAGAGCGTAGACGCTCGCCACGATCGCCGCCTCGGTGGCGGTGAACAATCCGCCCCAGATCCCGCCGATGATGATCACGATAGTCATGAGACTGGGGATCGCCTTCCAGAAATACTGTAGTCTCAGTTTCCACGGCATTCGGGGGCTCACCGGGAATTTCTTTCGTTTCGATATGATGTATACGCATACCGCCATGGCGGCGGCCATCAGGAAACCGGGGATAAACCCCGCGGCGAAGAGCCGCGCCACCGACACCCCCGTGACCGAGGAAAAGACCACGAAGGGTATGGAGGGCGGGACCACCGGTCCGATGGTAGAAGACGCGGCGGTGATACCCGCGCTGAATTTGTGATCGTACCCGGCGTCGTCCATGGCCTTGATCTCGATGATCCCCAGACCCGCCGCGTCGGCCACGGCGGCGCCCGACATGCCGGAGAATATGAGGCTGCTGGTGACGTTGACCTGCCCCAGTCCCCCCGGCCACTGCCCGACCATGGCCTTGGCGAAATTGAATATCCGGTCGGTGATCCCGCCCGTGTTCATCAGATTACCCGCCAGGATAAAGAACGGGATGGCCAGCAGGGTAAATCCGGTGGTGCCATTGTAGATCCGCTGGGCCATCACGGCGAGGATATCGGTAAATCCCATGGACGCGAAGACCCCGGCGCTGGTCGCTCCCATGGCCACGCACACCGGAACGCCGACCAGCATCAGCAGCACCAGCAGTAAGCATACGATCAATGCAATCATTGTTTAAACCCCCTTTAGCGCACATGATGTATGGCATGACGAATGGCAGCACCTCATCCGTAGGTGCCGCCACCCGCCTATCAAGTCATTTCGGAATACCCATAGCTTAGGGCTTTACGTCCTCTACCATCGCGAGGAATGTATCCATGTCGTCGGTGCTGCCTTCGTACTCGGCGACGGCATCCCACGCCGGGGCCATGGCGGCCTTGAAATCATCCAGATTGACTTCTGTCACGGTGACGCCCTCATCCTTCAGCTTCTGGATATAATCCTGCTCGCTACTCTGGACCTCTGAACGCATCTGCTCCTGAGCCACTGCGGCGGCTTCCTCGATGATGGAGCGCTGCTTGTCGGTGAGGCTCTCCCAGAATGAATTACAGAATGTCAGATTAACCGCTTCCCAGGTATGGCGGGTCAGGCTCACGTATTTCTGATTCGCTTCCCACATGCTGTTGTTGTAGATGGTGGAGAGCGGGTTTTCCTGCCCGTCCACCGTCCCCTGCTTCAGCGCGGTGATCAGCTCGCTGAACGCGATCTGCTGGACGTCCGCGCCCAGGGCCTCGAAGCACGCGACCTTCTGCACTTCGCTGGGGGTACGGATCTTTAAGCCAGCTACATCTTCGGGGGTCTTTACCTCCCGCACCGAGTTGGTCAGGCAGCGGAAACCATAGTCCCAGGGGCCTACATTGTGCAGTCCCTTGGATTCCAGGGTGCCGTCGTCTACCCATTCGGCAAAGGGGCCGTCCACCACGGCGTAGGCGTGCTCATAACCGCTGTACACATAAGGCGCGGTTACCAGGGCGTACCGGATATCGTATTTATCCAGAGACCCCTGAGATACCAGGCAGGCCTGGATGGCGTTGATCGCGGTCTGCTCGGCCATCTCTTTCGCGTTGCCCAGCTCGCTGGCGCCATGGACATCGACGATCATCTTGCCGTTGGACAGCTCTTCCACCTTGGCCTTGAATGTATCCGCCGCGGAGGAGACGGGCTCGTTGGGGGCGCCGAAATGTCCCAGTACGATGGTCACCGACTTACCGGCCCCGACGGGACCGGCGCCGCCGCAGGCTGCCAAGCCAAGCGCCAATGCCAGCGCCAATATGAGTGCAAGTGCTTTTTTCATTTGGTCCTCCCTTATTCGTTTATTTGCTAAATACGGCACATGATTTTACCGTATTTGCGTCGTGATGATATGAGATAAGTCTGGATACAAGCATTTTTTTAATCACTACATTAGACTAGTATATGCCCCATTTAGACCCCCGTTTATCCCACTTGTATACACATTATCCCTAAGCATTTTGCGGTTGTCAAGTTATATTTTGCATATCGTACAAAAATCCACCCATCTTGTATACACTTTCATAAAATGGTTGCTTAATCATGTCGAAACACTGGAATTGCCCGCGGAATAAGCCCATATTCCGGCTGTACCCATCCCTTTCTCCAAATCGGCAGGCATGTATGTATCCAATACGCATCGCGCGCAAATATCTGTTGCATCTGGCTTGACAGTGCATTTTGTCTGCGATAAACTGATATCCATAGTCAGCTTGTATCCACTTTTATATTTTGAATACAAGCACACGGATAAGGAGACAATCTGATGAGCGACAGCTATACCAGTCGAGACATCTTTCGTATCCTCGAGCACGAGATCATCACCCTCAAGATAAAGCCCGGGTCACAGCTCAGCGAAAACGCGCTGTGCGCCCGTTTCGGCGTGTCACGCTCTCCGATCCGGAGCGTGCTCCAGGAGCTGCGCCTGAGCGGACTGGTCAATATCACGCCCTACAAAGGCACCCAGGTGACACTGATGGACTTCGATATCATCAACCAGATCATCTACCAGCGCATGGCCGTGGAGACCTTTGTGCTGGAGGATTTCATCAAGATACTCAACCACCTCGACCTGGAGAAGATCCGCCACAACCTGAACTCCATGGGCAGTCTATTGTCTTCCGTTTCTTTTGACGCGAGCCAGTTCTATGAGCTGGACAGCCAGCTCCATGAGATCTGGTTTACGGCCACCAGAAAGGAATACCTCTGGGAGAGCATACAGAAATCCGACTGTCACTATACCCGTTTCCGGATGCTGGACATCGTGGAGGTCAAGAATTTCAAGGAGATCTATGAAGAGCATCAGTTGTTGTTAAAGGCGCTGGAAGCGGGGGACACAGAGGCCATCCGGCCCCTGATGCAGCAGCATCTCTTCGGCGGGGTCAAACGGCTGGGAAGCCTGATATTTACCGAATTGAAGGACTATTTCGCCCCGCTCGCAAATTAACGATACCAGAGAAAAGAGCCCGCCGGTCAGACCGGCGGGCTTGTTTGATCGCAGCTGTTTATTTTCCTTGTCCGTAGTAGGCGTTCTTGCCATGCTTGCGCAGATAGTGCTTATCCAGCAGCGTTTTCCCCATCCGGGCCCCATCATTGATATCCATGCTGTAATACGCCATCTCGCTGACATATTCCAGCACCGCCGCGTTCTCCACCGCCTTCTCCGGAGAATCCCCCCAGGCGAAGGGGCCGTGGTTTTGCACCAGTACGGCGGAGATTTCGCGGGGATCGATCTTCCGGTCCCGGAATGTCTCGATGATCACATTTCCCGTTTCTTTCTCGTAGGCCGACGTGATCTCACCGTCCGTCATGGTGCGGGTTACCGGGATATCCCCATAGAAATGATCCGCGTGGGTCGTGCCCAGATATGGCACACACTTCCCCGCCTGGGACCATATGGTGGCCCATTTGGAATGGGTGTGGACGATCCCCCCCATGCCGAAGGCCTTGTAGAGTTCCAGATGGGTGGGGGTGTCGGAGGAGGGGTTTAGATCCCCCTCCACCACCCGGCCGTCCAGATTCACGACCACCATGTCCCCGGGCTTCATCCCGTCGTAGGACACGCCGCTTGGCTTGATCACCATAAGCTCCCCGGAGGGGTCAAGGGCGCTTACGTTTCCCCAGGTGAACAATACCAGCCCGTGCTCCACCAGCGACAGATTGGCCCGGCATACTCGTTCCTTCAGTTCCTCTAGCATGATCGCTCCTCCCTATTTCCAGAGCATATCCGAGATCATCAGATCCCGCTTAAACGCCTCGATATCCGTATCCGCGCCGATGTGGACAAATTCGATCCCCGCCATCTCGGCGTAGTCACGCATGATATCGGCGTTCAGGGAATAACTCAATACGCTGTGATGCGCCCCGCCGGCGTAGATCCAGGCCTTCGCCCCGATCTCCAGATCGGGCAGGGGCTTCCACATCACCCGGGCCACCGGCAGATTGGGCATATCCTGAATGGGCTGAACCGCCTCCACGTCGGCGACGATCATCCGCATCCGGCCTCCCATGTCCACGAGGGACACGCAGATGGCGTCCCCCGCCCTGCCGTCAAATATCATCCGGGCCGGGTCGGACTTGCCGCCGATCCCCAATGGCTGCACGTCTATCCGCACAGGCCCCCCCGCGATACTTGGGTCAACCTCCAGCATGTGGGCCCCGAGGATCATCTCATTGCCCTCCGCCAGGTGATAGGTATAGTCCTCCATGAATGAAGTGCCGCCGGTAAGCCCGACTTCCATGGCCTTCATCACCCGCTGCATGGCGGCGGTTTTCCAGTCGCCCTCGGCGCCGAACCCGTATCCCGCCTCCATCATCCGCTGGCAGGCCAGCCCCGGCAGCTGCTCCATCCCCCAGAGGTTCTCGAAATTGGTCACGATGGCGCCGAAGCCGTTTTTCTCACAGATCTGCCGGAGGGCTATCTCGATCTTGATCTGGTACTTGACGGCGTCTATATCGCCGGTGACGATATCGTATTTCTCACGGCACTCCTCGTACACCGTGTTGACCTCCTGGTCACTCACGGCATCCATCGCCTGGACCAGGTCCCCCATGGCAAGGGAATTGATCGCCCATCCCAGCTTGATCTGGGCCTCGACCTTGTCCCCCTCGGTGACCGCCACCTCCCGCATATTGTCGGCGAACCGTACCACCTTTAGGCTCTGTCCCGCGATGATTCCCGCGGCGCTGCGCATCCAGTCGGATATCTCCTTCTGTACCTTTTCGTTTTCCCAGTACCCCACGACCACCTTTCGGGGCAGCCGCAGCCGGGCGTTGATGAATCCGTGCTCCCGGTCCCCGTGGGCCGACTGATTGAGGTTCATGAAGTCCATGTCGATCCCGGTAAAGGGGATCTCCCGATTGAACTGGGTGTGCAGGTGCAGCATGGGTTTGTGGAGGATCTTCAGCCCGTTGATCCACATCTTGGAGGGGGAGAATGTGTGCATCCAGGTGATGATCCCCGCGCACTCGTCCCTGTAATTGGCCTCCTTGATGATCGAGGTGATCTCGTCGGGGGTGGTCACCACGCCCTTGTCGACGAGCTTCCCGCACACGCCGCCGTCCAGTCCCTTCACCATGGCCTGGGAGTGTTCGGCGACCTGCTTCAGCGTCTCCTCCCCATAGAGGTGCTGCGAGCCGGTGATAAACCAAAATTCATATTGCTTCATATCTTTCATGGTATCTGTCTCCTTATCCCTTCTTGATGGCCTTGAGCCGTTTCATCACGTCGTTGCCGCCCTCGCCGAAGTATTGGTGCAGCTTGTCGTACTCGGCGTAGAGTTTGTCATAGACCGCCGCGTTTTCTTCGATGGGCATATAGCAGGTGTCCTTCAGCTTGCCCATGCGCTCCGCCGCTGAAAACACCGAGTCGTACCCGCCGCCGGCCACCGCGCCGAATATGGCGGAGCCCAATGCCGGCCCCTGGGCGCTCCCCGAGATGCGAATGGGCTTTTTGATAATATCGGCGTAGATCTGCATGATGGCGGGACTCTTCTCCGCGATCCCCCCGGCGGCGTAGAATTCCTCTACCGGGACGCCGTTCTGTTCAAAGGTCTCGATGATCTTGCGGGTGCCGTAGGCCGTGGCCTCGATAAGCGCCCTGTACATCTCCTCGGGCTTGGTCTGCAGGGTCATCCCCAGCATCATGCCGGTGAGGTCCACATCCACCAGGACACTGCGGTTGCCGTTCCACCAGTCCAGGGCGAGAAGGCCGCTTTCCCCGGGGCCCTGATCCATCATCTTTTCCTGGAGATAGACATGGATGTCCTTCCCCGCTTTTTCAGCCATATCGTGGTACTCGGCGCTCACGCAGTTTTCCACAAACCAGGCGAAATGATCCCCCACGCAGGACTGCCCGGCCTCATACCCGAAGTACCCGGGCAGTATCCCGTCCTCCACACTGCCGCAGATCCCGGGGACCGGCTGCTCGGTCTCCCCCAGCAGCATATGGCAGGTAGAGGTCCCCATGATGGCCAGCATCTTGCCGGGGCCCGTGATCTTCACCGCCGGGACACAGACATGGGCGTCCACATTGGCGATGGCCACCGCCGTGCCCTCTTTCAGTCCGGTGAGTCCGGCCATATCGGCCGTGACCTCTCCCGCTTTCTCCCCCAGGGGGGTGATGGGGCAATGAAGCTTGGTGGATACGATATCCTTCATCCGGGGGTCCAACGCGGCGAAGAACGCTTCATCGGGGTACCCCTCGCGCTTATTCCAGATGGCCTTGTATCCCGCGGTGCAGCTATTGCGGGTCTGCGCCCCGGTCAATTGCCAGACGATCCAGTCCGTCGCCTCGATGAAGTAATCCGCCTCGTCGTAGATCTCCGGCGCTTCATCCAATACCTGCCACACCTTGGGAAAGAGCCATTCGGAGGAAATCTTGCCGCCGTAGCGCTTCAGCCACGCTTCCCCCATCTTTTCCGCGGTCTCGTTGAGCCGGTTGGCCTTGTCCTGTGCGGCATGGTGCTTCCAGAGCTTCACATAGGCGTTGGGCTCGCCCCGGTATTGATCCAGGAAGCATAGGGGCGTGCCGTCCTGTTTCACCGGCAGCACGGTACAGGCGGTGAAGTCCACCCCCACCCCGATGATGTCCGCGGCGTCCACCCCGCTCTTTTCGATCACATCCGGGATGGTCTTATAGAGCACGTCCAGGTAGTCCTGGGGGTGCTGGAGCGCCCAGTCCACCCCGAGACGGGTACCGTCGGGCAGCGCCTCATCCATTACCGCGTGGGGATAGTCGTAGACGCTGGTCTCGATCTCTTCCCCGGTGGCGATGTCGACGAGGAGCGCCCGCCCGGAAAGCGTCCCGTAGTCAATTCCGATCGCGTATTTTGCCATTGAGATCCCCTCTTTCTATATATAATATAGGATTTACTTGTATTGCACATATACGTACAAGTGTAGGTATATTTACATCACAGATTGCGGCACGACTTCCGGACGATCAGCTCCGGCTCATAGATTTTCTGGGGCTTTTCCATCCGTCCCTCCAGCATATCCACCATGAATTTGGCGGCCTGGATCCCCATGGCCTTCTTGGGATGCCGGATGGTGGTGAGCTTCACCTCCGAATGCATGGGGGATATGGAATCATCGTACCCCACGACGGAGATATCCTCGGGGACCCGCAGTCCCTTGTCCTTTACGGCCTGGATCACCATGAGGGCGCACTGGTCGTTGTAGCAGAAAAACGCCGTGGGATAGTCATCGGTCCGGATCAGGGACTGGGCGAACATATAGGGATAGTCGTACATATTGGCCGTCTCATATTCCCCGATGAGGCGATGGTCCGCCGCCGCCCCGTAGGCGGCCATGGCGCCGAGATATCCTTCCTTTCGCTGGACGCCCTGCTTGTCGTCGGTCTTGAATATCCCCGCGATCCTCCTGTGCCCCAGCTGCAGCAGGTATTCCGCTGCCGTGTATCCGCCCCGGGTATCGTCCAGCAGCACATAGGCGCTGTCAAAATCGTCGTAGCACGCGTTAATGAAAACCGTCTTGATCCCCATATTCTCTATGTCACCCAATAGCTTGCTGTTGGTATTGGGCCTAGAGCTTATGGTGGGCTCGATGATGATCCCGGCCACATGATGCTCCATGACGTTTGATAGATACTGGGCCTCCCGCTCCTTGATATTATTGGTATTGGAGAGGAGCATCATGTATCCCTCGTCGGAGAGGACCTCCTCCACGCCCGAGATGATCCCCGGGAACACGAATCCCGACAAATAGGTGGTCACCACCGCCACGATCTGGCTTCGCTTGGCGCCTTTGTCGTAATTGCTGAAGGTGCCCTTGCCCTGCTCCTTGTAGACCAGTCCCTCCGCCGCCAGCTCGCCGAATGCCTGGCGGATGGTCTGCCGGCTCACCTGGAATTTTTCCATCAGATCGTGCTCAGAGGGAAGCTTGCCCCCATAGGGGATGAGATCGTCCCGAAGCAGGTGCGTCACATATTGTTTGACCATCTCGTATTTGGGGAGGTTCTGTTCCATTTGGACCCTGCCTTGTCATGGGAATCCCTGAAAGCCAACGCATATCAATACTTGTACGTACATCTTATTGTACAAGTATACGCACCGGCAGTCAAGATGATGATACGATGTTTATACGGTCAGGATGTTCGCTTGCTGCCCCGGCCACTTGATCATGATCTCTTTTTCCGGGCCGGCGAGCCGCTTGACGCGCATCCCGTCTTCGGTCACGGCGACCCACAGATCGGTGCCCCTGTGGCTGACCTGAAAGGAATACCCCTCCCACTTCGGCGGCAGATGGGGGGAGAAGGTGAGCCTGTCACCATTGAAGGAAAACCCGGCGAACCCCTGGACGATGGCGTTCCAGCTCCCCGCCATGCTGGTGAGGTGCACTCCGTCCTCGGTATCCCGGTTGATGTCTTCCAGGTCGAGGCGGGCCGTCCGAAGGTACAGCTCATACGCCTTGCCGTCAAGGCCGATCCGGGAGGCGACGATGGAGTGGACGCTGGCGGACAGGGACGACTCGTGGACCGTCATAGGCTCGTAAAACAGGAAATTGCGCTTCTGGGTGTCGAGGTCGTACCGCTCGGGAAAGAAATAGATCCCCTGCAATACGTCGGCCTGCTTGATATAGCAGGAGCGCAGGATCCGATCCCAGGACCAGTGCTTATGGATGGGCCGCTCCCCAGAGGGGATCGTCTCCGCGGGCTTAAGCTCCTTGTCCAGATAGAGGTCCTGCTGCTCGTAGACCCCCCGGCTCTCGTCGCAGGGGTAGTACATTCCGTCGATGACGGCTTGCCATTTCTTTATCTCTTCCCCGGTGACGCCCAGTGCCTCCACCCCCTCGGGCGTTAGTGAATCCAGGGTCTCCAGGGTGTATGCCAGGGTCCAGGCCGCCATGGTATTGGTGTACCAATTGTTGTTCACATTGTTCTCGTACTCGTTGGGGCCCGTGACCCCCAGGATCATATAGGCCTGCCGCCGCTCGCTGTATGATACCCGGCTCTCCCAGAACCGGCTTAACTCAATTAGAACTTCTATTCCCTTTTCCTGTAGGTAGATATCGTCACCTGTATAGCGGGTGTAGTGGTAGATGGCGTAGGCGATGGCCCCGTTCCGGTGGATCTCCTCGAATGTGATCTCCCACTCGTTGTGGCACTCTTCCCCATTGACAGTCACCATGGGGTACAGCGCGCCCTTTAGCCCCAGCTTCGCGGCGTTTTCTTTCGCTTTGTCAAGCTGCTTATACCGATAGAGCAGAAGATTCAGGGCGATCTCTTCGTCCTGGTAGAGATAAAAGGGGAAGCAGAACCCTTCGGTATCCCAGTAGGTGACGCCCCCGTATTTTTCGCCCGAGTACCCCTTGGGGCCTATGTTCAACCTGCTGTCGTAGCCGTAATAGGTGGTGAAAAGCTGAAAGATATTGTAGCGGATCCCCTGCTGGGCCAGATCATCCCCCACGATCTCCACGTCCAGCTTATCCCACTTCTCTGCCATGGCCCCTTTGTGCCTGTCGAAGAGGGTCTCATACCCCGCGTCCCCGGCTTCCCGGGCTCTTTTCACAGCGGTTTTGGCTACCTCTTCATCGGGCATGTCCCGGGAGGTGAAGACAGCGATATGCTTTTCGATCATGAGGGTATCGTCTTTGGTGATGTCGGCCTTCAGGCGGTATCCGCTTTTCTCCCCGTCGCTGATGGTCTCCTTGTAGGCCGGCAGGACCTTGTTATTGAGCCGGACCGTCACCGACTGGGCCGCACCCAGCAGGTACCCGGTCTTTTGGGTCCTGGCGGCGAGATAGGTATAGTCGTCGCAGGCGGTGTTCTCCTCGACGGTCCAGAATTTCTCCTCGTAATTGGCGTCGGCGTTGCGGACATCCCCGTCGAGGCAGG
>Ga0207799_100143_pt1 | contig 70648 bp, 60 predicted proteins | sample TtanPargueraPR_4_FD_187742 | JGI IMG/M metagenome (GOLD analysis project Ga0207799, IMG submission 187742) | Aerobic enrichment media microbial communities from Bioluminiscent Bay, La Parguera, Puerto Rico - Tt and M2 (SPAdes) | ecosystem: Environmental > Aquatic > Marine > Unclassified ...
CCCTTAAGGGGTCGTTTGTAAAAACGTGCGGTTGGCAGAACCTTCAGTAAGCCTTAAGGCTATGCCAAGTAATATGCCCTTATAGGGCTAGAGCAAACCACCCGTTATACGGGTGGTCATGATTGGTATTTATAAAAAAGGTGATTGATTAATTTAAGGGAACGAGTAAAAAATAAGCCTTAAGTAATAAAAACTTTATAGATATAGTCATAATAGTACTGAGGAGTGGTGAAAAAATGAAGGATAAGTTTACTGTTACTGATTTTAAGAAATGTAAAATGAATGGCAAAAAAATTACTATGCTAACCGCTTATGATTATCCTACAGCAAAAATAATGGACGAATCGGGTGTTGATGCAATTCTTGTTGGAGATTCTTTGGGCATGGTAGTTTTAGGCTATGAAGATACCACAAGAGTAACTATGGATGATATGGTTCATCATACAAAAGCAGTTGTAAGAGGGACGAAAAAAGCAATGGTTGTTGCGGATATGCCTTTTCTATCTTATCATAAGGGTATTTACGAAAGTGTAAGCAATGCCGGAAGATTGGTAAGTGAGGGAGGATGTAAATCGGTTAAGATTGAAGGGGGACAAGAGATTATAGAAGATGTGAAATCAATAATTCATTCGGGAATTCCAGTTATGGGACATCTTGGTTATACTCCTCAGTCTGTTAATGTTTTTGGAGGACATAAATCTCAAGGAAAGACTTTTGAAACTGCTAAAAAGATTTATAAAGATGCACTATTGCTTCAAGAAGCAGGTGTTTATGCCATTGTTTTAGAGTGTGTACCCTATAAAGTTGCCGAATTTATATCAAGTAAACTTGACATTCCTACAATAGGTATAGGATCTGGTGCTATGTGCGATGGACAGGTGCTTGTGGTACATGATATTATAGGGATGTTTAGGGACTTTACACCAAGACATATAAAGAGATATGTAGATATGGGCGATGCTTTAGAAAACTCAGTTAAAAGCTATATAAGTGATGTTACTGTAGGAAGTTTTCCTACAGAAAAAAATTCCTTTACTGTTGAAGATAATATTGTTGAGGCTTTAGATAAACTTAAGCTGTAGCACATATTGAAAGATAAAAATAGCAGCATCACCAATTAGGCTAATCAACCTAAAGGTGTTTAAAGTCATGATCAAAACAAATTTTCTTGAAATATAACAATAGGGTAGGAAGAAAGGGATAAAGGACTATGAAGGTAATTAATACGATTAGTGATATGAAAGAAATAATAAAACTAAATAGAACTACGAAAAAATCAATTGGATTTGTCCCCACAATGGGATATCTTCATGAAGGTCATCTATCATTGGTAAAGAGGTCAGTACAGGATAATGACATAACAGTGATGAGCATTTTTGTAAACCCTACTCAGTTTGGACCTAATGAAGATTTTGAAAAGTACCCACGAGATATGGAGAGAGATTTAAGTTTAGCACAAGCTGCAGGAGTTGATGTTGTTTTCACACCGGATGTAGAACAAATGTATCCTGATAAATATAAGACATTTGTCAATGTGGAGTCTATAACTGATGTGCTTTGTGGTTACTCTCGTCCTGGACACTTTAGAGGAGTTACTACTGTTGTGAATAAGTTTTTTAATATTATAGAGCCTGATAAGGCTTATTTTGGACAAAAGGATGCACAACAGGTTATTGTGATTAAAAAAATGGTAAGAGATCTAAATATGAGCCTAGAAATTGTTACATGTCCAATAGTCCGTGAGACAGACGGATTGGCTATGAGCTCTAGAAATGTATATTTAGAGTCAGATGAGAGAAAAGCTTCAGTTATTCTTTCAAAATCTTTATTTGAATCTGAGCATCTTATAAAACAAGGCGAAAAAAGTAGAGAAAAGATATTAGAATACGTAAGAACAAGAATTAAGACAGAAAAACTTGCAGAAATTGAATATATTGAAGTGGTGAGTGCAGACAATCTTGAAACAATGGAAAAACTCGATGGAGTTGTATTGATAGCTTTAGCTGTAAGATTTGGAAAAACAAGACTTATCGATAATATAATAGTGGAGGTGTAAATATGTTTGTCAATCTAATGAAGTCAAAAATTCATAGAGCAAAAGTAACAGAGGCAAATCTTAATTATGTGGGCAGTATAACTATTGATGAGGATTTAATGGATATAGCTGATTTGATGCAAAATGAAAAAGTTCAGATAGTTAACAACAATAATGGAAATAGGTTTGAGACTTATGTAATACCAGGTGAAAGAGGCAGTGGTATGATTTGCTTAAATGGTGCGGCAGCTAGACTTGTCCATATTGGGGATGTAATAATAATTATGTCTTACGGTTTATTTGAAAGAGATGAGGCAAAGAAATTTGCTCCTAAAATTGTTTTTGTAGATGAAAATAATAAAGTTGTAGAAATAAAGGATAAAGAAAAGCATGGAGAAATCTACAGTGAAAAATAAAACTACGGAACATCGAGTCCCTTCGTTTTTCCTTCTTTCACTTCGTTCGAAAGAAAGGGAATAAAAGCTTGGGGACATTATAGTCCCTTCGCCTATTTAGATTACATGCTGATTTGGAATTTTGCCAAATAAATGGCTTTACAACTGGAGTGTTGTAAAGCTGATTTGCATTTTTTTTAAGACGCTTTATTTATTTACAAAGTAATCAATTGCAAGTCCACCAATGATAAACTCTGCTAAAAGCACAATGCTATTTTTAATAATAATAGTTGCAACAAAATTTGTATAGCTACTATAGTCTAGAATATTTTGATTGAATATCAGAATAAGTAATCCTAGTGAAAGTAATAAAAGTGCACTAAGTGTACCATATCTTATAATAGATTTAGAAAAGTTGTTGAGTTTTTTAAACTTTTCAAAGATTTTCTCTATTTTGTCTAATGTAACTTTTTTTGAATTGTTAGTTTGCATGGCTTACTACCTCCTTCTGTAATTTTGATCCCATATAAGGTAATTAAAAAAAATTTCCACTTGCGGTTTCATAAAAATCGATTTTAGGGTTTTAGGGCTTGAATATTGTATAGGTTATTTTTTGAAACCACCTAATGATTAATGACATTAGAAATATACTTCATTTTCTTATATTTTTGAAAACTCACAACTATATATTTACAAACCAAGCAAAGCAATGTCACTATAGAAGGTTAACATAAAAGCTTGAAGTTTTCAATGTAAAAACATTACCAGGGGTGCATATTTTAATCTTGTTACATATTATGGAAATAACATCTGCGTAGAGGCTTAGAGAATGTTAACGAAGCGAAGGATTAGTCGAATCACTTTTCTACGCGTAGCGAGTTTTGATTCGACCCGTAGCGAGTTATACATTCTCTTAGCCTCGGAGCTTTAGTTATTGAAATAATATGTCTCACGATGATTAAATACACCCATTTTACCATTCTATACTTTACTTTATTTTACTTTTATGATAATATATTCTTAAAAAGGACAGGAGGTTAAGGATATGAAAAAAATAAGAAGGAAATTGGTTTTTATTTTTAGTGTTATCTTTACTATCTCATTTACATTAGCAGTAAATGTAGAATGTGCATCTGCTAACGTACAAGACTTTAGATTGGGTATATCTTGTTCTGACAAATCCCCAGGAAGTAACGTAGGTGTCAGCGGTTGGACAAACTTTGTAAGAACAGGCAGATCAGACACAGGATGGATTTCCGATTCAAATTCATATGATCCGGATTATTTCAAACTATCCTATGTGAGAGGAAGTAATATTTTAGGTCGTAACTTAGATTTTAGAATAGGTATTCAGATGTGTGATGGCAAAGCAGGTAGAAATGTAGGAGCAGTACAATATACACCTTGGGCAAGTGAAGGCGGTGGATGGTCTCTTTACGCTGGAGATAGCAATAATTATGACCCAGATTATATTAAAATCATAGTAGAAACCAAAAAATTGTCAGGCTTCACTGCTTCAGATGTTCGCTTTGGCTTACAAGTTTGTGATGGTGGAAGAAGTGGAAAAAAACATGGTGAAGCATTGTTTACGCCATGGTTAAGTAGTAAGTCCAGCGGAAATACAGGTTGGACAACTGATTCAAATGGTTATGATCCAGATGCCGTTCGTATATGCTTGAATGTCAAACAGTAGCCTAAAAAAGGGTGCATATTTTAATCGTGAGCCATATTACGGAAATAACATCTGCGTAGAGGCTTAGAGAATGTTAACGAAGCGAAGGATTAGTCGAATCACTTTTCTACGCGTAGCGAGTTTTGATTCGACCCGTAGCGAGTTATACATTCTCTTAGCCTCGGAGCTTTAGTTATTGGAATAATATGGTCCACGATGATTAAATACACCCCCTAAAAAACATTTTATAATATACTCTTTAAAAGAGCTTGAGAAAAACTTTTCTCAAGCTCTTTTTAGTTAAGGTGATTCATAAAAATTTACGCTCCACCTCTGATGGTTAAATGGTTAAATCCATATATTGAACTTTTTATATAATAGTGTTATCATGTTGTTGTAAAGAATTTTTTATAGTTAAGGTAATTTGTTATTTTAATAACAGTAAATACAACATTATAGTTTAAACAAACCATAGAAAAGAAACTTTAAAAGCAGATATTTGAGCCAGCTATTTAACACAAAACAAACCATAAACAAAAATATTATAAACCCGTTCTATTTTAATTAGTACTTAGTGAGCTTCAAAAAATACATATTCATTATCTCTGTTACAAAGCCCATCAAATCGAATTTTTTGAAACTCCAGTTAATCAGTTATTTTTTTGATTTTGCATTATCATATAAGTTCGTTTCTCTAATTGATTAATGAAATATATCTAAGGGGGATAATAATGAGTATTAATTTTCATTTACCTAGTTTTGCGGAAAATTTTGAACTAAATATACTTCTTTATGAAGTAATGCAAATGAAGCCTGAATTTTTCCACAATGATATAAAAATCGCCTCAGTTTATGGCACATTTCCATCATCATTGTGGAACGGTGGTCGCACCTTCAAAGGACGCATGGATCGTAATTATATGAAAGAAATACTAAAACAGTTCAACCAGCGTGGCATACCATGCCGTTTTACTTTCAGTAATCCACACATAAGAGAAGAACACTTAAATGATTCCTACTGCAACATGTGCCTTAAAATGGCAAATAACGGATTGAATGAAGTTATAGTAGTTTCTCCTATATTAGAAGCATATATAAGAAAGCATTATCCAAAATATAAAATAGTAAGCTCAACCTGCAAACAAATTGAAAATCCAGAGGCTTTAAAGGAAGAACTGGAAAAGGATTACAGTCTTGTGGTATTAGATTATAACTGGAACAATAAATTTGAAGACCTTGAAAAAGTCCCTTTAAAGGAACGCTGTGAACTTCTTATCAATCCTTGCTGCAAACCAAATTGCGAACGTAGAAAAGAACATTATGATTATATTGGAAAATATCACATTGCTCTTTCAGAGCATTTAAAAAAACATCCAAACAAACCTTTTAAATATGAATCTTTTCATTGTGACCATATAACTCCATTTTTCTACCAAACAACCAAATACAGTACACACATCACTCCAAAAGACATTTTTGAAAAGTATGTACCTATGGGCTTTAACAATTTCAAAATAGAAGGGCGTTCTCTTCCCCTTTTCAGTGTTCTAGAAAGTTATATCTATTATTTGGTTAAGCCTGAATACAAGGATGAAGCACGTTTGTTCATGTTACTGAGCAAACTGAAAATCAATAAAAAATAAGCATGTAACCACACGAAAATTATTGACATTAACGGAAGTGCTAGAAAAAATCACAACACCGATACACTTATAAACCTTTATGATTTAAACTGTAAAGGTTTATAAGTTGCTTTTCATGTAAACTTACATATGAAAAAACTATCATTTATCATTATCATGACATGCCATATCAATAACAATAGCTAGAGCAAGCACTAAAACTTGATCCTCATCGTCATCCACTTCAACACCATAGGTATCAGTAAAGGAAAAAAACTTCTTAGAAACCTGACCAATAAGCCTTCTGTCATTAAAAATCCTAAACTCATGGGCAAGAAACTCTCCCTCAACATAATAATTTGCTCTGTCACTCAAGATATCAAAATCATTCCTAAACAAAGCAAACTTCTTTTTTATGTTTGCAATCATTTCACCATTGATATAGATATTGTACTGCGGCATAAACTTAAAGAGCTGCTGTTCAATATAACACTTTTCATTTTCATAAAGATCAAAAATCCTCAACTTCTTTCCAAAAGATAAGAGCTGACTTTTTACAATAAATATGTCGTTCTCATTTTCATCTTTTATTGTAAATTTATCTCCTAAAGAAAATATCTTTTGTCTAACCATATATTGCATATATATTCCCCCTGTTTCACTTACGTATTAAAATACTTTTCAGTATTCCATATCATATATAAAGGTATATTTAGCAAACCATCATCTCTTTTAAAGTTTTTAAGAGATGTTCTTATCGAAATCTTTGGCTTATATTTATCGCGATAAACTCTGAGACTATGAGATTTAATATTAATTGAAGCTTTCACCTCTATAGGCACAATTTTCTCCTCAAATTGTGCAACAAAATCAACTTCAGCACTGTTACTTGATTTCCAGTAATATGGTATATCTCCATTCAAATTTACAAGTTCATTCATTACGTAGTTTTCTGTCATAGCACCTTTAAACTCTGTATAAAGAAGAGACTCTTCAAAAACAGATGCTGCGGGAAGTTTCGACATTCTTCTTAAAAGCCCAACATCAGATAAATATACTTTAAAAAAATTCGATTTTGAATATGCAGACAGTGGCATAGCAGGTTTTTCTATTTTATTTACTTTATATATCATACCAGAACTAACAAGCCATTGTAAAGCATCCTCCAAATCCTTAGCTCTAGCTCCCGGTTTAACATGTCCATAAATGAACTTTCCATTTTCTTTTGCCAATTGGTCAGGTATACTTTTCCATATAAGCGATAGTTTTGGGTAATCATTTTTCGGTGCATGCTTTGCAAAGTCCAACTCATAGGAATCTAAAATAACATCCTGAATTCTTTCAACTTCTGAAACATCTTTATTTCTAACCCATTTATCAACTACTTCTGGCATACCTCCTGTAACAAGATAGGTTTTATATAGAGTACTAAGCTTATCTACAAACGTTTTTGCTATAGGATTTTTTATATCAGTATTCTCGATGTATTGAAGCAGCATATCTTCCTCATTAGCAAGAACAAATTCATAAAAGCACATCGGTCTAAGATTAAGAAAATCGACCTTACCAACAGGAAAAGATAATGGTTTTGACAATGTAATTCCTAATAATGATCCTGCACATACAATATGATATTTTGGTGCCTGCTCATAAAAATACTTTAGCGATGTTATTGCTTTATTACTAAATTGTATTTCATCAAAAATAATAAGCGTTGATTCGGGATTAATTTTTTTACCTTTTATAACCCCCAACTCCATTATAATACGCTTTGGATCAAGATCTTGCTCAAAATGTTCAGACAAAGCAGGATTTCCTTCAAAGTTAAAATAAGCTACATCCTTATAATTTTCTTCGCCAAAAAGCTTCAATATATAGGTTTTACCACATTGACGTACACCTTTTAGAATCAAAGGTTTTCTATCTTCACGGTTTTTCCACGCTATAAGCTCATCAATAATTAAACGTTTCATCAAAGCCACCACCATTATAAGTGTCAATTTTGCAATTTAAATTGCATTTTCACTATTTATAATAGACCAATTCCTCACAATTGTCAACGTTATATTGTGTAACGGGTGCGATTAACCTTTTTGCAACATATTATGGAAAGAACATCTGCGTAGAGGCTTAGAGAATGTTAACAAAGCGAAGGATCAGTCGAATCATTGTTTGAGCGAAGCGAGTTTTGATTCGACCCGTAGCAAGTTTACATTCTCTTAGCCTCGGAGCTTTAGTTATTGGAATAATATGTTACAAAATCAAAAACTGCACCTTTGTGTAACTAGATATAAGGCAAAATCAAAAAACTACTGATTAAATAGAGTTTCATAAATTCGATTTTAATGGGCTAGCAAAACATCTATCTCTTTACAAAATCGCTTTATCACACTTTAAACCGATAGCCAATACCCCATATAGTTTCAATGTACTGAGGGTTTGATGTGTCCAACTCAATTTTTTCCCTTATTTTCTTAATATGTACAGTTACTGTCGAAATATCACCAAGCGAATCCATCCTCCAAATTTTATCAAATAATTCATCCCTTGAAAAAACCCTGTTTGGATTTTCAGCCATAAACAAAAGTAAGTCAAACTCTTTGCCGGTAAACGCAATTTCCTGACCTTCTACCCATACTCTTCGGGAATCTTTATCTATCACAAGGTTCCGAACAGTAACTGTTTTTGATTTTTTCTCATTACTTCCTACAAGTCTTTCGTATCGTGAAATATGTGCTGTGACTCTCGCTACAAGTTCGCTTGGACTAAAAGGCTTGGTTATATAATCATCCGCGCCAAGCCCTAATCCTCTTATTTTATCTATATCTTCCTTTCGAGCTGATACCATGAGTATAGGAGTGTTTTTAACCTCCCTCACTTTGCGACATATTTCAAACCCATCAATATTAGGAAGCATCAAATCTAGAATTATAAGGTCAAAATCTTCCCTCAATGATCTAAAAAGGCCTTTGTCTCCAGTCTTTTCTATCTCAACCTCATAGCCTCCAATTTCAAGGTAATCTCTTTGAAGCTCTGCTATGGTAATTTCATCTTCAATTATTAGTATCCTCTTTTTCATTGTCCGTACCCACCTTTTCCAATTCGAAATATATACTGGTGCCATTTCCATATTCACTTTCGGCAAAAATTTTACCCCCATGCTCTTCAATTATCTGACTTGCAATGGCAAGACCTAATCCGCTGCCACCCTTAATTGAATTTCTTGAAGGATCGGCTCTGTAAAACCTATTAAAAATATTATGAAGGTGCTCTTCTTTTATTCCCTCTCCATTGTCATGTATACCTATCAACACTTTATTTTGCTTATCCTTAACATCTATTTTAATCTGTCCATTTTCTTTATCCATGTATTTTATAGAGTTTTCCAGTATATTTGAAACCACTCTTTTTAGCTTTTCAGAATCGGCTTTTACCAATGTGTTGTTTGGTAAATCAGAGTCACACTTCATGTTTATTCCAAGCTTCAACAGTTCAAATTCATATTCATCAATTAGGTCTTCAATAAATATTTTTAGATTGACTTTCGAAAAATTAAAAGGCACCTTTTTCAAAGTTTGATTAGAATAGAAAGTCAAATCATTTATCAGCCTGTCCATATCAATAACTTTCTTGTATATTATATCAGTATATTTGACTGTTTTCTCTGGAGTATCGGCAATACCATCTTTCAAGCCATCTATATGTCCCTTAATTGAAGCTATAGGAGTTTTTAAATCGTGGGATATACTTGCTATAAATTCATTTCTTTCTTCATCGTATTTAATTTGCTGCTCTAGTGCCTCTTTAAGTCTTACACGCATCTCTTCAAAAGCACGACAAACTTCACCCACTTCATCTCTAGACTTCTCGTCTATAACAAAGGATAAATTACCCTCTTTTATTTGCTCCGCACCGTATTTAAGTTTTTTTAGCGGCCTTATAATACTCCTAGATACAATAAAGGCGAGCAAACCATTGGTAATCAATATTATTATCAAAAACCATAGTAAGAAGTCTGATACAAAACCAGTAATAAATTTTTCTATAGGACTGGTATTATATAATACATAAATTGCACAATCTCTTCCATCGGATAGATTAAATTTATAATTTATATAGTTAAACTCACCAAAAGAATGCCCTTCTCTATGATTATAAGTTATTTTATCAACACTTGAAAAAAGGTGTGTTTGAAACTTTTGACGGTCAATTCCATCCGAAAGATAGTAGATGCTGTTTTCTATTGCAAATCCAAAACTTAATTTTAAGGACTGCAATTTTTCATCAATATTTTTAAGATATTCTATATCCTTAAATTTGTCAGGAGAATTTAAAGCATCGTTCGAAATAGACACAAATTCCCTAAAAGCTTGCTGCGCAACCTTATCGGTTATTTCAGGAGCATCACTATTATCCATCCCCGACTTACCAACGTTCATTCCAATTAAAACAACCGCAAGAACAATCGCTGAAATAAGTGGAATTATTATCATTAATATATTTGACAATACCAATTTAAATTTTATAGACATTTTAAATCCTCCAAGTGCTTTTTAGGCGGTTTCAAAAAATACCCTATGCAGTATTAAGACTAAAGTCCATGATGGAAAACTAAAGCTTCCAGACAGAGGAACCTTATTTTGCTATGCAAAAAATGTAAATCTAGATTTTTTGAAACCGCAGTTGACCATTTATTTTTTTTGGAATCACCTTATATCACATTGAATACTTGATTTAGGGAGTTTCAAAAAAATACATTTCCAATATTTCTTTTGCAAAACCCATCAAATCAAATTTTTTGAAACTCCAGTTGCTCAGTTATTTATTTGATCTTACCTTATTTGAAACTCCCTACTACAAAATGCTAAAATGCACGTATCCTGTTTGTACGGCACAAGTGCCTTTAAGATAAGTACTACCTAAACATCTTTTTGATGAAACATATAAGATCCTGCAAACATAAACATTATACCATAAGAAGAAATATACAATAACTCACTTATAATTTTGGAAAAATCCAAATTGCTGTAGAAATTTTGATGCCACGAAAGATATGTTGTGGGCATAAAAGGCATTATCTCTGGAAAAATAATTGATATTGCCGATATTAGTATTGAGACAGTTATCATAATAACAACAGTTAAGCTCCCGCTTTTAGTAAATTGGGCTATAAAGGCAGTAACTATTGCTATAAGTAGCATTGGTACAACTGCAAAAACATAGGCCATGAAGTTTGAGGGAAGTTTGTCTATACAATAACTTAAGTTTCCACCCATAAAACTTGCAACTACAGAAATGACAAAAGTACCAAGTAAAATACACATAATACTTACACCAATTGCAAGAATTTTCGAAACATAAAGCTTATTTCGTGTAACAGGCCTGACTAATGACATAATAATTGTGTTGTCTGAAAATTCACCGGAAAACAGATCGCTTGTCAGCATAAGTATAAATAGAGGAAGAAACAGTGCCGACATAAAATTTAGAACAGTAACTGGAATAGTTGCATTATTTATTAAAGGCCCTCCAAGTCGTCTGTCGGCTAACAAGTTAACCATTGAAGCTAATACTGTTATAGATATTGAAAGCAAAAACAAGAAAATAAATTTTTTCTTTGAAAATATCTTAAAGGTTTCGTTTTTTGTACAGGTTAATACGGCATTCATTTTTTATTCCCTCCTCACTTAGAACTCATCTTTTCAATAAAGTAGTCTTCTAAAGAAATACCAACCCCTTTTATGCTTTTAACCGTACATGTGTCAATAATTTTACCGTTTTGTAATATCATTATTTTGTCACAAAGCATTTCAATTTCATAAATCTGATGACTAGAAATAAGAAAACTTATCATAAACTCTTTGGCAAGGTCAGATACAATTCTTCTTAGCTCCTTTGTACCTTCTATATCAATACCGTTAGCAGGTTCATCGAGTATTACCAATTTAGGTTTTTGGTAAATAGCCATTGCAATTGCAAGTCTCTGCTTCATACCAAGAGAAAAGGTTTTTACCTTGTCGTTTTTATATGCAGCAAGGCCTGTCATTTGAAGAACTTCATCAATCCGTGACTTATCGATATAGTCATAGTAGTTAGATATAAATTTGAGATTATTATAACAACTCATATGTCCAATAAATGAAGATGTTTCAATAAGGCACCCAACATTAACTATTGCATCTTCAAAATTATCTAGTATATTTTTACCACAAATCTTGACTGTTCCTTCGTTAGGTCTCACTAAGCCTGTTATCGATTTCATTATTGTTGTCTTCCCGGACCCATTTGGTCCAAGAAGTCCAAATATTTCACCTTGATTGATATCAAAACTTATATCGGTTATGCCTCTACCGTTTCTATATATTTTTTTAAGGTTCTTTACTTCCAATACATTTTCCATATATAATCATCCTTCCTACCTACCTAAATTTAGATCTTGCCACCTTTAACAACATCAACTATAGGTGCAATTTCCCTCTTATCAGTAAAATCAACTACTTTTCCATAGGTCGCTAAAATCCCCTTAGAATCATTATCAAGTTTTTCAGGATCTTTTCGTTTAATGGATTTATGCATTAGATACATTAAAAAACGATCTAGTGGATTCATTTTTTTATAATTCAGCCCACCCCTTAAGAGGAAAAAGTGCACATTATTTATCATTTCATCGGATAGATTTTTGCTTTTTAACTCGCCCAATATATCATCATTTTTCAAAGTTGCTCCAACAGCAACTACAATTAATTTTTTATCACGTAGTTTTGAATAGTTGTTTTTTATTAGTGAAAATCCAAGGATACCTCCAACGTAAAGTCCTCCGCAATATATAATGGTAGTATACTTTTCCAATTTGTCCGGCCTTATTTGATTTGACTTAAAAATATCGGCGGACAAAGCCTCTGCAATCCATTTTGCATATTTTTCGGAACTTCCGTATTTTGATTTATAAACAACAACTGTATTTGACATCTTTTTAGCCTCCTTGGATTTCACTTTGATTTATTTTTTATTATACTCAAATTCTTTAGTCGATATTTCTTTTACTTGTTTTCCCTTCAAATCTATTATATCAGCTGTAGTAGAGTTGATATTAGAAACATCAAAACTTATTTTTAGCTCTTGATTATGGATATTATTTTGTGCATCCTTACCAGATACTTTAAATTCTAAATCCATTTCTTTTATTATGCTGTCTTTATCAATTATAATCTCCACATTTACCTCTTCGGCCTGTATACTGTTTACAAGTTTCGGAAACTCAAAATCCTTAATGTTAATACCAAAAAGTTTACTCATTTTATCCTTGGTTTCACATTCTCCTGTATGCTCTTCATCCTGCTTTAAATTAAGTATTAGATTGCATAGAGTGGGAATTTCATTTTTGTCTAAATTGATTGAAATCTGCTTTCTACCGTCTTTGATATTCTTTAAGGTCACCTGATTCTTGAAATCTCCAACTAAAGTATCTAAGATGTTTTCACATATTGCTTCCATTTGGGGATTTTCATATTCCTTTATGTGGTGTCTCTTATTCGATTTATTCTCTTTTTTTGTGCATACTATTTTGCTATATACATCGGATGAATCTTGTTTAAATATCATAGTCTTATCCTTTGTCGAAAAAGTATAATCTCTATCAATTTTATCGGCATCAATAGAAACGATTCCACTGACCAATTCATCCTGCTCAACCTTAAGTGTTGAACTCAATTTCATAAGTTCCTCATTGTTGTCCATTAATGAACCTTCTATAACAAATGTTGCATTTTTTACTCTATCCGAATTTTTCACCGCTGTTTTTAGAGCCTCATAACCAGATGGCCCAGATGCCATTCCCATTATTGTGGAAGTAACAAGAAGTGCACCCCCAACCGCTAATCCGATACATGTTCTAAATAGATTCTTATTCATTTTGTTGCCTCCTCAAATCTTTTATTTATTTCTCGTACCTTTATATTAGCAGTTGAAAATAAAACAGCAGTGAAGGAACAATTAAATGAATATTAAAAAATATTAAAAAAGTATAAAGTTTAAGGATTAAATTTAGTAATTGAGGTAATGTTGATACTGTTCAAGAATTGCTTGTGCGATAGCCATACTCTTAGGGCTTCTTCTTATTTTTCGTGATGCCATGACTTCGTTTCCCATATCCTTTCGTCCTTTCCTGTTAGTATATCGCACTTGTATATAAAAATAAAGTGCGTAAGTTTTAGTTACCGGTAACTTACACACTTTATTTTACACTCTCACTTATAAAAAATAAAACTCACACTATATTCCTCCCATTTTTATATAGCACTAATTAATCACAAAAATCAATACTTTATAAAAGGAATACTGTACAGAATAATTCAAATTTTCCTGTACAGTATTCTCCAATCATCTCTTGCGGTTACGCTGTTTTGACAGAATATTAGAAATATCTGAACCGCTTTCAGTTTTGTCATAGGTTTTCTTTGTGCTCTTAGTACTTTCTTTCTTAACCTTAGCAACAGGTTTTTGAACATTCTTTTCAACCTCTTCACTTTTTGACTCAGCACTAATAACCTTTCTTTCTCTTTTAAAAGATTTCACCAAAAAGCCTGAAACAGCTGAACTTCCAACAGATATCTTGTTCAATACAGGCTCTAACTTTTCAAAAGGTATATTGAGCCTTCTAATCGCTATATCCATCATAAGTAGAATTATTATCAAAACAAGCAAAATATTCGTCATATCATTTATGCCTACAGTTTGCTTAAGCTCTCCTGTAAACACTTCCTTTGCATCTTTTAAAATTCTTCCGTCTGCCTCTATAGCAAGGTTTTCTAGCACATTATCATCGCTTTTGGCAATTTTGTCATACTCTGGAGAATAGGGTATTATTATACCTGAGCTTATATTCTTTACCGTTTCTCCATTGCTATTTATGCTAACGTTTGTAATATATACACCCGTTTCATCTCCTGTAAAATTGCCGCTGTAGACTCCAGGCGATAGTGGTTCAAGTTTAATTTTTTCCTCTTTTCCCTCAGGACTTACCACCGTTGCCTCAACCGTCTCATTTTCCAATCTTTGATCTGGAGGCAATATTAGCTCTAAATTTCCTTTGCCATCTACAATTCCACCAGAAATACTGTAATCATCCTTAACCTTCTTTTGAAGTAGCCATGAAATAAGATTTTTCCAAAATCTTGGTGACTCCTGCCACTGCATCCAATTTGAAGTCCACATTCCTTTTGCATCCGATGTCCATGCTGCTGTCCTTCCAAGCCCGTACTGCCAAGTGGCCAACACCGGATCATCTTGATCACTTGAAAATATCACTCTAGCTGTACCTTTAGCCGAAGTACCTACATAGCCATCCAAAGGTGGTATTGCATCTATTTCACTGAGTATAGGAGAATAAGCTGTGAGCTTTGGTGTAAAAGTTCTATCGTTAAAATACGACTTTCCAGCAAGAAAAGTTTCTTTGGCAAATATTTTAGGTATGTCTGTAAATTCATCGGTGGCATAAAACCTTCCGCCTCCTCCATAGGCCAAAGCTTTAAGGAGCAACATATCAGCACCACTTCCTACTGCAACCGTTGAAAGGGTTATTCCCTCTTCATTCATTTTATCTATCAATGGTTCATAACCACTTTTTTCTGCTTGACCATCTGTCAGCAATATAATATGTTTTAGCTTGGTGTCAGCATCTTTTAGTGAAAGATATGCTGCTTCAACCGCCGGCAATATGCTGGTTCCTCCACCAGCTCTTATCGTTCCTATATCGTCTTGAATAGCTTTAAGATTATCAACTTTTTTTGTCTCTACCACCCACTTAAAAGCACCATCAAAACCAATAACACCTATCATATCCTTGCTCTTTAGCACTTCGCTAGAGCGTATAGCTGCCTCCTTTGCAAGTTCCACCTTTGAAACACCATACTGTCCATCTGACATACTTCCGGATTTATCTATCACCAATACCAAACCCAAGTTAGGGTCTTCTTCCTTTGTCTTAATATCCATATTTACAGGCAATACCTTTTCAAGCACCGTCTTATAATATCCTCCCGGCGCATAACTGTCATCCCCACCTGTTACCAAAAGTCCTTTCCCAAGGTGCCTTATACAAACTTCCAAGTTCTCCAGAAATCTATCATCAAATTTTTCGGCAGACACATTAGATATGACAAAGCCATCATATTTCTGTATTCCTTCCATATCTATAGGAACATTTTCAGCTCTAGCAATCTCCACATTTGCATCAGTTTCCATTATTTTTGCAAGTTCTGTACCACCCTCACCTTTATCATGAATCACTAAAATTCTAGCTTTATCTTCAATATAGCTGAAAGTGGACATTTTGTTATTTTGGCTCAAAGTATCCTTATTAGCTTCAATTTCAACAGAATAGGTCACAACTCCACCTTTTAGCGCTGTGTCTGAAAATACAAAATTGTTTTCTCCTTCTTGAATATCTACACTTATCTCGTTTGCCAGTTCTCTATCCCTGTAAAGCTTTAATCTCCCCTCAGTCTTGACATTACTATTTACTTTTATTGAAACTTCAAACTTATCATTAAGTCTTAACGTCTCGGGAACATCAATCTTATTTATAAGAACTTCGTCTCCCACCTCATTTTTTACAGGATAAACATCAAGACTTATATCTTGCGCAGACAATGCTTTAACAGCCTTTTGTGCATCACCTGCATTTTCCTCTCCGTCACTTATTAATACAATTCTCTTTCTGTCTCCAGCCGGAATCAATGCCACAGCATTTCTTAGCGCCTGTTCTATATTAGTAAACTTTCCGTTTATTTCGGTTTGAATTGAAGTAAAATTTCCGTTTTCTGAAGGTGCCATTTCTACAGCCGTATTATTACCAAAATTTATAGCCGCAACCTTGTCGGATGACTTTTTACTCTCTATTGCCTTTTTTATAAAATTTTCCGCTGCCTCTTTAGAGTCCAAAGCACTGTCCGAACTGTCCACCACAAAAACAGTAGTGGCATTGTCCGAAACCTTTTTCAATCCAAATCCAGCGATGCCTAACACAAGCAATATAGCAATAGTAACCCTTAGCGCAATTATCAACCGCCTTCTCCACACTGTCAGTCTAGAGAGGTGCTTTGCCCTGAAAAGTATAAACGCAAGAACTATTGGTATCAATATTAAAAAAAGAGGATAATTAAATCTAAACACCATTTGTATAAACCCACCATTCTATTAGTAACACTATTACTATCAGCCATAATAATATCGACTGAAGGTTCATTCCCGTATTTACAGGTTTTTGTCTGTCTTCTTCCTGAGCCTTTGTACTGTCATTCTCAAAATCTTCACTGTGTATAAGGTCGGATTCACTCTGTGAAGGTACATTTACTGTAAAATTAAATTGCTGCTCACTTTCATCGGTCTTCTGTATTAATGTATATAAACCAGGCTCATCGGTCCTATCAAAAACCTTAACCGGAAACGGAGGAGCTATCTGTATCTTTTCTCCTGAAGGCGTTTTTACAGATGCCTTCCTAGTTTTTGGACTTATGTTAAACTCAATACCCTCACCAGAATACACACTTTGTGCATTATTTATAGATTCCGGCAGCAACCAGTCTAAACAATTAGTCATAATGATTGGAAATGCTGGTGTAAGAGGAATATCTGTATTATGAATATCAAAGCCAAATACCATTATCCTTCTGTTGTCATATATTCCACTAAATGCAGCACAGCCATTATTGATTTCAAGAATTTCTCTGCCCCATGCTGGCACTTTCAGAGTCTTCGTTTTACCTATGGAAAAATCAAAACCTTCCACATACCGAAATATGTTTTCATCCATTTCGTTTACTACAGGATACTCAACGGTCTCAAGTATCTCAAACAGATCGTTTTCGTTAGGATTAAACACCATTATATTACCGTCATCAGGTATTTTTTTAGGTAAAAATCCGTCAAAAATATATAGATCATAGCCTTTCCACTCATCAATGCTTTCATATCCCGTCTTATAAAGTTCAATCCCATTGTATAAACCGGCAACTTTTTCAACAAAAACATTACTTTGAGAAACAAGTAAAGCTTTATTTTGTTCTGTGTTGTTAACAGCATTCCATGCCCTGTTATCTACCTTTAAAGAATCTTCAATATCTATTCTTGTCTCTAAAAGAGATGCTTTTAAAAAAACATCATTCCAATAGACGTTTGCCGTTTCACCCTTTTTTATATCCACATTTTTTGCGTCAAAAACGTTTTTATCCACATATAAACTCACAGGAATTGTAGCATCCTTAGTACCAAAATTTGAAATTCTGCTAAGTACCGTAATACCATTTTTAGTCTTTGTATGAGACATCATCGTAACGGCAAAGTTTTCTCCATTATTTGAAATATTTGAAAATTCAACGTCTGCATCAGCTATACTTATTTCCTTATCACCGAATACAACCACCCTTGTTTTTGGATTCTGCTTTACAATTGATGATATTAAACTTTTTGCATCCTCTGTGTCAGAAGCACTGTTTGATGCTTTAAGCTCTCCTAATTTATCAAGAAGTCGACCTTTGTCACTGCTTAAGTTTTCTTCTATATTAACATTCTTTCCCATACTTATAAGTGTAACTTCCGTACCCGGTTTTAAATTGCTTATCAGTTTATTGGCCCTTTTCTTTGCCTCTTCAAATCTGCTCTCTTTTACGTCGGTTGCTTTCATACTTAGCGAAGTATCTATAGCAACTATTACATGGGGTGTATCAGTTCCAACGGCGTTTAAGAAGGGTCTTGCCAGAGCAAAAACCAACAACAGTGCAGCAATAATCTGCAAAATCATAAGAAGGTTCTTTTTTAATTTCTGCCATGGTGCATTTGCCTCTAAATCCTTTAATACCTCTTCCCACAAAAAAAGGCTTGAAACGGTATAATCCTTGTGTCTCTGCTTTAGCAGGTACAATATGATAATTAAAGGTACAGTAATAAGTGCTAGAAATGCCCAAGGTGAATAAAAGGTCATACCCCGTTCACCACCATTCTAACCATCTTCTCAGCAGGCATAGAGCTCTCCATAAAAATATAGTTTACACCCCGACCTGCACATATCTCTTCAATATTGCTTATAAATTTGCTATATACCTTTTTGTAGGTCTTTATGAGCGCCGGTGATGATGTGACATCTCTAAATTCACCAGATTCAACGTCGATAAGCCTCAAGCTCATACCGATTTCGGGTGCAACCTCCTGCGGAGATAAAATATGGCATATATAAACCTCCTGCTTTTTATACTGAAGGTAATTTATCATATTCAAAAGGTTTCCCTTTGTAAAAAAGTCGGAAATCACTATCGAAATACCCCTGCCACTCTTTAAATTATATTTTGATACAGTATTATATATATCTGTTGTTCCGGTATATTCAACGTTCTCCATAAAATTTAGGACCTTACTAAAGGAGTTTTTACCCCTCAAATCTGTTATAAATTTATCCACTGCATTATTCATGCAAACCAAAGAAACCCTGTCATAACTCACAAGGCTTATATAACTTAGGGCAGCTGCTAATCTTCTCGATGCAATATTTTTATTGGGTTCGCCCCAGTCCATTGATTTACTGTTGTCTAAAAATATATGGATGGGAGCTTCCCTTTCTTCCATAAACAGCTTTATAAAAAGCTTTTCAAATCTGCCATAGGCATTCCAGTCAATCCTTTTAAAATCATCCCCAATTGTGTACTCCCTGTAATCGGAAAACTCCACAGAACTTCCTTTAGCTCTTGATTTTCTGTTGCCAGAAGCACCGTCAGCAAGGGTTATTTTAGAGGATATGACCAGTTGATCAAGCTTTCTTAAAAATTCACTATCAAAAAGTTGGCTTTTCAACTTGATTTCACCTTTCCATCTATTGTTTAGGGAGTTTCAAAAAAATACCTATTCATTATTTCTGTTACAAAGCCTATCATGGAAGCTTTTAAGCTTCCAATCATAGGTACATTATTTTGCTATGCGAAAAATGGCATCAGATTTTTTGAAACGACCGTTGCAAAGTTTTTATTTTAAATCCCCTTGTCAATATCAGCTATTATCTCACTTATAACATTGTCCGTCGTAACACCTTCGGTCATTCCTTCAAAGTTTAGGAAAAACCTGTGCCTTAGTGCAGGATAGGCAACATACTTTATGTCCTCAAAAGCAACATTATACCTTCCCTCTAAAACCGCACGGATTTTTGCTGTTGACACTATTGCCTGAGCACCCCTAGGACTTGATCCAAAGCGTACATACTTTTTAGCCACTTCTGCTGCATGTTCACTTTCAGGATGCGTAGAAAGCACCAGCTTGATTGCATATTCCAACACAGGCTTTGCAATTGGAATCTGCCTTGTAATATTTCTAATGGATAGTATCTCTTCTCCTGTTGTAACCGTTTCAAGGTCTGCGTCCTCCTTAGAAGTTGTCATCGATACTATATCCACCAGTTCATTCAAAGAAGGAAATGGAACATCCAGTTTAAACAAAAATCTATCCATCTGAGCCTCTGGAAGAGGATAAGTTCCTTCCATCTCAATAGGATTTTGAGTTGCCAATACAAAAAACGGCTGAGGAAGTGTGTAAGTTGTATTACCTACAGTTACCGTCTTTTCCTGCATTGCTTCTAAAAGAGCACTTTGAGTCTTCGGTGTCGCCCTGTTTATCTCGTCAGCCAATACAATATTACTAAATATCGGACCCGCCTGAAATTTAAAGTTTCCACCCTTGTCATCGGACTTTGTAATTATATTGGTACCTACAACATCGGCGGGCATCAAATCCGGGGTAAACTGAATCCTTGAAAACTGAAGATCCATAACCTTACCCAAAGTTTTAACCAGACGGGTTTTGCCTAGACCCGGAACCCCTTCTAAAAGGACGTTTCCTCCTGCAAATATTGAAATCAACACTTGACGTATAAGATTATTCTGCCCAACCATGTGCTTTGCAACTTGTTTTTCTATTCTGGCAGTGGCGTCTATAACATTTTTAATATCTTTCTCTTTAACCTCCATTACAACCTCCCATTATTCTAGTGTAGTAAAATAATCTCTCACCATATCCTTCATACCTGACGGAATCTGCGCTTCACTAATTCCAGACATCGCTTCGTCCTTATATTGGCTGTACACCTCACTATAAGGCACTTTACTACTCTCGCCAAAAGGAATACTTTTCACATCATTCCACTGACTTTGACCACTGTTATTCTTTGTACCACTGACTTGAGATGATTGTGAATCTCCTCCTAGTCTGTTTGGATTATATATCGCTTCGTAATTTTCTTCTTTTCCACTTCCAGGTTTTTTTGCACCGCCAGAAGTCCCACCTTCCATATAACCCGCATCTTCATTGGTTGAACCGTCACCTGCTCCTCCCCCTGGACCTAAACCACTCATACCTCCTTGTCCACCTTGACCTCCTTGACTACCTTGACTTCCCTGTCCACTTTGAGAAGACTGCCCACTTGCTGCCTGATTTCCTGATTGTCCTCCTTGGCCACTCTGGCCTCCCTGACCACTTTGAGAAGACTGTCCATTTGCTGCCTGATTTCCCGATTGTCCTCCTTGTCCACTTTGAGAGGACTGCCCATTTGCCGCCTGATTTCCCGATTGTCCTTGTTGGCTACTCTGGCTTTGCTGACCACTTTGGGATGTACTTAGGTTCATTCCTGCCTGTTTTGATATGGCATACTTTGAGTTGTTTAATGTTTTTGCCAACTGATCAATAGCTTCATTTTCACTTTGCTTAGATTCAGATAAACTCTCCGAACCATTTTGTACCGAATTTGACAAATCAGTTGAAAGAGTCTCAAGATTATCAGCAGCAGAACTCATATCTCCCGACTTTATTGCTTCAGACAGTTTCGTCAAGTCCTCACTAAGCTTATCATCTGTGATCTCGTCAGCTGTATCTTCCAACATCTCTGCAAAGTCTTTTAACTCTTCTTTATCCGCATTTTTAAGTTTCTCTTTCATCTGATCAATTGCTTTTCCCACCTTATCTGAATCTCCTTCTTTCAAACCTTCACCCAAATCTTTCGATAAGGTGTTTTGAGATAGCTTTTCAGACATTTTTTTAAGATCTTTATTTATTGTGTTGTTTTTTAATTTATCTAGTTCATGTTTTGCCTTTGACAAAGATTTCAGTGCATCTTCCTCATTTTTAGAAGCATTCAAATCTTTTAACATTTCATCTATTTCCTTGTTTATCTCATCTAGCTTTTTATCTGAAACCAATCCAGATTTTTTTATTTCTTCGCGCTTTTCATCTAACTTCTTGGCCTGTTTTTTAGTCTCATTAATTATACCTTCTTTAGTTTCGGCTTTATCCTTTGCTACAGTTGGAATTAATGATGTTACCAATACAAATACAAGTAAAATCAAACCTATCAGCATTTTTAAAACTGGGACTTTTACAGAATACAGTGCTTTAAAATTAGCATTATATACCGCTTTTAGTGCATCATCCCTTTGAATTTTAGCTACGGTACTCTTATCATCTTTAAGCTGATGTGCTGTTATGAGTCGTTCCTTTAAACCCAGTGAATCAGCTATTTGTATTGTTTTCAATGCTTTCGGTCCTAAAAAAAGCGAAACAACAATGGAAGTCAAAACCGAAACAGCATATATTACAATAAGTTTATCCTTAACAAAAGCAATAGGATAAAACAATGCTGTACTTGACAAGATGAGTGATAACACTCCTGCAAAAATAAATGCATAAGTCCAACAAATAAAGGCACTATTTAAATGTATTCTCCTCTTTAAAGGCTTTATAGCCTTTAAAATATCTTTTATATCCATATTTTCACCTTCTTATAAGGGAGTTTTTTAAAAAAACATATTCAATAATTTAGGCACAAACCCCATCATGGAAGCTTTTAAGCTTCCAATCATAGGAGCATTATTTTGCTATGCAAAAAAGCGTATCGAATTTTTCGAAACCTCACATGATCAGTCATTTTTTTAAACAACTTACTTAACAGATCTAAGCTTCCACGAACCAAATATCACCAATAAGGTAGCAAACAAAACATCAAACCCTAAATTACTTAGTAATAGAGCCGTAGAATAATCGCCACTTGAATTATTAGTGGTTACTGATGCCAAACCTCCCACAAAAGAATTACCACTAGCCATACTTGCAATAATTGCACCAAACCCAGCAAAAGGATTAGGGAACACAAATGCCAAAATTTCTTCCTGTACAAGACCAACATTGTTTACTCGTGTAAAGAACAAAAATAACCCCATCGCAACATATGTTCCTACAACTAATACAAAAATCGTTAGGTATGTCATAACAATTGAAACTATAGTCTTTTTAAATACAGTTGAATAGAATACTCCTAAGCTTCCAATCATTAAAGCAGTAATTAAATAAAACACAAATAGCAATAGTATACTTGAAATTTTAATTCCTCCGAACAAAAATACAATTCCCATAATAGGAAATGAAGCTATAATAAGCAGCAATACATTTGCAATAGACACAAATATTTTCCCTATAATTACTTTATAAGTAGAAAAGCTTGTGCATAAAAGTAAATCCAATGTCTGGCGTTCCCTCTCACTGCTTATTGCACCTCCTGTTAAGATAGGAATAATAAACAGTAATAAAAGCAACTGGAAAAAGGCAAGCGTAGAAAAAGCATTTATTGCCACTCTAGGATTAAAGCTTTGCATTCCATTCATATACATTTGATCATTTGCTAAAAAGAACAAATATGTGACTAAAAGGAGAAACCCTAAATATAGTGATATAAGCAAGGGTGCTCTCCATCCCCTCATCGTTGTTTTTAATTCTTTCTCAATTACAGGATTAATTTTCATCTTCTTTTCCTCCTATCAAATGCATGAAAACAGATTCAAGATTTCTTTCTACTTCTGTAAACGATACAATAGGTATATCATTTTTAATTGCAGTTTTCAAAATTTCAGCCATCACTTCATTAGTTCCGTTAAAATCTGCTTCTAAAAAGTCATTGTGCACATTTACCTCTCCTATAGAAGGCTGCTCTTTTAATACTTTTACAGCGCCTTCCATATTATCTAAAACTCTGACACGGATACTCTTTTTGTGTGCTGTCTTTTGCATAATATCATCAACGGTACCACTAACGATCATTTTTCCTTTTTGAATTATCCCTATAGATGTACACAACTCTGCAAGTTCAGGCAAAATATGCGAACTAATTATTATTGTCTTTCCTAAGTCCTTAAGCTCTTTTAAAACTTCCTTCATTTCAACTCTTGCTTTAGGATCTAACCCCGATGCCGGCTCATCAAGTATCAAAAGTTCGGGATTGTGTATAAGACTTCTTGCCAAACAAAGCCTCTGCTTCATACCTCTTGAGAGATCATCTACATAAAAGTCTTTTTTTTCTGTGAGATTTACAAGTTCAAGTAATTCATCGGTTAATTTAGCTCTCTGGCTTTTTTCAACACCATAAATCCCCGAGTAAAAATCCATATATTCTGTCACCTTAAGATCATCATAAACCCCAAAGAAATCAGGCATATATCCAATTTTATTTTTAAAAGTTTTCTTGTGTTCTGATATGTTCATTCCAGCTACAACAACAGATCCTGATGTTGGCTTTAAAAGCCCTGCTACAATTTTCATTGTAGTTGTCTTACCCGCACCATTTGCTCCAACAAAACCATATATCTGACCCTTGCCAATTTCAAGTGAAAGGTTATCAACTGCTTTAAATTTACCATAATTTTTAACAAGATTATTAATTGCCAACATTATTTTTTCACCCCGCTTAAACTTATTTCCGGCTTCCATAAATACTCTTCAATACCTGAAGATTCGTCAATATCAACTATAATTTTAATCTGTATCCTACTTTGTTCGTCAATATAATTGTTCGCATCTTGACTAACTTCAAATACATCATCTATAGCCATCCAATCATCTATTTCATTGTTAAAGATAAACAGTTCATAACTAGTCTCACTTGACTCATTTCCAATAGCTTTGTATCTTTCTTTCATATACTCAGGTATTGATGAAGACCAATCTATTCTAAACTTTTCAACACTTATATCCTGTGGTAGTTCAAAACTATAACGAACTTCACCATCTTGAAGTAAAAAAATGCCTCCATCCCCTCTGTTTTCATATTGAACATCTTTACCACCTAAAAATTTAGGTGCTATTAACCCCTTAGGTATATCAAATCTCTTACCACTTTCAAATTCCAATTCTTCTGACGCAACTACTATATTGGTATTATAGGCCTTTGTATTTTTTCCGTTTACTTTTATTCCATAATCAACATTTTCATAATTAAATGCAACAAGTACCACGCTTGTATTCTTAAAATTGTCATATATAAAACTTTGCCCCATATAACCTTCCATCTCTCTTAATATATTCCTTTTTCTGTACTGCTCTTGCTGCTCTTTAGATCTATTATATCGTGTAACTGTATTAGGATATCTCGCTTCTAAAAAAGCACTATAATTCTTCTTTATACTCGTATCATCTAATGAAAACGATATTTTTTTCTCATCATCGGGAAGTATATCTCCAACCTCTACAAAATTTCCACCTAGTATTATAAAGGACTCTTCTAAGGAGAACCCTGTATCATTTTTTATATCCACCGAAAACTTATTGTCTTTGAGCTGTATATTTCTCAATAACTTCCCATCGTAACTTTGAGTCTGACTTGTTGTCAAAACACAAGGTTCCCATAATCCTATATCGTACAGTTCATACTTCCTAGGATTACTTACGTATTTTTTACTCTTAATTGATGCATTTTTATATTCCGCATCAGAGACATTTCGATTATAATCATAAAAACTTTCGTTTTCTCGAATTATATTAATGTCGTAATCCTTTGGCCACTCAACTATCATTTTGCCTGTTTTATTGTTAAACAGACCTGAAGATGTTTGAATCTCTGCTTTTTTAGCTTTAGAATCTAGGGTTATCATTGAAAATTTATTCATTACAGCTGAAGTATACCTAGTTCCAAAACCTGCAACGTAAACTATTCCCAAACATATTATAGAAATAAGAGGAACAATCACCCAACTGTAATCTCTTTTGTCCTTGATTTTTAATATTATGTATAATATTGGCCCTACTAATAATATATACAGCAAAATAATTGACATCAGTGTTTTATATGGCGGCGTTTTATCCTCTGGTATCTGGTTCACTACCGTATTATAGTTGTAATAATTATTATTCCTAAGCAAGCCAATGTTAACTTGTTCTACATTTTCATCCAATAATCTCTTCCACATTTCCCTAGAGTCTTTCCATGTTGAAATAGGACTCATTGTTGGATCAAAATTAACACATATTATTTTGCCTTCTCCCTTTTTATAAGAAAGTACAAGAGGGGTAATCCTATCTCCCATCAAGATTTCACCATCTCCAATATTTCCTGTCGATACATCAACTAAAGCCTCTGGAGCATTTTTTTCAGTGTATTCACTAAGTGCCCTATTTATTGACTCCTTTTTTCTTCCTGATACTTCAAAGGGCTTTAATGAATTGCTTAGCCCCGAATACACTTTTTTTTCATTTGTACCTCCAGCAATTATTAGCGAATTACCTTCTTCCACCCACTTTTCTAGTACTTTTATTTGTTTTTGTGACAACAGTGAAGTATCATAGTCTGCAATTATTATTTTATCAAAAATTAAAGCAGCAGTAATGTCTTCAGGAAAAATTTCTTTATTTAGTTGAAACATTTCAGAAGGGTTTTCTACAATGTTTTGTCCATTAATATTGCTTGGTACAATACTCTTTTGTACACTTACACCATACATTCCTCCAATAAACGTATCTGATTGATTTTGCTTAATTCTCAACCCGTTAATATTCCTAAGCTGATTATAAGCATCACCAAACACCCCTATAACCGGGTGCTCAGGAGGAAGAATCTTATTAAATGAATAATCAACCTCTTTAATTATTTTTCCTTTGCTCTCAATTCTAACTTGATACTTTCTATTGGCCGTATAGACGGGCACATTCAAGGTAAGCTTTTTAGTAGACCCTTCAGGCAACTCAAATTCCGCTGCACATACCATTTTACTTCTATAATTGGTAAACACTACAACCTGAACTTCACCAGAAAATCCTGCACCCTTATTAACAAGTGTTACATTAAACGGCGTATCTACTCCAACCTTAGCTGTATCTTCATAACCTGCGTCAATGCTCATTTCTACAGTATTTGAATTGGGCGCCGCCAAAACATTTGCTGAAAATTGCATCATTAATGCTGTTATGGTTAAAATCATAACTAAAAATACATTTCTTCGACCCACAAAACTAAACATTAAATCACCTCTAAACATAATTAGACTGTCAAAATTCAAAAAAGTTTCAATATGAAAATTAGTAATGGTTTTTTTACTTACTTTATTCTCTAATTGTTAACCTTTTCACATTATCCAATTGTAACAATAATTTATATTTTAGTAAACATTTTTAATTATTAATATTTTATAAATTTTTCCTTCTTTCACTTAGGAATACCGAAAAAATAACTGAGCAATTGGAGTTTCAAAAAGCCCGATGCGATTTTTGATTTTGCAACATATTATTCCAATAACTAAAGCTCCGAAGCTAAGAGAATGTAAAAAAAGCTACGGGTGGAATCAAAACTCGCTTCGCGTAGAAAAGTGATTCGACTATCCTTCGCTTCGTTAACATTCTCTAAGCCTCTACGCATATGTTTTTTTCATAATATGTTACAAAAAGTTACTCACACCCCTATCTTATTCCAGAGTTGTAATTTATATTTTAATCTTTCCTTCGTTCTAATAAAGGGCAACAAAAAATAGGTGCCAAATAATTGACACCTATTATACATACTCTTTTAATTTTCAAAAAATACTATGCTTTTTTCATTTCAATAGCTTCTTTTGCTTTAGCCACAATGTTCTCAGCTGTCAAACCATAAAGTTTCATAACTTCTTCAGCTTTACCTGACTTACCAAACTTATCCTGAACTCCAACCATTTTTACAGGAACAGGACAATTCTGTACAAGCACCTCTGATACAGCGCCTCCAAGTCCACCAATTACATTGTGCTCTTCACAAGTAACAATAGCACCAGTTTCTTTAGCTGCTTTAACAATAATATCCTTATCAATAGGTTTTATTGTATGGATATTAACAACTCTTGCGCTAATACCATCGCTCTTTAACTGTTCTGCAGCCGCAACTGCCTCTGATACCATAACACCTGTAGCAATTATTGTCACATCCGAACCCTCGGATAAAGTAACACCTTTGCCAATTTCAAACTTATACGTACTTTCATCGAAAAGCACAGGAGCTGCCATACGTGAAAATCTTAAGTACACAGGCCCATCAATCTTTGAAGCTGCTATAGTAGCAAGCTTTGCCTCAACTCCGTCTGCTGGACATATTACCGTCATATTAGGCACTGCCCTCATCAATGCAATATCCTCTATTGACTGATGGGACGCACCGTCCTCACCAACTGTCAAACCTGCGTGAGTAGCACCTATTTTTACATTCAATGCAGAGTAACATATTGAATTTCTAACCTGCTCAAAAGCTCTTCCTGATGCAAATATTGCAAAAGTACTTGCAAATACCACTTTCCCACAGGATGCAATTCCCGCTGCTGCTGCCATCATATTTGATTCGGCAATTCCCATATTGATAAATCTTTCGGGATACTTATTCTTAAATACCGCAGTCTTTGTAGATTTTGAAAGATCGGCATCAAGAACTACAATTCTAGGATCTTCACCTATCTGCGCAAGAGCATTCCCGTAAGCTTCTCTTGTAGCTATACCTTTTGACATCTAAACTATACCTCCATTCCAGCTAAAACTGCATCTAACTCAGCCATAGCAATATCTCTCTGCTCTTTATTTGGGGCAGTACCATGCCATGAGGCTTCGTTTTCCATAAAGGAAACACCTTTGCCCTTAATAGTCTCGGCAATAATCATTGTAGGCTTGCCAGTAGACTTCTTCGCCTTATCTATTGCATCAATGATTTGTGAATAGTCATGTCCGTCTATCACAATCACTTCCCAGCCAAAGGCTTTAATCTTCTCATCTACAGGTTCCGGGGACATTACATCACTGATGTTCCCATCTATCTGTAAACGATTGTGATCTAAAAATGCAATAAGATTGTCCAATTTGTAATGAGCAGATGCCATTAATGCTTCCCATACCTGACCTTCTTGGATCTCACCATCACCTAAAATGGCAAATACATTATAGTCCTTATTGTCGATTTTTCCTGCCATAGCCATACCAAACGCTGTAGATATTCCCTGTCCTAATGATCCTGTGGACATATCAACTCCCGGTACATATCTCATGCTGGGATGTCCTTCAAGAAAGCTGTCTATACTTCTGAATTTAACTAATTCTTCTTTTGGAAAAAACCCTTTCTCAGCTAGTGCTGCATATAAAGCAGGAGAACAGTGTCCTTTTGAAAGAACAAACCTATCCCTATCTTCCCACTTCGGATTTTTTGGATCTACCCTCATCTCATTAAAATACAACACTGTCATGATATCTGCACAAGAAAGTGATCCACCCGGATGACCTGACTGGGAACTAAAAACTTGCTCAATTATGTGTTTCCTCAATATCGTTGAGTACTTCTTTAGATCTTTCATTTGACTTTCGTTCATGATACATCTCCTAAGAAAAATTTTTTCGTAACCATTATACTACATTGCCAACTTTTAGTCTACAATGTCAGTTCAAAAATTTTCGAAAATATTGTTTGAAAGTAACCGGTTTCGCTTTGCTCATGACTTTAAATCTTTTTGGTTAAGGGAAAACAAATTTGTAATAGGGCTATTTTATAGACCAGCATTAAGGTTGTACCCACCTCGTTTTACTGTAAAATGACTCCATTCGAAGACCTTCGCAAAGAATCTGTAAGCCTCGTCTTGATAATTTTTCGCCGCGTCTTAAGGACCTCCTGTCCTAGACGCTAAAAATGCCGTCCTTGGCATTTTTGCTTCAAATTATCAAGACTTCGGCAACAGATTCTAATGCTCAGGTCTAAGAATTACGTCATTTGACAGTAAAACAGGTTCTTCCTTTAATTAGGTATGTGCTCACTAGTTTATTGGTATTGCTTTATTATTATTGTCATTTACATTTTCTAGTGTTTTATGAGTTCTTATACGTTGAAAAGCAATATTCATCTGACTATAAAAGTCAAAAGATATTAACAATGGGTTTAGGATATAATTTGATTGAGAGGTGTTGATTTAAAACATGATTAGGAATATTATTAAATTATAATAGTTTTTGATCGATTTTAGTGTTGCATTAGTTATCTACAATGTTTGAACAATAGAATAAATATTCATAAAGGATTTGATTGAAGGGGAGGATCACTAGATATGAAAAATAGAACTTTTAAAGTCAGATTATTTGTTTGGATTATGATTTTTTTAGTTACTTCGGTATGCTACTCAAGCAATCTGTCAGGAACGATACAGGCGATAAGCCAAACTCCAGCAAACGGTGAGTTTGTTAAAACCAAGCTTCAATCCTATAATTACCCCAACATGTATATAAGGCATTTCGATTTCGATGCGAGGATAGATAAAAATGTAAACCCTGAAGAGGATTCGCAGTGGCAGTTGGTAGAGGGGCTTGCAAATCAGGGAAATGGATATGTATCAATACAATCTGTAAATTACCCAAACTACTATTTAAGACATTCAAATTATGATTTAGCTCTCGAAAAAAACGATGGAAGCAGTGATTTTGCAGCAGCTGCAACTTTCAAAAAGGTTCAAGGACTTGCGGATTCTTCATGCACCTCTTTTCAGTCATATAATTACCCTACGAGATATATAAGGCATTATGAAAAATTATTGAAGTTAGAAGAAATTGTATCTGATCTCGATAGAATGGATGCGACCTATAGATTATTTGATGATTCTGTTGCATCAATTCCAACCGGACCTAAAGGCTGTGTTATTGTATCAAATCCTATTGTTAAACAACGAGCTGATCCATGGGTTTACAAACATACTGACGGTTATTATTACATGACTGCATCGGTACCAGAATACGATAGGATAGAACTAAGAAGATCGAAAAGTATACAAGGACTTTCAACGGCTTTGCCTAAAGTAATATGGAAAAGACCTTCTAGTGGAATTATGGGTGGGCATATTTGGGCTCCTGAAATACATTTTATTAGTGGAAAGTGGTATATATATTTTTCAGCTGGGACATCTAGCAATCAATTTGATATTCGTTTGTATGTTCTTGAATGTGCAGATTCAAATCCTGTCGATGGAACATGGATTGAGAGAGGAAAACTAAAGACTAATTGGGAGTCCTTTACACTTGATGCAACCACCTTTGAACACAATGGAGTAAGATATCTTGTATGGGCTCAAAATGATTCTAAAATAGACAGCAACACCAATATTTATATAGCCAAAATGAATGGGCCCCTTGCCATAACAGGAGATCAGGTTATGATATCAACACCTGACTATGCTTGGGAAAAGGTTGGTTATAAAGTAAATGAAGGACCAGCAATACTAAAGAAAAACGGAAGAATTTTTATGACTTTTTCAGCAAGTGCCACCGATTCTAATTATTGTATGGGATTATTGACAGCATCCGATGCAAGTGATTTACTAAATCCGAACTCCTGGAAGAAGTCACCTAATCCTGTGTTTCAGACGAATACATCTACAAGCCAATACGGACCTGGGCACAATTCCTTTACAACTTCACAAGATGGAACGGTAGATATAATGATATATCACGCAAGAAATTACCGCAATATTATAGGAGATCCTTTGTACGATCCAAATAGGAACACACGTGCACAAAGAGTGAATTGGAATAGGGATGGCACACCGAATTTTGGAATACCAGTTGCTGACGGCACAACCGAAATATATATTCCAACAACCACTCCAACCAATACTCCTACCCCAGCAAACTTTATCTATGGTGATTTAAATGGGGACAAAGCTTTTAATTCTATTGATTTCGCACTTATGAGAAGCTTTTTGCTTGGTATTTCCATCAATTTGCAATCATCGGACTGGGAAAAAGCTGGTGATTTGAATATGGATGGAAATATAAACTCAATAGACTTTGGCTTGATGAGAATGTATCTTTTAGGTATAATAAAAACTCTTCCTCATACAAATTAGCTGATTTTTCATCAACACTTTAATATCGATACTTAATTGACTAATTCGGAAGATATAAGGAACCCATGGTCCCTTATATCTTCTGATTTACATTTTAAGATTTCCTCCATTGCATCACCTTTTTATTAGTTGCTATAAAATTCTTTTCTCCCTTGAAGTAAGCTTCACTTTAGCTACTCATATACGCTACTTGACAATACTTAGTAGTGATGTTAGAATAATGATGTATACTACCAAGGTATACATAGTAGTAGTTTTCGGAGGAGATATTGCATGGAAGAATCTCAATTATTAAAGGGAATATTAGAGGGATGTGTATTAGCCATCATTGCCAAAGGAGAAACATATGGTTATGAAATTATTTCTGTGCTCACGAGTTATGGATTTAAGGATATTCAGGATGGCACCTTATATCCTATACTTGCAAGACTCGAAAAGAAGAAAAACATTTCATGCAGAATTGGAAAATCTCCATTAGGCCCAAAGAGAAAATACTTTTCTATTACAGATAGTGGTAAAGAGTGTTTGAAACAATTTAAAAAATCCTTTTCAAGTATAACACAGAAAACATTTGCAATTATTGAAAATATGGAGGTTGGGTATGATGAAAAAAGATAAAAGTTTTGATAAATTCAAAAATATGTTACACGAAGATTATTTGCTAAAATATAAGACAATCGAGCAATATATCTCATGCAGTGGAAGTATTTTTGATAAAAAAGATGAATGCTTAGAGGAAAGCCTTGATCTTCTTCTTTGTGCACAACGTGATGGCAAATCACCGGAAGATGTAGTTGGTACAGATATTAGAGGTTTTTGCCTGAATATAATGAAAAGTGTTCAAAACGATAGCCTTTCATTTATTATTTCATTTGTTATTATGAAGGGAAGTATTATTGCTGTTATATTAGGTTTATTCTTTTATTTTATGAACATAGTTTTTGGTGGAATATCCTATGTTCAAGATGGTAAAGTAAGTATTCTTATGACTTATGGAGGTTTTTTTGGGGTGGGTTTGGTTAATTACATTATTGATAATATTAATCGGAAAATGATAATTAAAAAAGGAGAAAGTAAATACGTTAAAAATAAATCAATACTTTCAACAATTTGTTCTATTATTTGTTATTTAGCTATAGGAATTATACATTCCAATTTGTCGGGGAAAATCTCACCTGATATATTATATCTTGATATAAAAACATTGATAATTATACCGATTGTTATCTTTGTAGCTATGGTCATTTTTTATATTATAGAAGATCATGGAGGAATTAGTGCACTTTTGAGTGGTGAACTTACAGATAAGTCAAAAAGGCATTGGAGGATAATGCTTTCAGAAGGTCTTTACAAAAAATACCACAGAAAAAAATCTCTAAAAGAGCATCGTAGCAAAGAATATTCTTTGGAGGATTTTAAACGTGATCAAAAACGTGAAATCAACTTCTCACATATTATACTATATATCTCTCTACCATTACATATAATACTTGATGGCTATTTGATTTATATCACAATAAAAAGTGGCTCGAATTTCTTTATACTTTTTATGATGGGAATTTTGTCAATATTTATAGTAAGCACTATTAAATACATAACACTTAAAAAGAAACAATTAGACATGGTAGAAGAATTAAAATAGTATTTCATAATGAGGTAGCTTCTTTTTATTTTCTCCACCTTTGTCAAATGCTATTAAAGAGATTTGCACCTAAAATATTGTATATGAATTTCATAAAACTCCCTTAATTCCTATCCTCACATTTTAATCATACCTTATTCAGTTTTAAAACCTTCACCTAAAACCTCTCTTACATCTGCCAATATTATAAAGGCATTCTGATCTACTTTTTTAACTAAGCTTTTTAATACAGGAATCTGCCTTCGATTTACTACACAAAGCAGGACGTTTTTATCACTTCCTGTGTACATACCCTTTCCTTCAAGAGCTGTTACTCCTCTATCCAAATTGTTTAAAATTCTAGCAGATATATTCTCTGAATGGTCTGAAATTATAAATGCCGCTTTTGCAAAATTTACTCCTTCTAAGATAGCGTCAATTACTTTAGAACCTATGTACAAAGTAACAATTGCGTACAAACCCAATTTGAAACTTTTAAATGCAATGGCCGCAAGTATTATTACACTTGTATCTATAATTAAAAGAGTCTCTCCCATTGTAAATACTGGTAAAAAGTGATTTACAATCCTTGCTGCAAGATCAGTTCCTCCAGTAGTAGCACCAGACCTAAAAACAAGCCCTAACCCTACCCCCATTAAAAAACCACCAAACAAGGCATACAACAATATATCCTGTGAGTAAATTATCCCATCTGACGTTTCATCAAATCTTTTAGTTAATGTACTTGTAAAGGGCTCTGTAACATCAATCAAAACAGATAGTAGTATCGTTCCAAAAAATGTTTTTATCACAAAGTTCCTCCCTATAAATCTCATACCTAAAATAAACAAAGGTATGTTTAGTGCAAGCATTGTAATACCCACAGGAAATCTTCCATTGCTCACATAGTACAAAACTGTGGCAATTCCGCTTACGCCTCCCGGTGCAATCTTATAGGGGACCAAAAATATATTTATTGAAGCCGCTGTCATTATTGAACCAAAAACAATCATCAAATAGTCCAGCCAGAATCTAGATGCTTTCTCTTTAAAAATCATTTTTACCTCTTGGAAATATATTTTCTCTTATGTTCCCCACATTTTTTCTATTATATCCAATCTCACCTATTTTATATTTCGTAATTCCTAAAAACATAAGCACCCCACTTTTATTGGATAATATGTTTATGCTATAATGTGATGGACATAATAAAATTGTTTCTATATTTTTCTCGAAAAACATTTTACATCACTTAACTCTATCTTTCGAGAAATAATATACATCTGATTATAAAAGTCAAAAAACACACTGTAATAAGCTTTTTGGCTTTTATATATTCATTAAAAAGGAGATTGCAATGAAAGTTCTTCATTTGATTGGCGGAGGAGATATAGGCGGTGCTAAAAGCCATGTTCTCTCTTTGGTAAATGAGCTTGGCAAACATATAGATATAAAATTAATAAGTTTTAGAACCGGTGCATTTGCTGATGAAGCCTATGATTTAGGTATAAATATAGACATTGTAAAAACAGGCACCATCTTTTCTGATGTTAAGAAGGTTCTGGAAATAATAAAAAAAGAGGGCTATGAACTTATTCACTCCCATGGTGCAAAAGCCAACATGGTTGCTGTTATAGTCAAAAGAATCACAGGCCTTCCTGTGGTGACAACAGTTCATAGTGATTATAGACTTGACTATCTTCAAAACATTTTTAAGATGTTTTCTTTCGGCATGGTAAATACGCTTGCTCTTAGATTGGTAGACTATTATATAGGTGTATCGAAGAATTTTAAAGACATGCTGATTGAAAGAAGATTCAAACCTCAAAATATATTTACTGTTTATAACGGTATTAATTTTGAAAATAAAAACTTAAATCTTACGAAAGAAGAATTTTTATCAAAATACAATCTCAATTTCAGTAAAGATGATGTTATCATTGGGATTCTTGCAAGACTCCATCCGGTAAAAGGAATAAGCACTTTTCTACAAGCTGCCTCCGAGGTTGTCAAACAAGTTCCTTCTGTGAGATTTTTAATAGCTGGAGATGGTGAAGAAAGAAAATCTCTGCAGAGAAAAGCTGCAACTTTAGGACTAGAGAAAAATGTGTTTTTTCTAGGCTTTATAAATGAGCCCCTTGAGTTTGTCAATGCCATTGATATTAATGTCCTTACATCGCTAAGCGAGAGTTTTCCCTATTCTATATTAGAGGGTACACTATTTAAAAAAGCAACTATCAGCAGTAATGTGGGCGGTATTTCTGACCTCATTGACAACAGTAGAAATGGTTTTCTTTTTGAACCTAAGGATTATCAAGCTTTGGCAAAACACATGCTTAAACTAGTTAACACCCCTGAACTAAGACAGGAAATGGGCGAAAAAATACATCAAAAGGCAAGCAAGTATTTTTCCCTTGAAAACATGTGCAATACGCAACTTAAAATATACGAAACCATCATAAGCAGAAGAAATTCAAAAGAAGCGTCAAAAAATCATTATGATGCCATAATTTCCGGATATTACGGTTTTAAAAACGTTGGTGATGACGCAATGCTTATGGCAATAATAGATACACTTAGGATACATAAAAATGACCTTAGAATATTGGTACTTTCCAAAAACCCACTTGAAACACGACGTATTTATAATGTTGATTCAATAAGCAGAGTTAATCTTATACAAATACTTTTTATAATGAAAAACTCAAAACTCTTTATTAGTGGTGGTGGAAGTCTGATACAAGATAACACAAGCACTCGTTCTTTAATATATTACTTAGGAATGATCTGGCTTGCCAAAAAAATGAAGATGAAGGTAATGATCTATGCAAACGGAATTGGGCCTTTAAATAAAAAGAATAACAGAAACCTCACAAAGTATGTTGTAGACAAAGTAGATGTCATTACTTTGAGAGAAGAATTGTCCCATAAGGAACTTAAAAGCTTAAACATAAATAAGCCTCAAATCCATGTAACAGCTGACCCAGCCTTCACTATAAAACCGGAAACTGTAGAACATACAGATTATTTGTTAGAAGATGAAGAAATTGACCCAAAGGGTTCTTATATAGGAATTTCAGTCCGAAAATGGTACGACCATGATAAATATGAAACAACCCTTGCCAATATAGCCGATTACATAATAGAAAACTATGGTAAAGATATATTGTTTATTCCAATGCACTATCCGGGTGACCTTGTAATTATCGAAAACATCCGTGCTAAGATGAAAAACAAGAGTTTTGCTATAAGCAAAAAACATTCAGTGTCGGAAATACTAGGAATAATAGGCAAAACAGAAATGTTAATAGGCATGAGACTACATGCTTTGATATTTGCAGCAAGTATTGGAGTGCCTATTGTAGGTATTGTATACGAGCCTAAGGTTGAAGGTTTCTTAGAATACTCCAATCAGGCATCTTTGGGGCATGTAAACCATATTGAATTTGATAAAGCAAAAAAAATAATTGATGATGTATGGAATAATAGAGAACGAATTAAAGAAGATTTAAAAAGTACTACGGCATCATTAAAGAAAAGAGCATTGAATAATGCCAATATTGCTGTTAAAATTATTGACAGTGAATAATAGGGAGTTTTAAAAATACATATTAAGGGGTTTTAAAAAACAACCTATACAATATTAAAGTCATAAATCCCCTTATGGCTGGTGTAGTTTTTTATTTTGCAACATATTATTCCAAGAACTAAAGCTCCGAGGCTAAGAGAATGTATAACTTGCTACGGGTCGAATCAAAACTCGCTTCGCTCAAACAGTGATTCGACTGATCCTTCGCTTCGTTAACATTCTCTAAGCCTCTACGCAGATGTTCTTTCCATAATATGTTGCAAAAAGGTTAATCTCACCCTTATGGAAGCCTAAAGCTTCCATACAGAGGAACATCATTTTGCAATGCAAAAAATTTTTTGAAATCTTAATTGCAAAGTTTTTTTGGAATCGCCTTATTGAAAACATAAAACTAAAGTCCAATATTTTAAAGTATTTTTAAATCAACAATAAGATAAAAGGAGCTTGTATGAGAAAGACTGTTAATGTTTTAGATATACCGGTAGACAATGTAACAATAAAAGAAGCAGTAGAAAGATTCAAAGTTTTATTAAATGAGCATAGGCTTCACACAGTCTATACACCAAATGCAGAAATAATGATGGCTGCACAAAGAGATGCTGAACTAAAGAAAATTCTAGCTACGGCGGACATGCTTCTACCCGATGGAGCTGGAGTTGTACTCGCGTCAAAAATCATTAGAACACCTTTAAAAGAACGGGTTGCAGGGTTTGATTTTACCTTAGAATGCTTTAAACTGTCTTCGCAAATGAATATATCCTATTTCTTTCTCGGAGGAAAACCTAAAGTTGCAGAGGAAGCAGCCAACAGAGTAAAAATTGACAACCCTGATATTAACATTGTAGGAATAAGAGACGGTTATTTTTCTTCTGATGAAGAATCAGATATAATCGAAGCAATTAATTCTTCAAACGCTGATGTACTCCTTGTTGCCTTAGGAGCTCCAAGACAGGAAAAATGGATCTACAAAAACAAAGATAAGCTAAATGTAAAAATATGTATAGGCGTTGGTGGTACTTTCGATGTACTCTCTGGCAAAGCTCAAAGAGCCCCCCTATTTTTCCAAAAAAATGGGTTGGAATGGTTATACCGGCTCTATAAGGAGCCCTGGAGGTTTAAGCGAATGTTGGATTTGCCAAGATTTATTCTTCTGGTAACTTCAAAAAAGTTGGGATTTAAGAAATAGTAAAGCTTTAATATATTATTCTTTGTTTAGACCATTGAAATGTTACTTTTACAGATCTTTGAATAAATCTTTTAAGCACTTCACAATAATCTTTTCTGTTTCCTCTGTTTCTACATCCTGACCTTCATTTATTATTTTCATTAATTCCCCTGGAGCAAATAAACCGCAAGCTGCGCCAGCTAATGTTCCTGTATATAAGGATTTTACCATTGCTTTTCCGAAGTATTATCCTATACTCAAAAAAATTCATAACCCCCCTATTGATTATTGTACTTAATTTATGTAATAATGTATCCATGCATTATTACATAAATTATACTTGCATACATATTTCCAGTATTAATAATAGAGGACTAAATCATATGAAGAAAATAACCTTATTATCAGACACACGGAAAGAACTTAAAATATACTTTGCTATAATAGCCTTAACTGCTATGGCAATTGGATTTAGCAACGATGTTATATCAAATTACTTTAAAGATGCTTATAATACCTCAGCTTATCAGCGTGGGCTCATAGAATTTCCCAGAGAAATCCCCGGAGTTTTATGTATATTTTTGATTGCAGGATTAAGTTTTCTAAAAGATATAAAATTAGCAATACTGGCTCAAACATTAAGTATCCTCGGAATAGCTGTTCTTGGCTTATTTACACCATCTTTTTCTGTTATGCTGATATTTATATTTATAAATTCAATGGGTATGCATCTATTTATGCCGCTTCAAGATAGCATAGGTATATCTCTGACTGAACCCAAAAACATAGGAAGGCTGATGGGGCAATTTAAAGGTGTTAAAACTGCCTTTCAAATGCTTGCTGCAATATTGGTGCTTATAGGATTTAAAATGGGATATTTCAGTTTTATCAAACCCGTAAAATCTATCTTTTTGATTTCAGCAGGTTTTTTGATACTAGTATTAATGTTTCTAATTGTTCTCAATAAATATCTTTCCAACAATCAATATGCTAAGCAAAATAACAAGAAAAAGTTGAACTTTGTTTTTAGAAAAGAGTATAAGTATTATTACATACTGGTTATTATGTTTGGTGTGCAAAAACAAATAATGATGGTATACGGACCTTGGGTACTGATTGATCTACTTAACAAAAAAGTTGATACAATTGCATTATTAAATATAATAGGTGCTTTTATAGGTATATTTTTTATCCCGTCGGTAGGTAGATGGTTGGATAAGTTTGGTATAAAGAAGCTTTTATTTGCTGATGCCTTTTCATTTATAGGTGTTTATCTTATTTATGGTCTTCTCAGTATGGGTTATTCAAATGGTACTCTCTCTAAGATTGGACTACCGGTATTTCTTGCATACATCCTGTTTATAATAGACAGAATGTCCACACAACTAGGCCTTGTAAGAACAGTTTATTTACGCACAATTGCAGTAGATGAGTCAGACATAACACCCACATTGTCACTTGGCTTAAGCATGGATCATGTAGTATCAATAGCTAGTGCCCTTGTCGGAGGAATCGTTTGGAGTTCATGGGGATCGCAGTACATATTTTTCTTTGCATCATTCCTGTCACTTATCAACCTTTATGTCGCTTTTAAAGTAAATTTAAGGTGATGTTTCATATTCTAAGCATTTAGATCCTCCATTAAGTCATTAACACTATCAAAAGTTTTGCTCATATTGCGATTGGTGTTGACATCATTGATTGCCGCTTGAGTTTCTTCATTAGGTGTTTCAATACGTAGCTCAAAAGGAATGCCTCCGTAGCAAACTGAGTAACGCAAAAACATATTAAGACCAAGTTCGTTAAATATGGATTCAGCTTTGCGTTTTACTTCCTCATCCACACGAATGTTTAAATTGGATGTTTTAGCCAAGACCCCAGATAAATAACTCTTATTTTTATTCGAAAACTTATTCAGCATTCTCACTCCTTCTAAATTTATCTAATAGATTATTCACTATAAAATATAACCTCATTGAAGTTAGGTATACAATTATACAAAAAAATACTGTTGCATCAATCACTAAATGCAACAGTATTTTTACAAAACATATTAATTTTAATCTTCAACCAACTGCTCCTCAATGGTATATGGACCTTTTACAAGCACCCAAGCCTTTTTACTTACAATTTTGATTCCTCTTCCATCATCTCTTGAAACTAGCAACAGGTGATTTAGTGGCACATCCTGATCTGTATTAACATCGGCACCGGTTCCGGAAGTAATATCCGATAGGCCTCCGCCTTCTCCTCCAATGGCCTTTGCCTTTCCACCTCTCAGGATTATTTCTGCACTCTCTCCTGTCATAAGCTTTTGATTTTCAGTAAGCTCTAAAGGAATAAACTTTCCATAGCTCTCGATACTTGCCAATCTGGTTTCTAACGCTTCCGTCTTAAGCTCATATTCTGCATTTTTTTCATACAGGTCATTTAACGCCTTAGTTAATTCTTCTATTCTCTTAGTGTTCGCATCATTTTTAGAAGACAGCTCTTCAATTTGCTCTATTTGCTGCTCATTTTTTGTAGACAACTCTTCTATTTTCTCTGTCTGTTTCTCACTTTTTGTAGATAGGTCCTCTAATTTTTCTGTCTGTTCCTTCTCATTTTTAGAAAGCTCCTCAATTCTATCATCAAGCTCTTCTAAAGCTGAAAACGACTCAAACTTTTGATCAACATAGCTTTTAGTAACCAAAGGATCCTCATCTGTACCAGGTTCAGCTGTCGCCGCCTGTATAATATGTACTGCAACCAGACTTGAAACAATAATTAACACAGAAACCATAGTTTTTTTATTCAATCTCTTCATCTTTTGTAACCCCCTTAGGGAATTTCTAAAAAATACATATTCAGTATTTGAGTTATAAAAACCCTTAAATTGTTTTTTTGAAACTCCAGTCAATAAGTTATATATTTTATATTATCTTATTACATATCCACCAATCCAAAACTAACATAAAGCGCCTCATTAACTTTTTCCATAAGTTCATCATCAAGATGACCTATTTTTTCTCTAAGCCTCTTTTTATCAATTGTACGAATTTGCTCTAAAAGAATTACAGAATCTTTCGGAAGTCCGTAATCTCTTGCATTTAACTCTATATGTGTAGGTAATTTTGCTTTGTTTATCTGTGATGTTATCGCAGAAGCTATGACAGTAGGACTGTATTTATTCCCTATGTCATTCTGGACAATCAACACCGGCCTTACGCCTCCCTGTTCCGAACCAATAACCGGACTTAAGTCAGCATAAAATATATCTCCACGTTTTATAAGCACTATTCTTCCAACTCCCTAAGCCCTTCCTCATATTTTTGCTGTTGATCATTGTCGGCATCAAACCATATCTCAGCCAACTTCTCATTAATGTCGGCCATCTGCTGGTAGCCTTTTTTCATCTTATCCCTCATTTCAATTCTTCTCTTTTCTCGTATATAAAGCTTCATAGCCTCCCTTACAAATTCACTTCTATTAATTTGTTCCATAGCAACTATAGAATCAACCTCTTTTAACAAATTGTCGGGAAGACTTATCAAAATCTTTTTTAACTGAGCCAAAATAAAACCCCCACTTCTTTTTATTGGGTCTACAAGATATAAAGAAACAATTAAAATGAATAACCTGTAAACTTTGCAATAATCATTATTAATAAAATGATATGCTAAATAGCACAATTAATTATGTACTTATCTATTCGATTCAACCCCTAAGAAACACAATAAAAGAGGCAAAACCTTATAGGAACAAAACTCCTTAGAAATTTAATTGCACTGCCTTGTGATATGAAATGGTACATAGATTTATAACTTTTGAACACAATCGTCGCATACTCATATATATAATTATAAATCCTATCATATGCACAGGTCAAATTAAAATTAAGTTACTGCACTATTACAAGCTCTGTAAATTATTCTTTTGTCAAACGGATTATAATCTGTCACGCTCTACAAATACTACTAAGGCATTACCACAAATAGCAATTTAAAATCTAAAAACCCCTAAGTCATAATATATTCTGTACTCATTTGCATCATCTCCATTATCTTAAAATTAACCTCATAATAAATTTAGTTTTCAATAATTTGCAAAAACTTATACATATATTATTCAAAAATTCAAAATATGTTAACACAAATTTCTTCCAATACAACAAAACCATGTGGATAGAAAGAATCCAAATCACTTTCTTTGAAACCAAAATCACAACTTTTTCCATATAAAAAATAGAATTTGCTACAACAAAGCTTAGCTGGCCTCAGAACTATACTTCTAAATGGAAAATCCAACTTCCTAAACTTTAGGCCGTTTCAAAATTTTGACCAATTAGGTAATTCCAAAAAAATAACTGGTCAACTGCGGTTTCAAAAAATCTAGATTGATGGGATTTGTGACCGAAATACTGTATAGGTTATTTTTTGAAACCGCCTCATTATTTTGGAAACCTTATATCAAGTAGTTTAATACATTGTAGAGCTTTCCGTTTTTCCAGTAAACCCTTGGTATTCTCTTTCCAATAATACAGGCTATTTCGTAATTTATTGTGCCAATTTTATCTGCAAGATCTTCTATTTTTATTTCAATTCCATTCTGACTTCCGAAAAGCACTGCTTCATCTCCAACATTAATATCTCCCTGAACGTCGGTTACATCTATCATACACTGGTCCATACATATCTTCCCTACTATAGGTACCGATTGTCCATTTACCAATACTCTTCCCTTTCCCGTCAAAAGTCTTGTATAACCGTCTGCATATCCTATTGGCAAAGTAGCAATTTTACTATCCCGCTGTGTTTTAAATATTCTTCCATAGCTTATACAGATATCTGCTTCAACCTCTTTTACCAATATTATATTTGCCTTTAAAGTCATAGCCGGTTTTAAGTCTATCTTATCAGTATGGACTTCCTCCGAAGGATACATCCCATATAATATTATTCCCGGCCTCACCATATTAAGATGCATCTCGGGATATTCAATAATCCCTGCACTATTGCAAACATGCTTTATAGGAATATATATGCCTATGCGATTCAACTCATTGACTATACTCATAAATTTCTCAAACTGCATGTCGGTATAACTTCTGCTCTGTTCATCAGCTGATGCAAAATGGGTAAACAATCCTTCTATAATTATTCTAGGCAGTTTGCTTATTTTTTCAACATTTTTTACAGCACTGTAACCGGGCATAAAACCTACTCTTGTCATTCCCGAATCTATCTTTATATGAATCTTTATATTTTTGTCAAGTCTTACTGCAGCCTCCGACAGTGACTCAGCTAAATCATGACTAAACACCGTCTGAGTAACATCATTTATAATAATCTCTTCTGCTCTTCTAGGATCTGTATAACTAAGTATAAGAATGGGGATATCAATGCCGTTTTGCCTTAACTGAATTGCCTCATCAAGCATTGATACCGCCAAACGAGTAACTCCATTCTCAATTAAGGTCTTAGCAACTTCCATCACTCCATGCCCATAGGCATCTGCTTTTACAACTCCCATTATTTCGGCTTTTTTATCTGTTACTCTTCTTATCTCTTTTACATTATGAGCTATATTGTCAAGATTAACCTCTGCCCAAGCTCTGTTAAATTTGTAGTCCATTTTGCTCCCTCAATCCGTTTATTTCCAATATTACATCCGGAATTTCTTCAACCAAATCTCCAGCTATAAGACCATGTTCGCCCTTCTTTTGTGCAACATTATCACCACAAACTCCGTGTAAATACACTCCCAAAATTGTAGCTTCTAAAGGTTTTAAACCTTGACCTATAAAGCTTGTGATAATTCCAGTTAATACATCTCCACTTCCTCCTGTGGCCATTCCAGCATTACCTGTTGTATTTATATATACTTCGCCCTCTGGTGTAGCAATAACTGTTCTTGAACCTTTAAGTACAGTTATTACTCCCCACTCTTTTGAAAAAGCTCTGGCAATGTTTACTCTATCTTCTTGTACTTCCTTGACACTAATTCCCAAAAGCCTTGCCATCTCACCAGGATGTGGAGTTATAACCATCGGGCATTTAAGCTCCTTTAAAACAGATAAATCTTCTGCCAAAATATTTATACCATCGGCATCAAGCACAATTGGTACCTTTGAGGTTTTGATAACACTATATACCACATCTTTGATTTCATTTACTGTTGATAGCCCCGGGCCCACTGCCAAAACATCAAAACCTTCAAGTCGGCTTAATAGATCATCTATAGATTTTTTTGTAATGTAACCTCTATTCTCATCTTCAAGAGGTATGGTAAGTGCTTCAACAACAGAACCTGCATATATTGGCAATAGCGACAAAGGAGCTGTCATATAGACAAGACCTGCTCCAGCTCTTAAAGCAGCTTTTGCGCTAAGGCATGCCGCCCCTGTCATTCCCCTAGAGCCTGCCACAACAAGAAGCTTTCCATAGGTTCCTTTATTACTGTTTGATGGTCTTTTGAAAATTAGCTTGGATATTAAATCTAATCCAATAACGTGTTTTCTTAATCCTGCTTTCTCAACAACCGCCTTTGGTATTCCTATATCTACTATTTCTAAATTCCCAACATATTCACACCCTGGATGTATAAGCTGTCCAATCTTTGGCAATCCAAAAGTCACCGTAGTCTTAGCTTTTATACATGCTGCCGACACTTTGCCCGTTTCTCCGTTTACTCCAGAAGGAATATCCACTGCCACCACCGGAGCACAAGAATCATTGACAAATGCTATGACTTCTGCCATTACACCTTTTACCTCTCCTTTTAATCCGGTCCCTAACAATCCGTCCACCACAACATGTGCATCTTTTAGTCTATCTTTAATACTGTCAATATGTTCATCTTTTGTAACTTCAATTACTTCCATTCCCATTTTAAATAATATATCAAGGTTGATTTTTGCATCTGCACTTATATCAGCAAGTTTTGCCAACACATACACACTGACCTTTGCACCCATGTTAAACAAATGCCTTGCAACAGCGAATGCATCCCCACCGTTATTTCCCTTTCCTGCAAGTACAACAACATTTTTACCCGGTATATCTTCTAGTATTTTACCAATCTCCCTTACAACTCCTAAAGCTGCATTTTCCATCAACACTATCCCGGGTATACCAAATTCTTCTATAGCAGTTTTGTCAATTACCTTCATTTCATCTGGTGTTACTACAATCATTTCAAACCTCCGTTAAGGGAGTTTCATAAAATACATATACAATATTTTAAGTACAAAACCTGTTAAATCGAATTTTTTGAAACTCCAGGTGTTCAGTTATTTATTTGCTCTTTTCCTAAATTCTTCTGTCCTTAATCCTTTGGTTGTTTCTTATTATCTTTATCGGCATTATCCTCATGTTTTAAAGTAGTAAAACTTTCCCCAAAGTATGCTCTATCCAGCTTTTCCAGTTCCTCCCCACCTAAAAGATCGTGAAAGTAAGAGTAAACATCTGTGTCACCTTGGGATAAAACCTCCGACTCTTCAGTATATTCCTGTAACTTTTGCTTAGTTACATTAATTAGCTTTTCCAATTCCTTATACCTTTTTTGATTTTCACGCATTTTAAAATAAACAGTATTTACAGTATGCTCAAGAAGCTCAAGATTAGTATCCCTTATCTTGTCCGGTATAATCTCAAGCTCCTCTTCTATTTTTTTCATTCTTGCATTTACATATTTTATTTCTTTCTCACAATTATGCATCTTTTCTTTGGCCTGCTTGTCATTTTTCTCAAACACATCAGGAGTAATCTTAATTATCTCATCCATACAAACTTTTTTCTTGTAAGCAATCTCTTTTTTTTCAGAAGTCAAGTGAGCCTCATCTTTAAGCAATTGCCGAAGCTTTTTCTCACATTCCTTTATTTCAGATGGTTTATCGGTATCATTAAATAGCCCATTCCATCTTTCATCGAGAATGAGTATATGTATTCGGTTCTTTTTAAGCACCTTTTTGTCAAACTTTTCCCTATGCTGCCATCTCCTCTTTCTCAAAAGCTTTTCAAGTGGACCAAACATATTAAAGACCCCCACTTTGTTCATACCTTAATCTTCTGAAAGCTTATTCCTCCTGATTCTTATAATGCTTAAAACCGACAAAATAATTGCTGTATCAACCCAGAAAAACAGCATTACTCTTGGGTAGTACCATATATATTCAACCGATGCCATCGAAAGTATTCCAAGCAAAGATGCCACTCCAGCTATCAACATATTGTCAAAATATTTATTGTTTTTTTCCAATATGCTTGTCACGGCATTTTTAACTGTTCTAAACAAAAACCACATAAAGGACAAAATACCCATAATGCCCATCTCAACCCATATCTGCATATACAACACATGGGTATGAACCGGTACTTTTGATGCGTACTGTTTATAATTGTCCACAACACTCATAAATACATCTGTACCTAGACCAACTCCAGTCAAATAAAATTCTTTTAACATAGGCCATGATGTCTTAATAATCTTTATCCTGTACTGTGCCGAAGAATCACTTGAAAGCTTGAATAAAGTTTGTATCCTTCTATAAATATGCTGTGGTAAAAAAGGTACTGCTAATATCCCTGCAATCAGCAAAAACGGTAGCAGGCGCTTGTTTTTTAAAAATGTATACACCAACATAAACACTGCAAAAGCAATCCACCCTGACCTTGATCCTGTAAAAAATAAAACCACTAAAGGTGGAAGAGCCATAATAGTAAATACCGCCTTCTTCACAAAAGTCTTTGCATTAAAAACCACTGCCGCATAAAAGGGTAGCATTATTACCAGAATCTCAGCAAAATTGTTGGGGTTAAACATAGTTGAAAATACCCTTCCCGGCATACCTTCATTTTGGGTCACACTTGTAAGAGAAGGATCAAAAGGTACCGAATCAGTTACAACCTGCCACAAACCATACAATGATATGGCAAACACCCCAACAAGAATCAACTCTACAAAATTACCTAAAGATTTCTCATTTCTGATTGAACTTACAATAATAAGAACAAACATAAAGCAAGTCACATTAATCACAAAAAATCTTAAACTTGACCCCCGGTTAATTGATGTATACCATGACAGTGCAGTAACAAGCATAAACACAATCAAAGAAAAATCGATAGCCCTTAAGTTAAAATACGAATTCTTTTTGATAATTGTACATATAAACAGCGAACCTAACAGTATTATGGCAAAAATGGTACTATAAATATTTGACCACTTTTCATGAGGTACAACTAAAGTTATAACCAATACAAGCGCTACAACAATCTCAAATCTGTGAAGTATCAGTGACAATACTCTAAAAAACAAACTTTCTCTAAATACCGCCTCCTTCTTTCGATACAGCTTTTTTAACAAGTTTGACGGCACAGTCAATACAGCGTTAATAATCCTAAACAAAAGGCTGTTCTCCCACCACTTGTTTAAGTTTCCAATCCTTAAGAAAAATCCGAATATCACACTGTTTGTAATTAGCAATATTATTGTTTTGACCAATTTATCAATAACTTTATGAGTTAAGCTATTTTCATAGGCATAATTAATCTTATTTGCTACACTCATTATACTGTTAAAGAATTTTTGGGTAATACTTCCATGATAGGACGCTTCAAAAATCCTTATCATATAGAATATCGGCTTTAAAATCAAACTATTATATAGCAAAATGCATTACTCCTTTTTTTCTATACTATAAATACGTCCTGTAAACACATTATTACCAGCTCTTATTATAACAGTTCTTCCTACATAATAGTTCGCGCCACCGTAATTAACTCCACCATCGGCATTAATAACTCCCTCTCCATCAACAGTCATGTAGTAAGAACAATACCCTGGTCTACTTCCAACTATCCACTCACCATCAACATATTCAGTAAACTCTTCATAGGACAGAGCTTTATCTGCTTTTATATCTCCTACTACCTTTCCAAAAACAGCCCCCTGCTCAAAGTCCTTTACAACATCTCCTTCTTTAACCGCCTTTACTGCATATTCCGGTGATTCATTACTAAAAAAAGTCAATCTTATACTATCTGTTTTTGTTGTCAAAGTAATAGTATTTGACTGTGTTATCTTGTAACCCACACCTACAATAGCGGCTACTACAACCAAGACTATTACAATATCAATAATACTTACCTTCCCAAAAAGCTTCCCCTTACTGTCAATTATCATCTTTTATACACTCCTATTAATTTTTTTATATACTTTCATATATTTTTTCAAACTGTAAGTGACCAATTATTTCTTTTCAATCACCTTACAACTATCGGGTGCATATTTTAATCATTCGCCATATTATTGAAATAACATTGCGTAGAGGCTTGGAGAATGTTAACGAAGCGAAGGATTAGTCGAATCACTTTTCTTCGCAAAGCGAATTTTCATTCGACCCGTAGCTTTTTACATTCTCTTAGCCTCAGAGCTTTAGTTATTGGAATAATATAGTTCACAATAATTAAATACACCCACAACTATCCCTGTATAAATTATATGTTTCTGAAGCCACCATATCAAGGTTAAATTTCTCTTTTACAGCTTTTAATGCATTTTTTCCCAAGCCATTCTTAAGCTCTTTATCTCCCATAATGCGGTTAACAGCCTGTGCCAACTCTTTAGAGTTGTTATATTTCACCAGCATTCCACATTTTGTTTCATCATTTATTATATCTCCATTTCCCGCCATATCTGTGGCAATAACAGGAATTCCGCAAGCCAAAACCTCAATAATTGCAAAGCTTAAGGCTTCGTGCTCCGATGAATTTATATAAAGGTCACTGCCATAAATTAAATTTTTTATATCTTTTCTAAAGCCTGTAAAAACAACTTCTTTCTCTAAACCCAATTCCTTAACTTGTTTTTTACATTCCTCAAGCAAAGGCCCATCATTTGCAAGTACGCATCTAAACTTTTTGTCCGACATTTTTTTTAGCTGTGCAACGGCATTAATTAAAAATTCATGCCCCTTATCGTGTGCAAATCTCGATGCACACAAAAACACAAATTCGTCTTCTCCAATATTAAGTTCCTGCCTAATAGTTGTTTCTACCTTTTCACCCCAATAATTTATATCAACACCGTTAAAAATAACCTTTATCTTTTTTCCATCTACACCATTAGACACCATCATATCCTTGCCCTTGTTGCAAACTGCTATAATAGTTGATCTTAGAGGATTAAGGATTCTATTGGTCATTCTTAAAATTGCGTTATTATAAAGTATAAAGTGATTTGTATAAAAAACTTTCACTTTAGGATTTAATATCTTTGACAGCATAGCTATATAGTTTTCTCTCAAAAATTGTGTATGAATAATGTCAATATCCAGTTTTCTGCATAACTTATTGAGCTCAAAAGCAGCTTTTATATCAAAGGGATTTTTCATCTCTATCCTATAAGTATCTACTCCAAGTTCTTTCATTCTGTCTACAAGCAAACCACTTTCATTGTATGCAAAATATGCTTTTATTTTATCATTATTAAGCTTCTCAACAAGAGTGTGTACATATCTTTCGGTTCCTGCCTTACCAGCGTGGTTTAGCAGATACAAAACCTTTAACATATATCCTCCTCCATCGTCATATTTTTTGTCACACTATTTAAAACCTTTAAACAGGCTTTCCATTTCTATATTTAATAACCCGTGCAGGATTGCCACCTACAACAGCGTATTCTGGCACATCTTTTGTCACAACAGCCCCTGCACCGACAATTGCACCTTTATGAATAGTAACTCCGGGCAATACTATAACTCTTGCTGCTATCCACACATCATCTTCTATTACAACTTGTCTTTTAGGATCCGTCTGAAGTCTCATAGGAATATCCAACCTGTCATTTCTATGGTTTTGAGTAAATATCATTACATCAGGACCTATCATTACATCACTTCCAATCTTTAAAGGTCCCGACACCCTGCAATTTACTCCTAATCCGGAATAATCTCCTATTTCAATATCCGCTCCCGAACCAAAAAATGTACCATGTTCAATATTTATTTTTTTCCCTGTCCTTTTAAATATGCCTTTACACAAAAAACGGCGTATGTGCTTTGACCCTAGGCTATAAACCATATCTGAACCAGGAAGATGGCGTGCAATAGAATAATACAACATTAAGCAAATATAGTATTTCAATTTTTTCATCTCAAAATCCTCCAAGTAGTTGTACAATTAGGTACGATTAAAGATCAAATACCCTCATTATGGTTGTAACCCGCCTCGTTTTAGCGTCAAATGTCTCCATCTCTTAATTGTGCCTTAAAACTTTGGCTTTAAGCTTTTTAAATACATCTACTGCTTCATCAACTTTTAACAAATATGTTGAAACAAAATAAACCAATGCCCCTAAAGCTGCCGGAACAATAAGTTTAATCGCTCTGTCTGTCAACTCATGCATCAAAGCAATAGCATCAGCACTTATATCTGGAATTATATATTTTATCGCTCCAACAATCAAATCCGCCCTAAATGAAAACTTGTTAAACACCATCATAAGAGGCAAAATTACCAAAGTCATAACAATACAGGATAAAATTATTTTTATAATCACTTTCCCAAGCTTCTTTCCTCCAAACGCGCCTATCTTTTTTCTAAGCATTATCGTAAGTACCGCCGCTCCGGTAAGTATTGAAACTGAATACGCTATAGGTATGCCATAAGCACCTATAAAACGAAGCAGTATAAGACTTATAGAAACATTAACAACCATTACAATTACACCTATAATGGCAGGAGCTTTTGTATCTTTCAGGGAATAAAACGCTCTATCCACTACTTCCTTTACCCCCATTCCCACTACACCTAAAGCATAAAAAGACAGCAACACACTTGCAAACTCCACATTCTCTGGAGTAAACTTGTTCCAACCCACAATAAGATTTAAAAGTTCTTTTCTTACCAATATAAAACCCGCTGTTGCTGGCAGTAAAAAGTAGAACATTGATGTAAGCACTTTTACAACACTATTTTTAAACTCACCTATATCATTTTTGGAAGCAAGAGCTGAAAACTTTGGAAAAGCCACCGCCGTTACCGAATATATAAAAGCCAACACCGCATAAGTCACAAGCTGCTGCACAAGTGTGAGTATTGTTACTTTATCTCCATTACCTATATTAGCTGCAATGGTAGCATTAAAAAACAGGTTAAGGGGATAGGCTGAAGAACCTATTATAATTGGAATCATTAGCCTTATAGCTTTTCTTATATCTTCATCCTTGTATTTAAAGGATGGTCTATACTTATAATCCGTAGTTAGTAGCGGTGGAATTAGTATTAGTGCTTGTGTTGAAAGTGCAATAAAGGTTGCAATCAGCAAGCCTTTGACCCCGTATTTGTGACCTAATAATAAAACATATCCTATCTGTATCACACTACTTGGTATAGTTACAAAAGCTGGCATATTAAACTTGCCCATCGACTGTAAAATGCCTTGAAATATATAGTTTAGAGCATAAAATATCATAATAGGAAACATTATTCTAAGTGCCATCACTGCAAAGTTATAAGCATTTTCATTCTCACTATACTTTGTAAACAATGGAAAAAGCGGTGCTAAAAGAATCCCTACTAATGCCAATATCAACGTAAAGGTAGTAGCTAAGCTAATAACATTGTCAGCAAATTTGTAAGCTCGCTTTTTGTCTCCCGACTCAAGATTACTTGCAAATATAGGTATTACAACCGTGGTTAGAGCCGTTCCAAATACAGTGAAAACTATATTTGGAAACTGCAATGCATACGAGTATATGTTTATTTCAATACTTTCAGTCCCAAAAAACGAAGTATATACTATTACACTGCCCAAGGATAAAAGCCTTGATAACACCATAATAATCATTACAATTCCAACTGTTCTTGCCGTACTTTTCATGCTTTAAAATCTCCTCACTTAGAAGTTTCAAAAAAATCATATACAGTAATTTATTTGCGAACCCCATTATGGAAGTTTTTAAGCTTCCATGCATAGGAACATTGTCTTGCTACGCAAAAAATAGCAATCGAATTTTTTGAAACTCCAGTTGCTCATTTATTTATTTGATCTTGCCTAATTCCAAAAATACAGTATAACTACACTCACTATACCCCAAAGCAAAATACTTGCAATAAGCGGTATATCAGACAAAACTGTCTCTTCGGGACTTCCCCCTTCTTTTTTCTTGTAAATTATATATTGATATCTAAATATACCATATAAAACGAAGGGTATCGTAATCATCATATTATAGTTTCCACTGTTAGTCGAAAAGGTATATAGTGAATAAGCCATAACCGTCGAAGCTGTAACAATTGAAAGCATATTGTCTATAAACTCAATAGAATACTCTTCCAATATTTTTCTATGATTTTCAGCACCCTTCTCAAGAACAACAATTTCATTTCTTCTCTTGCTAAAGCCTAAAAACAACGAAAGAAGCAATGTACACAAGAGAATCCAAGGTGAAATATATACTCTGATAACAAGTGCTCCACCAATAACCCTAAGCAAAAAACCTACCGCAATACTCATTACATCAAGTATAACCATATGCTTTATCTTAAAGGAATAAAGCATATTATTTATAAAATAAAATAATATAACAGCTCCAAAGTATAAGTCAATATAAAAGGAAAAAAACAAAACCAACGGCAATAGAATAGCTATCAATATACCACCTTCAATTTTGCTTATAACGCCAGATGCAATTGGTCTGTTTTTCTTTTTGGGGTGAAGCCTATCCTTTTTACAATCAATAATATCATTTAAAACATAAACACAAGAAGAAATACAACAAAATAAAATAAAAGCAGCGGTTACCTTAGAAACGTAATTGTATTCAAATACAAGCTTAGCAAATATTAAAGGAGCAATTACAAATAAATTCTTAATCCACTGCTTAGGTCTCAATAATTTTATATATGACATAATTTTCTTAGAAACATTAATATCATTAAATTTTTCAGAATAATTGCCCAATATAATCCACTCCTATATTTTTCTCGAAAACCATTTTACATCATTTAATTTATTTTTTCGAGAAATAATATACATCTTCCTATAAAAGTCAAAAGATATATTGTAATAAGCTTATTGACTTTTAAATAAATGCAATTCCTATATTATCATTCCCATTATCATCAGTCATTTATTATATCATTTGCTATATAGCAATACCAGTTCTTTTTTGTAAAGGAGTGTATTTAATCATTGCAGACCATATTATTCCAATAACTAAAGCTCCGAGGCTAAAAGAATGTATAACTCGCTAAGGGTCGAATCAAAACTCGCTACGCTCAAACAGTGATTCGACTAATCCTTCGCTTCGTCAACATTCTCTAAGCCTCTACGCAGATGTTATTTCCATAATATGACTTACAATTAAAATATACACCCTTTGTAAAGGTTGATATGATCCTATTTTGCAGCATATTTGAAAAAAGATTGCGTAATCAAAACTTAAAGGCCGGCAGAACAATATGTTCTTACCGGCCTTAGTCCGATGTAAATATGTTTGAGCATCATACACTCTTCTAGGTCTCCTATCAGATGCTATTTTTCTCTTCTAGCTCTGTTTATCAGCATATCTTAGTGTTTTGCAATACTGATAAAGAAGGCTATCTAGTTGGACTTTGATACTTTCTGCACGTTCTCTGTTTGAGTCATAGTTTTGGTCGAAGGAATTAAGCAACGAGTTCTTTTTAACAATCTCCTCTTTTAACTTCTGTGTGAAATTATTCATACATAACCCTCCTCTCAAACTATACTCCCCCAAAAAGTATTTCTTACGATATATTGTACTATATTTTTCCAATATTTTCAATACATGTAACATTAATTTAACATTCTTCCAAAACCTTAAAAATCGTGCACATTATATATATTCAAAACTTCGGAAAGTATTACCATTATATAAATATTTTATAAAATAAAAATTCGAAATTAAGATGAATTTTAGACTCCATCGAAACTTCGAATTTTTTATATACCCCTTTCGGGTCAAATGAAGAGAGGAAACATTCTTACTGAATATCAATTTTATGCGTATTGTTTTTAGTGTCTTTTTCCTTAGGAAGAGCTACTGTAAGAATACCATCAGTATACTTGGCTTTTACATCTTCTGCCTTAATATTTTCAACATAAAAACTCCTGCTTACAGATCCATATCTACGTTCTTTTCTTATATAGTTGCCTTTTTCCTCATTCTTTTCTTCATTACGATCAACAGATACTGTAAGAACATCATCTCTTAAATCAATTTTTATATCCTCTTTCTTGATTCCGGGAATTTCCATTTCCATTAAGTATTCCTTGTCGTTCTCACGAATATCGGCTCTAATTTCATTTGTGGGAAGAAAAGTCTCTTTAAAAAATGAGTCATCAAAGAAATCTTCAAAAATACTTCTGCCAACATCCCAAACATCTCCTTTTGTTGAAATACCATTATTTCTTCTATTATACGGGGTAAGTCCAAACATATAAAACACCTCCAAAAATTTTCGTATTATTTACTTTGACTTTCTTTGACCTTACAATATATTTATACCATGCATTCATATTGAATATCAAAATTTGATTTTGACCTTCTTTGACTTTCAGCGTCGTTTATTACAATTTATCTACTGTTATTTCCATTTCTCAAATGTTTCCTGCACCAATCAAATTATCCTGAATTCTTGCTAAGGATTTCTAAAAAAATAGAGATTCAATATTTCAACAACGAATCCCATTGCAAAAGTTTTCCACCTGTGAAATAGGATTGCTGGAACAAAGCTTCATTGGCTCAAAGGTATACTTCCAAATGAGAAATCCGGCTTTTAAAGGAATACCCTAGCTAATAGAAGGATTTTTCATTGGTTTTGAAGCTTTGTGTAAGTAACCTATTTCACAGCTCGAAATTTTTTAAGTTTCCCATTTTAGTAACATTATTTTGCTTTTAAAAATGCAAATCAATTTTTTCGAAACTCCAGTTGCTTATTTATTTATTTGATTTTGCCTTATACCGACAAGATTTAGAATCTCTTTTTTATCCAGCACACCAAATACAAACAATAGTATAAAAGCTATAAGGACATTACTAGATACAGCCATTAGAATTGAAAGTACAGATCCCAACTTAAATATTGTGAAAAAATAATATATATATCTACCTATAGCAAACATTATCACTCCTATAATACCGGGCTTTATCAACCAATTTCTAATATCTAAAAGCATACCTGTAGTTTTTACTACAGTACCTATATTTAAAGCACAAACAATAGCCGAACTCACAACCATACCTACAATATAACCTTTAATTCCATATACAGGAATTAAATAAATAACAAAAACAATTCTTATAACATACCCTACCATTGAATTCCTCAAAGAAACCCCCTGTTTTCCAAGTCCATTCATTATCCCAAGCAATGTTTGCTGCAGATAAATAAATACGCTTGTAAAGGAAAGTAAATATAATATTTCTCCTATTTGCTCCTTCCTATAAAGCATATCTCCTATCTCATTAGGAAACACAGTAAATATCGAAGTAAAAATAAACCCTAGAATCACACTCAATTGAATGGACATAGACATTCTGTAATTCACAGTCTTATAGCTTTTAAGTGACATAGCCTCTGAAATTGCAGGCACTAGAGTAGTAGCTAGAGATGATGTGACTAAAGAAGGAAAAAAGACCAAAGGCATTGCCATTCCCATAAGTTTTCCGAACTCCTCCATGCTACTTTGGTAGTTTAGACCTCCCACCAATAACATTCTCGGTATCAAAATCATCTCTACCGCTGCCATTATTGATGTTATAAATCTATTAAACGAGATTGGAATAGAAACCTTTAGCAAATCTTTAACTATATGCCTTTTTCTCATAAATCCCTTGGATTTACTGTGTTGCTTTTTTTTCTTAAATTTGTATACTGCCAAAAGAACTCCTAAGTTTGCTATTTCACCTATAGCCATTCCCAATGTTGCTAATGCACAGGCATATTCCAGCCCAATATTCAAAAAGTATCCTGCCATAGTTAAAACAAGGGTTATTCTGACCACCTGTTCTGCTATCTGGGAAAATGCGGTGGGCACAACCTCCTGTACACCATAAAAATAACCTTTTAATGCAGATGCCGCTGCAATAATAGGTATACATGGTATCAACAAAATCATGGAATAATATGTACGTGTGTCCTTTAATACAACATTTACAATAGAATCAATAAACACAAACATAAAAACCGAAACAACTATTCCCCCGGAAATTACTATAAATAGTGCGCATGACGTAATACGTTTTAAATTTATTGAATGTTTTTTTGCCACCTCTTCAGCAACCATTTTTGAAACAGCTATTGATATACCTGAAGTCAGCGTCAGAATAACTAGAGAGTATATAGGTGAAATCAGCTGAAAAAGTCCCATTCCTTCAGCTCCGATAAGATTTGAAAGATATATTCTATATACAAATCCTAGTATTTTTACTACGAATCCTGCAACCATTAATACTATTGCGCTTCCCACAAATGATTTCTTACCCATATACTATCCCCTAAAAAAAGTCCTTCTTATTAATATTTAGGCAAGCTAAAAAAAATAACCTATCAATAATATTTTTTTTAAATTCGCTTTTTAGGGCACGCATAAACCTCTTATTTTTCTGTATGTTTTCTTTTGAGTCTTTCCTGCCGTCTTTCTTCAGCTTTAGAAAAATTAATTTTTTCCTCTTCAGTTTGTGGCAAAATAGGAGGAACTTGAGTAGGGTTACTATCTTTATCTAAAGCAACAAAAGTAATGTAAGCTCTATTAGTCAATATGGTGTTACCTGACTTTATATTTTCTGCAAACACACTTACACTTACCTCCATGGAAGTTCTACCTGCCCAAGTAAGTTTTGCCTTTAATATAACCAATTCTCCCATACGCACCGGATGTCTAAAATCAAGACTGTCCAACGCAACAGTTGCAACAATATTTTCTGCATGTCTTGATGCTGCCATTGCACCTGCTATGTCAATCCAATGCATAAGTTTACCACCTAAAAGGTTTCCTAAAAGGTTTGTATCATTGGGTAAAACCAATTCAGTCATCTCAACCTGTGATACACTTGGTACTTTGCCAACAACACTATTTAAATGTTCCTTTGAAACGTCATGCATATAAATTCTCCTTATTTACATTTATCATTATTTTTTTATTCTCTTCTACTCCATATTTTCAACTTAAAAGAATACAAGAATTACATTAATGGAGTTTCAAAAAAATACGTATTCATTATTTCTGTAACAAAGCTCATCAAATAGAATTTTTTGAAACTCCAGTTGCTCAGCTATTTATTTGATCTTGCCTAAATATATAATATCATATTTTTTTAAAAACAATATAGATTATTTTTAAAACCCTAATACTTGTACACACTAAAAAAAACGACACTTAATAAGTGTCGTTTTATATTTAACTATAAACTACAAAGTTATTCCCACGGAATTTATAAGATAATTCAACCTTTCACCATCTAATCCCATATTAATATCAATTCCTTCAATGCTTAGGAGTTTAACGGGATAAATCGGCACCTCAAATACATCTTCCATATATTCTCTCAGCCCTTTAAGCAAAGAGCCTCCACCTATAATATAGATTTTGCCCACCTTATCACCATAACATCTTTTTTCATAGAACTCAAAACATTGAAAAATCTGTTTTGAAATATCGTCAATCACACTTTTGATAGACTTACATATTAACTCCTGTTCTTCTCCAACATTAGTCTCAGGAAGATCCATTCCATAAATTTTCTTGAGGCGCTCAGATTCATCAAGCTTTTTGCCCAATTTTGCAGAAATAGCATCATCAAGATTACTACTTCCTCTTAAAATAACCTTGTTAAACTCAAGAACCCTATCTCGAAGTATATTTACTATAGTAGTCTCAGATCCAAAATCTATAACCGCGAAAGTGTTTTGACTTAACTTACTGTATTTCTTTTTCTTAAACCAAGTTTCACTTTCTGTTACCATTATATCTCTATTAAAAAACTTAGCAGTACTATTTGCAGGTATATCAACCGATATAGGCTTTAGACCAAGTTCAATCAATATGTCTATATAACTTTGAATAATACTCTTTAAAACAGCTGTAACAAAAACCTTTAATTTAGATGATCCCCCTTCCCTTAACTCCTGAAGGACTTTATAATCAATTTGATGGGCATCCATATCAATAGGCATATTCTGAGAAATGGTACTCCTAACAGCAGCATTTAAATCCTGCCCAGGAATCTTATCTATCAAAAATATTCTAGAAATAATATTAGTACCTGACATAACAATTTTTGCGTTTTTTGCTTTGACGTTAGTCTCATTCATTACTTTTTTAATCTCGTTGGTAACGCTTTTAACATCTTTTATGGCACCATTTTTTATAGCTCCTTTCGGTGTAGAAGCTATTCCGAAATTTTTGATAAATATTTCATTACTCTTACCTACAGCTACTTCAACTATTTTTATATTTCTAAAACCAATATCAATACTTATAAGGCTGTTTTTTAAGAAAGGCAACGATACCATTTTATCTACTCCTTAAGTATTATTTATAACATATTAACTGCATTCATAACCATCTATACTATTTATATTACCATTCTAATATATTAAAATCAACTTTTTAGTTTAATTAGTTTTAATTATTAAGGGTTTCAAAAAAAATACATATTCATTATTTTTGTTCCAAATCCCACAAAAGTCAAGCAATTCATTATGGCATATCTTTTGCCTTTTAAACACCTCAATTGACAAAAGAACTTTCTATAGGATTTCAAGATATGTGTAAGCAACCTATTTCAAAGCTCGCAAAGTTTTATTTTATTTAGACTTAGGGAGTTTCAAAAAATACATATTCAAAACCCATAATGGAAGCTTTTAAGCTTCCAAGTAATGAACATTATTTACTTAAAAAAAATGCTAATCATATTTATGAAACTTCAGTTGCAAAGTTTTTTTGATTTTGACTTACTAATTTACAGTACTAATGTTTCTTAAATATTCATTTAATAGATCTATAACTTCCCTTTGAGAAACTGCATGAAATACTTTTTCCTTAAGCGCAGTGGAGTTTCTCATACCCTTTACATACCATGCAATATGCTTTCTCATCTCACGAACACCCGAAATTTCTCCTTTAAATTCTACAAGCATCTGCATATGCTTTTTTATCATTTCTATTTTTTCTTCATATACTATATCGGACACTTCTATATTAAATTTTAGATATTTTAAGATTTTATTAAATATCCAAGGGTTACCTTGAGCTCCTCTACCCACCATAACAGCATCACAATCAGTCTGCTCAAGCATCTTTCTTGCGTCTTCGGCAAAAAAAATATCTCCATTGCCAATAACAGGTATACACACTGCATCTTTTACTTTTTTTATTATTTCCCAATCTGCCCTACCAGAATAAAACTGCTCTCTAGTTCTGCCATGGACTGTTATTGCTGCCGCTCCATTATCTTCGGCTATCTTTGCAATTTCAACTGCATTAACACTATTATCGTCCCATCCCTTACGAATCTTAACAGTCACAGGCTTACTAGATGCTCTAGACACCGCCTTGATAATTTTAGCTACCAGTTCAGGCTCTCTCATCAAAGCACTTCCTTCACCGTTTTTGGTTATTTTTGGTGTAGGACATCCCATGTTTATATCTATAATAGCGGTGTTAAGCTGACTCAATTTCTCAGCAACTTTTGCCATAATATAAGGTTCAGAACCAAATATCTGCAATGCAGTTGGTTGTTCTTTAGGGTCTATTGTTGTCAGTCTAAAACTCTTCTCGTCGTTATAATAAATACCTTTCGCACTGATCATTTCCGAATATAATAAGCCACACCCCTGCTCTTTACATAAAAGTCTAAAGGGCATATCAGTAACACCTGCCATAGGTGCCAAAAAAACATTATTCTCTAGCATTAAACTTCCAATTTTCATACTACTCCTCCCATAACATTCATATCAAAAAGTACTTTATACCTTCATAAAATATATAGTGTAACATCTCATAAATTTCAACAAAACAATATCAATCTTACCGGGTGTAGTTTTTGATTTTGTAACATATTATTCCAAGAACTAAAGCTCCGAGGCTAAGAGAATGTAAAACTCGCTACGGGTCGAATCAAAACTCGCTTGGCGTAGAAAAGTGATTCGACTGATCCCTTCGCTTTGTTAACATTCTCTAAGCCTCTACGCAGATGTTCTTTCCATAATATGTTGCAAAAAGGTTGATCACACCCAATTTTACCACACACTTTGCTAAAAAGGTTGAAGATTTCTTTAAAAGTTGTTTCCCAAACAACAATAAGAACTCCACCTTATAGAAGGCAGAGTCTTATAAAATGTATAATTATTAGCTTAGACAAAATCAAATAAATAACTGAGCAACTGGAGTTTCAAAAAATTTGTTTGCCATTTTTTTCATATCAACATAATGTTCCTATGCCTAGAAGCTTAAAAGCTTTCATAATGGGCTTTGTGACAGAAATAATGAATATGTATTTTTTTGAAACTCCCTTATTCTGATTAAGGAGATCCTCTTTAATCAAACCTTTGTAATTCTCTTTGCTGGATTTAATATAAATGAGTAAATTCCATCGCCAGAAGCAACTTCTGATGAAGTTTTCGAAGCCATATTAGCTTTAAAAATTTCATCTAATTGTATTTGCACATGTTCTTCAATTTTCTCGTATTTCACAGTGTAACAATATCCGTCAACAGATTTTTTTTCATCAACAATCTGACCCTCAAGGGGAATATCAAATTCAGTAAGCATACTGTAAACCCTTAAGTCAAACTTCAGTACCTGACCTACTCTATAGGCTTTGTCAGTATAAAAAGTAAGCCCCGATGTTGAAATCTCATCCACCTCAACATCTCTCCATCTAATCCTGTCCGAACTTACAGACGCAGTACACAAAGTAGCATTATTGCTTTTTTGAGTTACCTGTTCTTGAAAAGTTCCCATAATAGCTCCCCCTTCTGGGTTTAGACTTTTAACTCATTCAATCATTTATGTACTTCAGAGCTTATTGGTACTTGTTACAATATAATTAATTGGAAATTGATGAGAATAATTTGATACTAATTATTGTACATAGTATATAGAGATTTTAAATAATTATGTATTTTTTACCTAATTATATTTTACCATGTCGCAGCTAAAATGTCGAGTGTTACTTTTTTCACAACGCGTTAATATTCGGGGGCTATAGGGTATAAACTGAAAGTTATAAAGCCACTATATAAACTCAAAAAAGTTTATTACAAAAAGCCAGCAACGACATAATTGCTGGCTTTTTGAAGTATGGCGTCCCGGACAGGAATCGAACCCGTATCAGTGGAACCGGAATCCACCGTCTTATCCATTAGACCACCGAGACTTAAATCTATCACGATAACATTATAATTGAATGTAAGAAAATTAGCAACTGACCTTAAGGTGTGATTAACTTTTTTGTAACATATCATGGAAAGAACATCTGCGTAGAGGCTTACCCCCTGACCTTATTTAAAAAGCATGGCTATCCAGTTTCCTATAGTGTACGTCATTGCATACGACAACAATAGATGCCAACCATACGCTATTACAAATATCATCCCTTTTAATCTATCATCAAAATCATAAATAGTATTTATCCCTCTAGACACTATTGCTGCCAACCAAATAGGCACTAGAAGAAACTGAATCAACGCCATCGATATACTAAAACTTGAAGTCATCCCTACTAATTCAGATAATCTTACAGTAGCAGTAAAAAAAGCCTGCACAGGTATAATAATAAAATGTGCAGATATGTACACTTTCATCAGTTTAATCAGCTGTCCGTTTATATTCTTAATTCTATCTTTTACCCTGAAAAATTTGAACAAATCAAATAAAGGAAACGAAAAGAAAATAACATCTATAAGCCCTAATAAAACAGCAATACAAAGCGCTAATGTGGAATTAAATATTAATACAGAAAGTGTCTTATTACAAAAAATCACAGGAATACGATCCAAAAGCAAAAATACAGCCTTTGACAACCCTATAAAAAGAACTCCTAAATATAAAGTAGGCAGCTTATCTGTTATCTTTGCAAAATATGTTTTTGGAAAAAGCAATATATCCAACAAAGTTAGTTTCTTCACAAAAATTCTCCTCAGGGCTTTTGAAATTAATATTTTTTATATTTGGCAATGCAAAAAATGTAAATTAGTTTTTTGAAACTCTAGTTGCAATGTTTATTTGATTTTGACTTATTTCATATATAAATCATTTATTATCTATAATACAACTAAATATCTCTAAAATCAATGAAATAATTTAAAGCGGTGTATTTAATCATCGTGGACCATATTATTCCAATAACTAAAGCTCCGAGGCTGGTCGCTACACTGCTCGCCTATGCAACCTAGGCTAAGAGAATGTATAACTCGCTACGGGTCGAATCAAAAATTGCTTGGCGTAGAAAAGTGATTCGACTAATCCTTCGCTTGGTTAACATTCTCTAAGCCTCTACGCAGATGTTATTTCCATAATATAGCTCGCGATTAAAATATGCACCCATTTAAAGCAGGTGCATATTTTTAAATCCCCTAAATACCTCACTATATTATTCCGATCATTAGTATTAACAAGTAAATATCTCTAAAAAATTTTTGCAACAAGAAAAACTAATAGTGCAATACTCGCAACAAGAGCTAGATTTATAAATGTATTAACAGATTTCTTCCTAGGACTAAACGGTTTTAAATTTAATTCAAGATCAACACTATCTTTTAATTTACTTTCCTTCATATAATTATTTATTATCTCCTCCGCTTCTTTAATCAAATAATTATTAGCTTTTCTAACGCTATGTTCTGATAACATCACCGCTTTTTTATTTTTGCTGTTATTAATCTCCTTATCCTTTAAAACAAGTATTGCCTCCTCAACTATATTTGAAGATATATTTTTAATTATCACAACGCGCTTTGAATTATAACAAACCATAAATTCCCTCCAAAAAGATATATTCGGAGATAGTTTGTAACATTTTAACTATATTTATACATTTCAAAGTTCAAAACACCTTACCCAACTCTTTTCCATACCTTTGCTACCAACACTGTCATATCATCTATTGCCTTGTCACCACAATTTGAATAGGCTTTATTCAATATAGAATCCGCTAATGCTTGAGGATTCGAATTTTCTATTTCCTCAATATATTTTGAAAGTGATTGCTCCTCCTGCTCATCATTTTTGAATGAATCTATAATTCCATCAGTCACCATTATTATGAAGTCCCCACTATCCACCTTCTTGCAAATCAATTCTGTTTCAATATCACTTAGTATCCCTGCCGGCAAAGAAACATTTTTTATAGTTTCCACCCTTTCCGGCCTTTTTACATATGTTGTAACTGCTCCTATTTTTATAAACTCCACTTTTCCATCATACAAATCAATTGAAGACAAGTCTATCGTTGCAAAAGAATCGTCATCAGATTTTAAAACCAGTATCGAGTTTATAAGCTTAATGGCAGTATCTTTATCGAACCCCGTCTCCATAAATTGTTCAAGAAGACCTATGGCTGCTCTACTTTGACATTCTGCTTTCTGGCCTGTTCCCATACCGTCACTCAGCGCGACAATGTACTTTCCATCTCCGGTATTCATAAAGGTATAATTATCTCCCGACACACTTCCTTCATATTTCCCACGTTTTGCAACTCCTGTAGTCACTCTAAATGTCTCTTCTTCAACAAATTTTAATGTACAAATACCCGTTTTATGATTTTTCATACATTCGCTGCTTTCTTTTATCATTCTCTTTCCTAATACTCCAGTTGTTACTTTTTCTATTGTATTTAAGCATATTCTTCTTCCACCACATCCTTTGTGAAAAATCGTCACTTCATTTTTACCCCATTTATTTTGGAATATCACCGCATCATTAGCCTTAATCCCAACTTTATCTAGTTCTACTAAAAGCTGATCTTCCATGCTGCTTTTAAATTTCACATCGTAATCAATCTCATTTGCAAGATTTGTAATGACTTTAGAAAGTCCATCTAACTGTTGAGACATAAGACCTCTACTCTCGCCAACCCTGTTTTTCCACACAAGATTCACTTTAAAAAGTTCGTATACATTATTTACTTGTCTTACAAATTCACCTATCCTCTCACATCTGCCCATAAAATACTCCGGAATATCCTCTTGATCTATATATCCCTTATTATCGAGTTTTTCTACGATTTTGAACATCACTTGATAGGTATTGTAAAAATTTCTATCCCAACAATGCATACAAAGGCTGCAATCTTTACAAACCTTATCGGCAACTCTGTCAAAAAGAGAAGTTATATCTTGTTTGCTTGTTTCTGCAGTTGTCTGCGATATTTCACTAAATGTTTTTGATAACTCCCCAAAGGCCTTTGAAAATTTATTAAGTCTTTCTATAGTCAACTCTTTAATTCTTATACTATAGCCCGCCTTATCTCTTAAACCCACAGCAGCCAGGGCAAACCTACCTAAAGTATTTGTAATAAACTTATTCGGAATAAACATAACTATTAAAACCGCCGCAATAATATCCTTTATATAAATAAGCACCTCTGTCGAGCCGTTTACATACAATGTAAATAACGCATTTGCCGCAATAAAGCTAAGGCAGGCACCGACTTTTCCCAGATTTTTAAACACTCCACACAGCAATCCACAAAACGCATAAGATGCTATTGCCATTGGCACACCTGGATTTGTCATATTTACCACAAGCCCAACTATGACACCTACTGCAGCTCCTACCCCCGAACCTGCACATATAGCAAACAATAGAATTGCAATTATACCTATAACATTTATGAGATTTATCCCCGCTAATTCAACATTGCCAATCCCAGCTAAAGTTAAAGTCATAAGCATTGCCAAGCTTATCATTTCCTCATTAGAAAAAACATTTCGCTTTTTTGATCCCTCAATAATAGGTAATGTATTTTTAAATATAAAAACTAGTGCAAATACTAGTCCTGAATAACATATACTTTTTAATGTATCATATAGTAGAAATCCCTGAAAAAGCACCATAACCATTTGAGGTATAAAAACACTCACAAATGCAATCCAAGAAACAACAAAACTTTTTTTTGATTTTGTATTCACAAATACCATTTCTAAAGAGCTAAATATTATCATTGATGTAATCGTTATATATACCTGTTCAAAACCACCACCTGTTATCATACCAATAGAAACCGCCAAAGCCATCAGCAATCTGCTCATCCTTGTGCTTGATGCTGCAATAAAGAAAGCAATTCCAAAGGGCATAACCCCATGAAATAAAGATATTCTTCCCAACATAAAACTAATAAGAAGTATTACAATACTACTTTTAGAAATTGGTACATTTAGCATTAATCCTTCTTTTGTTCTTTCATACATCTTTCCAGCATCACTAAATTTGGGGTAAGGAACAACTTGTGTTTTCATCTTTTGTGACCTCCTAATATACATTTTTAATTTTGTTGTGCATGACCCATTATAGGATGTATTTAAAAAAATTTTTGTCAAAATCGGTTGTGGAAAACTAAGTTTTTTTTGACACTTATCCACAAAACATACCTTTCACCAACAATGAAACAACTTAGATAAGCATGCTCAAATTTATGGTTCAAGTTTGAATATCTAAATAAGGGAAAGAATTTTGTAGACTTAAGTCAATATCTTTTTTAGATGGTTTCAAAAAATAACCTATCCAATATTTAGGTCACAAAGCCCATCAAATCAGATTTTTTGAAACCGCAAGTGACCAGTTATTTTTTTGGAATCACCTTAAATCTTTTTTGGTTATGGATACAAATTAATGATAGTGATATTTTATAAACAAGCATTAAGGTTGTACCTGCCTCGTTTTAGTGTCAAATGTCTCCATTCGAAGACCTTCGCAAAGAATCTGTACGCCTTGGCTTGATAATTTTTCGCCGCGTATTAAGGACATCCTGTCCTATACGCTAAAAATGCCATCCGTAGCATTTTTGCTTCAAATTATCAAACCTTCGGCTACAGCTTCTAGTGCTCACGTCTAAGAATTACGTCATTTGACACTAAAACAGGTTCTATCTATAATTAGGGTTGTGCTCACTAGTTTATTGGTGTTACTTCGTTGCTTCTCCTTTTGAAGTTTAAGGTAAAACAAAAGAGGCTTCCAATACAGGTTGCCCCCTTGATAATTTTATTGTTCTACTTTTTCTTTGATGTACCTCTCTAATACTCCAACAACTCATATTATGCTTGTTTAAAATAATAAATTATATCAGGCTTCATTTTCATAATATATTCAGTATTTACTTCATCAAACCTAATAAATGTTTTATCTAAAATCTTAAATTTTTCATTATGGATACTTTCATTATAAAAATGCATAAGTAATCCAAATTTCTCAACATTATAATCTATAACTAACTTGGTAATGAATTTTTCCCATTTCTGAGCATCCTCCTTAAACTGTTGCTTCTTTTGTATATCTTCTTTCCTCATAATTTCAGCAAGAGTTTCATCTTCCAACTGTGCGAGCAGCTCTTCATTATCCTTTGTATACAATTCAAATGAACCAATTCCAGAATAGCACTCACATGAACTCTCTGTTGCCTCTAAAAACTCATACTCTTCTGATAATTGAGAAAGGACATAAACATTATTAATTGGTGAAAAACTAAAGTTATACTCAGCTAACAAACCTACTATATTGCTTTTATTGTATTTTTTAGGAAATACTACTCCGATTTTTATACACACAATGTCTCTCCTATATAATTTCTTATTTAGTCATAAACTTCAAGTTAGGGTCTGAACCAAAAAACACATGAGACCTATTTACATAGTTTACTGGGTGGTAATGCATCGCATTTCTGGGATTGCCATCATTTGTTGGTCCAGTCACACCCCCAACAAGATTACATAAGTAAATTGCGTCATCTGATGATTTGGCATATACATCACCTCCCATTTGTAGTCTCAATTTTGCATTACCTTCTGTTAATGGTTGAGTCATATATACTATTGCACCTGGATAAGTAGATTCTGCCATATAATATATCCTACTAGGCGTCGGAGTAGGTGCAGGTGCTGGTGCAGGCCTTGGTGTTGGTGTTGGTCTTGGTGTTGGCGTTGGTGTTGGTGTTGGCGTTGGTCTTGGTGTTGGTGCACTTGCTGAATCTGAATTCTAATTATAAATCAACACCTGTTACCGTTCATTACAACATCATCATGAACAACTACAACACTACCATTAAAGTCATTGGTATATACTGTTCCCGCTCTTCCAACCTGTTGGGAATGATATGTCCAATAGCTTTCCAATCCTGCAGTGTTTATGTAATTAATTCCTATGTACGGTCTTAGTGTAGAAGTTGAATAATCTGAAGAGTAAAGCATATTTGAAGTAGAAACACCTGAATCTTCATCAGCTTTTAGCACTATACCATAATTATTCCCTTCAGTATACCAACTATTTACACAACGTGTTATATCCGTAATGTTGATTTACTCTTACAAACTACTTTTTTGTCCATAGTATTTTCCTTGCATTTCATGTAATCAGCTAATAATCTACAAAACTCTTTTTTCGTAGGTAAGAATAAAGTCAGGAGTGTGCTACACTCCTGACTTTGCGTGTGATTAAACTTTGACCCAAAACCCTTTAATAGGCTATTCATTAATCAAAAAATTGTACAACGGTGTTGAGTTCTCTTCACATGACAATGCTTCAGGGCTATATTTTTCTATGACCTTATCCGTCTTTTCTTCTATTGATACTTTAAATAATCTTGAGTAAATTTCAGTTCCAGACCTTATCTCATTATCAAAAAGACATTGGCAGTTTAATGAATCAACAAATTTGAATTTAACTAATTGGTCATATGGGTTATTATATTCCATCTCATTTTTCTTTGCTTCAGCTTCTGCTTTCTTATATGCATGCTCAAAAGATTGAGCTCTTACAACAATGATTTGTTCTTCATACAACTTAAATTTATTACTATAATGCTCATCAATTTTAGCTTTATTTGGCTCCCCTAATATGATACTTTCGAACAACAATTTGACAGCATACCATTTCCAATTAGATTTTATTTTCATTATGTACATCCATCCTTTATTATTCTAATTATAATGCATATGGATTTTGTTTCGGTCCAATATGAATCTTTCCATCTTCATCCATGTAATTATGAGGCCACACAATAGGTAGTATTACTGGACACACTTTCCTGTCAACTTTATCTAGAAAATCCACCACAGCTCCTCCAAGTGCTACTATTCCTCCTAATATAACAGTGCCAATATTAGCTTTATTTTTACCTTTACTTTTCTCTTTTCCCTTTCTTTTTCTTACATCTCGCTGTTTTAAATATTTCTGCTGTTTTTTTATTTTTGCCTTTTTTCGTGGATCTTTCTCTCTTTTGTAAAGATCTTCAAGTTCTTTTCCAGTTTTATAAGATCCGTCTGGATTCTTTAAAAAATCATCGTTTAATGGTTTTGTCGGATTTGTATAACCACCATAACCACTGGGGTCATAATAATTTATTATATTATTTGTACAATAAGCAAACAAATTATTTTCTAGAAGCACCTCATAAGTATCAAGCATGCCTATACTATCCGCATTGATAAACCTTCCCCACTCAGGATTATAATACCTACTCTGCAAATAATACAATCCAGTCTCAGTATCGTACCTATAACCCCTATACCGATAAGGATTCTTTTGACCTACAGTGCTTGCCTTAGTACCAGATACACTTATTACCTTACCCCACGTATCATAGGTATAGCTTACTACTTCTGTACCGTCATTGTCAATTAATGCTATTATATCTCCCTGTCCATTTTTCACATAATAGTATTCTGTTCCGTTAAAGTTCATGCTGACAAGGCTTCCGTTTGCATCGTATGTGTAATAGATGTCATCAAGATACATTGTTCTTTCATATGTAACCCTGTCTCCATCCAAGTGGTACTTTGCCGGGTACCCGTTTACAATCTTTTCCGTTCTTATACCGTCATCATTATACCTAAATTGTATATTGTAGGCTATCCTTGACATACTGACAAGATTTCTTCCTTCTTCCCATTCATACAAATAAGTACCATCCGAAGTCAAATTTCCTATTGCATCATATGACAAGGATGTTCCGTTATAGTTTGTAAGTTTGTCCTTCCATGTCGGGTCATATGTATAGCTGTATGTATTTATGGGATTACTCGGTTCTGAATCCTTATCAGTATAATTGTATTCCGTCTTGCTTGTTATATTGCCTCCTACATCATAAGCGTAAACATATGTCCTATCTAGCACCTGATTATCTTCACGTGTTAATTCATTAAGCTCATTGTAGGAATAATTGATAGTTTTATTCACATTATTTACAGGCTGAACTATTTCAGCTATGTTGCCATTAGCATCATAGGAATATGTTATTGATTTTCCATCATTAGTTAATGTCTTCAACAAATAAGTTGATGAATCTCCTGCACCGTCCTCATAGGAATAACTTGTCTCATAATTTGCATTATTTCCTGTTCCTTCATATGATCCTGTTGTTATTTCCCTATTTACAAGCCTTCCCAAAGAGTCATATTCTTTGTTTATTGCAGAATTCCTTCCGGACAGAAATATACTCTCTATATCTGTTTCGCTTAATTCATTTTCTGAATAAGCAAACAATCCTATAAGTCCGTTCAGATTTGAATCACCTGTTATTTCACTACCTACTGCTGTCGATGCTCCTGTAAAATCCTCGCAGTTTGTGGTACTCATGCTACCTGAGGATCTTGTGAGTTGATATCCGTTTGTAGGATCCATTACATAGAGATCACAAACCAATGTCGAATCGCTTATTATCCCCCAGCTCATCGCAGCATAATTCCATATGTATGGAGAATTTGATATTGTCACAGTGTCTGCTGTTACAAGATTTAACATGGTTCCGTCTGTCTTTTTAACTTCCACTACAAGTTTGCCTGATTCATTTATATACAGGGATAAATTGCCTGCACCGGTTTTATTGTTCGCTACCAGATACCTTTTACCATATCCCCTTGTTGTAAACCAGAATGCCATTGTTCCCGATTCAGGTTTTATATCTGGCTCAATATCATATATAAGCTTTGTTCCGGCACTTTCTCCTTCTGTATACGGAGTTGCAAACACTTTTTGTTCAAGCTGTACTGCATCAAACCTTACAAGCTCGTCTCCCTCTACACTACATCCAAGTATTACTCTTATTTTCTTGGTGTTTGCCGGTACATCGAATCCTCGTTCTCTTTTCTTCCACTGTCCGTCATCGACAATATCCCATGTATCACCTTCTGAACCATTTGAAGTTCCGTCAG
>Ga0207799_100146_pt1 | contig 67481 bp, 54 predicted proteins | sample TtanPargueraPR_4_FD_187742 | JGI IMG/M metagenome (GOLD analysis project Ga0207799, IMG submission 187742) | Aerobic enrichment media microbial communities from Bioluminiscent Bay, La Parguera, Puerto Rico - Tt and M2 (SPAdes) | ecosystem: Environmental > Aquatic > Marine > Unclassified ...
GAGACCGACACCGCCGCCGCCGACCTGCCCCGCCACTGGAGCCTCTCGGACGTCGAGGGCACGCTCGTCCTGCATCCCGACTTCGTTCCCGGCCTGCGCGGCGTCGAACCGGGCCAGCGCATCGTCGTGCTGTTCCATTTCGACCGCAGCCCGGTCTTCGAGCCCGCGAACATGCTGGTCCAGTCGCCACGCCACCTGAACGGAGACTCCCGCGGCGTGTTCAGCATCTGCTCGCCGCGCCGGCCCAACCCGGTCGGCCTGTCGGTGGTCGAGGTGCTGGCCATCGAGGACGGCCGCCTCCGGGTGCGCGGCCTCGATATGATGGACGGCACGCCCATCCTCGACATCAAGCCGCACGTGGAAGGCCGTCAGGTCGGGGGTTGATAGGATCGTCATTCCGGACGCGACTTTCATCCAAATCTCCGATTTGGTCAGGAAAGTCCGCGATCCGGAATCCAGAGTCGGGAACGACGCCCTGTTTCTCTGGATTCCGGATCGCAAGGCTCGCTAGCCGAAAATCAAAGATTTCCGGGCTCTCCTAACGTCCGGAATGACGAAAATTGTATTTATTAAGCACAGATCCTACAGCGACGGCCGGACCGGCACGGCGCCGAATTCCTTCATGATCCGCTGGCCGGTCTCACCGGTGACGAACTCGACGAATTCGCGGGCCGCGCCGGCGAGCGGCGGGCGGAACGCGAGGCCGAGCTTGACGACGTGCGGATATTGCCCGGCGCGCACCGCCTCGGCGTCCTCCGGCGAGACACCCTCCAGGTCGAGCATCCGCAATTCCGTGTCGCGCACCGCCGCCAGCGGGGTGTAGCCCAGCGCGTGCGGCGTGGTGCGCAGCCCCTCGACCGTTTCCGGCGTGGTGAAGAACACCTTGGCCTGGCGGGGATCGATGTCGCCGAAACCGGGGATGGTCTTCTCCAGCACCGAGCGCGAACTGTCGCCCGGCTCGCGGTCGACGGCGACGATCGCCTCGTCCGGCCCGCCGAGATCCTTCCAGTTGGTGATCTCGCCGCCGTAGATGGCAACGATGTCGGCGCCGTCGAGATTACTGACCGTCTGGGCCGCCGGATGCACGGCAAAGACGATGGGCGAGAAGGCGAACTGCAATTCGTCCAGCCCCTCGGCCTTTTCGCTGTCCTTCAGCGGCCGGGCGATGCGGGCCAGCGAGGTCCGTTCCATGACCAGGGCGCGGACGCCGCCGCTCGATCCGATGCTGTCGGGCACCTCGACCCGCAGCTTGCCCGCATGGGCGGCGTTGAATTCCTCGGCGATGGCGCGCAGCAGGTCCTGGCTGTCGCCGGTCCCCTCGACGACGAGGGTGGTCTCCTGCGCCGCGGCCGGCGGGAGGGCCGGCAAGCCGCCCAGCATCATGCCGCCGAGCAGCAGGGCGATGGCGTGGAAATTCGGGAAGCGGAAAGGCGTCATGGGAACTCCATTTCTTCCTGGCCGGTCCGTGCCCGGCGATCCAGGGCGGATGGGCGGCGTCCTCCTCGAAGGGGCCCCTGATCCGCGAGGCCCTGCGGCGGGAAATGATACCGGATAAAATAACCTGGATAAACAGAAGGTTGGGAATCGGACCTAGGGAAAACCCTGGGGTTTCCTCCGGCCCGTCGCGCCGCGCCCGCGCGATACCCGTGAAATCGGCGCTGAGCCTTGCGTTCGACCGTTGCGTGCGGGGTCGCGAGCGAATAGGCTTACGCCGTGTGGGGCAATGGGCAAGGGCGCTGAAGGGGGCCCGAACAAAAAGACCATGGGCAAGGTCGAAAGCATGTATCTGGTGCGGTTGGCGCGGGACCGGTCCGACAAGGGCCGGAAGGCCTTCGCCGACGCCCTTTCCGATCTGTTCCTCGCCGACGGCATCGCGCTGACGCGCAACGAACGGGCGTTGATCTACGACATCCTGCACCGGATCATCCACGACATCGAATCCGCCATGCGGGTCGAGGTCAGCCGCCACCTGGCCGAGCAGCCGGACGTGCCGCGCGATCTGGCGGTCATCCTGGCCAACGACGAGATCGAGGTCGCCTATCCGATCCTCACCCTGAGCAGCGTGCTGTTCGACGACGACCTGATCGAGGTCGCCCGCAACCGCACCTTCGAGCACCAGATGGCAATCACCGTGCGGACCGAGGTCAGCGAGGCGGTCTCCGAGGTGCTGGTCGCCACCGGCGACGAGCGGGTCATCACCTCGCTGCTGAAGAACCGCAACGCCCGCATCACCCGGGCGACCCTGGCCTATCTGGTCGAGGAATCGCGCCGGCTGAACAGCCTGCAGGAGCCGATCCTGCGGCGCGACGACCTGCCCGACGCCCTGGCCGGGCGCATGGTGATGTGGGTCTCGGCGGCGCTGCGCCAGTACATCCTGGACAATTACCAGGTCGACGCGGGCAGCATCGACGACGCGCTGGAGGTCTCGGCGCTGGAGGTGATCCGCTCCGATCCGCCGGGCGGCAACAAGTCGGCCGAACTGGCGAGGACCCTGCAGGAGGAGGGCCGCAACACGCCGGACTTCATGGTCCGGGTGCTGCGCGACGGCGAGGTGCGGCTGTTCGTCGCCCTGTTCGAGGAGATGACCCGGCTGTCCGAGGCGCTGATCATGGACATCCTGTTCGAGCCGTCCGGCGAGGGGCTGGCCATCGCCTGCAAGGCCATCGACCTGACCCGCGACGAATTCGCCGAGATCTTCGAGCTGATCCGCCGCCCCCGCATCGGCAACGAGCGGGAACTGCGCCGCGAGCTTTCCGCCATGCTCGACCTGTTCGACAAGATGGCGCCCGACTCGGCCAAGGAGGTCGCCCGCAACTGGCGGCGCAACGTCGGTTATCTGGAGGCGATCCGCGACCTGCGGATCCAGTGACCGCCCGATCTTCCGGGATTCCTAGTATTCCAGGACGGAAGTCGACAGGGCGATGGCGATCAGCGCGACCAGGTAGAAGGCCAGCACCACCCCGGTGACGAACAGCAGGTTGCCGAGGGTGGCCAGCGGGTTCTGCGTGCGGTCGCGGGCCAGCCGTTCCGGGGCGCGCCGCTCGGCGCCGCCGAACACGGCGATGAAGAACCGCCACCTCAGGAAAGGGATGCTGAGCCGGATGTTGACCGGCGGCCGGTCGCTGTTGGCCGGAATCGCCGCCGCCTCGCGCAGCGCGGCGCGCTGTTCCGCGGTCAACGAGTCGGCGATCGGGCGCGGCAGCCGCCCGAGGAGCCAACCGTCCCGCGCGATGGTTTCGGGGCCCAGATCGCTCACGGTCCGTTCTCCTGATGCCGGGAAATCTAACCACAGCCGGAAGGTTTGCACAAAGGCAAATTTGGGTCGTAAACTCAACGCCGTGCCGGTGCGGGCGGGAGGTTGCGTCAGCACGTCGGGCCATGAGGAGCCGCCAAAAAAAACTTTCGCCGAACTGTCACGCGTCCGACACGGAAGAAAAACGGAAGGACCGAAAAATGACCCGCGATGCCGACGGGAAAAAGGCCGAACTCATTACCCATCTGATCGACGATACCCGCGAACGTTTGGGCGGCGATGCCGGAGAGGCCGCCGCCGATTTCATCCGCCTTTATTATGGTCACGTTCCGCCCGCCGACATGGCGGCGCGCCGCCGCGAGGAACTGCTCGGCGCGGCGCTGGCGCATTGGAAGTTCGCCGCCGAGCGGACGCCCGGCGCCGCCAAGGTCCGCGTGTATAACCCGGACCTGGAGGAACACGGCTGGACGTGCGACCACACGATCATCGAGGTGGTCAACGACGACATGCCCTTCCTGGTCGATTCGGTGGCCGCCGCCCTGACCCGGCGCGACATCCCGATCTACCTGATCGTCCACCCGATCCTCCGGCTGCGCCGCGACGGCGGACGGCTGGCGGGCCTGGATGAGGGCGGATCGGCCGAATCCTTCCTGCACGTCGAGGTCGCCCGCCAGCCGGGCGAGCGGCTGCCGGAAATCGCCGCCGAACTGGACAAGGTGCTGGCCGACGTGCGGCTCGCGGTCGGCGACTGGCAGCCCATGCGCGACAAGCTGCGCGAGGCGGTGCGCGAGCTGGAGACGGCACCCGGCTCCCTGCCCGAGGAGGAGGTCGCCGAGGTCCGCGAATTCCTCCGCTGGCTGTACGACAACAACTTCACCCTGCTCGGCTACCGGGCCTATGCGATCTCGGGAACCGGCCGGACGGCCAAGGTCTCGGCCGCGCCGGATACCGATCTCGGCCTGTTCCGCGACCCCGATTTCCGCGCCTACCGGGAATTCGACGACCTGGACAAGCTGCGGCCCGAGCTGCGGGCCTTCCTCAGCCGCCCGGCGGCGCTGGAGATCAACAAGACCGACGCGGTCTCGACCATCCACCGCCCGGTGTCGATGGACGCCGTCTCGGTGCGCCGGTTCGGTACGAAAGGGGGGGCCAAGGGCAAGGTGACCGGCCAGCACCTGTTCGTCGGGCTGTTCACCTCGAACGCCTATAACCGCAGCGCGCTGGGCATCCCGCTGCTGCGGCTCAAGGTGCAGCGGGTCATCGAACAGGCCAACCTGACGCCGGGCAGCCACGACGCCAAGGCGCTGGTCAACATCCTGGAGACCTTCCCGCGCGACGAGCTGTTCCAGGTCGACGACGACCACCTGCTGGCCACCAGCCTGGAAATCCTCAACCTGCAGGAACGCCAGCGGGTCGCCCTGTTCCTGCGCCGCGATCCGCTGGACCGCTTCGTCTCCTGCCTCACCTACGTGCCGCGCGACCGTTACGACACCAATTTCCGCCATCGCCTCCAGGCGATCATGGAGAAGGCCTTCGGCGGGGCCTGCGGCGACTGGTTCACCCAGCTGGGCGACGCGCCGATGGCCCGCACGCACATGTTCATCCACACCGCGCCGGGGGCCATCCCGGACTACGACGCCGCGGCCATCGAGGCCGAGGTCGCCCAGGCGGCCCGCTCCTGGGCCGACCAGCTGCAGGACGCCCTGGTCGGCGCGCACGGCGAGCAAACCGGCTTGGCCCTGTTCCAGCGCTACCAGCGGGCCTTCGGCTCGGGCTATCACGAGCGCTTCACCGGCGAGGTCGCGGTCGGCGACATCGGCCTGATCGAGAAGACGCTGGCGGGCGGCGGCATCGGCATGAGCCTGCGCCGTCCGCTGGAGGCGGCCGAGCATCAGATCCGCTTCAAGCTGTACCATCCGGAAAGCCCGATCCCGCTGTCGGACGCCCTGCCGATGCTCGAACACATGGGCCTCAAGGTGATCGACGAGATCCCCTTCACCATCCGGCCGGAGGGCGACGGCCTCGTCATGATGCACGATTTCGGCCTGGAGACCCGCGACGGGCGGCCGATCGACCTCGGCGCCGTGCGCGACAAGTTCCAGGACGCCTTCCTGCGCGTCTGGCGCGGCGAGGTGGAGAGCGACGGCTTCAACGGCCTGGTCGTGCGGGCCGGTCTGGCCTGGCGCGGCGTGGTCGTGCTGCGCGCCTACTGCAAGTATCTGCGCCAGGCCGGGATCGCCTTCTCCCAGGCCTATATGGAGCAGACCCTGCTGGAGAATCCGGGGTTGGCGGGGCTGATCGTCGATCTGTTCCGCGCCCGGTTCGATCCGGCCGAGGGCAAGGACCGCGACAAAAGGGCCAAGGCGATCCTCAAGGAGATCGCCGCCGGGCTCGATGCCGTCTCCAACGCCGACCAGGACCGCATCGTGCGGCGCTTCGTCAACCTGGTCGAGGCGACCCAGCGGACCAACTTCTTCCAGCCCGGAGCGGACGGGGCGGAAAAACCCTACGTCTCGTTCAAGCTGGACAGCCACGCCATCGAGGAACTGCCGCTGCCCCGGCCGCTGGTCGAGGTCTGGGTCTATTCGCCGCGTACCGAGGGCGTGCATCTGCGCGGCGGCCGGGTGGCGCGCGGCGGCATCCGCTGGTCGGACCGGCGCGAGGACTTCCGGACCGAGATCCTCGGCCTGATGAAGGCGCAGATGGTCAAGAACGCGGTCATCGTGCCGGTCGGCTCGAAGGGCGGTTTCGTGCTCAAGAACCCCCCGCCGGCGAGCGACCGCGAGGCGTTCCTGGCCGAGGGCATAGAGTGCTACAAGACCCTGATGCGCGGCCTGCTGGACGTCACCGACAACCTCAAGGGCAACGATATCGCGCCGCCCGCCTCGGTGGTCCGCCGCGACCGGGACGATCCCTATCTGGTGGTCGCCGCCGACAAGGGCACGGCCACCTTTTCCGACATCGCCAACGGGGTCTCGGCCGATTACGGCTTCTGGCTCGACGACGCCTTCGCTTCCGGCGGCAGTTTCGGCTACGACCACAAGAAGATGGGCATCACGGCGCGCGGCGCCTGGGAATCGGTCAAGCGCCACTTCCGCGAGATGGGCCACGACACCCAGGCCGAGGACTTCACCGTGGTCGGCGTCGGCGACATGGCGGGCGACGTGTTCGGCAACGGCATGCTGCTTTCGCCGCACATCCGGCTGCTCGGCGCGTTCAACCATCTGCACATCTTCGTCGATCCGGACCCCGACGCGGCGGCGAGCTTCGCCGAGCGCAAGCGGCTGTTCGACCTGCCGCGCTCCAGCTGGGCCGACTACGACCCGAAGCTGATCTCCAAGGGCGGCGCGGTGTTCGAGCGCAGCGCCAAGACCTTGAAGCTGACCAAGCAGATCAAGGACCGTTTCGATATCGAACAGGACACGGTGACGCCGAGCGAGCTGATCAACGTCCTGCTCAAGGCCGAGGTCGACCTGATGTGGTTCGGCGGCATCGGCACCTATGTGAAGGCGGCCGACGAAAGCCATGCCGACGTCGGCGACCGGGCCAACGACGCCCACCGGGTGGACGGCGGCGAGCTGCGCTGCAAGGTGCTCGGCGAGGGCGGCAACCTGGGCATCACCCAGCGCGGCCGCATCGAATACGCCCTGGCCGGCGGACGGCTGAACACCGACGCCATCGACAACTCGGCCGGGGTCGACTGCTCGGACCACGAGGTCAACATCAAGATCCTGCTCGGCTCCGTGGTCGCCGCCGGGGACCTGACGCTGAAACAGCGCAACGAATTGCTGGCCAGCATGACCGGCGAAGTCGCCGAACTGGTGTTGCGCGACAACTACCTGCAGACCCAGGCGATCTCGCGGGCCTGTTTCCAGGGCGCCGAGTTCCTCGACGACCAGGCCCGGCTGATCCGCCACCTGGAGCGCGACGGGCGGCTCAACCGGGCGGTCGAGTTCCTGCCCGACGACGAGGCCCTGGCCGAGCGCGCCGCCGCCCGCAAGGGCCTGACCCGGCCGGAACTCTCGGTGCTCATGCCCTACGCCAAGCTGTGGCTCTACGACACCCTGTTGCAGACCGACCTGCCGGACGATCCCCGGCTGGTCAACGACCTGGTCCGCTACTTCCCCGAGCCGCTGCACGAGACCTATCGGGCGGCCATCGAGGGCCACCGGCTGCGTCGCGAGATCATCGCCACCCATGTCACCAACAGCATGGTGAACCGGGTCGGCGGCACCTTCATGCTGCGCCTCATGGAAGAAACCGGCATGCCGCCGGCCGAGATCGCCCGCGCCTACACCATCGTGCGCAAGGTGTTCCGCCTGCGCGACCTGTGGCAGGACATCGAGGCGCTGGACGGCAAGGTGCCCGCCGTTCTCCAGGCCCGGATGCTGAACGACATCAACCGGGTGATCGAGCGGGCCACGCTCTGGTTCCTGCGCAAGGGCAACCAGCCGCTGGACATCGGCGCCCACGTGGCCGAGTTCCGGGCCGGGGTCGCGGCCCTGGCCGACAACCTCGAAGCCGCCCTGCCCGATCACTACATGAAGGGCCTGGCCGAGCGCGCCGCGCCGATGGCCGATCAGGGCGTGCCGAAGGATCTGGCGCTGCGCGTCGCCGCCCAGATCAACCTGATCTCGGGGCTCGACATCGTCCGCCTCGCGGCGGCGGCGAAACGGGACGTGGTCGAGGTCTCGAAGGTCTACTTCTCGGTCGGCGGCCGCTTCCGCTTCGGCAAGCTGCGCGCGGCGGCCGAGGAACTGTCGGCCGACAGCCACTGGCAGAAGCTGGCGGTGACCGCGTTGATCGAGGAACTGTACGCCCATCAGGCGGCGCTGACCGGCCAGGTGCTGGCGGTCGCGGGCAAGGCGAAGGATGCCGACGCCGCCGTCGGCAAATGGGCCGAGCGCAACGGAACCGTCGTCGCCCGGGCCGAGCAGATGCTCGCCGAACTGTGGAGCGGCGAGGTGAACGACCTGTCGATGATCGCCGTGGCCGGCCGCCAGCTCCAGACCCTGGCCCGCCTGCCCGGCGCGTAAGGAGCCTGTATGCCGCAAGCGCGAGCCCTTCATCCCACCCCCCTCCCGACCTCCCCCCGTCGAGGGGGGAGGAACTCAAGGGAGACGGAGCTGAAATCATCCGCCCTCCCCCCTTTGTGGGGGAGGGTCGGGGTGGGGGGGACTCCCCGGCGGATCGTCTATAGCCGCCCGCGCCGCACCGACGGCGGCAACCCCTAGGATGGCGGCACCGGACAATCGGACCGAAGGGCGCGGGGCCGGACCCCGCGCCCTGTTTGCGTGGTGCTTCTTCGATTGGGCCAACTCGGCCTTCCCGACGGTGATCACCACTTTCGTCTTCGCCGCCTACTTCACCAAGGCGGTGGCCGTGGACGAGGTGACCGGCACCGCCCAATGGGGCTACGCCATGAGCCTCTCGGCCCTGGCCATCGCCATCGCCGGGCCGCTGCTCGGCGCGATCGCCGACCATGGCGGGCGGCGCAAGCCGTGGATCGCCGGGTTCACCGCGCTCTGCGTGGTGCTGACCGCCGGGCTGTGGTTCGTCCGGCCCGATCCGGCCTTCGTGCTGGTGGGGCTGGTCCTGGCGGCGGCGGCCAATTTCGCCTTCGAGATGTCCGGCGTCTTCTACAACGCCATGCTGCCCGACCTGGTGCGGCGGGACCGGCTCGGCCGCCTGTCCGGCTGGGCCTGGGGGCTCGGCTATGCCGGCGGGCTGGCCTGTCTGGTCGCCGGATTGCTGCTGTTCGTCCAGCCGGAGCCGCCGCTGTTCGGCCTCGACGCCGGGGCCGCCGAGCATGTGCGGATCACCGCCCTGCTGGTCGCCGTCTGGTTCGCCCTGTTCTCCCTGCCGCTGTTCCTGTGGACGCCGGATTCCCCGGCCACCGGGCTGAGGGCGGCGGAGGCGGCGCGGCGCGGCCTCGGCACGCTCGTTTCGACCCTGAAACGGATTCGTGATTACGGGCAGATCGCCCGGTTCCTGGTCGCCCGGATGATCTACACCGACGGGCTCAACACCCTGTTCGCCTTCGGCGGCATCTACGCGGCGGGCACCTTCGGGCTGGGCTTCACCGAGATCATGATCTTCGGCATCGGCCTCAACGTCACCGCCGGGCTGGGCGCGGCGGCCTTCGCCTGGCTGGACGACGCCATCGGTTCGAAACGGACCATCCTGATCGCCGTCGCCGGGTTGGCCGGGTTCGGCGCGGTGCTGGTCGCCGTCGAAAGCCTGACCCTGTTCTGGGCCTTCGGACTGGGCCTGGGAATTTTCGTCGGCCCGGCCCAGGCGGCCAGCCGCTCCTTCATGGCCCGCCTCGCGCCCGCCCATCTGCGGGCCGAGATGTTCGGCCTCTACGCCTTTTCCGGCAAGGCCACCGCCTTCCTCGGCCCGGCCTTGCTCGGGTTCGTCACCGCCGCCACCGGCAGCCAGCGCTGGGGCATGGCGACCATCCTTGTGTTCTTCGTCATAGGCGGGCTGCTGCTTTTGGTTGTAAGGGAACCGGAGAGGGAGACATTTCCGGGAGACCCGCGCGATGAAGGACGGAAAACGCTGGCTGGCCGCGATGCTGCTCATCCTGAGCCCGCAGGTGGCGGCGGCGGACGAGGCCGATGACTGCCTGCGGCTGACGGTCAGGAACACCCCCCATACCTGTAAGAACCCCAACCCCCTGTTGGCCCTTTTCTGGGGAGTGCCGGCCTATTTCACGGTGGCGGAAAACCGGTGCGACCGCGACATCCTCCTCGTCATGGAACAGGACGTGAAGGGGGGCCGGGTGACCGGCGGCGCCTATTCGGTCGTCCGGGCCCGGCAGCACGGGGATCTGGTCGGTTGCGGGGAAGTGGCGCGGCCTCTGGGGTGGTGTTTCAGGACGGAGTTCAAGGCGCGCCGGTGCGAGGAAGGGACCTTCCGGTCCCTGGAATCGGTGCAACTCGAGGTGCCGGCCGAATAGACGGGTCTTCCCGGTTTTGGCAAAACCCCGTTGTCCGTCATGCCCCGGCTTCGTTGTTCAGCCCGGTACATGGTGAACACCTGTTAAGAGACATGGTTGACGGGTTGGGGGCTGCAGCTTGTGGTGAGGGAACCGATGGAGGAAAGCTGATTGTCGGCTGATAGTTCTTTATCCTCAGCAGGCGAGCCGTGTTAATTTGACGTGGGAATTTCTATGGGCGAACGCCGATCTCGATGTCCGATACGCTAACGCCACACGAACGCTCGGAACGCATGGGACGCGTTAAGGGCCGTGATACGAAGCCGGAAATGGTGGTTCGTCGTCTTCTTCATGGCATGGGATATCGGTACCGGCTTCAAGCCAAAGATTTACCGGGAAGACCAGATGTAGTATTCCGTAGTAGAAAGAAGGCTATATTTATTCACGGATGCTTCTGGCACCGTCACCCAAATTGTTCTTTGGCGCGACTGCCTAAATCGCGTCTGGATTTTTGGAAACCAAAGCTGGAGGGTAATCGAGAACGTGACCTCCGCAATCAGGAAGCTCTCGCGTCGATGGGATGGGAAATCCTCGTGATTTGGGAGTGCGAAATTGGCGATTCGAGCGAACTGAAACAGCGGCTGTGTTCGTTTCTCGAAAAGGGAAGAGAGGGTGGCAAGCGTGTTGAACGCGGTTGAGTTGTTTGCTGGAGGTGGTGGACTTGGCATGGGGGTAAGCCTCGCGGGTTTCTCGTCGAAAGCCGTGATCGAATGGGACCGTTGGGCGGCGGATACGATCCGGGAAAACGCGGCGAGGGACTTTCCGCTGATCAAGGAATGGCCGCTATCCGAATGTGATGTGCGCGCTTTCGATTTTGGCGCGTTGGAGGACAAAATTGATCTCGTCGCGGGAGGGCCGCCATGTCAGCCTTTTTCGCTGGGAGGTAAGCATCGAGCTTTCGAAGACGAGCGAGATATGTTTCCCACCACGGTGGACGTGGTTCGGAGACTCCGTCCGAAGGCATTTATCGTGGAGAATGTGAGAGGCCTCACTAGGCCCGCTTTCGCCAACTATTTCCAGTACATCTTGCTTCAATTTTCTTATCCCGAACTTATAAGGCGAAAGGACGAAGAACCCTCGGAACATCTTTCTCGTCTGGAAAAACTAAAAACGTCCGGGAAAAAGAGTGGGCTGACCTACGAGGTGGTGTCCCGACGGGTGAATGCAGCGGACTACGGTATTCCACAAAAACGTGAACGCGTGTTTATCGTGGGTTTTCGAAATGATCTTGGTATTAAGTGGTCTTTCCCCGACGAAACCCATTCTTTTGAAGCGCTTCTTGAGGACCAGTGGGTTACCGGAGAATATTGGGAAAGGCACGGCATTTCATCCAAACGACGTCCCGCGCCACCAAACCGGCTTCAAACAAGGGTCGAGTTCATTCGCCGCGCCAATGACCGCCCTTTACAAAGCAGCAAACCATGGCGAACGGTTCGTGATGCTTTGAGAGATATTCCCGATCCCCGCCGAGGAGAGAGCATTTTTCACAACCATAGATACCAAGCGGGGGCACGTCAGTATCCGGGCCATACGGGTAGCCCGCTAGACCTGCCTTCGAAGGCACTTAAGGCCGGTGTTCATGGAGTGCCTGGCGGGGAAAACATGATGGTAATGGATGACGGGCGAGTTCGGTATTTCACCGTTCGCGAGGCCGCTCGCCTTCAAACATTCCCGGACGGCTATAAATTTCACGGGGCGTGGTCGGAAGCCATGCGGCAACTAGGCAACGCGGTTCCCGTGCGCTTGGCGCATATCGTTGCGTCCAGCGTTGCTGAGAAACTAGCCGCACATGGTGAGCAAGAGTTAAGGCGGGTGATCCAGAGGGTTGTGAGGGGATGAGTACCACCGAGCCGTACAACCCGCTGGATAAACGTAATCTTGGGAAAAGCGTCGCCGATGCCCTGCTTAACGACCCACCCGATCCCTTGGGTGGATTGGCCAAGTTTAAAGGAGCGGGTATTTACGCAATTTATTACACGGGTGATTTCGACCTATACGCGCCAATTGCCGAGAGAAATCGCGAAAATCGTTTTGAACTTCCGATTTATGTCGGCAAGGCAATCCCGGCGGGAGCGCGAAAGGGCGGGGTTGGGCTCGGTATTGATCCGGGCACGGCGTTGTTTTCGCGATTGAGTGATCACGCGAAAAGCATTGATCAGGCCGAGAATCTAGAACTTTCGGATTTTCATTGCCGTTATCTGGTCGTGGACGACATCTGGATTCCATTGGGCGAGAGCCTTCTGATCTCGAAGTTTTCCCCGCTATGGAACCAGTGGTTGGACGGTTTCGGCAATCACGACCCCGGAAAGGGGCGGTACAATCAAGAGCGATCACGGTGGGATGTTTTGCATCCGGGACGTCCATTCGCGATGAAGTGCGCGGATCGCAGAGAGACCCAGGCTCAAATTCAGACCGAAATGACGGCGTGGTTAAGAAATATGGATGAGTGAGCGGGTCTCCTTTCTCGCTTACTCTGATTTTTCCAATGACCAAATCTGATCGACTTCAAAGAGGACTCGTTTGTCCTTGCTTTTTTCGTGATAAAGGAATATAATCCAATAAACTGCTATTTTTTCATAGAAAACGGCGCGAAATCGGTCGGACCCGAATGACCACAAAAGACCACAAATGACGACATTTCGGACCAAAAATTCGACTGGTTTTCAATAGAATCAACACGCTAGGCGATTTTACCCGGCCCTGACCCGGCCCTCAGGTGGTCCGGAAGCGGCCCCTGACCGGCCCCGATCCGACCCGAAAGCGGCCAAAAAAAGAACGGGGCCGAAGCCCCGCTCTCTCTCAACTTTCTCCCCAGCCCGCGACCGCGGGCCGCCGCCCCTGCGGCGTGAGCCCGCCCGGCGCCTGAGGGCTACACACTCAATGCCGGAAGTGGCGCATCCCGGTGAACACCATGGCCAGGCCCTTCTCGTCGGCCGCCGCGATGACCTCCTCGTCGCGGATGCTGCCGCCCGGCTGGATGACCGCCGTGGCGCCCGCTTCCGCCGTCGCCAGCAAACCGTCGGCGAACGGGAAGAAGGCGTCGGAGGCGACCACCGAGCCGATCGTGCGCGGCGTCGCCTCGCCCGCCGCCTCGGATGCCTCCTTGGACTTCCAGGCGGCGATGCGCGCCGAATCCACCCGGCTCATCTGCCCGGCACCGCCGCCGACCAAGGCGCCGTCCTTGACGTAGACGATGGCGTTGGACTTCACATGCTTGCAGATGGCGAAGGAGAACAGCAGGTCCTTCATTTCCTGTTCGGTCGGCTGGCGCTGGGTCACCACCTTGAGGTCGCCGGAAGCCACGGCGTTGTCGCGCGACTGCAGCAGGTAGCCCCCCGAGAGCGAGCGCAGGGTCATGCCCGGCGCCTTCGGGTCGGGCATTCCGCCGGTGCGCAGGACGCGCAGGTTCTTCTTGCCGGACAGCACCTCCAGCGCCCCGGCCGAGATCGCCGGGGCGATGACCACCTCGGCGAACACCTTGACGACCTCCTCGGCGGTGGCGGCGTCGAGCTCGCGGTTCACCGCGACGATGCCGCCGAAGGCGCTGACCGGGTCGCACGACAGGGCCTTGAGGTAGGCTTCCTGCAGCGAACCGCCGAGCGCGCAGCCGCAGGGGTTGGCGTGCTTGATGATCGCGCAGGCGGTGTCCTCGAACTCGCTGACCAGCTCGAAGGCGGCGTCGGTGTCGTTGAAGTTGTTGAAGCTCAGTTCCTTGCCGTTCAGCTGCTCGGCGGTGGCGACGCCGGGCCGGGCGTCGCCGCCGATGTAGAAGGCCGCCTGCTGGTGCGGGTTCTCGCCGTAGCGCAGCGTCTGCTTCAGCTCCCCGGCGAAGGTGGCGCGCCGCGGGAAGGTCTCGCCGAGCTGCCCGGCGAACCAGCCGGAGATGGCGGCGTCGTAGGCGGCGGTGCGGGCATAGGCGGCGGCGGCCAGCTTCTTGCGGAATTCCGGCGTCGTGGCGCCGCCGTGGGCCTTCATTTCCTCGATCACGGTGGCGTAGTCGGACGGGTCGACCACCACGGTCACGCCCTCGTGGTTCTTGGCGGCGGCGCGGATCATGCCGGGGCCGCCGATATCGATGTTCTCGATGCAGGTCTCGAAGTCGGCGCCCTTGGCGACCGTCGCCTCGAACGGGTAGAGGTTCACCGCCAGCAGGTCGATCGGCGCGATGCCGTGTTCTGCCATCGCGGCCTCGTGCTCGGCGTTGCCTCGGATGGCCAGCAGCCCGCCGTGGATCTTCGGGTGCAGCGTCTTGACGCGGCCGTCCATCATCTCGGGGAAGCCGGTATGCTGCGACACCTCGACGACCGGCACGCCCGCGTCGCTCAACGCCTTGGCCGAGCCGCCGGTGGACAGGATCTCGACACCGTTCTCGGCCAGGAACTTACCGAATTCGACCAAGCCAGTCTTATCGGAAACGGAAATCAATGCGCGGCGAATCGGGGACGACATCAGGTTCCTCCAGGTTACTCTTGCGGTTCGCGAGATCGGGCTCTCGGTTTCCGGCCGTGGCTCCCCCTCAACCGGAAACGGCTTCCGGGGACGTCGGGACGTCCCCCTGAAATTCGGGTACCAGGAGATGCAGGATCTCCATCATCTGCGCGGCGTTTCCCTGGGCGTAGGCGTCGGCCAGCCGGACGATCGACCGGGAAATGGTCTCGCGCTCGGCGGTGCGCGGCGTGCCGACCAGGATGCCGTCGTATTCGGTGGCGACCAGTTCCTCGCCGCTGTGGAACAGTTCCTCGTGCAGCTTTTCGCCGGGGCGCAGGCCGACGATCTTGATCGGGATGTCGGTGTCCGGCGTCAATCCGGCCAGGCGAATCATCTGGCGGGCGAGGTCGAGGATCTTCACCGGCTCGCCCATTTCGAGGACGAAGATCTTGCCCGCGTAGTCGGGCCGTCCGCCGCCCAGGGCCGAGGCTTCGAGGACCAGTTCGACGGCTTCCCGGATGGTCATGAAATAGCGGGTCATCTCGGGGTGGGTCACGGTCAGCGGCCCGCCGCGTTCGAGCTGGCGCTGGAACAGCGGCACCACCGACCCGGTCGACCCCAACACGTTGCCGAACCGGACGGTGACGAAGCGGGTGCCGTCGCCGTTGTGGCGCTCCCGGTCCATCGCCTGGCAGACCTGCTCGGCGATGCGCTTGGTCGCCCCCATGATGTTGGTTGGGTTGACCGCCTTGTCGCTGGAGATCAGCACCATCACCTCGACGCCGGTTTCCCGGCAGGTCTCGGCCACGTTGGTAGTGCCGACCACGTTGGTCATCATGCCTTCGAACGGATTGGCCTCGACCAGCGGGACGTGCTTCAGCGCGGCGGCGTGGAACACCAGTTCCGGTTTGAAGTCGGCAAAGATCCGGTGGATCCGCTCGCGGTCGCGGACGTCGGCGATGACCGGTGTGCGCGGCAGGCCCGGATGGCCGACGGAAATCTCCATGTCGATCCGGTAGAGGGCGTATTCCGAATTGTCGAGCAGCATGACCGAGGCGGGCCCGAAGCCGCAGACCTGGCGGACCAGTTCGCTGCCGATGCTGCCGCCCGCGCCGGTCACCAGGACCCGGCGCCCGGCGATCAGGCCGCGCATGGCGTCGCGGTCGAGCGGCATTTGCGGCCGGCCGAGCAGGTCCTCGACGGCGATCGGGCGGATCTCCATCTTCTCCTCGAGGCCGCTGCTCAGCTTGGTCGGATCGGGGATGCGGGCCAGGGTCAGCCCGAGATGCGCCGCCTCATCCAGAAGTTTCCGGATCTGCGGGCCGTCCAGGGTCTCGCTGGTGACGACCAGCCGCTGCGGGCTGCGGCCGCGCTTCTTCAGCTGTTCGACGACCGCGGGCAGTTGGTCGATGGTGCCCATCACCTCGATCCCATGGATCACCCGGCCGACCCGCTTGGCCCGTTCGGAGATGATGCCGACCACCTGATAGGCGGCGTTCCGGGGCCGTGACAGGGCGCGGATGAACAGTTCGGCGCCGTCGCCGGAGCCGACCAGCAGGACCGGAATCCGCTGCACGCCCTCGGACTGCAGCAACAGGTCGAGCCGGCGGTCCTTGTAGACCCGGTAAGCGAACCGCGGTCCGCCGAGCAGCGCCATCAGGACGAACCAGTTGATGAACGGCAGCGACCGGGGCAGCGCGTCCAGCCGCGTCCACAGGAACAGGACGGAAAGGAATAGCAGGATGATCAGCGTCGTCGCCTTGGCGATCGCCCAGAGATCGTTGAGCGAGGCATAGCGCCAGACGCCGCGATAGAGACCCATGAACCGGAAGACCACCGCCGCGATCACGGTGAACACCAAGGTGCCGCGGATCAGAAGTTCCGGCGAGTACACGAACACCGCATCGCCGACGCGCAGGTACATGGAAATCATGAAGGCGAGCGCCGCCATCACGATATCATGACCGAAGGCGATCGCGCCTCTCGCGGAAATGCGGGCGAGCATGGGTTGGTTCTTCAGGCTCCCTTGCCGTGGTTTTGGGACAAGTGCCAAGCGGCCGTTGCGCGTAGACCTTCTACCACGCTGAACGGCGGTTGCCACCCGAGAATTTCGCGGATCTTGCGGTCGTCCACCTGCAGCGACCCGAGAAGGCGGCCGGCCGCCGCCGACCGGCCGGACAGGCGTGCCGCGAGCCGCAATCCGCCTGTCGGTGCCGGGAACAGCCGGGCGCGGCGGCCCAGGGCTTCGGCGGTCCGGCGGATCAGGTCCGGCGTGGAAAGGTCCTCGCCGTCGCGGAGAAGGAATGTGCGGTTGTGCGCGGCCGGGTGCTCCAGCGCGGTCCGCAGGGCATGGGCCAGGTTGCCCACATAGATCAGGCTTCGGGCGTTCCTTATACGGGACAGCGGCAGCGGGGCCCTTCTCGAGCAGAGCGATAACAGGCTTCGGAAGTTCCCCTTGACCCCGGGGCCGTAGACCAGCGGCGGGCGCAGGACGACGACGCCCATGCCGGACTCGGACTGCCCGGCGATCTCCTGCAGGGCCTGTTCCGCTTCCCATTTCGTCCGCCCGTAGTCGTCTTCCGGGGCCGGAACGGAGTCCTCGGTGAACGGTCTTCCCTCGTCGGTCCGTTCGCCGTTGACCTTGATGCTGCTGAGATAGATCAGCCGCCGGACGCCATGGCTCGCGGCCGCCTCGGCCAATCGCCGCGTTCCCTCGACGTTGATCCGGCGGTAGGCCGCCAGCGGATCGGTCTCGGTTTCCCGCATGACGTGGGTGCGGGCCGCGAGATGGATGACGCTGCCGACGCCGTCGAGTGCGGCGCTCCAATCGGTGTCGGGACCGATGTCCCCGACCTCGACTGTCTCGATGCCCTCGGGCGGCGTCCAGCCCTCCGCCTGCCGGACGGCGGCGCGGACGTCATGCCCGGTGGCGACAAGCTCGGGCAGCAACGCGGCGGCGACGAATCCGTTGGCTCCCGTTACCAGAACGCGCATCAGGCCACTCCTTTCACCTTCTCCCCGACCGTGGCTCCCTCTCCCCTGGCGGCGAGATCCAGGACGTCGAGCATCTCCCGGGCCTGCCGTTCGCGGGAATAGAGCGGGGCCGCCTCCAGGCTGTTGCGGGTCAGGTCGCGGCGCAACGGCGCGTCCTTCATCAAGCGCCGCGCCGCCGCCGCCAAAGCATCCGGGTCTTCCGCGGCGACGTGCTGCCCGGCGGCGCGGCCGGTGACGATCCGGCTCGCTTCCCCTTCCGGCGCCGCGATCAGTAGCGGCAGGCCCATGGCCATGGCCTCGAAGATCTTCGACGGGATGACCCCGGCGAACACCGGGGACTCCTTGAGATGAACCAGCGCCACGTCGCACAGGCTCCAGACCGCCGGCATGCGGTCCTTCGGCTGCGGCGGCAGGAAGACCACGTTGTCGAGTCCGCGCGCCGCGGCATCGGCGATCAGGGCCTCGCGCTCGGCGCCGTTGCCGGCCAGCAGGAAGCGCAGGTCCGGCTCGTCGCGCAGCCGCTCGGCGGCATCCAGCACGTTGTGCAACGCGTGCGCCATGCCGTGGGTTCCGACGTAACCGACGACGAACTTGCCAGAGACCCCCCATTCGGCGGCCAGTGCCTCGTCACGGCCGCGCGGCGCATAACGCGGCAGGTCGACGCCGTTGATCACCACGGCGATCTTGTCCGCCGGGATTCCCCGGCCGACGAGGTTTTCCTTGAAGGCGTGGGTCAGGGCGGCGACGCAGGCCGACCGGCGGTACAGGAAAAGCTCGACCGCCTCGAGCAGCCGCAGAGCCAGGCTCTGTTTCATCGCGCCGACGGCGGCGATGGAATCGGGCCAGAGGTCGCCCAACTCGAAGACGAACGGCAGGCGGCGGACGGCGGCGATGCCCCACCCGGCGACCGCCGTAAAGAACTGCGGCGAGGTCGCGGCGATCACGTCGGGCCGCCTCTGGAACAGTCCGGCGGCGAACGCGGTGACCATGAAGCTCAGGAAATCCGACGTGCGGCGCAGGATGCCGCGATTGGGGGCGATGTAGGTCTTGACCCGAACGACCCGGATTCCGGCCATGTCTTCCGTCTGGTACCAGCGGTTTCGGTACCCCTCGTAGACCTTTCCCCCGGGGAAGTTCGGCGCGCAGGTGATCACCGTGACCTCGTGCCCCCAACGGGCCCAATAACAAGCGCGTTCGAACACGCGGGTGGCGGCGGCATTGGTCTCGGGCGGAAAGTTCTCGGTCAGGAACAGGATGCGCATCACCCCGCCTCCCGCCGCGCCCCGGCACCGCCGTTGAGAAAGACCAGCAGGCCCGCGACGACGAGGGCCGCGCCGGCCAGGGCCGCGCCGGGTTGCCCCAGCGTCGCGAGGACCGCGAGCCCGATCAGCAGGATGTTCGCCGCCAGGATGGCCAGCGACACGCGGGCATGTCCGGCGCCCTTCTGGACCGCCCGCTGATAAAAATGCTGGCGATGCGGCCGCCAGACCTTTTCGCCGCGCAGGGCGCGGCGGAACAGGGTGATCGTGGCGTCGGCCAGGTAATAGGCCGGGAGGATCAGGGCCGCCGCCCCTTGGCCGGACGCGGCAAGCGACAGCAGCAGCCAGCCGAGGAGGAAACCCAGCGGCACGCTGCCGATGTCGCCGAGGAAAATCTTCGCCGGCTGCCAGTTCCACAGCAGGAAGCCGAGGGCGCCCGCCGTCATGACGAGACCCAGGTCGGCGAGCGGCGCGTCGAGCCCGGAGATCATGGCGACCCCGGCGATCCCGGCCCCGGTGCAGACGGTTTCCACGGCGGAAATCCCGTCGATGCCGTCCATGAAATTGAACAGGTTGATGTACCAGACCCACAAAAGCCCGGCGGCGGCCAAATCAAGCGCGGGCGGCAGAAAACCAGCGAAATAGGGACCCGGCGCGGGATGGACGATCAGCACGGCGATGACGGCCGCGCCCTGTCCCAGAAGCCGGACCGCCGGGGATAGCCCGCCGAGATCGTCCCACCAGGACAAGGCGCCCAAGGCCAGCGCCAGACCGCATAACAGCAGGACAGAGCCCAACGGCAAGGCGTCCAGATGCCCGACCACCAGCCAGCCCGCGATGACCACGGGAATCAGCCCCCAGCCGCCGCCGCGCGGCGTCGGAATCTCGTGGCTGCTGCGTTCGTTCGGATGATCGAGGATCGACCGCCGGCGCAGCGCGTTGCGGACCAAGCCCGTCGAAACGAGTACGGCAATAAAAACGGCCAAGCTTAAAAGGGTTGTCGCGGCAAGGGTCATGCTCCGAATGTATAACCGAGTCGCTGGCTTCCGGGCACAAAAAAAGCGCTTCGTTTCCAAAGCGCTTGTCCTTTTTCCACCGGTTTCCGGAGATCAGGCCGTGCCCGTCCTCCAGGCATCGAGCACCAGAAGCGCCCAGACCTTGAGCGAATGGTCGCGGCGGCCCTGCCGATGTTCGTCCAGCAGGCGGTTGACGGGGGCCCAATCGAGCCCGGCGGCCTCCATCGACGGCTTGGTCAGCCGTTCGGCGACCATTGGCGCGAGATCGGTCTTCAGCCAGACTCCCATCGGCGGGTTGAAGCCCCGCTTCGGGCGGTCGACAATGTCGTCCGGCAGCAGCCGTTTCGCCACCGCCTTGAGCACGGTCTTCATGCCGCCCTGGAAGCGGAGCGCGGGGGACAGTCGGCCAACCGCCTCGACCAGCCGGTGGTCGATCAGCGGCAGACGCAGTTCCAGGGCGTGCTGCATGCTCATCGCGTCGCCGTAAGCCAGCAGGTTGCCCGGCAGGAAGGATAGCAGGTCGGTCTGCTGCATGGCGTCTAGCGGGTGCTGCGAGGGGGCTTCGCGATACAGTTCGGCAATCGGCCTTACCGGATCGGCCCCGGGGGTGTCTAGCAGGTCGGCCCGCTCCTCGGGTGCGAAATATTCGACCCAGGCGGCGTACATCTCGGCGTCGGGCAGGCTTGCCGCGGTCAGGAATTCGCGGGCTCGGCGCCAGCCGTGGCGGCCGCGCGAACTCTCCGGAATGAGTTCGGCCAGCGGTGCGATTATCCCTTTCCGCAGGAACGCGGGCAGGCGGCGGTACTTCTGCGCGACCAGGCCTCCGGCATAACGGGGATAGCCGGCGAAGACCTCGTCACCGCCGTCGCCGACCAGGGCGACGGTCACGTGCTCGCGGGCCTTGCGCGACAGATCGTCGATCAACAGCGCCGTCGGGTTGCCGAACGGTTCGCCGAAAGCCCGGACATAGGCGTCGAGGCGGTCGGCGAAACGCGGCGAGGCGGGGAGTTCGGTATGTTCGCTGCCGATATGCCCGGCGACCCGCCGGGCGGCGTCGCGCTCGTCGTAGGCCGCCTCGTCGAATGTCATGGTGAAGCTTTTCACGGCCGGGCCGCCCTGGCGGAGGGCCTCCTCGGCCATCAGCGCGGCGATCACCGAACTGTCGATGCCTCCCGAAAGGAAGCAGCCGACCGGGACGTCGGAGATCATCCGGCCTGCCACCGCCTGGCGCAGGATCGGCAGGATCTCGTCGACCGCGTCCTCCAGGGCGATCGGTCGGTTGCCGGTCACGCTAGGGCGCCAATAGGGCCGAACGTCGATATCGCCGTCGCGCCAGGTCAGGACGTGGCCGGGCGGCAGTTTGCGGATGCCGGCGTGGATGGTGCGCGGCGCCGGCACGTACAGGCAGGCCAGGAACTCCGACAACGCCTCGCGATCGATGCCCAGGTCGACATCGGGATGGGCGCGCAGTGCGTGGATCTCGGAGGCAAAGGCGAACTGGCCGCCGGGCAGCGGCGCGTAGACCAGCGGCTTGATGCCCAACCGGTCGCGGGCCAGCAGCAGCGTTTTCTCCGCCCGGTCCCACAGGGCGAAGGCGAACATGCCGACCAGCTTGTTCACCGCATCGGCGCCGTCACGCATCAGCAGGCGCAGCAGGACCTCGGTGTCGCCGGACGAATGAAAGGTCTCGCCCGCCGCCTCCAGCTCGGCGCGCAGGTGGCGGTAGTTGTAAATCTCGCCGTTGAAGGTGAGGACGTACCGGCCGCAGGCCGAGACCATCGGCTGAGCGGCGGCGTCGCTCAGGTCGAGAATGGCCAGCCGGCGGTGGACGAACCCCGCCCCGGATCCGCTGTCGCGCCAGATACCAGATCCGTCCGGCCCGCGATGGGCCAGGCGGAGGGCCATCTCCTCCAGGACTCCGGGATGGTCCCGGGTCAGGCCGGCGATGCCGCACATGTGTTTGCCGAGAGGGTCAAGAGGTGAGGTTGTATTTCACGATGCAGTAGATCGCCCGGACGCCGTCCTTCCAGTTGATCTTCTTGCCTTCCTGATAGGTCCGGCCGCTGTAGCTGATGCCGACTTCGTAGATCTTCAGGGCCGGCCGGATCTTGCTGACCTTGGCGGTGAATTCCGGCTCGAACCCGAACCGGTCTTCCTTCAGATCGATGGCCTCGACCACCTCGCGGCGGAACACCTTGTAGCAGGTCTCCATGTCGGTGAGGTTGAGGTCGCAGAACATATTGGACATGAGGGTCAGGAAGCGGTTGCCGACGCTGTGCCAGAAGTACAGCACCCGATGGCTCTGTCCGCCGACGAAGCGCGACCCGTAGACGACGTCGGCCCCTTTCTCCAGGATCGGCGCCAGCAGCCGCGGATATTCGGCCGGATCGTATTCCAGATCCGCGTCCTGGATCAGGATGATGTCGCCGGACGCCTGCTCGAACCCGGCCTTCAGCGCCGCGCCCTTTCCCATGTTTCGGGAAAACCGGTGGATCTTGACGTTGGGGTGGTTTTCCCGGAATGCCTCGGCGATCCCCACCGAACCGTCGGTCGAGCAATCGTCTACCAGCACGATTTCCAGTTCGAGCGCCGACGTATCGGCCGCCGCCACCTGTTCCAGGAGCGCACCCAGCGTGGCTTCCTCGTTATGGCAGGGAATGACGACGGAAAGGGTTCGGGGTTGCATGGTAGGCCTTGATCAGGTCTTACGGGAAACGGTTGGGGTTTCGGATGAGTGCCCGCAGCGATGGCTGGCAGCCAAGGCGCAGGTCAGGGCGAACAACATAAAATACGTCATCTGCCACCATACGGACCAGAAAGAGAAGTTGAACAGTCCGGATACCCAGTAGCCAGCGTTGACGGCGATGGTGGCGAGAATGGCCGGTTCCGATGTATGTTTGTATTGGCGGACGAAGGTGACGAACATCGTGGCGATCAGGATAAAGATCGCGGTCAGGCCCAGCCCTCCGGTTTCGGCGAAGATTTCCAGGATCCAGTTGTGCGGATGGCCCGATATGTAACGGGTCAATCCCATTCCGGGGACCAGTTCATGCGCTCCAGGCAGGTAGTTAACCACGTTGATGCCGTGTCCAATCCACGGCGATTCCAGGGCTTTCTCCCAGGTGAATTTCCAGATCTCCTGGCGGGCGAGATCGATCATCCAATTGGGGATGACATAATGGCTCTGCAGCGTTCGGGCCCAGTAGACCTGATGGAGTTCCTGTGCCCAGAACGCGATGGCGGCGATACCGAGTGCCAAGGTTCCGCCGAACAGGGCGAGTTGACGCCGGGAGCCCTTGACCCAGAAAACGACCCCCCCCACGAGAGCCACCATGGCGAACAACCCGGCCGTGGATGAACGGCTGGAGGCGCCGATCAGAACGCCGATAAGGCCGAAGGTGTTTATGATACCCAGAATTTTCCAGGTTCCGCCAAGCCGGAAGCCCGCCAATAGGGCGACCGGGACAAGAAGCATGGCGACGGCCGAAAATTGCTTGAGGCCGAGGTCGGGGGGTTGCGGTGTCCACCCCTTGGCGTGGATAAGTCCCAAAACCTCGGGGACGGCAAGGCCGGCGTAGGAAAGAACCCAGGCCAAGACGCAGACAACCGAGAGGGCCTTCAGGACCGGCCGGTGTATCTCCGCGTGACGAACCAGTAACTGCCCGATAAAAACGGAGAAATAGGCCAGCAGGAAGGTTCGGATCCAGGCCTCTGCGGACAGCCGCGGATTGAGGGTGTGGAAGACGCCTACGAGCCAAATCACCGCGGTCGCGCAGCAGATGATACCGGCCGGCGTGGCCAGCAACGATTTGCCCGATACAAACGCCTTGCGCCAGTCGGGGAAGGTGAAGCTCAAAAGAAAAACCGGGATCATCGTCACGGCGATGGCCGATTTCCCGAAAATCAGGGAAGGTGCCGCACTGCCCAGAAAAATCGCGAAAAGGGCCCAGCCGATCTTTCTCGGCCGGCCTGTTGTCTCCGGGGAAGTGGAAGGCGACACGTTTGAGTGCGAAAAAGAGGGTTGAACGGTCACGTTTTTTTCCGGGGTCGAACGTCTGTTTCGGAATGGCGCCACCCCAAAAGGCGACGGGCGCCCAACCTATTCGGAAACATTCCGGGATGCAATTTACTGCTGCGCGGGATCGGCAAGGGTCGAGAGATAGGCCTCGGAAACGGCCTCGACGCCGAATTGGCCGATGAAAGAGGTCAGAAATGACGCAGGAACGGATGGTCGTTCCTCGATGAACCGGACGACCCGGGCGACCTCCTCCGCCGAGGGGCCGTCCTCTCTCTCCCGCAGGGGTAGGTGCGCCGGATAGTCGCCCAGCACCGCCAGGGAACTGTCCTCCGCCTCGGTGATCAGGTTGAGGATCGGCCGGCCGGTGGAGGCGTAATCGACGATTTTGCTGGGCAACTGGTAGGTCGTGGCGTTGCCGAGGTTCACCAGGATGTCCGCCTCGGCGATCTTCTTCAGGGCTTCGTCGCGGCCGACCGGGCCGTGCAGGAACAGGGTCTTGCCGATCTGCTCCCGGTACGGCTCGAACACCTCCAGGCAGTCGTTCACCCGGCCGTAGAAATGCATCTCGGTTTCCGGGCGCTGCGCGCGGACGCTTGCGAGCAGGCGTAGCAAATAACCGGGGTGACGGATGTCCTTGTACAGCGTGCCGGTGAACACCAGCCGACGGCGCGCTCCTGGATCGGCTCCGTTTTCGGCTTCGGGGGGACGGCGGGCCAGCAGCGGCGGGATGACCACGGTCTTTTCCCGGATGTCCAGGTCCGGGAAGATCCGCGCGTACTCGTCGATGCAGGTCTGTACGGTCATCGAAACGCTGTCGGCATCCCGCAACACGCCGCGTTCCGAACGATGGTTGAGGCGCTTGTACAGGGCCTCGTTGTTCCAGGTCGGGGCGGGACAGAAGCTGAACGGATCGCCGATATCGACCATCCAGTGGGCCCGGGGTGCCCGCTTCTTGGCCGCGTGCCCGACCAGATGGCCGGTATAGGGCGTCGAACTGCTGACGATGGCGTCGAACGCGATCTCCCGCAGCAGGCGGCGTGTCTTGCGCCAGGCCGGAAAGAACCACAGGCAGGTGCTTTCCGGCCAGTAGACCTTTTTCCAGGTCAGATCGTGAACGCGCTTGAGGATGCGCATGGAGGCGGAAAACTGGACGCCGCCGACGGCCTCGCTCGATAGGGGCTGACCGGGCGGAGTGTCCACCGATCCGCGCCGCCGCTCGATCCAGCTGCGCAGGTTGTCGGTGAAGGCGCCGCCGGCCCGGTGGACATGGACGCCGTTGCGGATTTCCTCCCGCGCCGCGCCGGGCTTGCAGCCGCTGACCACATGGACCTCATGGCCTTGCGCCGCCCAATGGGCGCTGATGCTGTCCCACCGGTAGGCCCGCGGACCGCGATCCGGCGGGAAACAATAACAGATGATGAGAATCTTCACCCGGCGGCCCGCTCCCTGAAAACGAGCCCGTATCCCGGCGAAACGGCGAGCGGCGGCTGGAAGGCGGCGCGGACGGCGTCCCGTCCGCCGAGCACGATCCGGTCGGCCGCCCGATCGGCGGTTTTTTTAGCCCGGCCTTTCACCACATCGGTGATCCGAATGCCGGTATCGGATAGTTCCACCCGCCGGAAAACCTCGGGACCGAACCCGCGATGCGAGCCGAGGAATCCTTTGGTGCCGAATGCCGCGCAGCGGGCTTTTGCCTCGTCGCCGAGCCAGAAGGGGCCGAGGTCGAGACGACCCGGCTCCTGTCCCTCGCCCAGCCGGGGCGCGAAATGCGCATGGACCGAACGGTAGGCGTTCCGGCGTTCCGGCACGGGGGTATACAGATAGGTGCCGGTCTCAGCGATCCAGTCTTCGCCGTCGACGGCCAGCTCTACGGCCAGCTGGTCGTTGTGGCAATGCCCCCCTCGCCCGTTTTGGCCGAGCGGGCCGCAGCGCACCGTCAGGAACAGCCGCTCCGATCGCCAGACATAGAGGCCGAAATCCGGAAAGGCCCGGGCTTTCAGCCCGTCCAGCAAACGGCCCCCCGGCACCCGGATCTCGGCATCCAGCAGGACGAAACCCTCAGGCGGGACCGGAACGGGCGCCGGATCGGTCTCGGCGAGCGCCCCGGTCACCGGCAAGGCGGGGGCTCGGCCGAGGGCGCCGAGGATGCTCGTCTCGATTTCGAAATCGTCTATCCGGTCCTCTGGGGTGCCCTTCTCCAAAAGTCCCGCGAAAGCGGCGAGCAGCGGCCCGGAGTGCAGATGGTCGTCGTCCCAATAATCCGCGTCGTCGGGAATCTCGTCGTATCCGTCGAGATTGGCGTAGAGGGCCTTGGCCTCGGCCACGGTCCGGCGGACGGCGGTGGGGGCGAGCTTGAGAAACCGGCCGCTGTCGTTGTCGCCGATCTGCGCCATGCGGCCCGACGGCTTGGTGACGGCGGCGGCGAAATCGGCGGCGCGGGCCAGCCGCTCGAAATGCGATGGCGGCAGCGTCGGGAGACCCGGAACCGTCCGTTTCTCGTCCGGCAGGGCGAGAACCAGCCCGGTTGCATGCAGGACCATTTCGGCCGAGAGCCGGTGATAGGCGGTCGAGCCCTCGAAATTGCCGCCGTCGGCTAGGAACTGCCGTTCCGTCTCGGCGACCAGTTCCGCTACGGCTTGCTTGAGCCAGCCATCCGTCTCGGCGCTGCGCGGCAGATAGGCGGCGGCGTAAAGCAGGCCGACGATGTCGGCAAGATAGTGGTTGCCCCGGTATTTCGGATCCCATTCCAGGTTGGCGGCGATGTGCCTGCCGTGCTCCAGCACCGAGCGGGCGAACACGGCCTCGAAATCGGCGTCCAATACGGCCCCGGAAGACAGGAACAGGTCGCGCGCCGCCAGCCAGTTGGCGATGCGGATCGCCACGTCCATGGTACAGCGCCAGTTGACGCCGTAGCGCGGCGGGTTGTCGGCGATGAAGTCGAGAACCTGGTTGCGGAACTCCCGCGCGTAACGGTCCGCCGGCGCGAAGCCGCCCGCGCCGTCGCGCGCCAGGGCATGGGCGAAGGCCAATGTCGGCAGATGCTGCATCCGCGCCAGTTCCCAGGGCACCTTGATATCGACGCCGGGCAGGTGGCCGTAGGGGATGTCGCGATACCAGGTGTCCTTCGGCCAGCGGTAACCCGACTTGAAATCGAGATGCCAGTCGATGGCCGCGTAGCCGGGATCGATCATCGCCCGGATGCGGACTGATTCCTCGCGATTGGCGGCATTGATCGGCCGCTCCGGCGGCGCGTCCCGGTCCTCGTAACGGTACCCTTCGACGCCCCGGCAGCGGATCGCACCGGACAGGCAGGTCCAGCCCGAACCGAGCAGGTCGAAGCGATGCGCGAGGAACTGTCCGGACAGGCCAAGCAGAACTTCCGCCCGCTTGCCGAGGACGGAGCTATCGGGGGTGCGATAATAGGGGGAAAGAGGGGCCGGTGCCGGATCCGGCAGGAACGTCGGCCGCGCCGCGTCGCGGCGGCGGGCAAAGAAGGACGCGAATTTCCGCTTGCCGAACGCGGCGGCCCGCCGGATCAGGACGGACGGCGGATGCTGGGCGGCGACCCGGATCAATGTGGCGGCACGGTTCGCGGAGGGAGCGGCCAAGAAGACAGAGCTTTCCGGCTATTCGGACTTGCGGGCGGCGAGCAGGAGCAGCGGCCCTTCGCAGTCCCCGGCGGGTTCGGGGACGAAACCGGCATCGGTCAGCAAGCGGACCCACCCGTCGGCTGGCCAGCGGTTGGCCGAAATTCGCAGATACTCGTACTCGTCGCGCCAGCGGGTCCGGCCGACCAGCCAGCGGAAGGCGGCGAAGCGGTTCAGCCGGTTTTTCCGGGCCTCGGTCCGGCGCACCGGATCGCGGAGGTCGGGAACGGTCAGCAGGAACCATCCTCCGGGTTTCAGCACGCGGCAGATCTCGGCCGCCTGGGCTGCCGGCTCGGCTAGATACTCGAAGACGCTGGAGGCGAAGGCCGCGTCGAACGTGTCCGCCGCGAACGGCAGCGCCACTTCACCGCCGCCTGGCAGTTTCACCCAGCGGATAGACCTTTCGTCGCCGGCATCTTCCGCCCGCTCGATCATCCCGGCGGAGGCATCGCAGCCGGTCATTTGCCACCCGGCCTCGGCCAAGGCCCGGGTGATCTCTCCGCTGCCGCAGCCGAAATCGAGCACCGCCGCGCCGGTTCCGGCCCGTTCGGCCAGCGCCCCGCCGAACCGCCGGATCCGCGGCGACATCTGTCCGCCCTTAGTGTAGTGCGCGCCCCAATGCGCGGACCATCGGTCGAAGGCGGAGTTGACACGTTGGGTTATCAATAAATGTTGTGTCCTTCGGGTGTACGTTTTTTTTAAAATTGTTCCGAATTTTTTTTGTGTCACGCTGGAATCATGATGTTTTTCGGCAATACTTAGGGCTTTTGTCGAAAGGGCTTTCCGGATGGTTTCGTTTGTGGTGAGGAGGATGATTCCTCTCTCTAGGATTTTACAATTCCGCTGATCGACCACCAATCCCCATCCAGCTTCCTGCGCATACCGAACTTGCGCCACTTGGGGCGGGCCGTAAACCAGAATCGGGGAGCCCGACGCCAGATAGGCCGGAACGCGGGTCGGCATGGAATAGCGGATGAAACGGATCGTGCTCTCGTCGAAGTTGCTCGGCATCAGCAAGATGTCGGCGTTCTGCAGCGTCGAGAAGAACGTTTCGTCGTCGGTCAACGGTCCGTGGATTTTGGTGCTCGGATGAACTTCCAATCGAGATCGGTAGCGGCCCGCCAGTTCCGGCGGGCTGTAGATGTCGAGCCGGATGCGGGTTCCCGAGTTCGCGAGGCCGGCGATGGCGGCGCAGCAGTCGGCCAGACTGTCCAGTTGCGCGTGCGGCAGGATCGATCCGGCGTAGACGACGCGGACCGGATCGTTCAGTGTCGCCGGATCCTTGGCGCGGGCGCCCCATTTCCGGGTGTCGACCGTGTTCTGGAACGGCACGAAGGGTCGGCCGTAGCGCGCCTCGAACGCCTCGCACATGGCGTCGCAGATGCCCATCCGCACCGCCGCCGTGTCGACCAGGCCCCGGATCAGGCTTTCCATCCTGTGCCTTTGGAACGGAGCGAGCAATCCGCGCCGGAACAGGGCGCTCGGCCAGTCGTCCATGAAATGGACGACCAGCGGCAGCGCGAAACGGCCCTGGATTTTCCCGATCAGCTCCATCATGCCGATGCTGCCGAGGATGGTGAAGATCAGGTCCGGCCGGAAGTCGGCGATCCACGCCTCCAACTCGGGCGTCAGGACGCCAGTCTGCGGGAAGCCGTCGCCGAACAGCCATTGCCGGGCGCCGGTCTTCAGTTGCGTCCGCAGGCGGGGTGCTCCAGACGCCGATGCCGTTGGCTCCTCGTTGGTCCCGGTCGGCCTGGGACGGGAGAGCCGGGCCGAGAGACCGAAATCGCGCCGCCGGATTTCCCGGCCGCTCAGCCGGTAGTATCGTTCGCAGACTTCGGTCGAAACCGGGAACGTATCGTCGTGGACCGTGGCGATCCGGTCCTTCGGCCAGCCAGCGAACAGGTTGGTGAAGGTGATTCCGGTGCCGGTGACCTTATTGAACGCATGGGGCGTGAGGAAAAGAACCCGCGGAAATTGGGCGTCTCCGCTTTCCTTGCTATCCGAGACCGCCTCCGTCACCCTCGAAAACTCTCCCGGTGCGCCAGGAACCAGTCGCGGGTCGATCGGATGCCCTCTCGCAGGGTGATTCCCGGCGTCCAGCCCATGGCGTTCAACCGGCTGGAATCCATCAGCTTGCGCGGCGTGCCGTCCGGTTTCGACGTGTCGAAGACGATCTTGCCTTCGTATCCCGCAACATCCCGGATCAAGGCCGCCAGGTCGCCGATCGAGATGTCCTTGCCCGCGCCGATGTTGACGATCTCCTCGCCGTCGTAATGCCCCATGACGAACACCGCTCCATCGGCGAAATCGTCGGCGTGGAGGAATTCGCGCAGCGGCGCGCCCGATCCCCAGATCACGACTTCCGGCGCGCCTTGCTCCTTGGCTTCGGTGAACCGGCGGATCAGGGCGGGCAGCACATGCGAGTTCTCCGGATGGAAGTTGTCGCCGGGGCCGTAAAGGTTGGTCGGCATCACGCTGATGGCGTTGAAGCCGTACTGCCGCTTCAGGGCCTGGCAGAGCTTGAGGCCGGCGATCTTGGCGATGGCGTACGCCTCGTTCGTCGGCTCCAGCGGGCCGGTCAGCAGGGCGCTCTCCGGAATCGGCTGCGGCGCCAGACGGGGATAGATGCAGGACGATCCGAGGAACTGCAGCTTCTTCACCCCGTTGCGCCAAGCCGCCTTGATGACATTGGCCTGGATTTCCAGGTTGCTTAGCAGGAAGTCGGCCGGATAGGTCGCGTTGGCGTGGATGCCCCCGACCTTGGCTGCGGCCAGGAAGACATAATCCGGCTTTTCGGTCTCGAAGAAGGCGTCGACCGCGGCCTGATCGGTCAGGTCCAGCTCCGCGTGGGTGCGTTCGATCAGGTTGTCGAACCCGCCCGCCCGGAGCCGCCGGACGATCGCCGATCCCGCCATGCCGCGATGGCCGGCGACATAGATCCTGCTGTGTTTCTCCACTGTTCCGGCCTATTCGTTGTAGGAGGGCATCTCGAAGCCGTTCTTCTTCATCACGGCGTCGCGCTCGGCGAGCTTAAGGTCGTTCGCCGCCATTTCGGCGGCCAGGTCGGCGAACAGCGTCTTCGGCTGCCAGCCCAGCTTTTCGCGGGCCTTGCCGTAGTCGCCGAGCAGGGTTTCGACCTCGGTCGGCCGGTAGTAGCGCTTGTCGACACCGATGATCCGGCGGCCGCTCTTCGTCTCGATGCCGACCTCTTCGGCGCCCTGGCCCCGCCATTCGATGGCCATGTCCAGCTGCTTGGCGACGGCCTCGACGAACTCGCGCACCGAATGCTGCTCGCCGGTGGCCAGCACGAAATCGTCGGCGGTCTCCTGCTGCAGCATCCTCCACATGCCCTCGACATAGTCCCGCGCATGGCCCCAGTCGCGCCGGGCGTCGAGATTGCCGAGGAAGAAGCGGTCCTGCAGGCCCATCTTGATGCGCGCCATCTCGCGCGAGATCTTGCGGGTGACGAAGGTTTCGCCGCGCACCGGGCTCTCGTGGTTGAACAGGATGCCGTTGCAGGCGTACAGGCCGTAAGCCTCGCGGTAGTTTACCGTGATCCAGTATCCGTAGAGCTTGGCCGCGGCGTAGGGCGAGCGCGGGTAGAACGGCGTGGTCTCGCGCTGCGGCGTTTCCTGCACCTTGCCGTAGAGCTCGGACGTCGACGCCTGATAGAACCGCGTCTTGCTCTCGAGCCCGAGGATGCGGATGGCCTCGAGCAGCCGCAGAGTCCCCAGCGCGTCGGCGTTGGCCGTGTATTCCGGCGTCTCGAAACTGACCTTCACATGGCTTTGGGCGGCCAGGTTGTAGATCTCGTCCGGCTGGACCTCCTGGATGATGCGGATCAGGTTGGTCGCATCCGTCATGTCGCCGTAGTGCAGGAAGAACCGGGGGTTCGCCTCGTGCGGATCCTGGTAGAGGTGGTCGACCCGGTCCGTGTTGAACGACGACGCCCGGCGCTTGATGCCGTGGACCTCGTATCCCTTGGCCAGAAGGAGCTCCGCCAGATAGGCGCCGTCCTGGCCAGTGATGCCGGTGATCAGTGCGCGTTTCAACTGTTTCTCCCCCCACTCAACGATGATACGGCGCGGTTTCGCATTTCGCATAAATCCGCATAAAGGTCCTGAAAACGCTGGATTTCAAGATCGGCGTTGAATTCGCTTTCGAATAGGGCTCTCGCCCGTCTTTCCATTCCCGACCGGAGGTTGGCGTCTCCGAGCAGTATCTTCAGGCCTTCGGCTATATCCTGCGGATCCTCTCGTCGGGCCAGATAACCGGTTTCCATATGGCGGACTCCGTCCGCCATGCCGCCGGCGTCACAGGCAACCACCGGCCGTCCGCAGGCCAGGGCCTCGATGAGAACATTGGGCAGGTTCTCGACCACCGAGGGGACCGCCACGACGTCCGCTGCGGCATAGATCCGGGCCATCCGGTCGTGGTTGTTCTGGAACTCCAGGATTTTCAGATCGCAGGGTACCCGGCCCCTCCAGGAATCGCCCCCCTGGCCGACAAGAAGGAGAAGCGTTTCCGGCCCCGCAGCGATGCGGTGCAGGGCCTCGATCAGCTGATCGCCGCCCTTTCTTGGGTTGTCATCGAGAATATGCGCGGAGAACAGGACGATTCGCCTTTGCGGATCCAGCCCGAGGTCGTTCCGGGCGTTCTGCCGGTCGGCGGGACGATAGATATCGCCGTTCAATCCATTGGGAATGCGAAGAACACGGCACCCGCCCAGAATCGGACTGTTACGGGCACATTCCTCCGTCCAACTCGAGGTTGCGACGACGGTGACGCCGAGATCCCCATACAACCTTTGCTTCCACCGGAACACCTCGGCCGTCTTGTCCCGACTCACCGCGGGATAGCTGTACAGGTCTGGGCAGTTGCCGCAACCGGTGCGCCAGCCTCCGCAGGGGCCGGGATAGGCGCAATGCCCGGTCATCGGCCAAAGGTCGGACAACCGCCAGACGATGGGGGCCTGCCGGCTCAACACGGGAAGCGATCTCGGCGAGAGGTAGCCGCCGTGAATGTTGAACAGCTGGATGATGTCCGCCTCCCGGACCCAACGATGGCGAGCTACCCGGTGGCCGGAAGGCATATAGGCATATTGGTATCCCAGCGAACCGGAGATCTTGTTGGCGAGACGGTCCGCCCGCTGTCCCAATGGTCCGGCGTAGACGGTGTCGACATCCGGATCGTTCCCGGCGCGCACGCCCACCAACATCCGCGAACCGACGTTCCGGGCGCGTAGGCCGGTGTGAAGCCGGTAGGCCGACTGTGCCGAGCCGCCGATCACGTCGGCGGTCGAAAAATGCAAAACCGACAAAGGAGAGCTGCTCATTCTCCGAAGGCTCGGACATCCCAGGCCGGGCAGACGGCCGGGTCGGATTCGAGGAATACGGAATACCAGATCTGAAACATCAGCGCGCCCCATACCCGGCTTGTGTTGTCGGCTCGGCCGTTGAGATGGGGGGCAACTGTGCTGCGGAAGAATTCCGGACGGAACAGGCCCTGTTTTTTTAGGCGTTCGGGAGACAGCAGTGTTTCCACCGTCGCACGCAACTGAGTCCTCAGCCAGGGCTTCAGAGGAATCACGAAGCCCTTTTTAGGCGCATTTAACAGTTCCGCCGGGAGAAGCTCCTTCACGGCCAACCGTAGCAGCCGTTTATAATCGCGTGGGTTGAGCCGCTCGGTGGCCGGGATTCCCATGGCCTGCTCGACGAACTTATGATCAAGAAACGGTGTCCGGGCTTCGATTCCGTGAGCCATGGAAAACCGGTCGGTCATTGCCAGAAACTCTTCCGGCAGCTGTGTTTCGAAGTCCGTCCGGACGGATCGGTCGCGTAGCGTCGGTGTGTTCCCGGCCGAGAAATGTTGGTGCAGGAGGTCCGCGGTATCTCGGGTTTCGCCGAAATCCGCGGCAAACACCTCCTGCCGTTTCCAATCATCCGGGCCATAGTAGTGCGCCTCAAAGAAGTCGCGGCGGAATCGGTCGGCTGACGGCAACGTGGCGGGTTTGGCCATCAGTCGCCGGATCGCGCCACCTTCCATTTCCCGGTATTTGTGGTAATTGCCGAACAGCTCGTCGCCGCCGGTACCGCTCAGGGCGACCTTGACGTTCCGGCTCATGAACTTGAACACGGACCAGGACGGCAGTCCGCCGCCGTAGGCTTCGTCCATGTGCCAGACCATGGTGGGCAGATCGTCCAATAGCGCCTGCGGATCGAGGACGATTTCGTGGTGTTCAGTGCCCCATTTCTCGGCGACAGCCCGCGCGAGAGGCAGTTCGCTCCAGGTTTCCTCGCCGGGGCCGGTAAAACCCAGGGTGTAGGTCTTTACCGGAATTCCGTCCCTTGCCAGCAGGGAGACAATGGCCGAGGAATCCAGGCCCCCCGACAGCAGGCAGCCGACCGGGACGTCCGACAGCATCCATCTTTTCACCGCGGCGTCGAGACCATCGCGTACGGCGGCCGCAAGGTCGGTCTGCGAAGTCGGCTGGGCGGCCCGTGCGAACGGCAGTCGCCACCAAGCCTTCATGTCGCGCGATCCGCTTTCCAGGTCGACGGTCAGGCAGTGCCCGGCCGGCAGCCGATGGATGCCCTGGAACATCGTTTCCGGTCCCGGGACATACATCAGGCTCATGTAGTGGAATAGGCTCTGCCGATTGACTGTGCGGGAGACGAAGGGCAGACCCAGCAGGGACTTGATCTCGGAAGCGAAGGCGAAGCGCCCTTCGTGGTCGAGATAGTAGAACGGCTTGATCCCTACGCGGTCGCGGGCACAAAACAGGGTTTTCCGGTCGCGGTCGTAGATCGCGAAGGCGAACATCCCGTTGAGCCGGGGCAGCATGTCCGCCCCTTCGCGGGCGTAGAACTGCAAGACGACCTCGGTGTCCGAATGGCCGGTGGCGAATTGCACGCCGCGTGCCTCTAGCTCGGCGCGTAGGTCGGGGGCATTGTAGATCTCGCCGTTGAAGACGATGGTATGGCGCCCGTCGGCGGTGACCATCGGCTGGTGGCCGTCAGCCAGGTCGATGATCGCCAGCCGGCGCATTGCCAGCGACACCCGGGCGTTGCGATCCCGGAACACACCTGAATCATCCGGGCCACGATGTGCCTGGATGGCATTCATGGTCTCGATCCAGGAGTCTTCCTGGGGGCCCCAGAGGCCGACAATGCCGCACATTTTGGCGAAAATCCCTTAGAGAGACGAGAGAGCCTTATGCGGCCGGGACTCGTCCTACATGGACGAGGTGAGGATTCTTCTTCCCCAGATACGGCCGCAGCCGGGTCTTCAAGCGCTCTTTCGCCGTTCTGGCGGCGAAGTTGGTGGTAAAGGTTCGGACCGTATCGAATCCGTGGGATTCGAACAGCTCCGCGAGGCTTTGTATGGTGAATGAGCGCATGTGCTGATAGCGATGGAAGGTCTTGCGTGTAACGGGGCAGAAGACCTCCTGTTCCGCGAGGTTCTCGTCATGCGGCGTGGTGCAGATGACGATTCCACCCGGTTTGAGGAGTTTTTTGAGCGCGTCAAATGTTGAATCCATGTGGTGATCAAGAAGGTGTTCGACGGTTTCGACGAAATAGATGGCGCCGAAGGAATGGGCGCATGCGGTGTGTTCGGAAGGATGGAAGAGACCGATCAGGTTGGGGTGGCCCTGCACCAGCTCCGCGGTCTTTCGCAAATTCTCCCGCGTAAAGTCGATTCCCGCCGTGCGATGGTATTGGAGCAAACGCTGCAAAAGAAACCCGGCGCCGCAGCCGTAATCGCAGACCTCTGCTCCCTTGGGGATGTAGCGCTGGGTCTCCTCGAAAATCCGGTCGCCGAATTGGCAAGTAAAATACGTCTCGGGCTTCGTTCCGTAATATTCCCAGATGGCAGAGACCAGGTCGTCCGTCCATTCGAGGGGCTCGTAGAGTGGGGAATCGCTCAAAGTTCCTCCTCCGCGAGGTGTTTGAAGTCGTGCTTGCCAGCGTTCTGATGGGCGTGAGGGGGGAACGTCTCGCCAAAGGTCGCCGCTTCATCGGCTAGCATGTCGAGCGTTTGTTCGTCCGTCATCCAGCGGCTAATTGCTTGGATGTCGGGCGCCGCCAGAAATGCTTTCCCGTTGCTTTGGAGCAGATCAACATTGGTCGCGAGTTCCGTCAGGTTGAATGAGTTGGCGTGGAAGTCCAGGCGGAAAGACTTCATCAAAACAGGGCGCAGAAAGAACGTCCCGTAGGCATATCGCCGGGCAAGCGATATCTCGTCCGCCGACAGTCGGGGAACCTCGTGAAGGTGTCGAAGGAGATTCCTGAACGCTTCTGCGGTAGACGGATCCAGTGTGAAACCGCGCCCCGAATACCGGCCGGTTCCGGCTGTAACCACGGGAATGCCGAAACACGGCAGTTCCATGCCGATGGTACCCCGGACCGTCAGACCGTAGTCGATCGCACCGAACAAGGAGAAGGTGTTGATGTCGGTATCCGCTGGCATGAAGCGAACATGGTCCGGGAGTTCGCCGAAGGCCGCATGAAGCGCCTTCGCCTCCAACTGCTCCATGGCGGCACCGTCGGATTTCGACCTCCAGACATTGACCGGATGCGCCTTAACGACCCAGTTGAGTGCGGGATTGTCAATGGCAGCGCCCACCGTTTCGACCAGCCAGGTTTCGTAATCAGAAAACAGGCTTTCCCCATAAAAGAAGGTTGCGTCGTAAAGAATGTGACAAAAGATGACGGCCGTCTTCTTGGCGGGGTCGAGATTCAACTGAGCGTAGACTTCCTCCTTGGTCTTTATCGTCTTGCCTTCCTGCAGCTTCTGGCGGTTGAACCAGGTGCCCGACTCATAATGGGAAGACAGTTTCTCCATCAGCTGCTTTTCGGCGTTCTCCGTCCATGGCTGTCTCTGCAGCCAGATCCAGGTTTCGTCGGACAGGGCCAACGGATGCGTACCACGGTTGGCCAGGGAGAAGCGTTTGAATAAAAGGCAGTCGGATTGCGGTGCGCCCAGCCATTGAACCGTGTCAATGCCCCGGAGATGACAGGCGTCGAAGACTTCTCCGGCCGGGGTGTAGCCCCGTTCGTTAAAGACGGCGAGATCGGGTGCCGTTTCGTCCAACAACCGGTCGCAGGCGGCGATAACCGCCAGTGATTCGGCAAGAACCTCGCGGGTCCGCGCCTTCTGGGAAGCGTTGTTGAAATCTAGCTTTCCACTCCGGACCTCACGGAGGACCAATGACAGAACATTGCGGCCGATGCGGAATCCCCTCTCTTCCAAAGCCAAGAGGGACGCCGTGTCATTCATCTGTTCAATCAGAAGACCGGCCCGGACACGGGCTTTCTTACGGATTTCTGGGGTCAGTAACTTTTCGAGATATATAAACCGCGCAGGTCCGACGGCTCGGAATATTCGTTCGAAGATGGGCGAACGCCTGCGCAGCAGGACCGTTGTCCGATAGCCATGATTCCGGAGCACCGCCGCCAAAAGGGCTTCGACCTTGGCGGTCGATACCCCCGACATCAGATCGCAAAATAGTACCGTCCTTTCGAGAGGTTTCGGTGGCACTACATACTTGAACCGTCGAGTCCGGAACGCCCACCTGCCGAGGTCGATTTCCAGACAGATCCGGTTGCGGAATCGTCTAACAATGCCGGCTAAAGTCATTTTTGCTGCATGGGGGCTTTGAGGAGGACGGCGGCATGTGCCAGATCGGCTTCCGTGTCGATGTCGACCGAGGATATCTCATCCATTGGGAAGCAAATCAGTTTTCCTCCGAAAACGAAGCGGTCGAGACAAGCCGTTCGAGTGATGTAGATGGCCGCTCCGTTCCGAGCGAAGACCACTTCTTTGTCCTGACGGCGGAAGGGCTGCGTTTCGTCGAGATAGGGGGCCAGATAGCCGTCCGGAGAGCGCTTCATCACCGAGCGCGGATGGAAGATATGCGGCACCTCTACGCAACTCACGAGACTGTCCGCAGCCGGATCGGATGAAAACAGCGTGGCCGCAGCATCGATATGGCTTGCTGTTCGGAGAGGAGAGGTCGGTTGCAGGGTCATCACCGCGTCGGGCCGGTATCCCTCCCGATTCCTCAGATGAGCGATGGTGTGTTGCAATACAGCCAGGGTCGGCGTGTCGTCGCCGGCCAGTTCCTGTGGCCGAAGAAACGGGATCTCGGCGCCGAAAGCCCGAGCAACGTCTGCGATTTCCTTATCCTCTGTCGAAACGACCACGCGGTCTAGGCTCGCGGCGGACCTTGCTGCCTCGATGGTCCAGGCGACCAGCGGTTTTCCGGCCAGCGTGCGGATGTTTTTGCGGGGAATGCCCTTGGACCCTCCCCGTGCCGGAATGATGGCAAGGATTTTCATGATGAACAGCTAGCTAACGGCCGAGGATCAATAAGTAATTCGCTTCTGTACGGCAACCTCCTTGGTCGCCAGCACCTCGGCGATTTTCCGCCCGGCCGTTCCGTTGCCGTAGACCGGCTCCGACTCGTAGGGTCCATGCGCGATCTGCGTCTGAATGGCGGCCAGAATGGCGTCGGTCCCGCCAGTCACGTCGACGACGTTGCGGCCCCGCTCGCGGCAGTTCTGGCGGCTGCCGATATTGACGCATGGGGTCCCGATGAAGGCACCCTCGCGGATGCCGCTCGACGAGTTGCCGACCAGGCAGGCCGTGCGCCGCATCAAGCGGACATAGGTGTCAATCGGCAGATTCTTGAAGAAATGCATGTTGTCGTCGAGTTTCTGCTCACGCCATTTGCGGATGCCTCGGGCGATATCCTCGGATCCCGCATCAGCGTTGGGCCAAAGGACAATTGCCGGTAGGCCCGACCGGCGGATGGCGGTGAGGGTGTCTGTGATCTGTTTCTCACTAGCCCCGTATTCGGTGGTGACCGGATGCTGGGACACCAGGACAAAAGGTTTTTCCAGGTCGATGGGATGTCCGACGCCTTTGCCGAACAGGTCGTCCCCAAGAGCACCGCGCGGCGCCGCCAGGATTTCGGCCACCAGATCGATGCGCGGACAGCCGACGAGGTGGATGTCCTCGGGTTTCTCGCCGAGTTTGCGAATGCGCTCGGCGGCATCCGCGCTCGCCGGGAAATGAACGTGGGCGAACTTGGTGACGGCGTGGCGGATGCTCTCGTCAATCGTCCCCGTCACTTCGCCACCCATGGTATGAGCGATCGGAATGTTCATATAGGCAGCGGCCAGGGTCGTCGCCATGGTTTCGAACCGGTCGCCGACGGTGAGCACGAAATCCGGTTTTAATGTTTGAAATATAGTCGGAAGTTCGAGAAGCCCGAGGCCGGTTGATTTGGCCATGGTGGTGGGCGTTTCGCCCTCGATCAGCATGTGGACCTCGGCCGCCGGCTCGAAGCCGTCGGCCCTGATCAAGTCGACGACCTGCCCGTAACGATCGAGAACCGCCGATGCGCCGACCACGAGTTGCAACTCCAGGTCCGGGTGGGCACGAATCGCCCGCATTGCCGACTTGATGCTGGAATAGTTGGCGCGCGAGCCGATGACCACGCAAACTTTTACTTTACTATTTTGATTCATTCTGTGTTTTGTCTTTTGTTCGATATTTTGGTCTTCAAATTTCAACAAGCGGCGAGGCGAGCGATATATTGCGGGAAGACGGCAAATGCAAAGACTGTGATTTTGCCACTCGGTTCGAATACGCGGCTGACCTCGATTGGCATTAGGCCTATGCGCCGAAGCAACAGGCACACACCCTCTGGGGAATATAAATGGTAATGCAGGGCCCCAAGGATATTATCTTTAGCTGGACGGTTGCCGATCGTCATGACATCCGGAACTTCAAAATATAGAAGCCCGGATGTGGGTTCGAGAATGGAGATCGCATTCCGAAGCAAAGTCTTGGGTGTCGCAACGTGCTCTAGGACCTTGTTCAAAGAGATCAGGCCCATATTGGCGATCTGGGTTTCTTCTGAAAGTATTTCTTCAATAACCTTGAATAACCCCAGGTTCCTAAGGTGTCGGGCAGCCTTGGGGTCGGGTTCAATTGCGGTCGCGTCGACACGGAGTCCATGCGAAGTCGCGAGCTCGATCAGGCGGGATAGGAACACTCCCAGTCCGGCCCCGATATCGAGCGCGCGCAGAGGAGTGCTGTCGTCACGCACGGACCCCCGAATTTTGGCGAGGACACGGCCGACACGACCCGCGTTATCGGAGCGCGCCTCGGGGAGCGCCATTATTTTGTGATATTTTTCCTCCAGCGAGCTTCCGGCGAAATCCACTTCATAATACGAGGTTCCAAGTTCCCTCAGCCGGGCCAGATCTTCCGGCCGGTGGATGTCGGTCGCCGATCCGCACGTTCCGCACTCCTTCCAGATCCGCTGATATCCCTTTTCGGAGATGCCGAGATGGCGCTCGAAGCGGTCCGGCTTGTTATGGATCAAAAGCGTCCGGCCTAATTTGCCGCCGCAGATTGCGCATTTTTGTACGGATTCGGAAGGGGGAACTGAAACCAATTGCGTAATTCCCTGAGTAGATCGTTGATATGACAGACCCGCGTTATGACCCTTCGGACAAAAAGTCTTCCAGACGAAGCTTGTGGTTCGCCGGCAATGCTGCGGCCAACCGACGGCCGATCAAACAACGCCAATCCGCAGCGGGGATTCCGTCCCCAGGTTTCTTAAAGGCAAGGTCTTCTCTAGAAATTTTGTGGCCAGAGAGGAGAGGGCGGGCGGTGACGACACTCTTCTCGAATATCCGCTTCATTTCGCGAACGTCGTCAAGCCTGTCCTTATCGACCGGATGGGACAACATGGCCCAGATATCGCTTAGACCGGTGCTAAGCACTCTGAACTCTTCGGGTTCCATCGAATGCGCGGCGTCGCTGCCGTACATACGGCGGGAGAAGGTGAAATGTTTCTCGATGACGGTCGCGCCCAGGGCGGCGGCGGCGAAAGCGGCGGCGCAACCCATCGTATGATCGGAAAGGCCGACCGGTAGGCCGTAGCGTGCGCCCATCTCGGCGATGACGTTGAGCCCGACCCGCTCCGGCGGGCAGGGATAGACGGTGCTGCATTGCATGAGAGTCAGCGGTCCGCCATCTCGCAGGGCGGCGACGGCGGCGTCCAACTCGGCCCAGTCGCTCATGCCCGAGGACAGAAGCACGGGCTTGCCGGTGGCGGCGATTCGTTCCAGAAGAGGGAGATTGGTGACCTCGCCGGACGGCACCTTGTAGGCGGTTACGCCGATGTCTTCCAGCAGGTCGACGGCCTCAAGGCTGAACGGGGAGGACAGGAACTGGACGCGGTTGGCCTCGCAGATTTCCCTCAGTTGACGCCACTGGTTGGCCGAGAAGGCGGTCCGCCTAAAATAGTCGAAGCGTGGCTCCCCTTTGAAGTAAGGCGGCATGGGGGCGTCGGGTAGCGTTTCGGCCTCGGCAATATGGGTTTGGAACTTGACCGCGTCGGCGCCGGCCTCGGCCGCCGCCTTGATCAGTTTGCCGGCGTTGCCGAACGAGCCGTCGTGTATCGAACCGATTTCGGCGATGAGGAGGGGATTTTCTATCAGCATATATTAAAAATTTTAGTCAGTGTTTACGAAAAATAATGATTTAAAAGCATACATAAAATTATTTCAGTATAAAAATATATTAAATTCTATTATGACACATAAATTCGAAATTTTGTTTTCTTCTCGATCTCGGCCTCGCTGCTGTCCACATGCAGAGTGCGAATCACACCCAACGACGATTGGGAAGCTTTTTTAAGCAGACTCTTAAAAAGTTATCAAAATTTAAGTTTTGTTGAGAATTAAGGAATTTGACCGATACGATATGGAAAAGGAATATATAAAAAATCTATAAATCGTTCAAAATTAGCTATGTTAAACGGCGCGGAGCTTGTAATGCACGTCTCTATACTCCATATCAGCGCGTCTTCTCCAACGTTTCCATCCAGATGTCGACGTTCGCGAGTTGCCAGAGGAACATCATGTGGTTTTCTTTGGCCAAGCCCGATGTCACGATCTCCTCGTGTTCATCGATCAATCGCATGACAGCCGCAGGTTCATATACGCCGCGTTCCCGAAATGCCTGAGAGGTTATGCGGTCTCGCAGGGCGTCCAGAACACGTCCGCGAAACCATTGATGGGCCGGCGCGTTCCAGCCTGTCTTTTTCACACGTGTCCGCGTTGCTTCGGGCAGTATCCCGCTCATCGCGCGACGCAGCAGCTGCTTGGTCACACCATCATGGATTTTTAGATGTCCTGGCACCCGATACATGAATTCAACCAGTTCGTGATCGAGAAACGGGTCGTAATGGTCGATACCGAAAGCAGTGCAGTTTCGATCCTCGGCGCGCAGACAGCATGGCAGGGTTTCGCGCGTTAGATCCTGCCACGTTCGGTTTTTCAAATAGCTCGAGAACGGGTGTTCCATGACCGGATGGAAAGTGCTCAGGTCGAACCATGCCGGGTTGAGCGCTGTGTTGTACCGTCGCAAGCGGCCCAGGTCGGGCAGGCAGTGACCGACCGCTGTCGAGTCCGTCAGGCGTTCGATCAACTGGGCGGCGACAGTGGCGTCCTTACGGTAGATCGGATGATCGTGATAGTCCGCCCACGCAGCGATTTCCTTGTCAAGTTGCTTGGTTTCCCCTCGCCTTTTTAGATCGGCGAAGAAAAGGGGAAAGTACTCATATTCGCCGGCATTGAGCTCGTCTCCCCCGAGCCCTCCGAAAAGTGCTTTAAAACCGTTTTTGGCCACTTGCTGGCAAAGTAGAAAATGGGATAGCCAGGTGGCCGTCACTACCGGTTCGTCGTGGATCCGTACCATCTTTTCGATGATCGAGAAAACATCGATTTCGGCCCCCAATTCCATAGCGTGCCATTTCTCCACCTTTTCCGCGACTACGTCTTGTATTTCGTGGCGTTCATCGAAGGTGGTATCTGAATAGATGCTTGAAAAGGCGTGCTGGCGTTTATCGGTAAGCTCCACCGTGCAGCAAAGAATCGACGAAGAATCCAAGCCTCCGGAAAGAGTGAAGGCTGGTAATTCGACACCTTTTACCCTTCTTTCTACGGCGCGCAGTAGAAGGGCGCGGTATTTCTCGGCCAGTACCGGAGCCTCGTCGGACCAATCGGGGCCTTCCGCAATGTTCCAGAATCGGGATATCCGCAGTCCTGTCGGACGGACCTCCAGGAAATGAGCCGCGGGAAGCTGATGAATTGATTCGTAGGGCGATTCCTCCGGTGCGTTGTCGATTGTCCGATAGTGGGAACCGGCAAACCGCGCAATGTATGCTCGGTTTATCCCGCGTGGTACTCCTGGCAGCGCAAAAAGAGCTCTCGGCTGTGAAGCAAACGCGACCGCTTCGGACGTTTCGATCCAGTAAAGCGGTTTGATTCCGAACCGGTCCCGGGCCAACCAGACGGTATTCGCTTCCGTATCGTAAACCGCCAAAGCGAAATCGCCGACAAGAAGCGACAGTGTTTTTTCAAATCCATATAGCCGTATCAGTTCGGCGATGAGAGTTGCGCTATCGGTGACCGCAAGGCCGTGCGATGCGCTTAGGTCGTTTCCGTTTACGATCCTTCCGTCTAGAACCACGAGCAACCCCAGGGTATCGGCGATCCCCCCGGCGAGGTTTTTGGTGCTGCCATACCCGAAAAGACAGTTCCCGGCGTCACAGATGATGTGTTCGGACCCCGCTAGCCCCGTGAGAAGGGATTTCAGGATTCGGGTGTCATCGGGATGGATTCCTTGGGGCCGGAAGAGGCCAGAAATACGAGACATGGTTTCCCGCCTATTGAGGGCTCGAGTCGCGGATAGCGACGATAAAGGTCCACCAGTGCGGATAGCCAATCACATCCTCGGGGGAGCCGCCTGTTCGACGGTCTTCGATCTCTTGTGCGGCAAATCCGTAATTTGCGATGAAATCCATGAGCTCCGTGCGATCGTAAGCGTTGACATGAACTTTGAGACTAATGCCCGGATTAAGATAGTTGTCACGAACATAACGGTAATTTGCGCCGTCCTTGATTGATTCTCTCAAAATCAAGGTCTTGCGTGCCGCTTTCAGTAGGCGTTCGAGCGGACGGTGATAATTGTCGATGTTCGAAAGAACGTTGAGACACAGGACGTGATCGGCGCTGCCACGAAAGTCCTCGATGCGCAATGTCGAAAGGTGATGTTTGGGCAGGCCGAAGGCCGAAAGTTCCCGGCGGCCGATATCTATGAACGCCGAGGTGGCGTCGATACCGAAGTATTCGAGACCGAGTGCGCGCTTTCGCACCGAATGGAAGAGGTAGCCACTGCCGCATCCGGCATCGAGCAGGGACTGGCCGGGCTCGGCGTAGTTCGACAGTATTTCGGCCGCTTGCGCCGCACACGTCATTTCCTCGACTTCGTCACGAGCCCTTCGACGATAAAGATCCCGAACGGTGGCGCTATGTTCCCAGATATTGTGGGTGCTCCAGCCGTCTTCGTGGATGATTGGTTCACTCATGGCTGTTCCGGCCGCCGCGCAAACAGGATGAATGCAGAGGCCATAAAATGACCGCGCCAATCCAAAGGATTTTCCCGAGCCAGACTTTCCCGACGGAACAGGGTCGGGGCGGCCTTCTCTAGCATCGGGGGAAGCGCGTGAAAATGGTAGAATAGGAGCTGTATGTCCACCAATCCCGCTTGCTGCGCAATGGCTTTAAGTTCGAACGGGTTATGGGTCCTGGATAGGATTTCATCATATCCCGGTTCATCCTCGTAGCTTTTGCGCCGCGGCGGCAAATCGAGACGGAAAGAGGCATCCAGATCGGAGAAAGCTTTTTCGAGTGCCTGCCGTTCTTCTCCCTCGGCCCGCTCCAGGAGCTGCCCTTCGGCGATTAGCCGATCGCGGAAGAAATCACGGCTGTATCGGTTGAGGGTGAATAGGCTAAACAGTTCGTTGCGTGCCTCGACGAAGACAGAGCCGCCCGGACGAATCGAGGTCATGAGGTTTTCCAAAATCGAGCTTTCGGTATCGGCAGGGATATGGGGCAGAACACCGAAGCACAATGCTACGTCGAAACCGTTGGCGGGGGCTCCTTCCGGCGGATGGAAAGCAGTAGGGTCGAGAACACTTCCCTCCCAGATTTGATTTGCTCCGACCCCCTGTGCGGCCAATACGCGGCGGGCCTCGACAACCATTTCCGGGGTCAGGTCGAACCCGTAGAGCCCCGATGCGGGGAGTTCCAAATTCCGCAACATGGAAGCCGGTCCGCAACCGGCATCAAGGACCGTCCGTGCCCCCAAGCTGTTAAGGTGTTCTCGAACGATATCGATGTGAACAGGCGGATAGGCGGTGGCCCCGGTGTAGTAATCTTCGTAATAGTGATGGCTCCAGGTGCGGTAGCAGGCCCGCACCGAGCGCTCAAGGTCGTTCTGTTCCATAGTGTTACGTCCGGATCGAAAAATCAGGAGACTACACGACGTGCGACCAACCACATGTGCGATGAAAGGCCTTGGTCGGCTAAGAATTTCTGAAAGGGCTCTCCCAGCCGCTCCCATTCCTCGATCAGAATCCGCCGGAGGAAGGGATCCGCAGCTATATTATACTTGCCGGCGAGGGCGGCATCACGGACGATTTCCGCATCCAGACGACCAGGCGTTGTCACGTCAAGAACGTCAAAGCCGGTTGACTCCAGCAGCAGCGTCAGACTCTCGGGGTTGAAAAGATTGACGTGTTCAGCATCCACGGCCTGGCTTTCCGCACCGAGAACGGAGATATCGAACCCCTCGCCGTTCGGGCAGGAGAGCACCAACAATCCCCCCGGTGCGATAAGAGGTGCGATTCCGGAGAGGAACCGCACCGGCTCGAACAAATGTTCGACGACCTCAAAGGCGCAGACGACGTCGGCTTGGCCGAGAGTAGCGTCAAGATCCTCGATCCTTTTCTCGATGGTTTCCACTCCGCGTGAGCGGCAGGCTTTGGCCATTTCAGGGGTCGGTTCCACCGCCATGACCCGCTGGAACATTGCGGACTGGGTAGCCAGTGCCGCGAAGGTGCCGAAACCGGCGCCGACCTCCAACAACAGACGGCGCCGAACGTGGTATTCTTCGCAATAGCCCAGAACCCTCTTCAACCAAGGCTTATGGATTTTTTCCCGGCGGACCTCCTCCGATGCGGGGAAGATGTGCGCCGCCCAGTAAGCATAGTTTTCGGACTGGGCATAGTAGTCGGCCATTAGCCGCTCGGACGGTCGAGGGTTCATGTAGATGGTCCGGCATTTTCCACAACGGCAAAAGGAGAAACCGAATTTCTCGAACGCCGGGCTGTAATTGTCAGCACCGCAGGCTGGGCAAGGGACCCCGGTAAACTCAGCCGCCCTGGCATGCAACCGCGCGATATCGCGGGCGAAGGCGGCTTCCTGCTCGGCCAGGAGTTCGTCCGGACATAATTCGTGTTCGCTGAGGCGTTGTTGATCGGCTTCCTGTGACCCGCCGCGGTCCTGTGTCATGCGAAACCTATAGGTCTATGGTTGATGCTGTGTTGCTACGCGGTCGTAGCACAGTCAGTTGTACCTTCTAGCCGAAAATGCTCGACCATCGCACGGAACTCGTCCGAGGCTTCAAGTAAGCTGGAGAAATCGCCGGAAGCGACAACTTTTCCTTCATTGAACAGAAAAATCCGGTCGCAGGACACTAGTGTGTTCAGTCGATGGGCGATCAAGATAACTGTTCGCTCCCCTTTAAGCCGGATGATTTCGGACGAAATTTCAGCTTCTGTAGCACTGTCTAGTGCGGAGGTCGGTTCATCCAGGATAAGGATCGGTGCATTCGTGTAAAGCGCCCTTGCAATCCCGATTCTTTGCCGCTCACCTCCGGAAAGTGTATTTCCCCGCTCGCCCAATTTGGTGTGAATGCCTTGCGGGAGACGAGAGACGACGCCTTTTAGCGCAACGTCTTTTATGACGTGTTCAAGGCGGTCGGAATCGATCTGATCGTTCGAGATGGCAAAGGCGATGTTTCGGGCCAATGTATCGTCGAGCACGAACGTGTCCTGAGGGACGTAAGAGAAGAGTTTTCGATACTTGGGAGAGTTTCGGTCCACTTGCTCGCCGTCAATGAGGATTTCGCCTTCTTGAGGGTGCAGCAAACCCAAAAGGACATCTGCGGCTGTGGTTTTGCCCGACCCTGAAACCCCTACAAACCCGACGAATTCCCCCGGCCGTATCAAGACGTTGGCCCCGTCCAATGCTGGTCGAACGTCATCGTAGGAATAAGTTACGCTCTTAAGTTCTAGGCGTTCTCGGAACCGGAACGGTTGTTCGGTTGTCTCCACATATGTCGACGTTGGCGTTTTCAGGTTGGTATTGTCGATTGGCATATAGTCGGCAACGAAGGCTTCCAGGCTCGGAATTGAACCGCGAATGAGTTGAAGGGAATTCAGGACTCGTGAGATCGCCGGCATCGTCCGAATCAGAATAATTCCGAAGAGAGCCAGTGTTGAAACGGAAGTCGTTGCGCTTTCGGAAACGAGGAGGCTGAGTACGATCGCGGCCATGACGAGGACGACAACGGCGGCTTCCATCCCTAGTCGGGGGACTTCCTGCGCTACGACTTTTTTGACATTCATTTCGGTAAATTCATCAAGACAGCTATGGAATGCGCGTTCAAAAAACGGCTCGGAACCGGAAACCTTGATGAATTTGAAACCCGAGAAAATATCGCCAACCTGCTTATAAAGCTTAATATTGGCGTCTCTTGCCGCCGCGCCCCAGCGATGAAGCCTATCATGTATAAAACTCCAGTAGGCGAACACCATGGCACCCAGAACGGCGAATGCGATCAAGGTATAAATCGGTCGGGCGATTATCAGTCCGGATAGAAAGAGTATGAGAAGAATTCCTGCTCCCGTGAGTTCCAGGATTCCCAACATGCAGTCCCCAACGACCGCCGACACATTCATGGTGATGTTGTTCATGGCATCAGCGCTTTTGCGGCGCAAGAATTGGGAGAAGTCGCTGTATAGAAACCGTTCAAATAGGCGGCAGGAGAGTTTTAGGTGCATTCGCCGACGAAACGAGGCCTTTAGCCAAGTGGACCAGAATAAAAAGGAACTTCTCGCTACAAAAAGAAGCGTTACGACCGCAGCCAGAAGCAGAATGAGACCCAGATGCGTTTCGAAGGCGAAGAAGTCGTTCACACGACTGATAATCTGGAAGCCTCCGAAATTTTCTGGCTCCAGCAGAACTTTAAGAAATACGAATATAAATCCAATCCCGATAGCCTCAATAACAGATGAAATACAGTACACAATTGCAGAAAAACAAAAGATAAGTTTATCTTTTGTTTCCATTAATCTGATTAATGTCAAAAATATATTCATATAAAATATTATAGTTAAAATATTCTAGTTTTTTCTATTGTTTAATGATATCCCGCACCCACTTTCCATTTTCCATCCGCCATACGCGGGGATCACGGAACGTATCGGCAATCCGATCAAACTCTTTTTCCGTCATGCCGACGTACTCCAGCCAGCGCTGTATGTCCCGTGGCTTGACCGGATCATAATGGTTGACCACAGGTATGGCTTGGCCGCGGCTCATCAGGCCGGCTCGGATGTCCTTGCTGGTGTGGTCGGTGGCCCGCCCATATCCGAACTTGATGTACTTCAGATAGTCGTGCGCGCCGTTTTCGTGCATGTCGTCCAGGTTCGACATCGTTCGATAGGTCCGGTCGAACGGCTCGGTATTCACCTCGAAACCATACCGATCGATAACCAGTTTGGTATGCTCGTTCGCTTCCCAGTACAGATAGTTGCCAAGGAAAATACCGCGGAGATCAAGGTCGAAGATCTTCTGATCAGACGGATACTTCCAAGGGATCAGGTCCTTGCTGGTCAACCCCTCGCGTCCGATGAAGTAGGTCCATTCGTAGCCACGGGCGAAATGTTCCAGCCGATCGCGGTATGTGACCTCCGGGAAATCGTCCATCGAGAACTGCCCACAGAGGTCCAGATAGCCATGCTCTCCGTAAAAGACCAACGGGATACCCTGTTGCGCCGCAACCATCATTGGAACCGTCATGATTCCGACGTGGGCATGCCAGTTCATGTCTCCCATGATGATGAAGGCGAGGCGGTTTAGTTTTTTGAGCACCTCGACGCTGGGGCGCATCACGACATGGTCGCAATCGAACACTTCACGCATGCGCACCATGTTACGCCAACCCACATCCGTCCAGTTGTTGCCATCATAAGTAACGAGCAGCGGGTTAAGGCCAAATTGCTCCTTCAGCACATGGACCTGGAAGTACGAGTCCTTACCGCCGGATACGGCAACAACGCAGTCGTGCCGCGACCCGTCGACCGATCGCCGAGCCTCGACGATTTCGCGGAGCAAGCCGCGCCTACGATCCCATTCGGCGGATGGGATCGCTGCCTTCACTTTGGCCATCTGACACCCGGTACAGACTCCTTGGTCGTCAAATTCCATGGGGGCGGCGGAAAGCGAAGGATAGGTGCACTCCTTGCACCAGACGATAAGACGACGTTTCGTTTCCGCCTCTGGCCTCGCCGCAGGGTAGTCGCCTTCCCGCGCTTGGCGTAGTCGTTCGGCGACGCGGGCGTCTTCCCGCGATTGATCGTAGACGGGCTCGCGGGTCAGGAAGCGCGAGCCGAGGCCGACAGGACGCATGGGGACCCCGGCATCCAGAGAGGCCTGTTTGGCGTGGGAATAGCTGAGTTCGAAGAAATGGAAAATGTTGGCCGCCGCCGCCGCCGAGGCGCCGCCTTCCCGTACAGCGGCCGCGAAATGGCCGTACTGTCCGACACCGCCGCAGGCGACAACCGGCACCGAAACGCCGTTGACGACCCGCCGGATGAGCGCCACATCGTAGCCCTGGCCCGAACCGTCTCGATCGATGGAGTTCAACAGGATTTCCCCGGCTCCCCGGTTTTCCGCCTCACGGGCCCATTCCCCCGGGTCGCGTCCCGTCTCCAGGCGGCCCCCGTCGGCGAAAACCTCGTACCCGCCATCGTCATTTCGTCGGGCGTCGATCGAGACGACGATGCATTGGGTGCCGAAGCGTCGGGCAGCGCGCTCGACTAGCGATGGATCGGCGATTGCCGCCGTGTTCAGGGTCACCTTGTCGGCTCCGGCGGCCAAGCGGTGCTCGATATCGGCCAGGCTGCGGATGTTGCCGCCGAAAGTCAGCGGCATGAAGCAGACCTTGGCGATCTCGCGCAACACATCGGTTGTCGAGGCCCCGTCATATTGCTGTTGCAGGTCGTCACGCCTCAGATCGTGGCCGGCATCGCCCCGGCTGATATCGAGGACCACCAACTCGTCGACATTCCAGTCGGAGAGCCGCTGTACGCTGCTCATTGGGTTGCCGATGACCTGATGGACTTTGAACAGCTGACTGCGAACGATCACCCCGTGCTTGAGCAGCAGCACCGGGATCAATCGCGGGCGTATGACGCTTTCAGGATGGAGGGCGGACGTGTCAGTCATGACCGGACATGGTCTGAACCTCGTTGACGAAAGCCGACAAGACCGTCAACCCCGCGTCCTGGCTCTTTTCGGGATGGAATTGCGCCCCGAAAACGTTTTTCCGTTCGACCGCGACAGCAATGGCTTTACCGCCAAAATGGATAGCCGCCGTTACATCGGCCTCTTCGGCGCACCGGAAGTAATAGCTGTGGACGAAATAGAACGCGGTTCCAGGGGGAATGTCGGTAAATAACCGGCCCGTTCCCGTTGGGGTTACGTCGCACCACCCCATGTTGGGAACCCTCTCTCCCTCGCCGGTCGGCTGGAGGCGAGCGACACGTCCCGGAATTAAACCCAGCCCTTCGTGCTCGCCGAATTCTTCCCCGACGTCGGCCAGAAGCTGCATGCCGAGGCATATCCCGAGCAGAGGCGTACCGGCGGCGACGGCTGCGCGAATCGCTTCGATAAGGCCGTTCCGGCGTAGGCTTTCCATGCCGTCCGCGAAAGCGCCCACGCCGGGGAGCAGCAGCGCTTGGGCTTCAATCACTTCCTTCGAGCCGGTGGTAACCCTTGCCTCCGCGTTAATCCGCCGCAGGGCCGACATGACGGAACCGATATTCGCGATACCGCTGTCGATGACCGTGATCATGGGGCCACCCGTTGCGGCTGGATGCGGTCAATCTCGGCGTGGCGCAAGGTGACGAGGCCCTTGTCCTCGAAACGCCGCAGATAGCGTAACAGGCGACCAAACGGTAGATCATGCCGGTTGGCGATATCGAGGACCGTCATCGTCCCATCCATGTAGCGGAAAAGACAATCCAGCAGATGCCCCCACTTTTCGGCGTCTTCCTCCAGGTCTTTGACCACCGTGGGATCCGGCCGCTCCATGTAAAGATCGTATTGCGGATTGGACAGGCAGATCAGGCCGTCGAACCGGCGCTGGACGACCGCGTTACCTTCCAGAACCTCGACCGTTTGACGTAGCACTTCCAGCATTTCCTTCATCCGCGCCGGATCCATGAGGTCCGGGGTATCCAGGCTGGAGTGGTATTCGCGGAACGGGGCGAACTGATCCTCGCAGCGGGTAAACTCGACGAAGGGAACCTCGTAACCTGGGGCCTCCCATACCGTCTCGTCGTTGCCGGCGCCCTTGCGCCATGGAACCAGGGTATACGGCCGCCCAGAATGTCTTAGGGCATTGGCGAATGCATTGTCGAGCATGTGGCCGCCCGAAAAGGTTTCGGTCGCCTTCATCGGACCCTGGGTGCCGGGCATTTCTTCGAACACGCCTGCGACCATTTCGTCGACTTCTTCGCGAGGGAGATCCCGTAGATAAAAAACCGTGCCGAGATGTTCCGGGCCAAGAACGAAACGATAGCTGTAGAAGGTGTCACGATCGGCCAGCCATTGCATCAGGCGGATCAGCACGGCGGTTCCGGCGAAGCCGTCGTTGGCCATGTGAGGATGGCAGCTGTGCGAGTTGAAGACGATGGTCTTTCTCGAGGCACCTGCCTTATGTGTGACGCCGACCAGCATTTCACCATCGGCGTATTCCGTCTCCAACTCTACACGATAGCGATCCGGCCCGAGGGTTTCGTAAAGCCGGTAGGGAACGGCGAGGCTCCAGTCGGTGTCCCATGGGCGGTATTGCCACATGCAGTGGAACATGTAGGCGTCGGGCAGGTCCGGATTGGTTGCGAGCTTCGGCTTCAACTCCTCCCAGTCCAATTCGCCACTGAACGACTTGGAGTAATAGGCGACGCCTAACGCGTTCGCGGTGCCGTCAAATACTTCGACCCCGTTGCGGAACAGCTTGGCGCGTTTCACTTTCCAGTTCTGCGGCACGGTCCAGCCGTTGTACGTGTCGCCCGACCGGAAGCGCAGGATGTCCAAGGGCAGTTCCTGTGCAACGCGGGCGAACAGACTCTCGTTGCCGTCGGCGACGACGGCTGTGCGGTAGGCACAGAGCTCGCGTAAAAGGCCGGTCATATCAACTGGGGTTTCCAACAAGGGATTCCCTTTTTAAGGAGCGACAGGTAGAACGTTTTGCAGAGTCAATACTGCTTCCGACGGCTTCATAAATAATTTGGCACGCCATTTTTTTCGGTATCACCGCTGGCCTGGGTTTGTTGTCAAACTCATTTTTTATGCGTTCGATGTGGGCCTTGATTTCGACGCCAGAAGTTGCAGCAACAGAACCGGGTAAAAGATTGATCGAAATCGTCTCCGGATCCCGTTGAGTCAAATCGAAATAGTCGTATATGACGAGAGGCTTCCTGAAAATCTCCGCCAGCAGGTTGGTCGAACAGGGAAATGACACGCTGATGGCGCAATAGGGGTACAGATGGTGGATGCGCCGCGTGGTGCAAATCTTCACGCCGTACTGTTTCTCGGCGAAGGCATATGTTTCAAATTGGCAGAGAGGGTGGAGAGATAGAACGACAGGCAGTCCGCACCCCACCACGGCTCCCAAGGCGTCATGAAATTTCTGCCAATGATTTTCCCATGTTTCGTAATTGTGTTCAGCCGATGGTTCAACATTGTATAGGATGAATGGTTCGCCGTCGGGTAAGCCAAGTTCGGCATAAATCTCCATTCTATGCTCCGGATCGTCCAACATCTCCCACGCGCTATCAAGCAGAGGCGGGCCGCTTACGACGATTTTCTCGGCGGGATAGCCATCGCCCACGAGCAGCGTGCGGGAAAACTCCGAATGTAAAAAAACGCGTTGGTAGTCGACACTTGGTTTCATCCACATTGGGTGCATAGGCAGTCCGGCCAAATTCGCGCCCCATATCTGTATCGGATCCCAGAAGAACACCCGCTTTCCATTAGCCAGGACACGGGTCCAACTAGGATTAAGGCGGGCAAAAAGCCGATTTATCCAGTCAAAATCGTCGCAGATATCCAGGAAAGTCATCCCCGTCTGAAGATGGTTCAGGCGGGCGACCCGCATAATTTTTTCCCCGACGAAGGGTGAGTTGGCGACACAGAAAGTCGGGATATTCCGCTTTCTGCAAACGAAGGAAATTGCATTGTCGACCTGACCGATGCTGTGATATGGGCCGTGGAAAACGCAGTCCGGGGCCAGTTGTGTAATTCGTCCGGCGACAAACGTGATGCGACGCCGCGAAGATGCGACAATCGCCGGGATGCTTCTAAGCCGCCCCAGCCGAGAGGTCCGTGAAGCATAGCGAAGAAGACGGAGGAGATGGCCTTTCCGACTTGATGCCGAGGGGGAATGTGCACTCTCCTGCGGATGCGGGCCTCCGCCAGAACTTTGGCTTCCATAACCGATGCCTTCGGGTGCAATCTCAGCCTCTGCACCCGCCTCTCTACATTCGGCGGCTACACGGAAGGCTTCGGCACCAGAGAACGCAATCAGCACATGCACCCGCCATTTCCGGCGCACGAATTCCTGCAGCACCGGAAATGTTTCCCGGTGCTGGTTTTCGACTGAAAAGCAAAAGAGAACGACCGACATTATCAGGCTGGGCGTACTGCCGTCATGTGACACCAAGGTTGAAACAGGGCTCCCCGGAACATCATGCGGGAATTGTCCGCAGCATCTACAGTATAGGTAACGACCTCCTCGTCGTAACCGGGCTTTGGCAGATCAATCGGCAGTTGGAAGGGACGGAAAATGGGGGCCAAGAAACCCGCTGCGGTCATATGCTCCGTGACGTACTTCATCGGGCGGAAGCTCAGGCGCAGGCCGTTAGGATGCATTAGGCTGGTTTCGTCAATCGTTAGCAACTGGTGCTCGAAGGGGTGAGCAAAATCATAAATGATGGCCGTGCCACCGGGCTTTAGGGTCTTGGCGAGGCTAACCAGTGCGCGATCATATTGTTGCGCATCGAACATGTAGAGCACAGCGTTAACGATTACGACATCGAACCGCTCCTCGGGCAACTCCATGATGTCCAGGTGCTCGAAAGAAATTCCTTTCAGTTCCGGGTTCTTCCGACATTCCTCAAGCGAGGATAGGGCCAAATCCCCACCGATATATTCACTCCCTGACACTCTGCGACTCAAGTGCAGCAAAAGGTTCCCGGTTGAGCAGCCGATGTCGAGAATCTTCAGCGGCTTTTTCTCCGCGTTGGAAACGATATCTTCGACTATAGAGACGATGACTTTATCACTTTCCCGAATGTTTTCCATATATCGGGCCTGGTACAAGTTATAATTTTCAAGAAAGGCGCCGTCATTTATGTAGTCTTCGTATGAAAAGCTTGAAGTCATCATAATGTTCCTGTCTGTCGGGGCGAATTTTCATTGATTATGGTTTTAAAAAAAGATTCAAACAAAAAACCGGCCTGGATTTCTTTAGTTTCGGAGGCGGAGCTGGCTAGAAGTTCCCAGCGTCGTTTTTCCCAGTCCAGCGTAGTGTAGATGTCCCCCGAGTCGCTCCGCCACTTTCCAGGATGTTGATTCGCCTCAAGAACATATTGGCGGACGGTGTTGGACAATCCGTCGACAGGATTACTTGGCGCATAGCCGACCGTGTCCATCTCGGGACCGCAATGATATTCAACTGTGTCTACGATGTTGGAGGCCAGTCGGTCGCGCCAATGGTGTGCCACCGCCGCGTCGAAACCGGATTTCATGGTTCCGAAGCTGCTGTTGCCTTTCCATTGCTCATCCAGACCGGGGGTTAGCATGGCATTGTCAAAGGGTAAGCCGATAAAATCGCAGACGGTTCTCAACATCGGTTCGGGTTGAGAAACCAAGTCTTCGAACCGCAAGGACATGACTCGACCCGCGAGTTGCGGGATATTTGCCAAATAGTGGGCGATCGCCACGTTTTTGCGCCAATGGCGCATATAGCTTACGGTATGTGCCGCTTGGCTGGGGTCTTTCTCCATCATTGCGATTAGCGACGCGATGATGGCGCGTGGATCGCGATGGATTACGAGAAAACGGGCTTCGGGGAAGGCCTTGGCGAGCGGAGATGCGAATTCGAGCGTCCAGACCTCTTTGAAACCGACGACTGCAGGTTCCTTATTATTTTCAGTTCGGCAGTGATCCACCACAATATCGAGAGCCGCGCGAAACAACTCGGCAATCGTTTCTCCGTTCCAGGCTCGAAACGCCCCGCCCAACTCGGACGATTCCAGAGCCGCCCTGTCGCATACCGCTTGGCGTAGCGAAGGTCGTGATGGAATGGTTAGTTGGGGATCGGCCGATAGCATCGCATCGAGCAACGTGCGCCCATCCGGATCGAAATAGTAGTCCTGAAACGGGCTCTCCGGATCGAACGGGGATGAAAGCTGGTCGGCCAGTTCTTCAGCAACCTTGTTCCGCCAAGCTTTGAACAGCGGCATGAGGGGATCCAAGGCGATGGTTGCAATAGGATGTGAGTCGATCGCTCTTGCCAGTAGGTTGGTACCGGAGCGCGCGACTCCAAAAACAAATAATGGCGTTCTGGTGCTTGTGAGTGTCATGCCGGAACGGCCGCTATGATCAGATCGTCGCATTGGCGGCCGGAGTCACAGGACGCCTGGAGAGCTGGGATCATGTCTACCATGCGAGCCATCACTCGTTCATCGTCCATCCGCAAGGCGGTCTGGATCAGAAGCTCGTAAGCATCCATACCGAAATACCAAGCCGCGACCGGATGGAATCCCTCTTCCACTAGTGCCGTTGCCAAAGAGGCATCGGAAAAACAGTTAAGGTGGGATGTCGGATCCATGTGGCGTGCCACATTGCTGGGATTCTCGGCCTGAGAGACTGTTCCCAGCGCATCAAAACGCGGGACTTCGACTACCAACAGCCCCTCCCTTGGGGAAAGGCGTCGGCGTGCTTGGGCCAGAAATTTGCGTGGCTGCGGCGTGTACTCCAACAGCCCCCACATTGTTATTAAGTTTGCTGGGGCCGCTTCGGATTCCAGGAAATCCTGATCCAGAAGGTTGAGTCCGAAAGCGTTGGCGGCGAAGGTTCGGGACGTTTGGCTCAACTCGAAGCCGACGGCGTCGATCCCCAATCGGCGCATGCCCTCAACAAAATGGCCGCCACCGGCTCCGACGTCGATGCACGAAGTCGGCCGTCCTCCCACGACCTCTCGATACACGTTCAGACTCCAGTCGCTCTTGGGGGAGACGACCTGCTGCATTCGAGTCTCGATGCTTCGTGGATCGACATAGACGTGGCTATGGTCTTCCGACTCGCGGAAAACGGCATTGATGGTTGCCTCGTCGGGCTGGTCCCCAACGAAGACATGGCCGCAAGCTGAGCAGCGGCGATAAGGAACTCCGAAAATGCGGATGACGGTTGTTGCGCCATCGGCATCGGCGCCACAACATCTGCAGATCGATACCGGGGACAAGGTTTCGGGCTGGCCGTAAAGGCGGATCGCGGTCTTGGACAGCATGGTCGCGTAATCCCGCGTTTCCGTCAGGGAGGTATCTTTCAAAGCGATGACGTCGAGGGGCTTCCCGGTTCGTACGGTCAGGGTGAACTTTTGGGGAGAGCGGCCTGGCGGGCTGTAGATCCAAATTTCTTCTTGCTGCCCCTGAGACGCGGTCAGCGGAGCACAGCGGTTCCAGAGGTTCATTTCGGTACCCTTAGGGCAACAAGAAATGCCCTCAATGTGAACTTGCCGCTCGGCTCTCTCAACCGTTCTAGGGTGAGGAGATGATAACCGGCGCGTTCGGCCATGAGGGACAGCGAAGCCGGACTGAACACATGGTGGTGCTCGATGAAGAACTCTTCCCGCTCCGGCCCCTCGGTTGCGGCCTCCATATCCGGCAGCTCGACATAGCAGACCCCCCCGACTTTTAACAAGCCGCGCGCGTGTGCCAGCAGAGGCACCGGGTCCTCGACGTGTTCCAATACCTTATTGAAGGTGATCAGATCGAAGGTCCCGTCGAGATCTTCTGACGATAGCGTTAAAAGGTCGGCGGCCACCGCCTCGATGCCGACGACGCGCCGCAGATGTTCAATGGTGCGTGGATCCGGTTCGATGGCCACGACCTCCCAGCCCTTACTTTTCATGACCGACGGGAAAACGCCCAGGCCGGCGCCGACGTCGAGCAATCGCCGTCCCTCAGCTTGGGCCATAAACGTCTGGATTCGGCGCACGCGCCCAGCATTGTCCGATTCCTCAGGGGGCAGCGCCAGAATGGCTTTCAACTTGGCGGCCATTCCCCCCGGGCCGCCGTAGGTCGCGTTCACGTAGTCGGCATTGTAAAGCTCGCTGATATCCAACCCATGCCGTCCGAACCAGTGGCCGCATAAATCGCATCGTTCGTAATGCCGTTGGTACGGCGCGCCGTGTAAATCGAACGCCGTTTCCCCGATCGGAGGGGTATCGTAGGAAAAGGCTTCCTTGAGATGGGCTCCCTTGCAAGGACAACGGAGTGTCGGGGATAGCTTCATGGTGTTTGGATACCGTCCCGGTTTGTCTCTCCGGAGAGGGCTGGCGCTTGTTCGAGCGCCGGAAAGGCGGCGGCCACGATCACGCGTCTGTCGCGGACAGTTGGTCGCGGAGCCTGTCGAGCTCTTCGCCGTCATCGAGCCAAAGAATCACGTCCAGGCTTTCCTGCTGGCAATATGCGTCAAAGGACTCCTCCCTACCGGTCTCGACGAGCAAAACGAAATATCGTTCGGTTAGCCGGTTCTTGATCAACGCGCCGCGCAGGCCGAAGTTCGGAAGTCGGCCATTCAGCGAGGGAGTTGCATAGAAACCCCAGTCTTTCCGTGCCACATCGTATTCCCCCCCCGTCGGCGTGGAAAAAGTCACCTGTTCGTCGGGGGCGAGCGCGATGGTTCCACAATCCTTCATGTTGAAGCGGATCGCATTACCGACCTCGAATTGGCGAGGAGGGTCTTTGACGTCGAATTTCATGACCAGTTCCACTCGTCGATCAGGAAATCGGGAATGTAAGGAACGCCGTTAGGATGGCGTGCCCAGATATGAGGATTCCTGAATTTTTCGGCTATTTCATAGAATTTTTGTTCGCTGATTCCGGCAAACGAACAAAACTTGGCGATATCGCCAACGGGCCTCTGTTCCCCGGTCCGGGCGAGGATGGCAAGCGCTTCCTTGCGGGTCATGCGTCCGCTACGGATTTCCAGCGACAGATTATCGAACAGGCGGGTGAAGCCGAATTTGTACCATTTCATCCAGTGGTGAATGGAGATGAAATCGTCGTCGATGTCGGCGAAATCATAGTAGCCTGTTCGCGGCCCCGCGGAATTAGCCCGGAAACCATGGGCCTCGGCCTCGCGACGCGTTGTCTCCGGGGACCACTCCAGGTAGTAACCGAGGAAGATCGCGCGAACGTTCGCCGCCTCCAGCTCGTCGGTGCTCGGTCCGAAATAGGCAGCGAGCTCTTTTTCGTTCAATTCGTCGTCGACCCAATCCGCCGCTGTCGTGCCGTGAGTAACGCCGTAGGTTTTCAACCATTCGGTATCGAGACGGAAACCCATGAGACTCTCATCCCTGGAGCCGTACTCGAAGGCCGAATTCTCTCCCCAGACCACTAAAGGAATTCGGAACCTTGCGGCGAGCGTCAATGGGATGTTGAACAACGCCAAATGCATGGGGATGGCTGTTGAGCCGAAACGTTCAAAGGCCTTGACCATGAAACGGGCCTCGACTTTCGGGCTGATCTGCCAGTCGATGTGATCGACGCCCAGGGAAACCAGATTATCCAGATTTTGCTGGCCGATCTCGGTGCGGGCAGGTGTTTTCCAAGTCACCGCCAGGGGCCGGAGGCCCAGTTCCAGACATTTGATCGTTTGCCAGGTACTGTCCTTACCGCCAGAAACGGGGATCAGGCAGTCATAGCCGGTACTGTTTGCCTTGGCGTGGTCGGCTACGGCGGCAAGCTCCGCTGCCCGCGCCGTCCAATCGATTTCACGTTTGGCGCCCATGGTCTTGCAGGCGTTGCAGATTCCGTCCTGCCCGATAACTAGGTTCGGACGGGTATCCGGCAGAACGCAGGACCGGCACCACTTCACGCCGTGAATTCCTCTAGGAACAGTTTGACGTTGACGAAATTGAACAGGAACTTGCTCTGGCTGTTGGGTAAGCTCGCTTCACCCAACAGAGTCTCTATCCGATCCCGGCGGATGATTTCGAACACCGGACTGTCGGTTAAAAGCTCGGCGCGGATCTCCGGGGCCGTGACATCGAGGTAGTCCAGGACCGGTGCGTTGAAACCGACTTTCCGCGGGTTGTCGAGCAGCTTGTCCGGCACTAGGCCACGTGCCGCGTCGCGAAGAATCGCCTTGGCCCGTCCGCGACGGACGAGATGGCGTGTCGGAATTTGTTGGCACCAATCGAACAGGCCGGTATCAAGATAGGGAGACCGATTTTCGACGGAGAAATACATGGCGTTCAGGTCGTCCTCGTGGAGGATGACGGGGACACTCTCGGCAAATAGCTCGTTAGCCATGCGGTTACGCAGTAGGGGTTCGGCGTAATACGTCTCGCAGAACGGTTCGCGGAACGGTTCGGTCAAGAAGTCGGCGAAATTCTCTGCGTCCAGATAGATGTGGTCGCGGGAAAAGGGCCGGGCGAGGAAATAATCGGGATCCCGAAGGAATGGATTGCGGACAATCGGAGCCACATGTTCTTGCCAGTCGGCCAGCGCCTCGATATGGCGTTGCGGATCGCTCGCCGCCATGGCGGCCAAGTAGGCGTTGTGGTGATCATAGTAGCCGCTGAAAAGTTCGTCGGCGGCGGTGCCGCTCACTGAGACCTTGTAGCCCCCGGCCGCGATCGCCTCCATCAACCGCCATTGCGCATAGTAGGTGATGGTGTAGACCGGCGCATCATGCTGCTTGACCAACTCCCGCAGGTTGGGCAGAAAATCAGTCGTTTCGACGGGAATTACGGTGTGGCGGAGGTTCAGTTCACGTACCGCAGCCTCAATCATGTCCCGCTCTTCGTAACGGGTGTCCGTGTTCATGATAGTGAAGCCATGCACGTCGTAATCGAGTTCCCGTTTCGCGATCCCGATCAAGGCGTTGGAATCGATGCCGCCGGACAGGCAGAAGGCGATAGGGACGTCTGCTCTTAGACGTAACTCTACCGACCGGATCAACCGCTCCCGCGTGCCGGCGACGGCCTCCGCGTAACTCATATCCTCTTTGTAAGGGCCGAAAACCGGTTTCCAGAAGGGCCACATATCAAGTTGGCCGCCCTCGGTGACGGTTGCCATATGACCGGCTGGCATTTCGATCAGACTCTCGAAGAACGTGTCGCCGGTCTTGTAAAGCGCCTTATATCCATTGACGAGGAAACGGCGAATATGTCGCAGGTTGACTGGCGGCTGGCGGCCCGCCAAGGCGAACACGAACTTTGCCTCGGACCCGAAGTAGAGTCCTCCATCGGCGTCTCTCAGGAGAAACAGGGGCTTCTCGCCGAAACGGTCGCGGCCCAGAAAAAAGCCTCCGTTCGCGTCCAGCCAGGCGAAGGCGAACATGCCCTCGCAACCTGCCAAGGCCTCTTTTCCTTCCTTGTGCAGAAGGCGGGCCAGGATTTCGGTGTCGCCCGAACTGGTCAGCGGCGGGCCGTTGCGTTCTAGTGTCTCGCCGAGTTCCCGGTAATTGTAGATTTCTCCGTTGAAGACCAGGGTTCCTCCGTCACATCGGAACGGCTGATCCGACCGGTGATCGAGATCAATGATGGCAAGCCGGGAATGGAGAAGATATACGTGCCGTCCAGCGGCCGTGACCTCATGGGCCATGCCACTGGCATCGGGGCCCCGCCGCCTCATCAGAGCACGGCAGGCAGTAAGTCTCTCCGCGAGGATCGGCTTCGGTCCGCAATATCCAGCGATGCCGCACATCGGCTAAGCCCCTATTCCCGTTTCTGTGAATTCGACCGGGGAAGTCATTCGACGGCTTCGGCGGAAAGGATTTGCCATGCTGAAACGGGCTGTTTGAGCCGCCGGCCGACTAAGAGGTCTTGCTGACCCTGCGAAATGCCGGTCCCCGGCCGGAGCCACGCGATATCGGTCGTCTCCAGGACGTGGCCCGCCGGCAAGTCTCGCGCCGAATGGGCCGAGCGCCGCGCCACTTTCGCGACGGCTTCCTCGGAGGGCATGGTGAGTTTCGACCCCTCCCCCAGCATCTCGTTCGTTTCCCGTACGAGTTGGACCAGCGATCTCAGTTCGCTGGGGTCGGCGGACAAGGCGTGATCCCGGAAATCAGACTGGTTCTTATCGATAGTGAAGTGTTTTTCGATCACCCGCGCGCCTAAAGCGACAGCCAGCGCCGCCGCGTTTATACCCAGCGTATGATCGGAATACCCGACAGTTTCGCCCAGTGCGGCGAGACTGCGGATGGCTCTCAGATTTGCTTCCGCCGGCGGAGTGGGATACGCAGATACGCAATGCATTAGGACAAGGCCCGGATTGATGCCGGACTGCGCCCACGTGCCACGAACCACGTCGCGCGCTCTCATCGCTCCTTCTTGATCGGTCATCCCGGTAGAAACGAGAACAGGCCGTCCCGTTTGCGCTACGGCATCCAATAGTGCGACGTAGTCGTTGTCTCCCGAAGCGACTTTGTAGGCGATGACGAGGGCTTCGAGCAACGAAACCGCGTCCAGGCTGAACGGGGTCGAGATGAACATGACTCCGACCTTTTCCGCCGCGTCGGCCAACCGGCCATATTCTTCCGGCTGTAGTTGAAAGCGCCGGAGTTGGGCCAGCCGCGATTTCTGGTTGGGAGAAACAAGGCCTTCGGGTATGATGGTCTGGAATTTGACGGCCTGCGCCCCCGCATCTGCGGCAAGCAGGATCATCTCCTCGGCCAGGGCGACGTCGCCCTCATGGTTGTTTCCGATCTCCGCGATGATCAGAATTTCTCGGTCAAGATCTATCGGGCCGATTTTCATGCGCGCTTCCCTTTCGCCGCCCCATAATTGCTGGAGCGGCCATGATGGTGCATCACAAAAGCCGCGTCGTTCAGCCTAAACCCCAAGTTTTCGTAAAACGCGCAGGACGGCATGTTGGCCGCTTGGGTTCCGACCCGGAATCCGCCTCGTGGGGATCGGCCGTCTCCTGTCCCGGCCGCTGCCGCCAACCCGACCATGGATTTTGCCACCCCTCGCCTGAAAGCTTCGGGCGCCACAGCGATGAGGTCGATCACCAATGTTCCGCCGGCCTCCCATAAAAGCTGGAGAAATCCGATGATCATTCCATTGGCCCGAGCGACGATCATCCCGTCCCCGCGCTGTCCGCGAAAAAAATTCCCGGCCCATTCCGCCTTGATCCGATCGGCTTGGTCGTTGGGAATCGCTGGGTCGAGGTGAAACCGGCTGAACCGGAAAGCGCGGCTGGCTAAGGATCGTACGCCTTGTTCGTCCTCGGGTTGTGCGAATCCAACTTCGACGGTTTGCTCTCCAGGAGCTAGATAATCGGCGGAAAACACCAGCGACGCATCCACCACCCCGAATCCGGCTTTTTCCAGAATGCCCACTGATGCCACATCGTTTGCGTGGATTTTCGCTGTCACGAAAAGCGGGCCATCGGGAAGCTGTATGTCCTCGAATTGAGAGGGAGGCCAATTCAGCCGCATTGCCGGCCTCCCCATCAGTTCGGATAGCCACGGATCGACTGCTAGGCCGTCCATTTCAGTCTTGCCGGTGAAGGCTCGGATCAAACAAACAGCGCGGGTTCCTTCTCGGCAAGCTGTTTGTACCACTCGATATATTTTGTGAACCCGCTTTCGAGCGGATGCTCGGGCGCATAACCCAGGAGCTCGCGGGCCTTGTCGACGCAGAGGGTCCCTCGCTCAGGCATTAGGCGGTCTCTTTGGTGATGGATGACTTCAACATCCGGGAAATGCTGCTTCAAGATTTCCAGCATCTGATTGAGGGAGCGCGCCGATCCATATGTTAGGTTGAATGTCTCGTTGCGAGCCTTTTCTTGCGTGATGCAACGGACAATGCCTTGGATCAGATCCTGGATATAGGTGAAGTCCAACCTGTCGCTACCGTCACCGTTCACCGTAACGGCCTGACCTCGGATCGCGTTTTCGATGAAAGCCTGACCGACTCGTCGGCTGACACAACGTTCCCCATAAAGCGCGGAAGGACGAAGAATCGTATAGGGTAGACCGAAGACTTGATTGTAGGCGATGACCAAACGTTCCCCAGCCAACTTTAGTGCCGCGTAAATGCCTATCGGATCGCAACGGCGGTCCTCGGTCACGTCCGTTCCCTCGAAATTTCCGTAGACCATGGAGGACGAGAAATAAATGAAATGGGATTTGCGCTCGCGAACCGTATCCAGAGCGTTCTCCAATGTCCGCAGAGAGTGGTCGAACGTGCCGTAAGGATCCTTGTTCGCCCGGTTGGCATGTGCAACGGCCGCCAAATGAACCACCACTTCCGGCTCGATGCTGGCAAGATGCGGCGATATGAGTTGATAGTCACGCGCATCGACGACGTGCAACGGGATATCGGCTTTGCGCAGGAGTTCCAGGCGCTCGTTGATAAACCGGTAGTAAAGCCGGGCCGTGGGGTTCTTGTCGTATTCGTGGGTGAACGCTCCAAGGTTGTTGACCTGGAGGTTGTCGATGATGTGCGGCCTTGCGCCGAGCTCCTTGAGTTTGAGAGCAAGGTTGTGGCCGATGAATCCACCACCGCCGACAATGGCAATTCGTTTGTTGGACAAGTTATCAATCACGACACGGTCTTCCTGATAGCTGATTTAAATTCGTCGACGACGTATTGCATGTCGTCAATCGTCAGATGGGGGCCAACGGACAGGGCAATGGACTGGTTGCTGATTCGCGAGGCAACCGGGAAAGCGCCCTCCGGGATTTGGTACTTGTCTTTGTAGTAGGACAAATATGGAACGGCCGAAGGATAATATACCGAAGTTCCAATGCCCGCTTCATTGAGGGCCCTGATAATCTCAAATCGAAAGGGGGCCGTCTTGTCATCCAAAATCGCCGCGAGGCAGTAGTTGGAACTCACACGTTCGGCATCTCCCGCGTCGAGGAGCTCAACTTCCTCGATTTCCACCATCCCCTGGCGAAGTGCCCGCATGTTTTCGGCGCGCTTGGCCAAAAAGCCCGCGACTCGTTTCAGTTGCTCGATTCCGATGGCCGCAGCCAATTCGTTCATGCGATAGTTCAGGCCCAGCATGTCGACGTCATAGATGCCGGGAATCTTGCGTTCGCCGACGACCCGGTCAACGCCGAATGCCTTCTTCTTCGTAATCCGCTGCACCAGCGCCTCATGGCGGGAAATCAACATGCCGCCCTCGGCCGTGGTGATGTGTTTCACTGGATAGAAAGAGAAGCATCCGACATCACCGACCAGGCCGCAGTGGACTCCCTTGTAAATGCTGCCGATGGCGAGCGCGCAGTCCTCGAGGACGAATAGGCCATGCTTCCCGGCGATTGCGCAGATGCTGTCCATATCCGCCGGCAGGCCGAGATAGTGAACGAGCGAAATGGCTCGGGTCCGGGGGGTTATCGCCGCTTCTATGGCGTCCGGATCAATATTGCCGGTCGCCCGTTCGGCGTCGACGAACAGACAGGTCGCCCCGGTTAGCTCCACGGCATGGGCCGTCGCCACATGAGTCTGCGCGGGAACAATGACCTCGTCCCCTTTGCCGATTCCAAGATCGAAATAAGCCAGATGTAAGCCAGCGGTGCAGGAGGCCACACTGGTGGCGTAACCTCCGGTGAAAGCAGCGAAATCTGCTTCGAACTGTTTGGCTTTGGGGCCATGGACCAACTGTGTCCCATGCAGGACATCGACAACGGCCTGAATTTCAGCTTCGCCGATCAGGGGCTTACCAAAAGGAATCTGTCGCATTTTAGGGGGATATTTAAACCAAAAGTTGATACATCGGATTTATTCGTAATCGACTAAGGTTGCTCGGTTTTGGGCCACCGATCGGTCAATCGCATGGCAGACGGCCATGGCGGCGAAAACGTCGGTCTCGCTGACGACCGCATTCCCGCGGCCGAGAACCGCGTCGACGAAGCTCGGAATCAACGCATACTTGGCGATGCCGGGATAGGCAGTATCAATGTGTTCCCGTGGAACCGCCGGGTCGCGTGATCGGGACATAAAAGCACACTCCCGACCATTTTCGAACGTCGCTTGGGTCCCATAAACGGTCAGTCGATGGAAATGCGATTCCACACAGCCGAAATTTACTGCGATCTTGGCAATCAGGCCACTACGGAATTCCAGAAGGGCGACGACAAGGTCTTTTCCGGTGAAACATGTCTCTCGGCTCGCGATGTCATTGCCGACAGCGCGAACGCGGTAACATCGGTCGCCGGTCAACCATAGAACGAGGTCAACCATATGGATACCCCCGCCAAGCATCACGGAATAACCCGGAATGCGGCCACGCCATCCTTCCGCAAGCTTCCATAACCGGCCGTAGTTATAATCCGCCTCGATATGGTAGATGTGCCCGAGATGTCCGGCCAGGATTTCCTCGCGGAGGGAAACGAAGCGGGGTGACATGCGCAGAATAGTATTGGTTGTCAGCCGAACTTCCGGATGCTCGGCCAAAGCCGAGCGAATGGCCGCAGTGTCTTCCGGGCGCAGGCACAACGGTTTTTCCGCGAACACATGCTTGCCGTTAGCAATGGCCTTGAGGATTTGCGCCGCGTGATGATCGTCATAACTGGCGATCGCGACCAGGTCGATTTCCGGATTCTCCAACAGGTCGTCGGCATTCGTATAGAAGCGGGCCTCGGGGTAGCGTGCCTCGGCAAGAGAGCGTTTCCCGGCGTCGAAATCACAAACCGCGGCGAGTGTGCAATCCGCATGGTTCCGAAAGCCGATGGCATGTTGTTCCCCGACCCCAAGACCGATTACGCCGACGTTCAATGGGGTCATTTCGTGCCTGCCCGCTCTTCTTGTTGGTCATCAAGCAGATCCAGGACAGCCTCGAGGCCGTAGGTCCATTGCGGTGCGCGGAACTGGGCGACGATCGTTTCGAAGCGTTGAAAATCGGTTTCGGTGTCCACCGAAAGCTGCAGCGATCCGAGGGATGCGGTATTTTCGAAGGAGCGTATGCGGTACCGATCGGCGTGACGATAGAAATACGGGGTAACGTGTTCGAAATCTTCGGCGTTTTCGAACGTCGCCCACGCCCGGCGCATCACTTTGGTATCGATCACTTCGACGGATTGCCCCTTCGGGAAGCTGCGTATCCGGACATTGGTAACCAAATCGGGCCATTCTTCCCGGAACAGAGAAACCGCTCGCTCGACGATCTCCCGATCTAGTAATGGACTGTCGCCGCTGACGCGGACGAAAGCGTCGGCCCCCATTTTTTCCGCCGCGTCGAGAAGTCGGCCTGCGACATCGTCGAGCGGTCCCCTATAGCTATCGACGCCCCATTGCTCGGCAACCTTGATCAAGGGCTCGTCTTCCGGACAATCGGACGTGGCAATGGCCACCCCATCAACTCCTTCCGCCCGACAGAGCCGTTCAAGAAGATAGGAAACCATCGGTTTCCCGCCCACGGGACGCACGACTTTTCCAGGGAGCCGTTCTGAGCTGACCCGAGCCTGAACGATGGCGACTATCCGCAAATCCATGAGCTTCCGGCTGCCCGCTTTTGTCTAACGGAGACTAACCAGTACGCTTTTCAATCATGGAGAAGATTTTCCGAGCGACTTTCTCCGTCCTGAACTGGCTCTGGAACGTTTCGTAGCCCCCCTCGCCGATCCGCCTGCGCAATTCGGAATCCTTTGCCGCTATGGCGATTAGATCGGCGATTTCTTCGGGGCTGCCACCCAGAAGGGCGTTTTCTTCATGCCGAATCTCCGGCATGGAGAGGTTGGCGTCACGATGGGCGACGACGCAACACCCCAGTGACCACGCGTGCAGGTATCGTGTATGGCCGACTTTGTAGGCGGTGGCGTTGTTCAAGCAGAGAAAAAGATGGCTTGAAAGTAGTTCACGGTCGATATCCGGAACAAACCCCCGCAGTCTAATTCTGGGGTCGGTAAGGGTCTGTTCAACGAACGACGCTAAATTCGTCCCCCCGTAGAGGTTTCTCTCGTAGGGCCTATCACCCAGCGGCCGGGGTAACAGGGGCGCGACGCGTGTGGTCAGGTAATGAATTCCGTGCGTGTTCGCGGTTCCGCTCAAACGGCCCAAACTACCAACGATTTTGATTTGCGTATCATCTTGCAATTCGGCCTGTCGTTCTCTCCACGCTTCGCCGAAACGGTCGCGGCTCAGCCAAAGCAGGTTCCGGTGCGTATCGGCGAGAGCCAGCGCCCACATGCCCTCGAAACGGTCGACGCAATCGGTTCCCCAGCGCCGGTATGCCTCGATCACCACCTCGGTATCGGAATCGGTCTTGAACCGATGGCCGAGCTTGCTCAGTTCGTTGCGCACCTCGAGGTAATTGTAGATTTCGCCGTTGAAGGCGAGAATACGGCCATCCCGCTCCATCGGCTGATCCGACCGGGGGTCGAGGTCGATGATCGCCA
>Ga0207799_100153_pt1 | contig 62725 bp, 52 predicted proteins | sample TtanPargueraPR_4_FD_187742 | JGI IMG/M metagenome (GOLD analysis project Ga0207799, IMG submission 187742) | Aerobic enrichment media microbial communities from Bioluminiscent Bay, La Parguera, Puerto Rico - Tt and M2 (SPAdes) | ecosystem: Environmental > Aquatic > Marine > Unclassified ...
GTGTACGCTTTACCTTTATCGTCACCGATAACGGCACAACACTCGATAATGATGGTTGGCTAGACCTTATCATGCAAAGACTTTCACTTTGCCAGTAATGCCAAGCTTTGCTTGGCGCACTAACGTTCCGTGAATTGACGACGTGGACATCCTTCTTAATTACTGTCCATGTCGTCAATTCGCTGTTATCTGAAGTGATTAGCGGAAGCCCACGACAACCTTTAGTGTTCCATATCATTGAGGAAGAACTCCGTTTGAACTTCCAAAAGAATCCAATTTAAAGTAAGTTCTATTAATATCTTTAAGTCTTTAATGTCTTTGTCTTCCCACAATCTAACATAATGTGTCTCATCATTACCAAGCCATATAGCACGTCTTGCACATTCTTTTATTCTCTTATCACCTATGAAACTGCTTATACATTTCCCCAAGAACATAGACTTAATGGCCTCTTCTTCATTCGGGTTTCTAGAAATAGAATAGTCCTTCAATAGAAACTCTAGTGACTTTCTATAACCAACACCTGCCACTTCATTCAAACCATGTAGTTCAGCATGCATAGCCTGGTTATATATCTTCGTGAATGAGGGCGATAGTTCAGATACTGAATCATCAAAAATTCTGTCCGTCAAACGAATTGGCGCATAATTAAACAACTGGAATTTCCTATTATGATCAAATGACAAGGATTGCTTTCTAAAATTAGCTATAAATAATCCACTGCACTCATTCCTAGGACATAAACACACGATATCGCTATAGTTATAGACAAAGCGCAAAGTGTTGGGTTTAACATATCTCAATACGGGTACCGGTTCAACTGAATAATTACAAATCGGGCATCTATCTGGAATGCGATCATAGTCTTTATATATATTGTCCCAATCATTTAAATGTTCAATATAATTCATTAAGCTCATTATTCTTCTCCTTAAACTAGCTAATCATTTCAGATAACGGACCGCCAGTTTACGACGACAGGGCGCTTACAGGATGAGCTGATGGCTGTGAGCTTGCGAACGCCCTATGCGATTCCGACTCGGTTTGCAATCTGCTTGGCGTAAACTGGGTGTTATACGCCGCTTATCCTATTCTCTTCAGGCGGTCCATATCTCATCCTTCAGCTCGATTGCGTTAACATCCAATAACTATCATCGGTTTGGACGCTCACGGAATCGAGTTGATGAATAAGTCGTTCCATTCGTTTCGTTGAGTTCTTAACGGCTATATTATAAGTCTTAAAACTACAGTACTTCGTTAAGAACGGTGATATGACTGTGGTGCATGTCGTCGCGTTAAATGTTATCTTGTTCATCAATGACGTCTTTATGTTCAGACAAACTGTCAATTCCAGCAATCCTCCTAAGGCGTACGTTGATTCTTGCGGATATCGCTAACTTCTTCAAGCACTTTTTACTTCGATACAATAAAACTTATATTCTGGTGCATCTTCCGCAAGAATCCATAGGATGAGTTTTGTATAACGGTCCGCATGTTGACGACGTGGACATCATTCCGATTCCCTGTCCATATTGTCAACATGCTGTTATGCGCTGTTCTTATGACATGCTAGCCATAGTCTCCAGTTTATTAATGAAGCAGTTTGGTTTCCAGTCCTTCAATATATAGTCCTTAAAATTATCAAAAACAGTATACGCTCCCCCAACTATAGGAATAAATCCTAAACCGATTGAAGTCGCGGTATTAATTGTTTTATAGTATGGAGAATCTAACGTTGATTCAATTTTCCCCTTCTCTAAACAAGCATTATGGTAAGCTTTTATTACCTCGAATTTATCGGTGTCCTCAACTGATATCACACCAGTAATCCATTCTCTGAATCTCTTTCCATCTTTACTCTCCCTAAGTTCTAGTAATTGACCCAAACTTAGCTTTGCCTCAGCAACTAGTCGATCAACTCTAATAACATCATTTAGTCGCAGGATTTCCCTAAATCCATCCTCAAGAGAAATATCATCCTGTCGAATATATGATGCTGTTTTCTTCTTTAAAAGTTCATATATTACATTGTCCTGAAAAATAAACTCAGAATTAAGTCTTGCCTGCATTGCATAAAAGTAATTCATATAAAATACTTGGTTCGCTCTATAGTTATGATCAAAAATATCATTTTGCTTTGTCATATCAGCTAGATTAATATATTCCTTAATCATTGGCTGATTGAGATCACTATTACTTTCCCGAACAACCCTATCGATAAAATCTGTATCATTGTCAAAATTGACTGTGCACCTTTCAATTTGACGCTTTGTACTTCCAGACAGCTTAGATAATTCACCAGAAAAACCAACTCTAGTTGTACCCTTATCTGTCATAAACGCAATCTCGTCATCCTTGATACTGAATCCAAACTTATAAGAATTGGTATCAACTAGATTGATTATATTCGCTGATAGCAATTCCCTTAAAAAGCCATTATCAATTCGTGTTGTAAGGTAAAGAAAATCTTCTTTAGTTAGAATAATCTTGTCATAAAGCATTACAAGCTCAAAAATCATCGAATAATCTAAAGCCTTATTGCAATCATCTAACGGATAAATCCCACAACTCATTGTCCTGTACTTTTCTTCTCCATTCGGAAGCTTTCCATACAGAAAATACTTATGATCAATATGCTTTTGCGAAATATAAGGTACAAATATTGATGTCATTTTATATCCTCCTATACCGAATAAGAATTACGCATAACGGACCGCCAGTTTACGACGACAGGGCGCTTACAGGATGAGCTGATGGCTGTGAGCTTGCGAACGCCCTATGCGATTCCGACTCGGTTTGCAATCTGCTTGGCGTAAACTGGGTGTTATACGCCGCTTATCCTATTCTCTTCAGGCGGTCCATATCTCATCCTTCAGCTCGATTGCGTTAACATCCAATAACTATCATCGGTTTGGACGCTCACGGAATCGAGTTGATGAATAAGTCGTTCCATTCGTTTCGTTGAGTTCTTAACGGCTATATTATAAGTCTTAAAACTACAGTACTTCGTTAAGAACGGTGGTATAACTTTGATGTACGTCATCGCGACAAGCATTATCTTATTCATCAACGACTTCTTTATGTTCCGACAAACTGTCAGTTCCAGCAATCCTCATAAGGCGTACGTTGATTCTTGCGGATAAAACTTACTTCTTCAAGCACTTCTTACGTCGATATACTAAAATATATATTTGCTTCATCCTCCGCAAGAATCCATGGGATCAGTTGCGTATAACGGACCTCGGTTTACGACGCAAGGAGCTTACAAGGTCTGCTCATGGGTTGAGAGCTTGCTCGATGCCCTAATGCAGGCCTGACTCGGTTAGCGATCGCAGTGTTGGAAATCGTATGTTATGTGAAGTCATAAGCGCGAACCCAACACACACTTGAGTTTTAATGATTATGTAGTTTCTCAACCTCTTTATCCCAATCCATTATCGTATAGTTAAAGAAATTGAACAGCTCTTTATTATCCTCATAATACGCTCTTGCATTGGCAATAATTATCTGGCAAAACCTTCTTACATTAAGGCGATAATGCCTATAACATTTTTCGTTATAATTTGATGTAGTCATTCCTGCTGAATCCGCATATATCTCAACAGACTTCTTCTTCTCGATTATTAAGACAAACTCATCAATAATTTTGCTATTAACATTTGGTGAACCTTCATGGAGCATAGAATTTCTTAGACTATAAACCACTTCACCACTCAAATAAGGCATATTAGTCCCTTCTCTCTTATCAAAAGGGCTTTGCTCATATGCTCCAACATACTCATCATACCATCCTATGTATCTTACTTTAGTACCTTTCTTGGGGTGCTTGGCTTTACCACATATGTCTGGAATGGTTAATGCTAATGTTAATGCTGCCAAATATGCATCATTATCCAAGGCTTTATCAATATCTTCAGTTATTCTATCAATCATATCATCACCATCCTTTTAATATTAAATAGTCTTATATTATTTATAAGCAAATCGCAATCTTACCTAATCGAACCCAGCTTATGATTTCACATAACGGTCTTCGGTTTACGACGCCAATGAGCTTACAGCCTTCGCTCATGCCCGGGACCCTCTGGGTGGGCTAATGCGGAGGTGACTCGGTTAGCAAATTGAGTGTTGGAAATCGTATGTTATGAGATGTGATTATTGACTACACCTCGAACTTTATATATTATCCATTTGGTTCTTTATCTTCCTACCCAAGCTAGTGTCACGATACTTCCTACGATCTGCAACTGTATACAAATAAATTGATATCCATCTATATTTGCTATGTAATCTTGTATCTGCAAACAAGTTTTCCCTGATATTATCATAGATTCTTGTAAATTCTGCTTCATTACTTGGAATTGTCTCAAAATAATCTATGAAAAACATTACATCTTGTTCAAGCATATGCTTGGACACCATTTCACTCTTACTCCAATCATAAAGTACTATGTCACAGTTTTGATCATATTTATTTATACCTCTTATAAAATCATACCCTGTTTCGAAGTTCAAGTCCTTAAAAATTCTGTTGTCAAGTATAACTCTAGGGTACTTGGCTAGCTCTTCTTCAAGCAAGTAAGCATCAATATACGCTGGTCCAACGATTTGGTTGTTATTATCATCGAAGTATGTGTTTCCAGTTGCTATAGCACCTCTCAACCAAATATTGCTTAATGCAAGCCTCTTCTGTATCTTACTAACAGATATACATAATTGTCTTAACTTTTCTAGGTTATCATCAGCATTCGCAGCCTTCTTAATAGTTAGAATAATCGAATCACTGATTATGATATATCCAATATCTTTCTTGCTACTTCTACCTTTAAGTTCTCTTAGTGTTTCTTCAACTTCTTCGAAATACTTTGTTAACTTAAAATCATCAGAATGTTTGACCATGTTCTTAAAACCTAACACATCTAGAAATGCGACGTAACTATCATTATATTTGTTTACGATACTCATTCATTACCTCCTCATTTATGTATCGAAATAATCATTTCTCATAACGTTCCCGCAGTTCCCGACGTGTGCATCCTCCGATTTCCTGTGCATGTTGGGAACTGGCGTGTTAGCTGAAGTTCAGTTACGTCAGCCATAGAACACTATAGAACTATTCAAAATCCATCCCCTCAGCATACCAAATTATTCTATATTCTCCTGCCAAATCTCCGACATTCATAATTACCAAAGCACCAAAAGCATAATTAATGTTACTAAGCACTTCAGTTGTTGCTGCCTTCAATTTAATATCATCATAATTTATTGCGTTATTTTTAGAAGTATTCTTCTTCATCTCAACAACCAATAGGTTCTCTGAATTAAGTCCTCTCTTGTGGATAATGATATCAGGAACAATCTTCTTGGGATTCTTAATCTTGACTCCGACTCGATACTCTATCTCATATATTATTTTTTTGTCCTCTAGCGATTCAATGTTTTTATCATATTCACAATCAACATCATAATTTGGAAACTCATTAATCATATAATGCCCAAGCCTACCAGATATTGTTCTTTCATAAACAGATTCTCTAAGCAAATGAGAATCATCTTTGATCAGTCGATCTATACACTTTCTTACTTTCGATTCTAACTCATAAAATTCCATCTCTCACCTCATAACCAGTAATTGAATTTCAACTAACGTTCCGTGAGTTGACGACGTGTGCATCCATCCGACTTCTTGCGCATGTCGTCAACTCGCTGTTATGTGAAGGCCCATGCGGGAGCATTAGACCAACTTGATTTCACTCTCTCTACAAACCTAGGAAATCTAATCTCCACAGCGCCAATAGAATTGATAATATTCCAGTTCCAACAAATAATACTAACGTAAATAATCCATTCAATAAAAACTTCAAATCAATTGGTTCAGAATATCTTCTAGTAACAATTATTGGCTCATACTTCCATAGCAATAGATGTAGTCTTCTTAGCAAAATATAAATTATAAAAAACAGAAGTAATGCATAAGGAAAAAACAACATGAAAACACTATCTTCTGTCAAAGCTATGTCAATAATGTAGTATAGGAACTCAAGTATAATAAGATTATATATACATAGGAGCAATCCACCATAGAAATATCCTATCCCTGATACCGATTCGCATCTATAGACCATATAATAATAGCCAATACAAGACAATACAGAAAATGTAATAAATCCAATAACATCCCACATGCTCAAAATATAAATATTATCGAATATGATCATGATTGTAGCAATAGCACTCCATACACATATACTTATTAAAACATATGTGCTTATTAAACTTCTAATATCTATATTCTTTTTCTTACTCTTAGTTATTCCATAAATCTTCATACTATTATTTCGCTTTCATATATAATTCCTGCCTGCCATTAGGAACTAGCATGGGCTTTCACATAACGTTCCGTGAATTGACGACGTGGACATCCATCCTTACTCCTGTCCATGTCGTCAATTCGCTGTTAGGTGCAGTATCTACTTGACCCCATGCGAAATACTACATTATGCTCCATTTTTTTGTTCTTCTATATATTGACATATCTCATCTTTTGATAAAAATCTCAACTGCTCTTCTTTATACTCAATTAAATCAGTGCTTGAAAACAATGCCTCCCCCATACAGGTCTTACTCTTATTCTTCTTTAAATACAGCTCTAAGGCCTCTTGATCTTTGAAAATTTTGTATGATTTACGTCCACCCGAACTAACGATCTCATATATACTGCACTTACTTCTTGTTATTACTTCTGCTGACCGTAGATAAAGTTTAGCAATATCTAAAGTCTTGAACGGAAATGCTGCCCTATATCTCCCTTTATCATCTACAGAAGCACAAATACATCTACCGCAAGTATTGCATACATACTGTCTATGACTTTCTAAGCATTCTCTTGACTTGAGTAAAGGGGTAATTCTTGATTCCCCTGAATAACATTCCTTACACTCCAAAATAAATCCTCCTATAATTTCAGTTTGCTACCGAAAGTAGATATTGCACCTAACGGACCGCCAGTTTACGACGACAGGGCGCTTACAGGATGAGCTTATGGCTGTGAGCTTGCGAACGCCCTATGCGATTCCGACTCGGTTTGCAATCTGCTTGGCGTAAACTGGGTGTTATACGCTGCTTATCCTATTCTCTTCAGGCGGTCCATATCTCATCCTTCAGCTCGATTGCGTTAACTTCCAATAACTATCATCGGTTTGGACGCTCACGGAATCGAGTTGATGAATAAGTCGTCACCTTCGTTTCGTTGAGTTCTTAACGGCTATATTGTAAGTCTTAAAACTACAGTACTTCGTTAAGAACGGTGGTATAACTTTGATGTACGTCATCGCGACAAGCTTTATCTTATTCATCAACGACTTCTTTATGCTCCGACAAACTGTCAGTTCCAGCAATCCTCATAAGGCGTACGTTGATTCTTGCGGATAAAGCTTACTTCTTCAAGCACTTCTTACTTCGTTAGACTAAAACATATATTTCCTTCATCCTCCGCAAGAATCCATGGGATCAGTTGCGTATAACTCCACTGTTTACGCATTGCAACAACACGCATTGTTTTAGTTGTATTTACGCATTGCGCCAACACTGCTTCCCACTTTCTTCTCTCTTCTCTCTATCTTCCTGCACTACCATATATTTTCATACGCAAAGAAGACCAACTGCATTATGGAATAAATAGTAATGCCTTGGCTATACTTTTATTCAGCGTTGGTCTATATGCTTTATTTAATCTATATGTTGTTGTGATATTTTTTTTGGTTATAAATGGTTGCTCTATTGCTATTAAGCTTGGCATCTTGATTATCCCCCATCAATAATTTACCCTTTGCTTAATATTTTACCATACTTTGTATCCGCTTCCAACAATGAATGCCACTTTTATCGAATAAAGTTTGTCCGTTCACCACTGTAGAGCTTGGGCTCTTCTATGCCGTGCTTGCGACCGAGGGCAATGCACTCCATCAACCATGTCATGTTGATAGCAATGTTACGCACTGTTTGAAGACCTTCCAGGTCTTGAAGCACTTCTTGAGGTGTGTTGCCGTGGACGCCGTTCCAATAGGATGAGGAGACGATTGGCATGTTAGAGATAGTAAAGTACTTGTTTAAGACGTCCATGGACGCTGTGGTACCTGCACGTCTAGCCGAAGCAATCATCGCCCCCGGCTTATTGGCTAGGCTTTTGCCACCTGCATAGAAGACACGGTCAAGAAAGGATAGAATGCGTCCCGATGGATGTGCATAGTATACGGGAGTTCCAAAGACAATACCATCAGCCTCTTTGGCTTTCTCTAAAAACGCATTGACCGGATCATCATTAAAGATACAGGCGTTATCAAGCTTACGACACTGCCCACACGCCGTACAGTCACGAATGGGTTGCTTTCCCAGTTGGATAATCTCCGTCTCCACACCTTTGTCCTGATAGACTTTTGCCATAGCTTCTAGTGCTGTATAAGTACACCCATCTTTTCGTGGACTTCCGTTTACCATTAAGACTTTCATTGTATACTCCTCCTTAAATCTCTGCTAAGCGTTGCTTGGCGTCTTGGACCATTGCAAGTTTGTTCCCTTTTGCGATAACTTGTTGCAGTTGCTCATGAGCCGTATCTGTATGCCCAAGGTGTAGATTGGATAGTGCCATGATATAAGCAATCCCTGCATGATGACGATTTCGAAGACCTTTTACAAAGTCTTTTTGACTTAAGAGTTCTTCATAATAATCGATACACGCTTGATATTTTTTTAGATAATAGTATCGCTCTGCCGTAAGTAACTGCATCGATTTTTGCATCTTCTTACCTGTGGGTAGCAAGAGACCGACTTCCTGCTCATAGAGACGTTCTGCTTGTTCAATTTCGTCCAGTTCATAATAGGCAATAATAAGATTGACGACATAGACCATCTTAAGGGAAGGATTCTTGATGTATTTTTGCTCTATCTCTAAAAGCAGTTTTCTCGCTTCCTCGGGTTTATCCATACATAAATATGCCGCACTTTGGTCAAGCTTAAGAATCACATCACTTTTTTTATGACTACCTGTTAATTCTTGTTGCTTAAGGGTCTTTTGCAAAAAGGCTTCTGGGTCACAAGCATCGTTTAATAGCGCTAAGCGTTTGCTACGACGATATATACTACTACCCAAAAACATTCCAAACATAAGTATATACGTAATTCCCATAATGATTGCCATTGAATCAATAAACTGTTGCAGTGTTACCATTATAATGATACCGATAATTACAAATATAAAAAAGTTCCTCGCACGTTTCATAATACTTTTTTCTCCTCTGCCTGTGCACGTACATCTGTCATCACATGTCTGACGCCCTGTCCATCTAATATGTCTTGTAAATGTTCTTGATAAAAATTCGGATAAGCATGATACTCTCCAATCCGATCTAAGGGTAGCCAGTGCATCTCTTCCTTAACTCCGTTGGTGTAGCTATTGCTTTTTAGCGTTTGGCTTCCTCTTGGCTGCATCAAGTAGTAGTAGGCAATCTCATGGCAATCATACCCTGCAAGACTCCCTGTGCCTGTAAAAAAGTTCTCATGGACAAATGCCAAACGATCTATGGCATACTCTACGCCTGTCTCTTCAAGCACTTCGCGTCGGACCGCATCTTCAGATTTTTCTCCTAGATGTACACCGCCACCGATCGAATAGTAATAGTTATCCACCGGATTTTTGCCAAATAACACGCATCCATCTTCAATAATAATCGCACATGCCCGATAGCGAAACCACTGTCGCCCCATAGTCCATCCACAGTCCATCGCTTCTGCTTTTTTATTGAGATAGTCTTCACGAATCAAACCATACCATGCAGCGTCACAGATACCTTGATTATTACGATCAGTTTTTCTTAATGTGCCTTCATAGGTCATCCCACTCTTAAGCATAACACGACCAGAGCCCGGATTCATTGGATCATGTCTTGAATCTACACGGTTAAGTCCAACCTCTACCAATAAGAAGCGAATAACCTCGCGTAAAGCCTCTGTCATAATGCCCTGTCCCCACCATGGACGTCCAAGAGCGTATCCAATATGGGCAGACTTAACATTGTCATCATAACGCACCGATCCTATTGTCCCAATGAGTTGCCGAGTTGCTTTTAGTTCAATTCCCCAATCATAGGATTGATTGCTTTCATATGCTTTTTGCAGGATTTCGATATAAGCATACGATCCCGCTTCTGACCCATGAGAAGGCCATGTCAGATAACGCGTCACCTCATCATCACTCGCCCAATTCTGGTACATGTCAAAAGCATCTGTCAATTCAATGCGACGTAGTATCAACCGCTCGGTTTCAAGTCGCTGCGTCCCTAGATGTTGCATATGATTACCTCCTTAACTCTTCACCTGTTTTCCCTAAAAAATACTACTCCTCAAAAATGTTAATATCCATTCTATCTGAAAACACAAAAAAAAGCCAGTAGAAAACTGACTTTTTTAAGTACCCTCTTTTCTAGATAATAGTTCTATATAGACCATGTCTGTTGCAGTAGATATACAGGTATCCGTGTCCCCGTTTTGCCAAGCGACACTCTACATTCTGTTCAGGATATAACTTGACCATCTCAACACGATTACTCGTGACGAAAGCGACAAAAGAAATATAATGGGTTTTACTCATAGGATGCTCCATATGTACATAATATTCTCCATCGATATCTTCGACACAAATCTCATGTTCCAAATCGTTTTCTTCAACTGTTGCCACTGGTAAGTGAATGCCACAACAGCTGTAAGACCCTACACCTATACTTTGAATTACATTGCCGCATATGGGGCAGATGTAAAAGTTCAGTTTTTTAACGTTGGCTGAAGGATTATCATTTTCTATGACTTCTCCCATTAATAGCTCTGCTACTGATACCCCCAAGACCTCGGCCAGTCCACTGATAAGACTAACGTCTGGAAGACCTCTATCCGTTTCCCATTTTGATACGGTTTTATCGCTAATCTGAAGCAACTGCGCTAAATGCTTCTGGGTATATTTTTTCTTTTCTCTTAATTCTTTGATTGTTTTTCCGGTTACATAACTCATGTTTGTTCCTCAACTTTCTCATGACTTCGTTTCTTATATTTTATGTTATCTTGGCAGATATGCCAACCTACGTAACGTAGAGTTGAGGACAAACTTCATTACCACATTTGCATCATTGTGTCCATGTCGACTTCTTGAAATTCAATGTCTGCAGGCGGCATGAATGTATCTGCATTATACTTTACATTATCATGAATCTTTGTTACCACCATATCGGTCATAATTGTCTCGCCCATAATTATTTGATACTTTAATGGTGTAGCATATTTTTCTGAATACCACATCTTCACAAGAATCTCCCCTACTTCATCATCTGATTGGATCGCTTCAATATAGATGACTTCTTCACCACCTAATTCTTCTATATATTCTATACTCGTGGTGATATCCTCTGACCCTCCATCAACTAGCGTCGCCAATATAGAAGTATCCATCATCATCCCCATCTGTTGAGCGCCTTCAAGGGTAGCTCCTGTAATCTTAACTCCTGTAGACTCCCCATAAACATATTGATACATAACTTCTTGATTGGGAATATGAATCATGATGCTCATTGGCATGTCTGGCATGCTCACTTCCGTTTTGGATTTATTGCCATCATAATATGTCGTCATCGTTGTTGTGGTGCCAAACGCAGTGATGTCTGCAGTAACACTCAATGTATCCGGTCGCTCAGTAGCCATTGAACTAATTAAGCTTGTTCCATTCTCATCTGTTGCCGGCTCTACAGAAAACACAATATTGTTCAAATTATTGAATTCGCTGATATTAGGTCTTACCGTCATATAAAAATCGTTGATCGCTTCTGGGACATAATAGGATACAATTCCCGTCTCAGTTGTATTGCTTTCAATGGGCCAGTTAGTAAACGTCCACTCATTGACCGCCGTATTCAGTTCTTCTCCCTCTGCTGTATATACTCCATCAATTTCAAAACCTAATGCCGACGCCTCGGAAGCATTATTGGTCATGGACAACGTAATCAACAAAATGTCTAGACCTTCCTTATCGGATGGCTTTCTATCAACCTCCGTAATCTCCATATCAAACCTTTCAGATAAAACCGGAACCCCTACAGTGAATTCACTTACTACACCACTTGTTTCAAATATTTCAGGGTATGTTTTGCCAATATCTTCTGAGGTTATAGCAATCGCTTGATTAAGTTCAAAATCATTACCGATGCTCAACGTATAATCACTCGTTTCAATATCCGTAACATCAAAAGCCACATCACCCTTTAACTTATTATTAGGTGTGATGACTCCGTCTAACTTTCCAATCATCATATTCCAACTACATTCTTCACCATTGGCATTAAGCAGTTCTAATCGCGTCATCGGACTAAAACTAATATCCTTATCCGAATTATTCAGCACTTCCATACTGAGAACTAAGTGCTTTGTGTTCCCATCTTCTCTTAACTGTACTTCATACACATTATAGCTTAGGTTCTGCGCGTTATACGCATCACCACATGCTGTAAGATTGGTTCCACTAACGCCTTGTGCAACAACTTGCTCTACGTATTCTCCCCCCTTTTCTGTTAGGGTTTGTCCGACTTTTTTCACCTCATCTTGTGTACATCCCATACATGAAAGCATTAGCATAAGTACACCCAGCCACATCACTATTTTTTTCATTGTCTCCTCCTTTACCCTTTCTACTAAGAATAATCTTTTAAAAAACTCTCGATAAGTTCAGTATAAGCATATACTTCTTTAGCTTACTTCGCCATATCCTAGTAGTCATTTTGGGTTGGTCACAAAGCCAATATTTATAGCCACATGGTTATTGCCACGTTTTCCGGGTCATGGTATGGACTCAACAAGAAAACTTATATCTCAAGTGGAATGCATATATTACTCACAAAACCTTCTTCCGGAGCTGTTGTATATTTTGCACTTCCACCAACAAGTGCTACCCTTCCATCGATGCCTGTGAGTCCATTGCCTTTAGTAAGGCATGGATTCCCTTTTCCATTGTCCATCGTCCGTAAGGTGAGTCTTTTGTCCGCAATGGTTATGGATACAAGCATCTGGGTTGCTTTAGCATGCTTTAATGTATTGGTCACAAGTTCGGTGACAATCTTTTTTAAAGTGTCATAGATTGTTTCATCTAATAGCATTTTGGTCCCTCGCAAATAAAAATTCACCTCAATTCCACTTACTGCAACAATAGTAAGCATACTTTTTAATTCTTTTTCTAAAGCAGTTGTGTTATATATCAGCGCATTGTCTTTATCTTGAATCGTCTTCATGCCTTCAAAGCCTTTTTGAATGGATTTAACCGCATTATCCAAACTCTCCATCGCTCGTTGCCTATTGGTTTTATAGTATAATCGACTTACTTCCAGCAGTTTTATGGTAACGACAAGAGAGTGTCCTAAGATATCATGCAGTTCTCTTGCCATGTAATTTCTTGCCCCGACTTGTGAGGTCTGCTTTAACATCTCGATCTGATTTTCCAGCTTTGTATTGGATAAAGCAAGCTCTTTATTCTCTTTATTAACCTCTTCCTTGGCTTTTTCATACATGGTTATATCTGTAAAGCAAACAATAGATTTTATCCCTCCATAGCTTTTATGCTGATTCAAGCAATAGTAATAATATTTATCGCCTAATTGTATGACTGTGTCTTTTCCTTTTTTGATTTCATCAATAATCGTTTTTATGGCGTTTTCCATTGTTTTTTCAAACTCTGCATTTGCATAGACTTTGGTATATCGCTTATCCATTACAAGGACAGGATTGTCAAGTTTTTTGGATACTTCATGCTTCATAATTGGATTGACATAAAAAAACTCATACTTAAACGTAGCATAGACAAAGATAAGAATCGACCAAGTATATACAATCGGCGTCGTATCAAAAATCTGGATATTCAAATAGTCAAACACCGCTTCAAGCATTCGTGTTATGTAGATAAAATTAAACACCAACGGCACTAATATTGCCATAAAAATAAGGTTTTGTTCTATTTTACTTTTATTTTTGACCTGTTGTTTAAACTTGATGCTACACATAAACATGCCCGTCAATATAAAGAGGTAATTGATAACGACATGCACATAAAAAAGTGGACCAAACTCATCTCCCCAAAAGTCAAAGATGCTGTAGAATTTATAATGCAGTGGGTTGGTGGCTACGATGACAAATTGGATGAAGCCTATTGCATAAATTATCCATTTTACTTTTTTATCCAACTTTTTTTCTTTGAGATAAATATATGCAAACTCAAAAAAAGCGACTTCCAACAAACAGATTCCAAGGTAATAAAAAACGATGAAAAACCACCTAAGCTCTACTGTTGGCGAGACTGTTTTGAATATTTTTCCAACCAACCATATAATCATTCCTGCTTGAACAACAAAAAAAGCTTTTAAGGTTATGTTTTTGTTGGCTTTCATATGCATAATTACAAGTGCACCAATATTGATTATTAGTGCGACAAAATTCCACAAAACAATTGTTGCCACTTTTACTTCAGCGCCCAACTCCATAAACTCACCTACACAATCCCATTTTCGATAGCAAAAATAGCAATCTGCATCCGATCCGATACTTCCAGTTTTTCTAATATTTTGCTTATGTTGTTTTTAATTGTCCCTTGAGAAAAATTAAGTTCAGCTGCGATTTCTTTATTGCTAAGCCCTGCAGATATCAGCCTGATAATATCAATATCCCTATCCGTCAGCACCTCTTTATATCGACTTTTATATTCACTCAATCCTTTGAATCTATCCATCATTATCTGTTTTACACTCTTATGAATAACCGTCAACCCATTATTAACACACTTGATGCTTCTTACCAAATCCTTATGCGAAATATTTTTTACGATATAGCCATCTGCATCATTGATAAATGATTCCATAATGTTATCTGGATTCTCAAATGTCGTTAAGATGATAATCTTTACCTCTGGATACCTTTCTTTTATAATTTTTGTCGCACTAACACCATCAAGCTTTGGCATCTCAATGTCAATAAGCGCAACATCCGGTCTATAGACTTCACATAGCTTTATGGCTTCGTGACCATTTTCTCCCATAGCTGCCACACTAATTTCCTCATCACTTTCTAAAAGCATCGAAATCGATTCTCTTAGAAGTTGCTGATCATCCACTAAAATTACTTTGATCATATTTACCCTCCATAATATTCTCTATAGTGTGTCACTGTATCTCTAACCGCTTCAAGCAGTTCATTGCTCTTGTCTATGGATATCTCAATATAATGTTCAAAGGTTTTATCATCCATCTTCGCCTTGGTATCCTTGATGAGATTTGTCAAATAGCTCATCTGCTCGTCCCGGTTGATTATGACTTCTTCTAAAAGCTTGTTGATTGTTTTTTCTTTTTCAAGATGATAGACTACCTTGGAGTAATTTTTCAGTTCATCGTTCAGCTTTTTAGATTCCCTCTTCTTTGCTTCCAAAGCATTTAACAAAAGTACCAGCTCTGTAATATTGGTAATCGTGATAATCTTTCCTATATCTTTTTCAAGATGATGTAGTTTTTTTATGGTATAGGAAAAGTAAAACTCCTGTTCTTCTTTTTTGATTTTGATGCATGCTTGCCCCCGTTGGCTATAGGTTTGGACAAAGTCACATTGAAAAATCTCAGATATATTTTTAATCTTTGTGACTTCTCCAAAAAACTCAGATTGTTTGGCTACATGGTTCGAGTAGATGACTTTACTCCAATGATCGACAACAAATATATAGTTGGTACTGATATTGCCTATTTTATCAAATGCTAATAGTGCATTGGAACGCTCCGAATTCAGTGAAAAAATTATATTCAGATAGACAATCACCGATTGCGAAAGTACGAGTTCCATATAACATATCCCAGAGTGATTTAACATCAACATATATACATATATGCCTAGCGGCAATAGAATACATATACCTTTGTATATATACGCTTTTTTTTCTAAAAGCAGATAAGCAGAACTGACGACGAGCAGCAAAAAAACGAGGATTTTGTATGTTCCTGTGTAGATTATATTGTGAAAATCATATGTTTTGAGGAAAATGGTTGAATGTATAGCTAAGAACCCCATAAGTGGGATAAGAAAGCAAATAGCTTTATAGTGTCGTTCTATAACCTCTTTTGAGAGTATGCATAAGATAAGTGCAGCAAGCAACAGTACACCTTGTACTTTTCTAAGTTCAAGTGCCCAAACAAGATTTGGTATAACGGTTTCAACAACACGACCGATTAAAAATAAAAGTATGATTATCGAAGGAATGAAAATATATAGAATATTCAATCCTTTGTTTTTTTTGTAATAAAATGACAACACGCTCACTACCGATACCGTCGTTAGAATGGTCAAAAGTACTATATCAAAAAACTGAAAATAGGTGTAATATCTTCCATCGCCCATATACCTTCTCCTCTCCATCATAATGTTAGGAAAATCCTTCTTTAATTATACACTAGCCACTTGTCCATTAACAGTGCTGAGTGTCCTATAGATATAAAAAAGCCGGAGCCTTTGTTCAAAAGGTTCCAGCTTTGCTTGTTATGCCTCGTGGGCCATTCTTCTTTGTGCAAGTTCATATTGCATCTGATCTTGCTCCTTATCTAACTTATAAAATAATAGTAAAACAATGGCTACAATATAAGCAATGATTGGCATCCATATAATATTGAAGCGGATTCCTGCAAGTGCTGCTTCTGTCTGCTGTGTGCCAGCTATATAGCCTACATACCCAAGAATTGCTGCACTAAGTGCACCGCCAATTCCCATTCCAAGTTTTACACCAAAGCTTGAAGCCGCATACAAAAGCCCCTGTGCTCGAATGCCAGATTTCCACTCTCCATAATCTACTGTATCTGCCATAACAGCAAATAATACACCTGCTGTGAAACCTACACCAAAAGAACCTATCACATTACCGGCGATTAATAGCCCGATATTATTTGTGCCTGCTGCAAACATAATAAGTGTACCTATAATAGCGATAATGTTTCCGACTATCATTGTATTACGCTTACCTTTGACTAATTTTGAAAGTGCAGGTGATAGAGCGATTGCCGGAAGCATTCCCGCTGTTATTGACAGCATAACTAACGGAATCATATCTTCTCTACCGATATTATAGATCATATAATAGACAATCGTACCTGTTTTCATGGTCATTCCAACCCAGAACACAAAGTTAATCAAGAGTGATATCAACCAAGGCAGATTCCCTTTTATCGCCTTAAATCCATCGCGTACCGTTTGTTTTTTATCTTGCTTAAAGTTAACTCTCTCCTTCGTGCTGGCAAAGGTAATCAAAAACAAGACAACGGCAACGGATGCAAAAATAATCATAGTCATCTGAAACCCTTTTTCATTATTGCCATTACCTAGTGCATTAACCATGGGCATGGTCAACATATTGACAATTAGTCCACCAATCATTGCCATGATCATTCTCACTGCATTGACCTCTGTTCTTTCTTGGACATTACTTGTTAAACTGGGTAAAATAGCAGAGTATGGAATGTTGATTCCTGTATAAATCATGCCCAATCCAATATAAGTAACATAAGCATATATGATTTTTCCATTCATAGACAAATCGGGTACTGTAAAGGTTAAGATAGCTATAATGCCATAAGGAATCGCCAACCACAGAAACCACGGACGGCATTTTCCCCATTTTGTATCCGTTTTATCCACTACAATTCCCATAATCGGGTCATTAATCGCATCCCATATTCGAGCGACTAAAAAAAGTGTTGCGACTACAGCCGGTGCTAGACCAACGACATCTGTATAAAAAAACATTAAATAAGTTGTTACCAGTGTAAATGTCAGATTTGATGCTACATCCCCAAGCGAATATCCAAAACGTTCTTTGTTGCTAACCATGTTTTTTGTATCCGTATTTATAACATAATCCATATTCTTCTCCTTTAACCGGGTAAATTAATCCAACCATATTTTTGTTGGATTTGCTCAACTTTCTTCATAATCAGTTCTCTGTTTTTCTCAGAGACTTCCCCCATAAGCGCTCTACGCGAATCGATCTCGATTGCATGTGACGTCGCCGAAAATTTTTTCCTGTAATTTAACGGCGTGGTCCCATAACGCTTTTTAAAAAGTTTATAAAAATTATTCACATCTGAAAATCCACACTCATAGACGACATCTATGATTTTCATGTCTGTGTTGATTAGCTTTTCCAACACAGCTTCAAATCGAACATCGGTCAGGTACTGCTGAAATGAAATTCCCAGATTGTCATTGATAAAATGCGATAGATAATGCAGGTTCAAATGTTCTGAATCCGCAATCTCATGAAGTGTCAGTGTATTTTGATAATTATTATTGATATGGCTAATGATCCGCTTTAAGCGTTCCATGTTTTTATAAGCAATCTTTCGATGCACCTGCTGAGCACTATCTTCAACAAAATTACGCAGTAATTGATAAATTAAAATACTTAGCCAGCTTTCAACCAAAAGCTCCTTATATGCTTTACCATTATTTATCGCCAGCATCATCCGGGATATAATCATTCGGATAAGATCATAGTCTTGTTCTGAATGCTTTGATTCAATCTTGGTGTTGCACTTTAAGGTTACATCATCAAAATCTTTACAATGGTCTTCAAAAAGCTTTTTATTCATCTGAATACAGATAAACACCGCGCTCTCATTCCCCGTCGCACTTGTGGTATGCAGTGCATTACTATTAAATAAAATGAGATCGTTTTTTTGCATCAAATAGTCCTGATGTTCACAGACCACTTTAATCTCACCTTTAATCACATAGATAATCTCCACTTCAGTATGCCAGTGCAATTGGGTTTTTGGCATATAGACATAATCCTTATCTTCTTTTATCGGTTGTAGCGAAAGGCTCATTGGATATTGAAGACAAAAGAGTTTTATGGGAATGGATGCATTGTATCTTATAAATTCATAGGGATAATTCATCTGATCTTCACCTCTTAGCTAATGATAGTCTACTCTAAGTGTATCACAGTTTTACCTGTCTCCCTATAGTAGATGACGTATATGCACCATCAATTATTTTGCTAAGCTCATATGCCTGTTCAGCTGTAGCTCTTGGCTCCAAATCATGAACGATGCATTCAACAAAATGTTCGCATTCTCCTATGCTAGCAACACGTTCATTCAATCTAGGTATGACATCCACACAAACACCATTTAACTCTGTGTATATCTCAAGTTGGTTATCAATGAACGTCACGCCTCCTTTGGTTCCTTTTAATTCGTAGTAGAAGGATTCTTTTTTGATGTTCGACGCCCAACTAAATTCATAGCTTAAGGTACAGCCATTGTCTAGACGAACATGCCCTACTGCCATGTCCTCTACATCAAACACGCCTTCTTTGGAACCATTATATCCATTCCTATCGCGTGTATGGCTTTCATTAAATTTTTGATATGCTGATCCATCAACGGCTATAGGTATCGGATAATCCATCAAATACATGGTCAAATCCATCATATGCACGCCTAGGTCGATTAGAGCTCCACCACCGGATTTTTGCTTGTCTGTAAACCAACTGCCTCGCCCAGGAATACCTGCTCTTCTGCGCCATCCACACTGGCTGTGATATATCTCGCCAAGAAAATCAGCGTCAATACATCGCTTGATATACTCAGTCTCTGGCGTAAAACGCTTGTTTAACCCAACGAGAACTTTTTTTCCTGTGCGATTTTTCGCCTCAATAATCGCCTCAATCTCCTTTGGATTTAAGGCCAAGGGCTTCTCACAGTGTACATGCATTCCCGCTTCTAATGCAGCTTTTACCATTGTTGCATGAAGATTATTGGGTGTACAGATACTGACAAGGTCCAGCCTCTCCTGTCGAAACAGTTCTTGATAATCCGAGTAAACCTTAGCAATTCCAAACTTACTTGCCGCCTGCTTCGCTTTCTCACTATCAACATCGCACACAGCTACCATCTCAATGGATTCCACCATTGCGTACTGCTTTAAGTGTTTTTTGCCTGCGATTCCACCAATCCCAATGCACGCATATCTTAACTTCATTATTTTTGGCACCTCCAACATCTATAATCATCCAATTAAAAAAGCATTTTTTTAAAGTAATTGACTGTAAATTCGATGCTTTTAACCTCGCGTTTACCTGTAATATATGATGAGTGTGGCTCTATACTTAAGCCCGCATCGTATCCCTTGGCATATAACAGCGACATAAAAAGCTGCCAATTGGTCTGATCCATACCTGGAATTGGTTCGTCAATTCGCTCTCCCCCCATGGCAAAAGAACCTTTTAGATGCACATGATAAAACCGATGCCCCCAATCCTTCACTTCTTGTAGATAATCTTCTCCTGCATAGATTCTATGTGATGGGTCATACTTAATCCCAAGCTCCGGCAAATGACCGTGAATCACTTGCCAAGCTGTAGGATTGTTCACAAAGTTGTTTTTGTAGCAGGTTGCTGATGATATTCGTACATTCTTTTTAGCACCATAAGCAATTAATCTTGAGTAGAAATCAATGGCTGACAGACAGTTATCTAGATAGCTTCGAGATTGGATATAATTACACCCACTGACAAAATTACTACATCCTAGGGCAGCAGCCGCGTCAATTAAATTAAAGCAAATCTGAAGTTCCTCTTCAATAACGTCACCAGCTTCATCAATTCTATCGGTTTTCCATCGTCCCACAGAACCTATACCAACGCCGGTCTCTTCAGACCATTGCTTCAATTGGTCAACCTTAGCAACAAATTCCTCACCATCATCCCCGATATCTACTGTGAATTCGAGAAAATCCAGCCCTATTCTCTTGGCTTCAATAAATGCCTGTTCCTGTGCCCCTGCAATCCTACCCAATGTCATCATCTTAGAAGTACACCGCCTTTCCTGTTTTCTCTGATTCATAAATGGCCTCAAGAATTTGTGTAACGACATAGGCTTGTGTCGGTTTTACACATGGCTCTGTATCATTATGAATCGCATCAAGCCATTGTCTAACTTCTCTTGTCGATTCTGAATCGCTTTGATCTTCACTAAAGTATGCGATTTGAGCTGCTTTTGCTGGTTTTGTCTCAATAAGTTGTCCGTTCTTTTCACTGTTAATGTTGTATGTCATCGTTCCGTCAAATGCTGAACCTGTCATCTCAAATCCGGCTTCGGTTCCAGATAAGCTAAACATCGCTTCTCTCGTGTCCGTTGTATTAAGTGCCCAGGACGCCTTTAGGAAAATAGTTGCTCCGTTCTTCATCTTGATAAAGCCAAAAGCTGAATCTTCTACGTCAAATGTCTTAGGATCCCATGGTCCAAACATATTCGCCTCTGGTTTATCTGTTAACTTACTAAATGTTGATCCCACAACAATTGCAGGTTCATAGTTATCCATCATCCAAAGCGTTAAATCAAGGGCATGCGTTCCTATATCAATAAGTGGTCCTCCACCTTGCTTTTCTTTGTCCATAAATACGCCCCAGGTAGGAACTGCTCTACGTCGAATAGCATAGGCTTCCCCATAGTAGATATCCCCAAGTTCCCCAGCACTACATACTTTATGTGCAAACTGTGCATCATCTCTATATCGGTTTTGATACCCGATGGTTAGCTTTTTACCTGTTCTTTCTGCAGCCTCAATCATCTTCTTAGCTTCTTGAGAATTAATCGCCATCGGTTTTTCACATAAGACATGCTTACCTGCCTCTAAGGCTTCGACTGTAATGAATGAATGCGACACATTTGGTGTACAGACGTGTATAACATCAATCGTCTCATCCTTGAGCAGTTCTTGATAGTCTTCATAAATGGTTGCATTATCTAGTCCGTATTCTTTTTTTGCTTTTTGGGCACGTTCAACGATGATGTCACACAGTCCAACAATCTCTACTTCTTCGTTTAAGTATGTTAGCGCAGGTAAGTGTTTTTGGTTGGCAATGCCTCCACAGCCGATAATTCCAAACTTTAATCGTTTCATCTTTCTTCTCCTTACTTATCCACCGTTAATTGTCTATGCCATTATTTTCTTAAGATTCTTAAGACTAATCTCTACGCTTTCAAGAGATGGAAGTGTCGACATATCTACTTCAACAATAATGTATTCAACGCTGTCCATTTGATTAACTTGATTCACAATTGCCTTAATATCCATAGTTCCTGTTCCGATCTCCGTAAAGTTCTCAGGCTTCATAACCGGTAAAACGGTATCCATTGTTATCTCACCTTCAACGTGATCGAGAATATTCACATCTTCTGGTGCTAAGGATTTATTGATATCTTTTTGGTGTACTATCTTACAACGCTCACCAATCTCTTGAAGATACTCCACCGGATTTACCCCACCCCGTTGTGTCCAATAAGTATCCAGCTCAAAATTAACGTATGCTGGTGATGTATTGTTAATCAATATCTCCATAACCGTCTCACCTTCAAACTTTTCAAACTCTTGGAAGTGATTATGATAGTAGAAGTTCAAGCCTGCATCGGCACATTTTTTTCCAATTGCATTCAACTCTTTGGCATAAGCTACTGTTTGTTCCTTGCTGTTAAAAAACGCCATCGGCATAACGATTCCGCTGCTACCTATCTTTAAGTTGTAGTCAATAAATCCATCAATATCCGAATCACACAAATGACTACAAATAACTTTTAGCCCTAAACGGTCAAGGTGTTTTTTTAGTTCTACAGGATCTGGCAATTCTGCCTCAAATTCCTTACCTGCATTATGATTTGCAAACTCAACGTACTCAAACCCCATCGCTGCAACTTTTTCAAGTGTCCCCATATAATCCTTTACCAATTCATCTCTTACTGAAAATAACTGCAATCCAATCTTCATCTTCTTCCATCTCCTTTTTGAAATAAGTGTTTGTTCTGATGGTCTTAGTTTAGCACCTACCCCTTAACTTCTTCTATGCAGTACTTGGTCAACTTATTGGTATTTTTTGCTGTTTTAAAAAAAAGCACAAAAAAAGAGCGGTTTTTCCGCTCTTTTATAGTTCTATATTACCACAAAATCGGCTTTTTTTCAAGTCTTGTACTGAATCGCCAACGGTTATATAATAACTTATCACTAGGATGGGAGGTTAATTATGGATAATGATTTATTAGTCATACTATCATCAACTCTTTCTAAAAACGAACGCAATAAGATTGAAATAGTCAATCAAAAAACCCTTGCCTTTGGGCTCCAATTATCTCAGAATGAGATATCAGAACTTATCTTGGCACGAAATGCAAGTCTAAAAAAATATCAAAGGGTTGAATTAAATGACGGTATATTAGACAAACTTATTTACACCTTTTGTGACTCTCCTTATATTGACTCAAATAATTATGCTATGACTTTATATGAACTTGAAGATCTTTTTTACGCCTTCAAAAATGAGTGCAATGACCAGATATCTGACGATGAATTATTCACTTTTATGCGGGAACAGTTTGATGAGATTTGCTATGGCGATATAAACTATCTTCGTGATACCTGCCTTACTCGCTTTTCAGAAGCAATACGTAAGGGGTACAAAGACTTTATCAAAAATCAAGGTGAAAATGAAGACGCCAACTTATCACAAGAAACTCGCTGGGATCCAGACCTTTATCAATCGATTTTAAAAGATTTATTTTGGTAGACATTTCTTTGCATATTTGGATTATAAGGGAGAAGAAAAATTAATGAACTATACTCAAGAAGACCTTCTACATTTAATGGGCATCGTAAAAAAACTTGCAAAAAAATATACATCTAATGATAGTAGCTCCATCACTTATACTACCACCAAAATGTTAATGGAAGCGGTTCAATATACCATATCTTTGAGTTTAATGAATGATGATATGAATGTACGTGTTTACAACGAAGCTTTTGATTATGAAAAACTTTACACTATCGGCCAATCAAAATTACAAGAGCTACTGGCAGATACTCTTGAACAATATCAGCAATTCCTAGAAAGCTTTGACGACTTTGGAATTTGCAATTACCGACAAACTGTTGTTGATGGACTTAGCGCCTTTTTTTTGCACTATAACTTTCAATATCGTCCCCACGATCACCTTTTAACATTGGATTATCCTATACTTCATGATGACATTGACCTTAACGGTATTCTCCGAATCAAGCATTATTTACACGGAATCCTTCTTGAAAATAAAGTATTGACACTTTACCCTCGTGAAGATATTATTCAACGAATCGCCAGTTCGACGCCAACAAGGTATACATATTTTATGGATAATATCTGTTATCCCGTTCTTCTGAATATATTAAGTTCCCTTCTGATTCAGAAACCTATCGACACTCTACAGATGACATCAAAAGATATTGACCAGTTAGATCTATATCTCGCCACCTGCACTTATGATCAACTTATAGACCAGTTGACCCTTCATTTAAGCGAAGTATTAAACGCTTTAGACATTACCAAAAGCTTTAATTATTTTAAACCAGTGATTGGGGACTTTGCTATTCGATTGATGCATAGCTATAATCATTCGAATTCATCTGTCGACATCTTTTTCCCCACTCATTTTTCATGATCGTTTTTTTACGCGTAAAAAAGCCCAAAATCCTAATTGCTTGGAATCTTGAAACTTCTGAGAGCGCGAGACGGGATTCGAATGATGCTGATTTCCTATAAGTGCAAAACTTGATTCCAATACATTATGATCAATTCTTTATTGATTGTAGTTATCGCATTCCTTTGAGATTTCAATACTTCTTGCTTTATATTTTCTAGCAAATTTGTATAAACTTAATTAATTGATAATAAATTAAGTTCTTCAACCTCAACAGATAATATTTTGTATTCACCATTTACAAACTGCATTATAAAAGTCGCTTGATGTTCACTTGTTGGATTTTCTTCAATATTATCTGTTAATATACTTGTAAATATTACTATTTCAGCATCAACAATTACTTCACCAATCAATATATCATAATAAAATTCTCCCATAAACGGATAATAGGAATATGTATCACTATTTTCAGAGTAATCTTTAATTTGCGAGTAATCCACTACGGTATTAAACTTGCTTGATATATACTCATTAACTATATTTGCTGGCACCGTAATCATCCCTGTATTGTTATCAAAGTATTGATAAATCTCTGGTCGCATACTCCAACTCATATAACTGTCAGAAGGCTTAACAATATACATAGCATCAATTATTGAAAGACTGGCAAACCATGACGAATCAATTTCGTCATTTGAAATAAGTTGTTCAACAACACTTACAGGAATAGTATATGTAGCTGTATCTAAATCATAATATTCGTCAAAAAGTATCCAATATTCAAATGTCTTTATAGGATATGTACCGGCACTCATCATGTATTTTAACGCAACTTTATAGTCTGTAACATCTTGCTCGTAAAACGATGATTCAAAGTCAAACACTAGAAAATAACTGCGTACAATCTCTGTAAGAATTGCATTGTTTAATTCATGTATATTATCTTTTATTAGTCGTTCTGAAACTTCCGTTTCAATATCATCTGCTATATTGATTTCTTTATTTACTTCATCAACAATTAAAGTTAAGAACTCCTCCGGAAAGTAATAGGTACTTCCATTAAAATAATCATATAATCCATCATTTATAGTATAATCTACAATGTCTCCATATGCGATATCACCAAGCAATTTTATCATTGTCCCATTATTAAAAGATATATAATACTTTGGAACCGCTGGAATTTCTTCTTCAAAAGGGACTTCTTCCCATTCTTCACTTGTCAAAGTTTTGATTATTTTTACAATAAGACCTTTATCCTCAATATCACAAATCACTTCTAATTCATTATCTTGCAAAGCGTCATCTTGCCATTTAAGCACAGTTATTTTATCTGTTTCAACTTTAAATCTACTGTCTTCAATGTCATCTTCAACTTGTATTTTGACATTATCTCCATTTTCTATCTCATTATCATCATTAATATTACACCCAGTAAAACCGAGTACAATTACGAAAACTGCTACTATACCCTTCTTTATTCCTTTCATTATTTACCCTCCTGTTTAACTGCTTATCTTTATCTATTAATCCGATTATATCACTGAATTCAATTTCTATAAATATATCATCTCAAATAACTATATATAACGATATCCAATCGACTTCTTGTTATATCTTTATAAATACGCTCTTGTAGGTGTCTTCGTGCCTTTGCATATATAACTCCCTCGCTCTTCATATCTACATAATCCTCTTTTTTGCACGTAAAAAAGCCCCAAAACCCTAGTTGTCTAGAATTTTGGAACTTCTGAGAGCGCGAGACGGGATTCGAATGAATCACGCCTCGCGTATATACCGAAGAAAGGAGCGTTTCGGTACGTTGTTTTTTATGGACTCAGGTGGGGACTCAAGTGATCAATATTAGATATGTCACTTCACTTCTATATACTCAAATATCTAATGACCTCTGCACTTTTGATTTGTTAGATAATCCATTTTTTTACGAATGCTTTATTTCCTTCAAATACTTTTTGATACAACTTATCATCACTGTTCTCCACTTATTGAATATAGAACTTGTCACACTCTAGTTATCAATGATTGAATGAAACTGAGCAAATTCATTGTCATACAACTCTTTGAAGTCAATTGCTAATCCATTCTTAAGTCGTTCTACAAACTCTGAAATATTATATGATATTGTATTTAACTTTTTCGATTCTTTTGAAATTTCTGTAAGATGAGATGGATCACTTAATTTGGCAGCCATCATATCAATTTCGTTTTTCTTATCAACCCAATACTGAACATACTTAAATCGATTTGCAGAGTATATATCAGCTACTGTATGTTTAGATTGATCCTCATAGAATGTCTTATCACTTTCATTTATTCTTATAAATAAAAGTTTATCATAGTAGCTTCTTTCTCTCATAAGTTCGGATACCTCATACATACAGTTAACTGACTTCAGATAATTATCAGTTACTATCGCTACAGTATAATCATGTTGAGAAATGCTTTGCATAAAAACTTCTAAGTCATCTTTATATCTAACTTCGTTCTCATCTCTCGTTACTGAAACTTTACTTGATACTAGAGCGCTTTCAACTAGCTTTGCAATATCTTTATCACTATGATTATAAGATATGAAAATAGATTTTTGAACAATCCTTTGGGCAATATTATTATGCATAATATAACTAACTCCTTTTACACTAACTAATTCCTCTGATTTATCAACTTGGATATAAGCAATCTTATTACCCTTATAATCAAAACTCTTATAATGGTATTCAATATTACTTTCTAAGTTGCTATTTATTCTATCAATATTTATTTCAAAAGCTACTCCTTTAATATGTAAATTCAATCCATCATTTTTAACTCCAAAAATAATGTATCCTCCATTTGAATTACATAGTGCTGAAATCATAACCGCAATCTTTTCTGGTGTCTTGATTGGATAAACGAAAAAAATATTTTCTCTCCATCTCTCCTCAATTATTTTTATTACATCTTTATTCATACATACTCCTAAAACAGTTTCTTTAATGGAATTCTAGTGATTCCAGTTGTCATAAGCAAATCACCTAAAGTAATCATCTCAGTGATTTTTCCATTACTTGTCCATAACTCAAAATTTCCACTATCTAATGCCTGTAATTCTTCCTCGTGATAAAATACAATCATATCATTGTCACTAGGTCGCACAACAACTAGTATATCTTCTTCATGTGATTCATCATTAGTTCTTATAGCATGAAAAACAGAATCCGAATGTTTATTCTTTAACCAATCGTCAAACGTCTCAGATACTTTATATGACTCATTAACAGTCAAACATTCATATACAGCTAATCTAGCTCGATCCCGTTTCTCATGATAAGACTTAAGAAAAACCTCATTTGATGTTACTTTATGTCGTAATTGTTCAACAACTTCTTTTGGCATCCCCTCTGGATACTCCCTTAATATCATTTCAATCATTTTATGATTATTGAAAATCTCATCTAACTGCTCCATCTCTATGTTATGACTCTCAACTTTATCGGCAATCTTAAAACGTTCAAGTTGTTTTTCAATAGGCGATAACAATCCCTGTCTTTCGTATAACTTTGGAAACAGCTCTTTTGAAAGTTCAGGATTTTCAATAAACCAGTTAGTCAGTCTATTAAACAGCTGTTGTGTTAAAGTTAATCTAGCACTGTTGGATATGTTTTCATCTGCAAGAAGCTTGTTAATTTTCTCCTCTATCTCTTTTGAAATATAGACATTATCATATTTTTTTGAAAGTATATTATCCAAAAAAGAAAATTTTTTATGAACTAATTCATTCTTTATATCAGAATCTAAATCAGAAAGTAAATCAAGTAGATCATCGTTGATAGCATTATTTATGTATAATCTACTCAATTTCTCGAAATCTCCAAACTGAGTTAATACATATACCTCATTTAAAAAATTCTTTGAATCAATTAGCTTCATTAACAAGTCATATAAATCCTTCAACCACTCCAATGTATCAACAATGTTCATATCCATATGCTTCGAAAGACCTTCAAGTGTCTGATCCTTTAAAAAATTATTAACACTTTTAATCGAGTAATTATTATTCAAGACCGGCATCCACTTCTTAAATGACTCTTTTATTGGTATGAATTTTTGCGTGAACTTATTCAATACATCCCAAGTATCATCCATAAATTCATTTTTGTTGCAATATGGTATATAAATTTGTGGGTCCCCTTGCTTACTCATAAATGAAATTTTCTTATAATATTTTGATTTATGATTAACATCAATCATATCTTGATAAAGAATAAAATCATTTAACCTATCTTTAATTTTTTCCTGAAGAACCGAAGTATCGCTTCCAAACAGACATAGATTAAATAAGTTACTCCAGTCTTTTTCATTTGCGAAACCTAGTAGTTCTTTATATAGCTCGATTGAGGTCATTATAACTGAAATGTTATCCCTATTATCCTCTAAGATTCCATCTCTATCTTTTTCTACATAAAGCGTTTTACTATTTATTATTACTGGAAATGAAAACTCCTCTGTTCCGATGAGTGGAAATTTGCAAAATAACTTTGGAGTCTTTTCGCTATATGATTTAATACTATTTTTTTCGTGAATTTTTTCCAATAGGATTGCAATATCAATCTCACTTTTACTGTTTTTAAGGATTGAAGTTATTAATCCATTACTATTCCGAACTGTACAAAGCTCAAATGTTTTTGCCTTCTGTTCGTTCTCTATGAAGTATTTGATTCCATTAACAGTTATAGATTTGATATTCTTATTAAAAGCTAATGTAAATGGTACAAGTTTTTCAAGGTCTTCTATTCCTGCATTTATTGTTTTAATTGAATCAGGATGTAATGGATAATGGAATTTGGTAGTAACCTGTTCCATATCATCTTGTGGAACAGCGGCTTTCATAATTTCATGAACATGATTTAGCATAGTTTCAGTTTGCTTTTTAATCTCATCCCTAGTCTGTCCACTACGATCAATAGTGAGTACAAATGGAGAAATCCCATCACCAGCAATTAATCCACTATGTAATGTAACTATCTCTGAAATCATATGTGTTGTAATAAAGCCTGTACCAAATTTACCTGTTTTATCATCCCCATCCTCTTCTTTTGATGATATCTGTGTTACCAGATCTATAAGATTCTTATAAGAGAATGGTATCCCATCATGAGTAAATATAAGCTCATCATCTTTAACTAAAATATCTATGTTTACATATCCTTTTTCTCCAGTACAATCTGATGCATTTTGAATTAGTTCCCAAACCCACCTCTTCCTCATTTTCTCTTTATAGTTTTCACCTCTGTCTCGTTGTTTGTTCATCTCATGCCAAATTGAATTTGCACTAGCGTCGAACAACTTATCTCGTAAAATATCATCTTGATTAAAATCCATTTGTTGCTCCTTTTAATATCATTTAATATTATTATTACTTGTTTGATTTCTATTAATTAAATGTCACAAGAATATCATTATTAGAAGAACCTTTTCGTGAGCACTCGTCCGCACTCATGCAATCTCGCTATCACTATCTATAGTGTCAGGAACTATATAGATAAACTGAATTTTTAATTTTTATAAAACCTAATATTTTCCAGTTCAATTTCTTTGATTTTCACTATCTACACATCCTCTATATTCTAAAATATTAATAACCAATTACTCTTGTCAACATGACTCCTATTGTATGAAACCTAAGGAGCTCTTTAACTGACTTATCTATACCACTGTTTAGGTATCAATGCTTCGTTTATATTGCCATCTCTCCAGTTTTCAATTAAGGCTTCCTGAAATTTGTCATCATTTAATAATGCATGATCTGTTATTATTATTTGTGGCTTAATTTTCATTTTCTCCACTGATTTAAAAATGAAATCATAGATTTTCTTTATAGGCTCTTCTTTCTCAATAAATATTCTTTCTTTCTGTTTCTCTGTCATTTCAAATGCATGATCCGGAAAATATGCAATTGAAGGTTGATCGAAAAAAATAAATCTAGGCACTGGACTAAGTCTTTGGATAAATATATCATGTAGTGCTAAATGGATAGCTAAATGATAACCAACCCAATTTGCTGCTCCACCCATTTGTTGCAAAGTTATTGATTTATCTATTCTGTCAGCTACAATAGTCAATCTTCTTAAATCAAATCTAATTGGATTCGAACTATGCTCCAACTGTAAATCCCTTGATAGTTCAGTTAATTTTTCGTTGAGCAAATTAATTATTGATTCAAGACTCTCCTGCTCGTCCATTTCATCAAGAAGGTTATCTATCTTTTCCAATTCTATTTCCTTGAATTTCAAATCCCGTACTATTTTGTCATCACTATATAAAAAATCCACACTTTCCAACCATAGCAGTATTTTTCCTATTATAATCCCCCTACGTACATTTAGTTCTTTAACTCGCCTAGTCTCTTCATCTTGATCGTAAATAGCATCAATTTCACTTTTAACGATATCAATTTGGGTTTCAATTTCTTCTTTATTTTGTATTTGCCCATTATAATATTCAATCAAATTCATATCTTCATTATTTAATTTTGTAAGTTTACTATCCATTTCAGAATAAGCATCTTTAATATAGCTATAAGAAGGAATTATTCGATTTAACTCATCTCCAAAAGCATTTTCAAATTTTGATAATTTCTCAAAAGCTTTTATTGACTCTAACCTTGATTGATGAACTTCTATTTCATTTTTAAAACTTTCCATATTATTCTTAAATCGTTTTACCGATGCAATTTTTTCATTAATACTTCTCTTCTGTTTCTCTAAAACTTCAAGTTTATACTGTAGATCATGAATTTCACTAGAATTTACTTCTTCTATCTCTTCTTCTTCCCAGTTCATTATCTTTTTTAAAGTCTCATAATAATTAAGGGGTGACTCTCCTTGTGACTCAATCATCCCGAGATTTATTGCTTGAACATATAATTTATGAGCCGTAGAATTATTTTCACCATCAATAGCTTCTATTTCCTTAATTTTCCTTTTTATTATATTAATTTCTCTTTTCAGTTGTTTATATTCATTTTCAATATATATTTTTTCTTGAGGGATAGCCCCTAGAAGAAACGGCAATGTATCTCTCATTGCTTGCGGAATATATTCTTCTGATTGCTTATGGAATAAATAATTCTTTGTACCAATATCATTTTGATCTTGAAAACAGTAGAATAATGTATGTTTGATATTAGCTTCTAATTCTAACCGAGTACTTCCTTCTTCTGGTATATTTAGATTTTCAACAATTCCTAATTTTCGATTTAATATCTCAACAACACCTTCTATATTAACCGATTTCACATATTTCATACTATCTGGAATTTGAAGTTCACTTCCAATTTGAAAATATGCCTCTCCAGTGGTTTGTTGACTTTTATTTGGATTTTTCCTTGCAATAAATACCTCATCATTATCAAATAACAGGTGTAACCCATACCATGATACATTATCCTTTATTATGCCTTCAGGAACATTACATTTTTTACTGCCTAAACAGTATCTCACAATTTCTTGTAACGCAGTTTTTCCTGTTTTTTCTTTTCCACTAATAATTGTTATCCCTTTTATGTTAAAATTAACAATTCTCTTTCTTAACATATCTTTATTATATAAAATGACACTTTTTATTCTCATCATAGTTTAATCCCCCACAAATAATATAAATTTGATGGCTCATTTTCATTTGCCAATACTTTCCCCAAAATTTTAGCTTTACTCATATAAAACTTAATATCATTATTTAGATATTTCAAATTTCTTTTTTTGATTTTTTTGTTAATATAAATTTTATTATCTTCAAATTTAATAACTTCTAATTTAGCCAAAAAAAGAACCGTCTCAAACATCACTTCAAAATAATTTGAAGTACTTTCAGCAAAATTAATTTTAAGGTGTGCATTATCACTCAGAATTTTACAGAAATTTGAGTTAGTACTTTTCAATTCACCAGCAATTTGAGAATTGAATATAACGGGGAAGATGAAAGGGAGATATATTGAATCAAATCCCATATTTAGTTTCTTTGTATACTCAGATATCACATAATACAAAATTTCACCACAAAAAGCTGGATTTATATTATAAGAAAGCTCTTTAGGACGTAAACTCCATTCAATCATGCCAATTCTCCTTCCTCAATTTCTCTGAGTAATAGTTCAAAGTCTGGATGCCAGCCTACTTTCAAATCATTTGCTAACATATGATAACTTCCTCTCATAACGTAAGGTTCAGTGCATTTTTCACGCAGATGTATTTTAGCATCAATCTCCATCCAATTGTATATCCTTCTCCCACATCTAGCAGCATCTTCATATTCCGTTTTTTCATCCATTATAGCATCTACTGCTCGTTCCCATTCAGAACAAAGCATTCTTTCATATCTATAAAGTTCTTCAACAGAAACTAAGTTTTCCTTTCCCCATGTAGCTCTTTGATGATAAGCTTTGTAAAAGTCATTAATCGCATTCACTATTCTACTAGATCTTGTAGTTCTTATTATTTTTATCTGTTTAACAAAATTATATTCTTGATAATATTTTGTATCTATATTAATATCTTCAGCAAAATCAATTGGTAAGTTATCAGCAGAAAATTGTTCTCTTAAATCATCTATTTTATCAAGTATCAAATCTTTTTTGATTGGTTCTAGATTTGGTGTCAACAAATGTTCGATTGTTTGCTTGTACCACCAACTTTCTAATCTATTAAAAAATGATTCTGTCTGACTTCTTGAACACGAATACCTAAGCTCTCTTATAATTTTTTTATCTATCTCATTTATTGTGGGTTCATTATCTATTACTTCAATCCTCTGAACAAGGCTTTTCTTATCTTCCATAGATAGTTTATTATATTCAACGTATGATGATTCATTTTCTTTGTTTTTTGATTTATTACTAATATCATCTAAAGTTTTAACAATGTCCTCAATATGTGTATTCTCAAGATCTTTTGTACCTCTTCTTGTAAGTCTATATGCAATTGAGCCTTCTTTTGCATTTTGTGTTGTTATAATAAAATATCTAATTTCTGATTCACTTATGTCAACATCCCCATCATTTATTTTTTTACTCCATATTCGAATAGTTTTCCATAGATCAGGACTAGAATCAGTTAAATTACCTTCTTTATGATGCTTTAGCTGATACATTTTCATGTTATCGTTTATGTCTTCAATTGATACATCATCGAATTTTTCAATCGCTATCTCATTTATATCTTCTTGTAGTGCAATAAGCAATGCATATCTAATTTGGTATATATATCCCTTTAATGAATCAGTAGCCGAAAAAATATCAGACATGTTATCTTCCCCCTTATATATTATTTATTCTATTTTAATTCATAATATTAATATTTTCAATCCTATTCATCAATTAAACTGCATCCGATACATCGCCATATATACAACTGCCCAAGCTACATCAAACCTTCTTATCATTCCAAATTAGTCGAAAAATCAATTAAAACCATGTTGCCCATCCCTTATAAACAATCATTCAAATCAAAGTCAAGAAAAATATCGCCTGATTTTTTGATTTCTTTTTTTACATTCGTAAAATGCCCTCTAACTTAAACGAAAGAGGGCGATTTCTATGAATATAAATGAAACAGATAAATTACTTTTGATGGAATTGATTAATGATGGTAAACTGGTATCAGACAACGTACCGAAACAATTATATGAAATGAAAAAGAAAAAAGTTGATGCAGTACACAAGTATGATATTACTGAACCAAAAACCGCGAAAGCACGTTGGCAAACTTATCTTCCAAGTGATACTGGTACAAGAGGTAAAAAAGTTTCTGCTACTACCGAAGAACGTCTTTACCAGAAGCTATATGATTATTATTTCGTTAATAACCGCTCCAAAGTGACTTTAGAAACACTTTATCCTGAATGGCTGAATAAACGTAACGAAATGAATCTTAGCGACCGTACAAGCCACCGTGATACAAACCGATGGGATAAGTATTATAAGGAACATCCAATTATCAAACGTCCTGTTGCCAAAATTAAGCCAGAGCATTTGGAAAAGTTCTTTCACCAATGTATTAAAGACTTTAATTTAACCAAGAAAGAACTGGACAGTATGAAGTTCATCATGAAAGAATTAATTGGTATGGCTCTGAAAAAGGAAATCATCAGTAAGAATCCTTTTGATCTAGCCGAGATTAAGACATACGGTTGTAAACAACCAACTAAGAAAAATGACAGAAGTCGTGTTTATCTACCAAGTGAAAAGGAAAAGATGTTCATGGCTCTGAATATGGACTTATTGGAGCATCCTGATGTTACCGATGCTTATGCTGTTTTTCTACTTTTTAAGTTGGGACCTAGAATCGGAGAAGTTGTTGCACTCAAAGGACAGGATATTGATTTCAAAAACAAAGAAATTCATATCCAGCGAATGGAAAGTAAGGAAGAAGACGAAAATGGTAAGCTTGTACCTGTTGTCGTCGAATATACGAAAACTGAAAGTAGTAACCGTTTCTTGGATTTGGATGATTATACTATTGATTTGTTAACAACAGTCATGGCTATTAACAAAGACCTAGGTTACGATGACGATGATTTTATTTTTGTTGATGCCAATGGAAGAACAAAGATCAGAGAAATTGATAACCGAATCAGAAAATGTTGTAAATCAGCTGGTATTGAAGTTAAATCCGCCCATGATATAAGACGAACGGTAGCTTCAGAATTACATGCCAATCATGTTCCTATTGAAATAATTAGGGATTTAATGGGACATTCGGAGATCAGCACAACCTACGGCTATATCTATGACAACAAAGAAAAATCAGAACGTAAGCGAATTATCCATGATGCTCTAAGCTCAATGAACGAACTCAAGGGGACTCAGAGAGGAGCAGGATACTAATCACTTTCCAAAAGCGAAAGTGATTAGTCGCGAGGGTCGGCTTATGCCGACTGGCAACTACCGTTGCTGTGACAGTGTCAAAGGCGCTTAAATAGATGCAAGCCTCTATTTAAGCACCTTTAACCCTCTCACGTCCTCGCTCTATACATTTGGTATAATCCTTGTTTTTGCACGTAAAAAAAGCCCCAAAACCCTAGTTGTCTAGAATCTTGGAACTTCTGAGAGCGCGAGACGGGATTCGAACCCGCGACCCTCGCCTTGGCAAGGCGATGCTCTACCACTGAGCCACTCACGCATATAGTAAATCATGTTTATGGAGACTTGATAGATAATTCAAGCTACTGGGCTTGAATTAGAAATCCTAGTCGCAATTAACGGTATTTACGTCTTATAATAAATCATTCTTACAATGACTTCGGAGACAAATCGAACTATTAGGTTCGAATTCAATCCATCTCTGATTTACAAATGCCCAGAGGCGGAATCGAACCACCGACACGAGGATTTTCAGTCCTCTGCTCTACCGACTGAGCTATCTGGGCATATCCAGATGTTGTATCTATGATATGCTTTGTTGCTAACTGCCCGAGACCGGAATCGAACCGGTACGATTTTTACATCGCAGGATTTTAAGTCCTGTGCGTCTGCCAATTCCGCCACTCGGGCATGAAGTATCTTAATAACTTCATGATCAGCTAAGATTTATCCTAACTTAATGGAGGGAGAAGGATTCGAACCTTCGAAGTCGTAGACAACAGATTTACAGTCTGCCCCCTTTGGCCACTCGGGAACCCCTCCGTAGCGACAAGATATATAATATCACATCTACAGAATTTGTCAACAGCTTTTTTGCATAATTTATGAAATACTTTTAATTTCTACATAGTACTCACGTGTACTGGATGCCAACTTGACTAAACGTATCTTTTTTTGGTGCTCAAGCATCTCTTCTTCTGTGATATGATCAAGAATAACTTCCAAATCACTCGTTCCTAGACCTAGGGCCTCGACCATGTCTTTATAAAAGTATTTTCCATCATTAATCTGTTGTATAAACCCTAAGAAAGCTGTCTTATAGACCAGCAGATCCTCTTCTGAGATATTGTGATAGTTAAGTGTCGCCGTTGTATTGTAGCCATTAAGCCATACATCATGTTTATATGCTTCTTGACTCTCTCGTCGCCGCAGCTCTTTTTCATCATCCGAGACTAGAACAATGTCAAAGCGAAAGTTCATCCCGCCAAACTGATGATAATCATCAACCATCTGTCGGTTACCTCGTCTTTGTTCTAAGTCCGTTCTTATCGTGTCCCATTCATGTTCTAAGTCTCGGCTTATTCCAACGTATTTCTTTTTATTCGCTGTGTTTGTTATAACATAAACTCCTTGAATCCCTCGCATGTAATTACCTCTCTTTATTGGCATTTTCCATTAATAATATTATACCTAATATCCTCTTGGAATGCAATAAAATAAAGGTTTAGACGCCATTAGTCTTTCTTCTGCACCGGAATCCAAATCTCACAAAAACACGCGGCTGCATTCTCTGTCGGATAGAGTTCAAAGTCAATATCATCAAGCATATTATATCCTGATCCAGGCAAAAACTCTTTGTATATACGATCCCATGTCTCGCCTATACACTGTCCATCAGTACCAATACACTGGAATACTGCCCATTGATTTGCCTTGACTTCCCATACGTCAAACCCACTTGGCACCTCTCCACCTGCATACAGGCTACCAATCCCATACTCAAAGTGTGTCTCTTCCTTGGATAAGGGTGCACAAGCTCCATACACATCTCCATTAACACGGTGTGCTTTTAATACGTCAAAAGTATCATCAGCATTACATCGTTTCCAAAAATCAGGAATCAGCGTGTTCTCTTCTTCGCCGACAATTTCATTGTCAAATTTTTCCACTTTAACCAATAAATTAAACTTTTCTTTTTCTACAATCTTGTACTCCATAATTGTACCGCCTTCCGTTTGAATTTTTATGATAAGGCGATTAAAAATTTGTAAATGTGTCCCTGAACGTTTAGCTACACTCGGCGTTACTCCATGAAACCTTGAAAAAGCTTTTGTGAAGCTCTCTGGCGTCTCATAACCATACTTAAATGCAATGTCAATAACTTTGTTCTCCGATAATACAAGTTCTTGTCCAGCCATCGACAGCTTCCGATTTCGAATATATTCATTGGCAGTCATTCCGGTTATCATGCTAAACAATCGATGAAAATGATAATTTGACATATATAGATGCTGCGCAACATCTTCATAAGTTATCTTCTCCATCATATGGGTTTCCATATACTCAATGGCCTGTTGAATACTGCAAATACAATCCATGTTCATCACCTCATGCTTCTAGTATATGACGATACAACCTCTTTGTCCTGTCTGTCCTTGTTCATTTTTGTCTTAGCTATCTACACGATTAATCGGCTGTCCATTAGCGAATGCCTTGATATTGTCTCCAATCAGCTTTACAAGACGCCTACGCGTCTCTAAACCTCGCCACCCCATATGTGGTGTAAGAATAACATTATCCATCCTATACAGTGCACTGGCATCATCTAGTGGCTCTACTTCTTGGACATCTAGCCCTGCTCCGGCAATTGTTCCTTGATTTAGCGCTTCTATCAATGCCTTTTCATCAACAAGCCCTCCTCTAGCCGTATTAATGAGGTAGCTTGAAGGCTTCATCATAGCTAGTGTTTTGGCATTAATCATATGGCGGGTCCCATCATTAAGAGGGCAGTTCAACGAGAGAAAATCACTCTGCTTAAGCACCTCTTCCAAAGACTTAAAACTTACCTCTGCAGTATCGTTTCTTGGCGTACGCGTTGATACGATGACATCCATGCCTAATGCAACAGCTACCTTGATGAGGCTTTTTGCTATATGACCATATCCGATAACCCCTAGCGTCTTGCCATTAAGTTCAACATGATCGACCATCAGATGTTCATGAAAGTTGTCATGATTGCCTTGTGCCAGCATCTGCATCTGTTTTTGCATGGAACTAGCCAAACTCAACATCAATAAAACCGCTGTATGGGCAACACGCTCTGTGCTATATGCCGGAATATTACATACGATAATCTCTTTTTCCCTAGCCGCTTCTAGATCAATATTGTTATATCCGGTTCCCGCTTCACAGATCATCTTAACACTCTCCGGGAACTGTCGAATCACTTCACCTCGTAACGGCATTTCTTTTGTGACAACCACTGTAAATCCTTGTACACGCTCTATAATTTTATCTTCTGGTGTCGTATCATGGATGATGACTTGGGATGCAATCTGTCCGTAGTCAACTTTCCCATCATAGTTTACCAGACCTCCATTTAATACGACGGTTTTATCCTTCATTGTTGCTCCTCCTTGCCCATTTAACTTTGTATTTATTATAGCATATCTATGGAAAGAGCAAAGCAAGAACCTTTTCTATGTGTTTTTATTAATCTCTTCGAGTACTTCAAGTACGCTCAGGAGTTGTTCATCACTTACATAAGGAGTCTTTTTATTTTCTTCTATACATGTTAAAAAATGCGTTAATTCATTATAGTACCAACCTGTTGGCGGTACATTAATCCCTGTGGCAATCAGATTTTCATCTTCTATATTATAGTGAATAGGATCTTCTTGATAGGGGTATGCTATCAACGATGAACCATCATAAATAACCACTGCATTTTCAAAAACAATCCTCCACTGTGCTCGAAATGGAATGCTTGCATGAAACCATGCCGCTTCGGCTACTACATTAACCTTTGGATAGGTATAGATCATGCGATAATGTTCTACATAACTAGATTCTTCACGTTTATTGCCAAAGACTTGAACCTGCTCTGGTTTTCCAAAAAGACTGACAATCAAATCCAGGTCATGTATATGCAAATCAAAAGGCAGCAATCCACTTTTACTCTTGTCAAAGAGCCATCCTCCTTGCGCCCATTGAGGACTTGCTGACAGCCGTTCAAAATATGCGTCTAGTGGCTTTCCAAAGGTTTCTTTTGCAACAAGTTCTCGCAAGATACCCACTTCTTTGGTAAATTGAAGCACCTGAGCGACAAAGAGCAGACAGTTGTTTTTCTTTGCCATTTCCATCATTTCTTGAGCATCAGTCTTTGATAGCGTCATCGGTTTTTCAACAATCGTATGCTTTTTATGTCCTATACTTTCTAAGACATTGGCCTTATGTAAAAAAGTGGGAGTACATACATCGACCACATCTATGTCTTGGTTTGTAATCATCTCTGTTATAGAACTATATAATGGAAGGTTCCATTCTTGTGACCGAATCTGATCTTGTTCGCTAAATCCTACAAGGGCAACAACTTCACAATGGTCAATATGCTTATAATTACTATAATGCACTGTCCCCATGCCTCCTGCCCCTACAATACCTATCTTTAACATCGCTTGCCTTTCCTTTCTATATCTAAGCGTTGAGCTATATCTGCAACCCAATAGATTTTAAATACGCGTACGAAGTTGCCACTGCTTCATTAATCTCTTGCAAATCTTTTGGACCTGCCTTTGTAAATTCAATCTCTACACTAAAAGGACATGCGTTTTGTGCTTGTTCTAATTTTTGCTTAATGGTTAAAAAATCAATCTCTCCTTGCCCAAGCGCCGGAAAGTTCCACTCAGTCACTTCTCCTGCCTTGTCCTTGATGTGCATATACTGAATCTGATCAATACATCCATCCAGGTCGTCCATTAAGTTGACATTACCAAAAAAGATGGCATTGGCCGTATCATAGTTAATACCGATGCGTTCAGATTGTATTTGATCTACAATCGCTTTTATCTTTTGTCCACTGCCATGTTCTTGTCCATGAACTTCTAAAACCAATGTTAAATCATAAGTCTCTAAGTGTGGTATCAATTCCTTAAGACGCTTAGCCGTCTCCTCATCAGTTGCCACCACATCATTATCTAAATGCGCCTCGCCGATTGAAGACACTATATATTGGCATCCAAAATAATTCGCTAATCGCATATTATCAACAAAGTCCGGTATACGACTTTCATCCATCAAATTACAATGTCCACTAAGAGCAATAGGCGTCACGCCTTTCTCTTGACATCTTTGCTTTACCTTTGCAAGGTAGGACAAGCTCATCGACGGAAAAACATGTTCAGTCCAGCCCTTTGTAGCTGTCAGTTCAATATAGCCAAACCCCGCTTGGCTTATACCGTCAATCGCTTCTTCTATAGAATATCCATGATAACAATTTGAATTTACTGCAACAATTCTTTTCATATTAAACCTTCTTCCCTTATGTTCTATTTTATCTTTACCGCTTTTCCCGTCCTAGAAGATTCCACACTTGCAAAAACAGCTTTCATGGCTGCAAGCGCTTGTTCTCCAGAATTTTCCTGTGATTCTTGTGTCACCAGACATTGGGCAAAAAGATCAATGACGCCGGATGCCGTTTGGTGGTCATTGGTCTGAATCTTATCAATCTCATAGTAGATATTTTCACCTTCTTTGGTCGTAATCGTAATGGAATATGTGGGGTCATCATATATATGCATAATGCCTTTAGTTCCATATAAGACCGTTGCATTATCTTCCTTGCCATAATATGTCCAACTGGCGGTCATCGTACCTACAATCCCGTTTTCCATTGTGTAGATACTGATGGCATTATCATCAACACCTATAAGATTTCCCTCGGCATCTTTTTTATCTAGAGTCACAATCTTTGCCATCACTTCTGTAATTTTTTGCCCTGTTAAAAACTGAATAACATCCGTTTTATGTATCCCTAGATCTCCTACGGCTCCAAGACGTGCCAGGTCTTTGTCAAAAAACCATATATTTTTACCCGGATCGATACTCCAAGTCTCCGGTCCTTTATGCCCAAAAGTGGTTCTAAACGAGATAATTTCGCCGATACTACCTTCCTCAATAAGTTGTCTTGCTCTTCGATGCGCCTTGGTCAAGCGTTGATTGTGTCCAATCATTAAAAACCGCTCTTCTTCTTTGGCTACGCGAACCATTTCTTCACATTCTTCCAACGTGATGGCCATCGGTTTTTCACAAAGCACATGTTTACCTGCCCGTAGCGCTTCGATCGTTATACTGGCATGAGTGTGGTTAGCTGAACACACACTGACAGCATCAATCGATGGGTCTTTTAGCATAGCTTCATAACTGTCATATGCCTTTACCCCAAACTTTGTTGCAAGTTCTTGTGCTCTATCTTGTCTCAAATCATAAAAGCCTGCTAATTCTGTATTTGAATTTGCCATGTATTCTGGTATATGTCTTACTTGCGCAATTTTTCCACAACCGATTATTCCTATTTTATACATATAGCTCCTCTTAATTTTCTTCTTTTTTCTGCAACAATACAGCTCCAATTACAATCATACCTTTGAATGCTTCTCTTAAAAACGGAGGCACCCCCAGTAAGTTCAATAAATTATTCATTACTGCAATTATTAACATACCAAGGACTGCGCCCATAACTGAGCCTTTACCACCCGACATAGATACACCACCGACAATAACTGCCGCGATGGCATCCATCTCATAGCCACTACCAGCATTGGCATAGTCCATAGACCCGATTCTAGACACCTGCAAAATAGCTGTTACACCTACGAGCATACCAATCAAAGCATACACTTTTCGCTTAACTTTGCCTACATTAATCCCTGACAGTTTTGCTGTTCTCTCATTAGAACCAACCGCATAGACATATCGACCAAAAGCAGTTTTCTTCGATACAATATATAATATAATCGCGATAACCAGCCAATATATGATGGGCATAATCAATAGATTTCCCATTTTTAAACTTGCAATTTGCAAAAATCCGGTGGGTACTTTTGGTGAGTTCGTTTGCATAAAATGCTGAGTAACACTTCGTAAAATTTTCATCATCCCAAGCGTCGCTATAAATGGTGGCAACTTTCCTTTGGTTACCAAAACACCTGTCAACTGGCCTAATCCACACCCCATAGCAATAGCTACAACGATACCTATAATGTATAAAGGTACACCTGTGATTCCCGTTGATGCCAAAAGCGCATTCGGTCCATTATCAATAATCATCATAAGAACTGCACCGACAGCTACCATCGTCGAGCCAACTGCCAAGTCGATTCCACCAGATATGATGACAAACGCCATTCCAAGGGCTACAATACCAACCCCTGCATTGTTTCTCAAAATGTTAATCCAGTTATTAGCCCAGGTCGCAAACCATTCTCCAAAAGAATCAAATTCAAATCCCAGCGCGACTGTTTGCAAGATGACCATGACAAACAACGCAACACCTGTGCTAAACAGCGCGCTTTCCGTCCAGTTTTTCTTAAACCATGTTATAAAGTTGAACTTTACTTTTGTCTTTTCCATCTGTATACCTTCCTATTCTCCTATTTGCCACCTGTTGCTAGACGCATAATCTTTTGTTCATTCATATCTTCTCCAGAGACTTCCCCTACAATCGCACCGTGATACATCACAAGACTTCGATCACAAACCCTGATAATCTCCTGCGCTTCACTTGAAAGCACAATAATCCCAACACCTTGTCCTGCAAGTTTTAAGATAATATCATAGATTTCTTCCTTAGCACCTACATCAACGCCTTGTGTCGGATTGTCCATAATCAAAATTTTAGGATTGGACGATAACCATTTTGCTAATACAATCTTTTGCTGATTTCCTCCAGATAGACTCGTAATCAAATCCAGTTTTTTCTCCATCTTGATTTTTAGACTGTCTTTTTGTATGTCAAATTCAGTATTTTGCTTTTTTCGATCAATAAAAAAGCGTTTTTGCAAGCGTTTTAATGTAACAAGTGAACCATTTTCCAAAATGTTCATATCTTTTATGATGCCATTTTCTTTTCTGTTTCTTGGCACATATGCAATACCAAGATCTAGACCTTTTGTTGTTGAATCAATCTTCACCTGTTGATTGTCGATATAGATGTCTCCTGTATACTTAGGTCGATCCCCAAAAACAGCTTGAAACAATTCACTTCGTCCATCTCCTAGCAGTCCGGTTACACCTAGTATCTCACCTTGCCTTAAGTTTAAGGATATATCCCGAAAATGTGTGGCATCAGTAAGCCTCTCAAGCCTAAGAACCTCATTACCTATTTCCTTGTCTCGCTGCAGACTTTCCGTTCGCACATCATGTCCTACCATATGCTTTGCCAAGTCATCGGTTGTGACATCTTTTATCTCGCCTGTGGCAACCATGTTTCCATCTCTAAGCACCGTGTACTTATTACATATTTCAACGACTTCTTTTAATTTGTGTGAGATAAAAACCATGCCAACACCATGACTTTTTAATACATTCATCATTGCAAAGACCCTTTTGATTTCATGCTCCGTTAAGGATGTTGTCGGTTCATCCATGATGATAATCGACGCATTCATCATTAGTGCTCTTGCAATCTCTATGAATTGTTTATAGGAGGTATCTAAGTCTCGAACCATCTGTTCAGGGTTCAGTTCCAGTCCTATTTTTTCAAATATTTCCTTTGTTTTTTTTATCATTGTTTTTGCATCTAAAAAACCATATTTGTTTTTCAATTCTCGACCGATAAACATATTCTCAAAAATAGCTAGGTCATTGACAAGATTTAATTCCTGATGAATAAATGCAATTCCCGCTTCAAGAGAATCCACAGGATTTTTAAATTCTATCGGCTTCCCGTCGATGAGAATCGTACCTGAATCACTGTTAATGACTCCGCCTAAAATATTCATGAGCGTTGATTTTCCGGCACCATTTTCTCCAAGCAATGCACATATTTCACCACCACTTAGAGAGATATCCACACCTTTTAACACATTGTTTGCTCCAAATGATTTGTATATATTTTGCATTTCTAATTTCATATTCCTTAATACCTTTCTTCTAAAAAAGGCTATGACATCGCCATAGCCCTCTTATTGTTTCGCCTTCTACTCTTAGTATGGAGAATTTTCGTCCAAATACTCTTGATAGTTATCTTTGTCAACGATGGTTGTAGGAATAATTTTTACTGGCTCAACGTTTTCCCCTTTTAATAGAGATACTGCCATATCTACCGCATCTTTAACCATTGCCGGGCTATAAAGTGCAGATTCAATCCAGATGTCGTCATTTTCAGGCATCATGTTAAAGTACTCTTGCGCTCCACCACCACCTGTAACAACTTTAATATCTGTGCGTCCTGATTCAGTAATCGCTTGAAGAACACCGATAGATGTCTCATCATCCATGGAATATACTGCATCAATTTTAGTATTTGCTGTTAAAATATCCGACATATCTTTTAATCCATCTTCTCTAGTAAAAGCTGTCGCATAAGTAATTAGCTCCATATCCGGTGCAATCTCTGCCATTGTTTCTACGAATCCTTTTTCACGTAACTCAGATACTGATCCAGCGGATGGAACGTTAAGTACAACAACCGTTCCTTCTGTTCCGATTTTATCAACGATGTATTTTGCTCCTTGAACACCCATGTCTTCATTATCTCCTGATACACGGTATACACCTTCTGCATCAATTGCGATGTCAAAGTTTACGACTTCAATCCCGCTATCAATAACTGACTGAATCGGTACTTCCATACCCTGCCATTGTGGAAACGCGACAATAGCCTCAGCTCCCCATGTTCTTAAGTCATCAAGTTGTGTTGTCATCTCTTCTGCATTGACCGATGTATAAAGCTTATAATCAACTTCATCGGATAGCTCTTTACAACGTGCTTCTGCATTGTATGCTACAGCTGCAACCCAACCATGTGTTACTGCAGGTGCTAAGATACCAATTTTCATCTTTTCTTTTGCAGGTGCTTCTGGTTCTGTCTCCGTCTCAGTTTCAGTTTCAGTTTCCCCTTCTGGTTCTGTTGTTGTCTCTGTAACGGCTTCACCTGTGTCCCCTGTTCCCCCTGTTTCTTCTACTTCCTTTGATCCACATCCTGCCAGCATCGCTACTGCCATTGCCAATACAAGGATATACGCTAATACTTTCATTTTCATCCTGCCTTCCTCCTATCTTCCACTTATCTTTACTGTAAATTTTCTTTTTTTCTGAAACTTTACAATCACATCTTACTATTTTTATTAGGTTGTGTCAATTAAAATAATTTATATTATTTATTTTTGTGCATAATGTATATTGTTGTGTGTTGTGGATTTGTCATTTCTTTCTTTTTTTGTAAATTTACATGTTTTTTTCATTCTTTTTACATTTTGCTTTACAATTAAAGGTTTTATTCGTTATAATGGGAATATCTACAATGCGTATAGGAGAATATGAAATGGTTGAAAATAAAATCACTATTGAAGACGTTGCCAAAAAGGCAAATGTATCTATAGCTACAGTATCTAGAGTTATCAATAATAAAAATAATGTCAAAGCAGAAACCAAGCAACGTGTTGTAGCCGTCATGGAAGAGTTGAATTTTTCTCCAAAAACACCGGCTACGCTTTCTGATGTCAATAGCAACATTATATTAATGTGCGTTCCGGACTTTGATAATCCTTTTAATGGTCCTGTCATTGAGGGGATTCAAAAATCCGCACGTTCTGAAGGCTATCATGTACTCCTCATGCAAGATTTGAGCCACTATGCAGGCAGAATAAATTATGAGGAGATATTAAAAAATAATTCCATTGCTGGAATTATTATTTTCTGCTCTGTTCCAAATTCAAAGTTTTTAGAGGACTTGACCTTCCGTTGTCCTGTGGTCATGTGCTCTGAGCATGCCGAAAATTATAACGTGTCTTATGTGAACATCGATGATGTCAAGGCTTCAACTCAAGCTGTCAATTATCTAATTTCAACTGGTTGCAAAAAAATCGGACTGATTAATTGTAATATGAATTTTAAGTACGCAAGACACCGAGAAAAAGGATATCGCCAAGCTTTGACAGCTGCCGGACTTCCGATTAACCCTTCTTGGATTCTCCACCTGTCTTCTGTTACTTACAGTGTGGCTTATTCAAACATTCTTCACCTTTTAAGTCAACCTGATCACCCGGATGCTTTTTTCGCTTGTTCTGACGTCTATGCTTTTGCTGCAATCAATGCTGCGAAAAAATTGGGCTTTAGGGTTCCAGAAGATATTTCCGTCGTCGGATTTGACAATGTATATCTATCAACCATGTCCGATCCACCCATTACAACAATCGAACAGCCAAGCTACCAGCTCGGTCTCCAAGCGTGTGAATTGTTATTAGAAAAAATCAAGTTTCCACAGGTGCCCAACAAACACATCATTTTGGAGACAGAACTCATCGTACGTGGATCAACCAAACTATAAATTATAGGTTGAACAATTGTTTGTTAAACGCAAAAAACCTCGCTTGCAATCAAGCGAGGTTTTCTTATTGTTCTCATTATAATCAAACGGAGAAGGAGGGATTTGAACCCCCGCACGGCGCAAGCCGCCTACCGCATTTCGAGTGCGGACCCTTCAGCCACTTGGGTACTTCTCCATGAAGCATTATTCATAATCATGTGAAAAATGCTTACATTTAAATATTTTAGCACTATTTTGCGTTAAGTCAACCTTTATTTTCCCTTTTTTTACATTATATTTTTGCGCCGCCGTTGAATGTCCCTCTCGCGTCGTTTCAATCACTTGCTGACAAACCGATGAATTACTCACTCCAATCTCCCAGACCGGAATCTCCACCGTCTTATCATGATTGTTGTTATTAATAACGACAACGACCTGGTCATGATCGTCAAACCGTCCATAAGCGATTACGTTATATTCTCCATATAAGAATTTTAATGATCCGGTTCGTAGCGCCGGAATCGCTTTTCGTAGACTAATCAATGAACGGTGTAGTGCAATAAGCTCCGTGTTTTCATTGCCCCACGGATAGGTTCTGCGATTATCCGGATCTGTCCATCCGGCAACCCCAGCTTCATCTCCATAATAAATCGTCGGTGCTCCAACCCATGTCATCTGAATTACAACCGCTTCTTTCATCACTGCAAAATCCACATTTGCATTGGCTGCCTCAGCACCCACGGTGTGTGTTCGCCCAACAGTACGATTGGTTCGAGTCAAGAACCGACTATGATCGTGGTTTGACAACTGGTTCATCGCCACTTGCAACGATTGAGTGTGAAACCTTGCCATATTATACTTCATCGCATCAAAAAACGAATGATGATTACCCAAAAGGTCTTCTCTAAATTCATCACTATGTTTTTGCATTCCTGTAAGGAACCAGCTTACCGGCTCCATAAAAGCATCATAATTCATCACCGTATCCCACTGATCTCCATGAATCAACCAGTCCGACGGATCTCCATAATGCTCAGCAATAATAATCGCATCCGGTTTGACACTTTTAACTTCTCGCCTAAAGTCCTTCCAAAACTGGTGGTTAAACTCTTTACTATATCCTAAATCTGCTGCAACATCCAGACGCCATCCATCTGCATCATATGGCGGTGACATCCATTTTTTAGCAATATCCATTACATATTTATAGAGTTTTGGCGATCCTTCATAGTTAAGCTTAGGAAGTGTATCATGTCCCCACCATCCATCATAATAGGGATTATCCGGCCATGCTTGTTTGTTGTGAAAGTGAAAAAAAGAATAATACGGACTGCTTTTTGCACCATATGCCCCAACAGGATAGTTGTGAGAATTTGCATAGAATTTTTCACGATCCATCCATTTATTAAAAGAACCACAATGATTGAACACACCATCTAAGATCACTTTCATATTACGCTGATGTGCCTCATGGACCAGATTGGCAAAAAGGTTATTACTTGCCTCCAGATTCACTGTTTCCGTCGTACGCGTAATGTATTTTTTTGCATCATTGTTGTCTTTATCAGCTTGATCAAGAACTTCTTGTGCATCCTTAATAACCACACCATAGTGCGGGTCGACATAGTCATAATCTTGAGTATCATACTTATGGTTAGATGGAGATACAAAAATCGGGTTAAAATAAATCACATCCACTCCAAGCTCTTTGAGATAATCCAACTTTTCCAAGACACCCTTTAAGTCTCCACCATAGAACTCACCCACTCCGTCTTGATCGGGTAGTTTATTCCAATCGGTTACTCGTCTGGCCGGTTTATTGATATACATATATTCATTATCTACTACATCATTAGACGGATCTGAATTGTTGAATCGATCCACAAAGATTTGATACATGACTGCATTTTTTGCCCAATTAGGCGTCCGAAATCCGGGCATGATTTTAAAATCAAAATAATGATCCGGTTCACGCATGATTCCTTTTTTATTGTAATATATTGTCAATCGACCTGTCGTCAACTTGAAAAAATAAGTAAAGAGCTTTTCTCCCACTTTAAGTGTATATTCATAATAGTCAAAATACTCATCTGATGAGATAACGTCCATTGCATAACATTCGCCCTGATAGCACACATATGCATGATCAAGATTATTCTTTGCTGCACGAAGGCGTATCACTACCGGAGAATTCATCGATGGTTCTGCCGGTATGCGATAATTTTCCGTTTCATCAGAAAAGATGGCTTTTTCATCAAGAATCTGTTGTCGTGTTGAAAAATAGGTAAACATTTTTTGAGTACGATTCATTTGTTCAAATGGTATTTGAATACTCATGATTTTACCTCCTTTGTCATCATTGTAAAGCTATACTTAATTTTAAACTACTGCCCTTAAGAATGCAAGCCAAAAGCTATAGTTGCGCTTCTTATATTGCAAATGAAAAAAGGACAGCTATCCGATCGCTGTCCTTTTAAGGAGAAGGTATTTGTTCTTATGGGGTGTAGCAAAAACTTAATATATATATTGTATTGGGGGGGTTTTACAATAATAATTATAGCAAGATTTGAAAAATAAGTGTGCATAAACATGTTTTTTTTTTGTCATTTTTCTTAGCCATTATGACGAAGGCCTATTTAAGAGTTTTTAATAATTATAGAATAATCAACAAGTTCTTGTCCAAAATTCCTGAAGTTTTGATTTGAGCTCATTTTCATCAAAAACCGTCTCCATATGAGACCATTCCACGGGATATAGTTCTTGGTAACGCTTTGTCCTAAATCGCTTGTCAATTAACAAGACACTTCCTTGATCATTTTCCGTTCGTATGACTCGCCCTGCCGCTTGCAAGACTTTGTTCATTCCCGGATACGTATAAGCATAATCAAACCCTGATCCCATAGTTTGATTAAAATAATCTTTGATAATATCTTGCTCAAAACAGATCATCGGCAAACCCACTCCAACAATGACAGCGCCTAAAAGTTTTTCTCCTATGAGGTCAATCCCTTCCCCAAACATACCTCCAAGCACTGCAAATGCCACATAACTCTTTTCTCCATTAGATGTAGAAAACCGATCAATAAAGGCTTCTTTATCCGCTTCTCGAAGATTTTTTTCCTGAATAGCGCACTCCACTTGATGTCCATAGATATGCTCAAACACTTCATATGCCTTGTTCATGTATGTATACGATGGAAAATACACAAGGTAATTGCCATGGCGTTGTTGAACAAATGCACCTATTTTTTGGATCAATGGACCCATCGATTGATCTCTGTCAGCATATTTTGTAGACAGACGCCCATCCACCATAAGCTTAAGGTTTTCTTGCTTAAATGGCGAGAGCAAGTCAAGCCCAAAGCTTTGTTCATCACCTCCAAGCAGGTAGCGATAATAAGGCATCGGCAATAAGGTTGCACTAAAATATACGACTCCTTTCATTGTTAAAAGAATCTCGCGAAGATTTGTCCGGGGATCGACGCAAAACAGCTTCATTACTAATTCTTGGCCCTCTCTCAAGTAGTATGTCCGATAGTTAGGACCATACATTTCATATTTTTTGATAAAATCATAGGCCAAAAAATAAAACTCCAAAAGTTCATCCATATGTTCCCACTGTTTATGAAGCTTAAAGATTTTTTCGATACGATATATAATACCGCGTAAGTGCGTTTCTATAGATAGCGGAGCTTCCACTTCAACTCGCTGCTTTTGATCTAAAGCTTTCATCTCTTTACGCATATCAATAAATACCTGATTGACTTTTGTAAAGTATAAATGTAGACGTTGGTCAAGTTCTTTGACTTTGCGCTTCATATCCATGACCTGACTTTTTTTGATTTCGGCTGAGTACATACTTCGGCTACGATCGACTAAATTATGCGCTTCATCAATAAGTAAACTATATCGACCGGTTCCTTCCGCAAAAAACCGCTTTAGCATAGCACTGGGATCAAATGCATAATTATAGTCACAAATAATAACTTGTGATAACGTCGCCAAATCTAAGGATAGCTCATAGGGACACAATTGATACTGTTTGGCATAAGCTTCTATAACCTCTTTGCTATATCCATCCGCATCATGATATAGGGCTTTAATACCTTCGTTCACTCGGTCATAGTGGCCCTTGGCATAAGGACAATGTTCCGGGTTACAGTTGACTTCTTCATGTATACAAATTTTTTCTTTTGCAGTAATCACAACATACTTTAATACAAGACCCTTTTCTTTCATTTTTTCTAACGTTTCAACGGCCACTTTTTTTCCGATGGTCTTTGCCGTTAAGTAAAAAAGTTTATCCGTGCAGTCTTGCCCAAGGGCTTTGATACCGGGAAACAAAGTTGCGATTGTCTTTCCTGTTCCTGTAGGCGCTCGACTAAATAAAATATTGGCCTCCATAATGGTTCGATAAACCCCTTTCATAAGCTTATCTTGACCGCTACGAACTGTATCAAATGGAAACTCAAATGCCTTTATGCTTTGGTGCATCCGGCGTTCATACGTATCCACCATTTTTGCATACGCACTGTAGTGCGTTAACACTTCTGCAAAAAAATCTGCCAATTCACCAAACTGGATTTCTTGCTCAAACTGCTTATGCTGCATACTATCCAACTCAATATACGTCAATCGACACGCTATACGATCACATGGATATTGCAATGCATACAGATAGGCATACACCTTCGCCTGAGCCCAATGCACGAGTTGTCCCTGTTCAATCTCGCTAAGCGCCCGTGTCGTCGATTTAATCTCATCAATAAGAATATGTGTCTCTTCATTTTCCTTGGTGAGGATAACCCCATCAATTCGACCACCTAGATGATACATCACTTCATCTTTTTCAAAAGTATAACTTACAGATACCTCACTTTCGTAAGGTCCTTTTTCAGCTTCTGCCTTTTGAAATCGTTGGTGCGCCTTCGTACCATCAACCATACGGCGATGGCTTAAACTTACCGAAGTAATATCACCTGAGCGAAACACCATCTCAACAAGTTCACGCACGGACACTTTATGTATATATCGTTCATTCTCTTTTTTCATGACTGCCCCTTTTTTTGCGTACATATGTTCTATCCCTATTATACAAGATAGCTTCACGAAAATAAAGCAAATAAAAGACAAACTGCGTAAAATATGATACACTATCGTTATCTTATTTTTTTGGAGGCGTTACATGGCAACAATTACCAAAGTTAGTATCATGATTTTTTTAATTATTCTAGGTATTTCCATGAGTTCAAACAATTATATTCACCGATTTATTGTGACCCATATTTTCTTTCATCAGCCTTTAGCTACAAAGATGTTACGTCCTCTTGGTATTATCATTGCTATTAGTTCTGTTTTATACATTACACCCTATCTGTATGTTGGTATATTATTGAATCTAGTTATTGCAATGTTTTTAATTTTTAATTACATCCGAAGCCAAAGTGCTGTACGGAAGCATACCATCAGCCCAAGAGAAAAAGCCATCCAATCTTATCAAATGGAGATTTTGGCTAAGCGACAACATATTAATCGGTTAAAATCAGATATAGCTAAACAAAATCGCAACAAAGAGCTAAAAACAACACTTACTGAAAAAAGCGACTAGAATATCTAGTCGCTTTTCAATAATCTTTTTACTTGTCATACATTTTGTACAGCATCGCTGCACCAATAATTCCTGCATCATTCCCTAACTCACACACAAGTAATTCTGTCTTAAGTGAATCTGCTCCACCATATATTTCTGTAAGGACTTTTTCTCTTAACGGAACTAATAGGTTTTCTTTTTGTGCAGATACACCTCCACCAAGAGCAATGGCTTGTGGTTGGAAAATGTTAATTACATTCACTAAACCAACGGCTAAGTGGTGAATATACCAATCAATCACTTCTTGCGCGATTACATCTCCAGCTTGCGCCGCATCAAAAGGAATCTTTGCATTCATATTTTCCAGGTTTCCTTCTACAAGTGTGTTCAATGTTGACTCCGGGTGGGCTGCTGCAGCTTCTTTGGCTTTGCCAATTAAAGCTGTTGCTGAGGAAAAGGCCTCCCAACATCCACGGCGTCCACAACTACATGTTGCTCCATTCATATCAATAACCATATGTCCAAGCTCTGCACCGCCATGGTAAGATCCTGTAATAATATTTTCCTGTACAATAATTCCACCACCGACGCCTGTACCCAACGTTACAGCAACAAAGTCTTTATATTTGCGTCCAACACCTGAGATAAACTCTCCATAAGCAGCTGCGTTGGCATCATTTTCAATATATACAGGGATATCAAAATACTTAACAAATTCTTCACGGATGGGTGTATTATTGAACTTTAAATTATTCGCATAAACGATTAGCCCTTTTTCTGTATCCGGCGTTCCTGGACTTCCAATCCCGACAGAATGAACGTCTTCGGGCTTAATACCTTCATCTTCAATCACTTTTAGTGCTAGCATCGCCATATCTTTAACGATAGCCGTATAATCCCGCTCACGTAATGTAGGCACTGAATCTTTTCGAATAATCGTGCCTTGTTCATCGACTAACGCCGCTGCAATATTTGTCCCACCTAAATCAATTCCAATATTATACATAAATCCTCCTTAGTTGTTTGTTCCTTTTTCTTCTAAATTTTTGCGCTCTTGTGTACGTTTTGCCAAGTTATTGGTCACTCGATTATTCAGCTCAATCGCTGCATTATACCCCATCGCTTTTTGTCGATGGTTAATCGCCGCCGACTCTACAATAATCGCCAAGTTTCGCCCTGGACGAATGGGAATCGAATGTGACACGATTTGATTGCCAAGAATTTCCATGTATTCTTCATTTAAACCTAAGCGTTCATATTCCTTATCTGGATTCCAATCTTCCAGTCGTATCGCTAAATCTATGTTTTGACTTTCCTTAACCGACTCGACTCCAAAAAGGGTCTTGCAATCAACAATCCCCACTCCGCGCACTTCTATAAAGTGACGAATAATATCTGGACTTGTTCCTTGCAAAATATCATCATTAATTTTTTTAATTTCAACAACATCATCTGCAACCAGACGGTGCCCCCGCTTAATCAACTCCAAAGCAGTCTCTGATTTTCCAATACCGCTTTCACCCGTAATAAAAACCCCTTCACCATAGACGTCTACAAGTACACCATGTAAAGAAATCCGTGGTGCAAGTTCTGTTTTTAAGTATTGGTTTAATTCTGAAGAAAAATATGAAGTTGGTCTGTGAGATTGTAATATCGGAACCCCCGTCTCATGTGCCACTTCATTGAGGTCATCCATTAGCTCCAAACTCCGTGACAAAATCAAGCACGGTATCTGACTTTTAAATAGGCGCTCAAGAATAGCACGACGTTCAGAGGCAAATAAGTTTTGTATATAGGTGTACTCCACTTTTCCAATGATCTGAACACGTTCAGAATCAAAATAATCAAAAAAACCTGCAAGCTGTAATGCCGGTCGATTTAAGTCACTTTGATTGATGCGTATATCTTTGGTCGGTATTTCCGGCGTCAAATTCTTGAGTTTCATTTTTTTGATGATATCATCAAGACAGACATAATAATTTTCATGATCCATGGTCGCCCTCCAGTTTGCTTTCCTGCATTTTATCTTACACTATAGTATCACATCTTTATGGAAAAATCTATAAACCGCTTCACTACTTTTTTGATTCATCCCATTCACTTGATTAAGCTCCTCTACTGAAGCTTCTTTTATTTTTTCAATATTGCCAAAGGCACGCATTAGGTTTTTGCGTCGCGTAGGACCAATGCCCGCTATATCATCTAAAACCGACCTCACTTGTATCTTGGAATGGGTTTTACGGTGATAATCAATGGCAAAGCGATGGGCTTCATCTTGAATTCTTGCCACAAGTTTAAACGCTTCACTTCGCACGTTCAGCGCAATCTCTTGATTATTAAAGTATAATCCTCTTGTTTGATGCTTGTCATCCTTGACCATTCCGCAAACCGGAATGGCTAATCCTACTTCTGTCAGCACTTGAAGGGCAATATTAACCTGTCCTTTTCCTCCATCCATAAGGATAAGATCCGGTAGTTTTGTAAACTTACCTTGAGCGGCATCCAGGCCTTTTATCAACAGTTCCTTTTGTTCTTCCAGTGCATGGGTAAACCGCCGGGACAGAACTTCATTCATTGAGGCATAGTCATCTGGTCCATTTCCATATTTAATTTTAAATTTACGGTAATCACTTTTTTTAGGTTTTCCCTGTTCAAAAACAACCATCGATCCCACAGTTGCCACGCCTTGATGGTTGGAGATATCATAAGCTTCAACTCGTACTATCGCCTCGTCCAGCCCGATGGCTTGGCGCAGTTCTTCCATGGCTCCAATCGTCCGTTTTTGCTCTTTACGAAGACTGTCACCAAATTGCTCAAGGGTAATGGCCGCATTTTTTGCCGCGAGAGCTATCAGCTTGTTCTTGTCCCCTTTTTGCGGCACTCGAATATACACTTTTTGTCCTCGTTTATCCGATAACCAGCGTTCAATGATATGAGCCTCAGTCAGATTGTTTTGCAAGATGAGCTCCTTGGGAATAAACGGCGTCCCCGAGTAGAATTGTTTAACAAAAGCTGTCATAATCTCCTCGCCATTTTGCTCCTCAATATTTTCCATGCGAAAATGCTCACGTCCAATAAGTTTACCATTGCGGACAAAATACACTTGAACCAATGCTTCTTGTTCATTTTTGGCAAAGGCTATGACATCCTGATCATTTTGCGCCGATTTAACTATTTTTTGTTTTTCCATGATTGCCTTGATGGCACTGATATAGTCTCTTGCTTCTGCCGCCTTTTCAAAGTCAAGGCGCTCTGAAGCTTCGAGCATTTGCTCTTGTAGTTCATTCATCACCGGCAGGTAGTCCCCTTCAAGAAATTGAATGACACGTTCAATCTGCTTACCATAATCCGGCGCACTAATATACCCCATGCACGGAGCGTCACATTGCTTGATATGGTAATTCAGACATGGACGCTCTTTTCCAATATCACGTGGCAACACACGATGACAGGTCCTTATCTTATACATCTTACGTACAAGATCAATAATCTCCTTAGCTGCATAAGCATTGACATAGGGTCCATAGTACTTTGCCTTGTCTTTTTTCATCTCCCGTGTATAGATAATACGCGGAAAAGCTTCATCTACCGTCACTTTGATATACGGATATGTCTTATCATCTTTGAGCATTGTGTTATATTTGGGCCAATATTTTTTAATAAGATTACACTCAAGGATAAGTGCTTCTAGTTCAGAATCTGTCACAATATATTCAAACGAATGAATTAGTGAAACCATTCTTTTGATTTTATTTGAATGATTCGCTGACTGATGAAAATATTGACGCACACGATTTTTCAAAATCTTTGCTTTGCCGACATAGATGATATGATCATTTTTATCTTTCATTAAGTACACACCGGGTTTATCCGGCAAGTTCTTTAGCGCTTCTTTTAAATCAAACATGTATCCACCTTCACTTATTTTGCTATACTTCCATTTTTATCGTTGGCATCGTCCCTACAAATTCAAATTCGATATCTGTAAACTGATTTACATCTTTTTTTATTTTACAATGACATGTCGTTGAAGGGCTAACTTCAAATTCATAATCCCCGATGGTCATCCACTGAACATCACACCGCTTAATATCTACTCGCAATGCGTCTATGTCAAAAATCCCAAGGTATGCCCCTTCATTATACTGTAGCGTATTATCATCGGGTCCTTTGCCAAAATATGAAATTGCATCTCCCGAATCATTAAGCCGTAAAAAAAGGTGTGTTGCTTTTAACGGCACTGTCTCTGAAGGCTTTATTTGCATAATAACTTCATTTTTACCATTCATCAAAAAGATGACTTCAAGACCACCTTTATAACCTTTGATTTTATAAGAACATATAACTTCTGTTCCATTATCTACCGCATGCAATGTATACCCTTTAAATTGAAGTGCATGGGATTTTTCTTCTTCACCAATTCGACACTCCATTCTCAAGGGTTTTAGAAAAAGCTCTTTGGACCCTAGGGCAAAGTTAAGGATTTCTCCTGTCTGTCGACTAATATTACAACTAAACCGCTCTCCCTCTAAGAATAACTTTCGATGCTTTGCCTGAACACGCATTGGTAAACCCGAAGGCGCTATCTCCATCATTTTTTGGGATGTTCTTAATCGAAACTGTTCCATAGCAAAAATATAGCCTGCTTTTTCATAATCTGTATCCTGAGCCAACGTTGCAAATACATTCAAATCATATTGACAATTCATGTTAAAATCAATTGCACTCAAATCTAAACGCAGGCGATATTGGCTTTTCGGTTGAATATCTAAAGGTTCTTCTATATTTTTATATACACTGATTCCATCTTCTAAGACTTCATATCCCAACAAGAAACCCTGTGTATCTATATATGCATAGTGACTTTTTATAAGGATCTCCATTTGATCGAGATTGAGCTCAAACTGCAGACGCTGCTGCTCTTTTTTTATCACCCGAGTAATTGGACGGCTTTGATTCAAAGAATTAAAAAGCCAGCCACTATCTTCTATCTGAGGTAGTCCTGATTCTTCGTAGTCCCTTGATTGTCTAAATCCCCGATTCCAAGGCATTATTGAAATATCTGGATACTCTCCAATATCAATACGGTTTTTCGAAGTAATCTCTTTGACCAAATAATAATCCGACTTTGTCATCAGCGGAGACACAATATAACGTTCAATACATGGATGGTTAGAATACAACCCATAGTACTCTTCAATCTGATAAATACTTTGAGGTTTTATCTCAACATAAGGCAAGACATCAATGACTTTGATTCCATAGGTATCGCAAAGATTATAAAATGCTTCTTGCTTCTCCCAGGCACAATAATATATTTTTTGAATGTTTAATTGCTTCATACACATAATGTCATCAAAAGCACTTGAACCGCTTTCATGATAATACACAATCGCTTCTTGACGCTCTACAAATGGCTCTTGACCTGCAAATCCCATATAGGTCATATGACTATCTAATACTTCACCCAGTGCATTATATATTGTGACCTTAACATCATATCGCACCGGAGTCTCTGTCGACCATTCTATAGGGGCACTCACAATCTCATGAATGTTAAAATGATTAATCTCTTGTTGGTCAAGCACCATATTTTCTTCCATAGTTTTAAAGCCCGCATCTTCATATGAAATCTCTATGCGCGCTTTGATTGGTATTTTTTCATTCCAATGATTTTCTATAAACATGCTAAAACTTGTTGTCCACTTTTTATCCTCAGAAACCTCATGGATGTTTTCATGTTGTCTTGTTTTAATGTTTATCCACTTAATGCGAATCTTTTTTTCTTCCATAGGGCACCTCTCATATATCACTATTCTTCTTCCATTATAATCGAAAACCCTCATAATAAAAAGACGTGTTTTTAGAAAACTAAAAACACGTCTAACTTTGCTTAGGACTGACCAAGAGATATACACCCACAAGAATAATTCCTAACGACCAGATTGTACCTCGGTTCATCCAATCCAAAAACTGGTCCGCAAGCATTAAAACTCCAAGCCCAACAATCACAACACCGATGATTTGTTTAGTTTTTTTTTGCGTCGAGTGTTCATATTCGGGTGTATGCTCATCTTCCTGCGTCGCATCATGCCCTTCATATGTTGTTTGATCTTCGATATAATCGTAAGGTCTTTCCGGAATAATAATGGCACATAAGATATACGCTAAAACTCCTGTTCCATAAGCGAAAACAAAAATTGCAAAACCTAATCGAACGATTGTAGGGTCTATATCAAAATATTCTGCAATTCCCGCACACACACCTGCTAGCATTTTATCCTGTCTTGAACGAAATAATTTTTTTGACATTGCCGTCACCTCTTTCTTAAAGTATATATTGATTATAACGAGTGAAGTTTATAGCCAGCTTCCAAAATGATTAAAGGTTCATTAAAATCTTGCTAATTTTCTCTTTTTCATCTACAATGTCTGTATTAGATATCATTTGGAGGCTTTTATGAAAAAAAATATATTATTGTCACTACTACTAGGTTCCACACTATTACTTGGGGCTTGCGAAGTTTCACCTATACAGAGCAACAGTTCAAACCCTAACGCTCCCTTAGATGCTTCCACCACAAACGAAAGCACCGTATCTCCCCCATCGTCATCTGATACTACCACTAATGACGTACCACTTGACACAGAGGCGATTACTGAGGCACCTGATGCATTCAACATTTTCGATGAAATCGATTGGACCAATCGAACCATCCTAGAAGTCTCATCAGATAATACAACCGGTTATCACGATGCACTTGACCCTATTAATGTTGATCAACTAGGCTTAACCCCTGAGATGATTTTGGAAAACGAAGACTTACGTCCTCTCGTTCAACATCTAGTCAACAATAAATACAATTATACCTATGGAGCAATCGGGTATGTTCAAGATGCTGATAGCATCTATACGTTAAGTAATAAATTGAATCATCTGCCCGCCGACTATGTTCCTGCCGATCTCGTTGAACCTGAGATTGATTTTTATTTTGCTGAGTTTCTCGAGAAAAAGCAATTGCGCTCTGAAGCTGCTATGCATATGGAAGAACTATTTTCCGCCGCTAAAGAAGATGGCTACACTATCCTTGGTGCTTCCGGTTATCGTTCCTATCGCACGCAAAAAGGGATTTATGAACGTAATGTTGCCAACCGTGGACAAGAAGCTACGGATAAAGTCAGCGCCCGGCCAGGCCACAGCGAACATCAAACCGGACTAGCATTAGACGTAACACTTCATGCACTAAATTATCGACTTGTCGATGAACTCGGTGAAATGGACGAAGGCATCTGGCTTAAAGACCACGCCCATGAATTTGGCTTTATCATTCGCTATTCTCAAGAAGACACCGCAATTACCGGATATAGTTATGAGCCTTGGCACTTACGTTATATCGGAAAAGACGTTGCCACTTTCATATATGAACATGACTTAACGGTTGAAGAATTATATATGTATATTGAATCACTTATTGAAGAAAACACCGGCTTATAAGCCGGTGTTTTCTTCAAGTCCAAGCATAATATTCATATTTTGAATCGCTGCCCCTGATGCGCCTTTTCCCAAATTATCAAGACAGGCAATGCACTGCAACTGTGTATCATTGCCAAAGACAAAGATATCCAAATAATTGGTATAATTATTCATCTGAATATTCATGCGATTTTCTATAAGCGACGCGTCATCATCTGCACAATGTACCCGAACATAATGCGCATCTTTATAATGTTCTTGTAATATACTTGCACACATCTGTTTTGTCATCGTCTTTTTAAATGCATCAAAAGTCAGTGGAACGGTCACAGCCAGTCCCCGCTCAAAGTTGCCGACAATCGGCATAAAAATAGGGCGTTGCTTTAATCCTGCCTGCACCATAATCTCCGGAACATGTTTATGACTCAGATTCAATGCATACTGCATCGGTGCTTGATATGCCATATCTGTCGTTGTTTGATAGGTTTCAATCATTTGCTTGCCACCGCCTGAATACCCTGTCAATGAGAAGAAGGATAAACTTTTGTCAGCATCAAGTATTTTTGCTTGAATCAATGGATACAGAATAGAAATCGCCGCTGTTGCATGACATCCCGGATTGGAGAGACGCTTGCTTGTTCGAATCGCTTGACGATGTTCATCGGACAACTCTGCAAAGCCATATGTCCACTCTGCATGGGTTCGGTGGGCTGTCGAAGCATCAATAACTTTTGTCATTGGGTTAGTTATCATGGCTACGCTTTCTTTAGCTGCCAAATCAGGCAAACATAAAAATACTATGTCTGCCTCATTGAGCAACGCTTTACGTGCTTCCAGATTATGACGTTCATGATAATCTATCTTTAACAAACTGACATTGGGATGGTTTTCTAAGCGCTCATTGACAAGAAGTCCTGTTGTACCATGTTGTCCATCAACATATACTTTATACATTTGTATTCTCCTTTTCCACTATTGGCTTTTCGTATTTTTATTCTCTTTTTTGAATTATTATACACTTAATCGAATCCAATGTCAATTCTAGGGTTTATCTATGGTTTTCTACTGCTGCACGTTCAATCGCCAATCCACTTTTATATGTTTCCATAAAGCGCTCAAAGCCTTCAACGTCTTCATCAGTTGCACTTAATGTCTCACCTTTTTGAGATCCAAACACTCGCTCATCAAGATATTGTTCAAGCGTCTCACCCTCTTGCTTATTTTTCAAGTACGCCGCTAACAGCGCAACGCCCCATGCGCCACCTTCACCTGCAGTCTCCATTACCGTTACCGGTGCATTAACTGCCGCCGATAGGAACCGTTGCCCCACACCTTTTGTTTTAAATAAGCCTCCATGTCCTAGAATCTTATCTAACTGAACCCCTTCCCCTTTTAACAAAATATCCAAGCCAATCTTTAATGCGCCTAATGAGGTATAAAGGTTTGCACGCATAAAATTAGCAAGATTAAAGTGGTTTTGTGAGGAACGAACAAATAGCGGTCGCCCTTCTTCAAAATGGGTCATATGCTCTCCTGAAAGATAACCATATGAAAGAAGTCCGCCTGCATCAGCATCTCCTTCCAAAGCTTTTGTATACAGCGTCTTAAAGAGGGTCGTCTGATCAACTTCAACACCAAACGCCTTTAGAGTCTCATCAAATAAATTTACCCATGCATTCAAATCTGATGTACAGTTGTTTGAATGTGCCATGGCTACAAGTTTTCCAGAAGGTGTTGCCACCAAGTCAATCTCTGAATAGACTTTTGATAATTCTTTTTCAAGAACAATCATTGCAAATACGGACGTTCCTGCCGAGACATTACCTGTACGTGCGGCAACACTATTTGTCGCTACCATTCCTGTTCCTGCATCGCCTTCTGGCGGACACATGATAATACCTGGTTGAAGTAATCCTGTCGGATCAAGGAGCTTTGCCCCTTCCCGGGTTAAACTTCCTGCATCTTGCCCAGCAACTAAGGCCTTAGGTAAAATATCTTGAACTTTCCATGGCATATTATTGTCTGCTGCCAATGTATTAAATTGTTCAATCATACGCGCATGATAATCATGGGTATTCAAATCAACAGGGAACATCCCTGCAACGTCTCCGATTCCAAGAACTTTTTCACCGGTTAGTTTCCAGTGCACATAACCTTCTAACGTTGTTAAATAGTTAATTCTTGATACATGCTCTTCCCCATTAAGAATCGCTTGATATAAATGCGCAATACTCCAGCGCTGAGGCACCGGATATTGAAATAAGTCTGTTAAGGCTTTTGAAGCTTCTCCTGTTATGTTATTGCGCCATGTGCGAAAAGGCACTAATTGTTGATCGTCTTGATCAAAGACAATATATCCATGCATCATCGCACTGATACCAATAGCTCCGACTTTAGACAATTTCACCCCGAACTTATCTTCAACATCGGTCACCATCTTTTGATAACTATCTTGAACACCAACCCATACTTCTTCTAAATCATATGTCCAGACTCCATCAATAAGACTATTTTCCCAGTCATGACCACCAGATGCAATTGGTTGATGATTGTCATCAATAAGAACTGCCTTAATTCGTGTTGACCCTAATTCAATTCCTAATGCAGTCTTCCCGTCATTGATCATCTGAATAATTTGTTCTTTTTCCATAACCATGTTCAAACCCTCCATACGTTGATCATTTGATTTGTTTCTTTAATAATAACTGATAAGTAGGCTCCAATGCAATAGAATATCGCAAATAAACACAGAAAGACAAAGAAAATACCACATAACGGTTGTTTTCTTTGTCTTTCTCAATAGGTTTTCAATTTTTATCGATAGGTTTGACTTGCACGTCGGCTTGAACTATAGATGGCTATATCGCCTAGCTGATATGTCTCCATACCTTGACGCGTCTTAAAGCCCTCCTCTGTCCAACCATTGTTATATCCTAAG
>Ga0207799_100154_pt1 | contig 62627 bp, 56 predicted proteins | sample TtanPargueraPR_4_FD_187742 | JGI IMG/M metagenome (GOLD analysis project Ga0207799, IMG submission 187742) | Aerobic enrichment media microbial communities from Bioluminiscent Bay, La Parguera, Puerto Rico - Tt and M2 (SPAdes) | ecosystem: Environmental > Aquatic > Marine > Unclassified ...
CAAGAACAGGCGTGAGCGGTGGTCCTGGCGATCTCGATCAGTTCTCTTTCGTGCAGCTTTTCCGTCCAAAGGGCCGAACCGCCGACAACAACCGTCCAGATGGCGGCCAAAGTCCAACTGAAAAGGCTGATGCGTTTCGAAAGGGGAGAACCGCGCGGAGGTGTCGAATCGTCTGCCATTAGAATCCCGTTTCTTCATCCAGCTGGCTTTCCAGACGGCTGGACCCCGATACCAACTGTCGAGGATGATGGCAGGCGTTTGTATCGGCTTAATGATAACCGGCAGAAATATTGTTTCCGGCCTGTTACAGGCCGTACCCCTCGGAAAACCGGTAAAAACCGCGGCTCAAAACAGCGAACCGGCCCCCTTGTGCAAGGGGGCCGGTCTCAGAAAGCTGTAACGCAGCGGGCGGAGTTAGATGTCCTCCGCGTCGATGCCGTTTTGGATTTGCATGATTTCCGCCAGGAAGCGGTCCTGTTCATCCGAGGAGAGTTCGAACGAAACCACGAAGCCCTCGTCGAAGGTCCGCGTGACCTCACCGTCCAGCGGGCTCAGCCCATCGATCTCAAGATTGAGATGTTCGCCCTCCTCCAAAAGCCTTGTCGCCAGCAACGCCGCCCCCCCGGCGGAAATATCGCTGACCGATCCTTCGATGACGCCTTCCTCCGTCGTGGCTCTCGCCAATCCGGGAATTTCCACACGGGGATGAAGGCGGCGATCCGTTTCGTCGTTGAATTCCGTCATCTGTATTCCCCTTCGTTCGTCATGCTCCGGAGCAAAACGGGCACGCTTTCTGCCCGAACCGACAAAATGATAGCATAAATGAGACGCAAACGCGCCTTGCAGCGAACAAAGACGAAATGTCAGCCAGAAGAACCGGGAGACGCGGCCTCATCCCCCTTGGGAAGCGGGGCGAAAGCCTTTGCGACATGGTAGACCCGCTGGACGACGGTCACGGCCGTCAGCACGGCGATCACGACGATGGCGGGCTCCAGGACTCCGAAGAGGAGCCCCGCCGTGAGGATCAGCACCCGTTCGGCACGGGTCAGCAGCCCGACCTTGCACTGCCCGCCCAACCCCTCGGCCCGTGCACGGACATAGCTGACCAGCAGGGATCCCAGGAGGGCCAGCACCACCACGGCGGTAAGCAGAACCCGACCATCCGCCGCGAAACGGTAGGTGATCGCGGCAAAAACCACGCCTTCGGAAATGCGGTCGAGGGTCGAATCGAAAAACGCGCCGAACTTGGTTGCCCGCCCGGTCACCCGCGCCAAGGTTCCATCCATAAGATCCATGCCGCCAGCGAGGATATACACGGCCCCCGCGACGACCAGATCATTGGTCGCGACAAAGATCGCCGCCACGACATTCAAAGCGAATCCCGCGGCGGAAACCTGGTTGGGGGTGATCTTGAGCCGCGCGAGCAAACGGGCCAACGGAGTGGAGGCGGTCTCCAGCACTCCGCGCACCCATTCCCGCACTTCGAAAAGCGCCGACTCAAAGGATTCGTAGCGCACCCTGTTCCCTCGCGGCCACCATCGATATCCCGCAATTATACCGTGTCATCTGTTTGAAACAAAACACTGCGTTGATTGATTCCCGCGCGGGTTCAGGAACGGTACAGCCCCCGGCTGCGATGCCAGTCCTCTATGGACTGATCGGGGTATTCGTCGAAGTGCTCGTCCATGTCGCGGTGCGGCACCTCCACCCAGGGCGCGGCGGAATCCAGCATGATGTGCGTGTGTTCCGGCGCCGTCGGCAAAGGCGTGTCGATCGCCGAGGCGAACGGATGCACGAGTTCCGGCCAACGGGGATCGGAAACCCACAGGGCGCTGCCGCACACGCGGCAGAAATGCCGTTGCCCGGGGCTCCGCGTCCCATCTCCGAGAATGGCTTGGTAGACGGTCACGTTCTCCCGCCCATCGACTTCCAGGGTATCGGCCAGTCCCATAATGTTTATGGCATATCCGCCACCCCCGGCGGTCTTGCGGCAAATGGAGCAATAACACCGCATGTACGGATAAGGCGTATGGCTCTCGACACGGAAATGCACCGCGCCGCAATGGCAGGATCCTTCAAGCCGCATGCGTTCCTCCCCTTCATCGTCTCGGGACCACGGCGGCCCCTTTTTAAGATATAGGCAACTCCCGGCCGATCTGCGCGTTTCAGCGAAGATCGAACTCCCGAAAAAAGGGACGGGGCGCCGATGTGATTTGACGCGTCCCCGGAGGCCACCTAAAATTGGTTAACCAATTATCGAGCACGCCTGGGGAGGCGGAGAACCGGGACGATGTCGAACGTCGAATCCTTGGAGGATCACTTGGCGGAAATCGAGGTCAGGCGGCCATCCGACCTGATCCTCGAACAGATTCGCGCCCTGATCCGCTCCGGTATGCTGCAGCCCGGCCAGCGGCTTCCTTCGGAACGCGCGCTGAGCCAGCGGTTCGGTGTCGGGCGCGGCCATGTCCGCGAGGCTTTGCGCAAGCTGGAATTCTACGGGATCGTCAAGACCCTGCCCCAAAGCGGCACCGTCGTGGAAAGCCTCGGCGCCCATGCCCTGGACGGGCTGATCAGCAATGTCCTCGGGATCGACGGCAAGACCGATTACAGGACCCTGTACGAGGTCCGCGATCCCTTGGAGATCGAAGCGGCGCGTCTTGCCGCCGCGCGGGCGACCGCCCTTATCATCGCCGACCTCGAAGCCGTCACCAATGCCCATCGGAAGGCCGTACGGAGCGGTACCTCGGGCATGGGCGAAGACGTCCTGTTCCATCTGAAGATCGCCGAAGCCGCGGACAACACCCTGCTGCGGACCCTGATCAGCCTGATGGCGCCGGACATCATCAAACTGTCGGACGGGTCCGATACCTGCCGCGAAGGCCGGGGCGAGGAGGCCATCGAGGAACACCGCCGAATTTTGGCCGCCATCAAGGCCGGGGACAGCGAGGCCGCGGCGGCGGCAATGAACGCACACATCACGCGGTCGCGCCAACAGCACGAACGGATCGTCGACGCGAACCGCCGGGAAGGCAAAACCACATGAGCGCAATACAGATCGATATCGGCGAACAGACGGAATTCTCCAAGACCGTTACCGACGCGGACATCTCTCTCTTCGCGGCGATCAGCGGCGATTTCGATCCCATCCATGTCAACGAGGAATATGCGAAGACGACCCCGTTCGGACGGCGCATCGCCCACGGCATTTTCGTGATGGGGCTGCTGTCGGCGGCGGAATCCGAAATGTCCCGGAAGATCGCGGAACGCGACGGGGCCCACAAACCCGTTTCCCTCGGGTACGACCGTGTCCGCTTCATCAAACCGGTCTTCGTCGGCGACACCCTGACCGCCCGGTACACCATCGACATGATCGACGTGGAACGCATGCGCTCCGTCGGCAAGTGCGAAATCTTCAATCAGACGGGAGAGCTTTGCCTGGCCGGCGAGCACATCATGAAATGGGTCGAGACATGATCCCGATCCCCTCGCCCGGTCCGGCAACCCCAATCATCCTATGGAGACACCCATGGCCCAGGAACTGATCCGCAGCTTCGATAACGCGAATTGCCCGATTCTTCCGGGAAGCGCCGGCGCGACACCGCATATCTATTTCAACCTGGTGAAACTGGCGAAGGGCGAGACCTTCGGTCTGCATCTACCCGGTTACGAGACCGTGCATGTCGTGCAGTCTGGTAACGTGGATATCATCGTCGACGGTGAGACCTTCGCGAGCGTCGGGCAACGCAAGGACATCTGGTCGGGCCGGGCCGATTCCGTTTACGCCGGAGCCGGCGCAAAGGTGGAAATCCGGGCCAATACGGACGGTGTGGAAATCGCCATCGCCGGCGGCGTGTTCAACGTCAAGCACCCGCCCTTCCGCATCACACCGGCCGAGGTGGATATGGTCGACGTCGGATCGGCGGACACCCATTGCCACCGCCGCATTTTCCATATCCTCGGACAGAACGCCGTCGGCCGCGCCGGCAACCTGCTGGTCAGTGAACTGCTGTGCGACGATGGCAACTGGTCGGGCTACCCCCCGCACAAGCACGACACGCAAAGTAAGGAAGAGAGCGCCCACGAGGAGGTTTACCACTACCGCTTCCGGCCGGAAAACGGGTTCGGCGGCCAGTTCTGGTTCACCGACGAGGGCGAACGAACCGTCCACATGACCCGCAATGGCGACACCTTCGCTTTCAGCGAGGGCTTCCACCCGACGGTCGCCTCGCCGGGACACGAGGAGTACGTTTTCACCATTCTGGTCGGCCTCGAACAGCGGTCCCTTGTGCAGAACTTCAAGGAGGAATACCGTCACCTGATGGGTATGTTCCCCGGTGTCCAGGACATGGTGGACAAATTCAAGTAACCTATCCGACAAGATACATAACGACCTGATATTTCAGGAAAAAGCACAGGGCAGACAGGATATTCCAGATGAATCTCGACGACATCAATGTCCAAATCCAGGTCCGGGACGAGAACCTGTTCCCCAACATGGTTCCCTTGGAACAGCGCTTCTCCCGCCAACGCGTGGAGGACATCGAGGAGACCGTCCGGCAGGAAATGGGCAAGCTGTCCGGTACCGACCTGAAGGGCAAGAAAATCGCCGTCACCGCCGGCAGCCGAGGCGTCGCCGCCATCGACCGGATCGTCAAAACGACCATCGAATGCCTCAAGGGGGTCGGCGCGGAGCCTTTCATCGTGCCGGCCATGGGGAGCCACGGCAACGCCACGGCGGAAGGGCAGATCGGAGTCCTTGCCGATCTCGGGATCACCGAGGAGAAGATGGGCGCGCCGGTCAGGGCCACGATGGACGTGATCGTCGCCGGGACCCTGCCCGACGGCATGCCGATCTATTTCGACCGGATCGCCAGCGAGTCGGACGGCATCATCCTGTGCTGCCGGGCCAAACCCCATACGGACTTTCGTGGGGAGTGGGAGAGCGGCCTGTACAAGATGCTCGGGATCGGCCTGGGCAAGCATCGCGGTGCCGTGGAACTCCATTCCCGGGGTTTCCATAACTTCCACCACCTCATCCCCGAGGTCGGACGTGCCATCGTCAAGACCATGCCGGTCCTGTTCGGCATCGCCGTGGTCGAAAACGCGTTCCATGAACCGATGGTCATCGAAGGGGTTCCGGCGGCCGAATTCGAGGAACGCGACAAGGCGCTGCAAGCCCTGGCGAAAGCCAGCATCGCGCGCCTGCTCATCCCGCGGATCGATGTGCTGGTCGTCGACGAGATGGGCAAGAACATCAGCGGGCCGGGTATGGATCCGAATGTCATCGGGCGTTGCGGCACCCCCGGCGTCGATTTCGGCATCGCGCCGATCCAACGGCTCATCATCCGCGATCTGACGAAGGAAACCCACGGCAATGCCTGCGGGATCGGGCTGGCCGACATCACCACCCGCCATTGTGCGAAGAAGATCGATTTCGGCCCGACCTACACCAACCTGATCACCGCGACGGTATTCGGCCCCGCCAAACTGCCGATGGTGCTGAAGGACGACCGCGAGGCGATCATGGTCGCGGTGATGACCTGCAACAACGTCCCGCCGGAAGAAAACCGCCTGGTGCGGATCAAGAACACCAACGAACTGACCCACATTCAGGTTTCGGAGGCGGTCCTCAAGGATATCGAGGATCGCGAGGATTGTGTCGTCGCCGGCCCCGCCGCTCCGATGCGGTTCGATGCCAACAACCAGTTGACCTGACCTGGCGAGCCCCCGGCCCGGTTCTGTTTACGAACCGGGCCGGGAGGCTTGCGAGAGAAACTCCCGGAGGTCCGTCCAGCCATAGGCGACCTGCGGCAACTGCGTGCCCCAGAGCGTTTCCGTCTGTTCCGCAACCCGGTGCCCGCCCATGGCCTCATAAAAGAAGCGGGACGGATTACCGGCCAAAACCCAGATGACCACGGAGTTCATCCCCCTTTCGAGCAGCGCACGGAAGCCGGCCTCCAAAAGCCGCCCTCCAATCCCCCGCCCCTGATAGTCGTCGAGCACGTAAAGGGTTTGTACCTCCCCGTCAAAACCGGAAGGGTCGCCGCGGTTACGGCCGAAACCGACAAATCCGACAACTGCGTCATCACATTCGGCGACGAGGACGGACTTACGCGAGCCTCGGGCAATCTGAGAGTCCCAAAAACGGGCCTGGCGTCCGGGGTTCATCCGGACCAAGACGCGATCCGGGATCAGGCTGGCGTACATGGAACGCCATGTCTCCACATAGATCCCGGCGATCGCCCCTGAATCGCCTTGTGATGCTGCGCGAATCCGAATCATGCCCGATGATAACGTTGGAGGAACCTCCGGACTTATTACTAAATTCGATGGAACGATAAATTTTGCCTTGAACTAAAAAGTTGAAACTCGATATCGGATTAAAACATTTTAAGTGCGCCTTCTGTTTTCCCCTTTCTTTTCACCACATAATGACTCGTGTTTCCGCATTGTGGGATGATCCCGAGATGCGGAATCTATCGATTGCACCCGCCGGGGTGGCGTTGTATTAAGGCGCCACTTTTTTGGTCCACTTCCAATCAACCGGTTTGGTTCGGCGGCGCCTGACCAACTGGTTTTCGAATATGGTTAACTTTATGACCTGATCCGAACTGAAGCTCCCCTCCTTGCCCGGTCGGGGGCTTTGTGTTTTGCAAATAAAAAGGCACGCAATGTCTACGCTCAACCTCGATAAACTCTTCAAACCGAAATCCGTAGCCGTCATCGGTGCGTCGAACAGGCCCGGTTCCGTCGGCTTCCTGACCATGCGGAACCTGCTTGAAGGCGGCTTCGACGGCCCCATCATGCCGGTCAACCCCAAGCGCCCCTCGGTTTCGGGCGTTCTGACCTACCCGTCGGTGGACGCCCTTCCGCAGGCCCCCGACTGTGCGATCATCTGCACGCCGCCGCAGGCGGTTCCCGGCGTCATCAAGGACCTCGGCGAGAAAGGCACTCGTGCCGCGATCGTGCTGACCGCAGGCCTGTCCGGGATCAAGAAGGACGACGGCACCACGCTGCAGGATGAAATGCAGCAGATCGCCCAGTCCTATGGTCTCCGAATCCTCGGTCCGAACTGCATCGGCCTGCTGGTCCCCGGTATCGGGCTGAACGCCAGCTTCTCCCATCTGAATGCCCTGCCCGGCAAGATTGCCTTCGTTTCCCAGTCCGGCGCCCTGTGCACCGCCGTTCTCGACTGGGCGCGGACGCATGACATCGGGTTCTCGCACTTCATCTCGATGGGCGATGCCACGGATGCCGACTTCGGCGACGTCATCGACTACCTCGGTAGCGATCCGTCGACCCGCGCGATCCTGCTCTACATCGAATCGATCAAAGAGCGTCGCAACTTCATGTCGGCGGCCCGTGCCGCCGCGCGCAACAAGCCGCTGCTGGCCATCAAGTCGGGCCGCGTCGCCGAAGGCGCCGCCGCCGCCGCCTCGCACACCGGTGCGTTGGCCGGTGCCGACGATGTCTATGACGCCGCCCTCAGCCGCGCCGGCACGCTGCGTGTGTATTCTGTCGACGAACTGTTCGCCGCCAGTGAAACCCTGGCCCGCTCCCGTCCGCTGGAAGGCGAGCGCCTGGCCATCATGACCAACGGCGGCGGTGCCGGCGTTCTGGCCGTGGACGCGCTGATCAAGAGCGGCGGCAAGCTGGCCAAGCTGTCCGAAGAGACGCTCGCCAAGTTGGATGCCGGCCTGCCCGACACCTGGTCGAAGGCCAACCCGGTGGACATCATCGGCGACGCCCCGGGCGAGCGGTACTACCATTCTCTCGAAGTCCTCTGCGACGCGCCGGAAGTCGATGCCGTCCTGGTCATGCACTGCCCGACGGCGACCGCTTCCAGCACCGAGGCCGCTCAGGCCATCGTGGACGCGGCCAAGAAGCAGACCCGCAAGCTGAACATCCTGACGACCTGGATCGGTGGCGAAGTGGTCGCCGAATCCCGCCGGCTGTTCCGCGAAGCCAGCCTGCCGACCTACGAGACCCCGGAAGCCGCCGTTCAGGCTTTCATGCACTTGGTCAAGTTCCGTCGGAACCAGGAAATGCTGGCCCAGACCCCGCCGTCCGCGCCGACCGAGTTCACGCCGGACACGGCCTTCGTCAAGAAGACCATCGACGCGGTGCTGGCCGACGGCCGCAGCATGATGAGCGAGGCCGAGGCCAAGTCCGTCCTGCTCGCCTACGGCGTTCCGACGGTCCGCACGGAAATCGTCAAGACCCCCGAGGAAGCCGCGGCGAAGGCCGAGGAACTCTCCTTCCCGGTCGCTCTCAAGATCCTGTCGCCGGACATCACGCATAAGTCCGACGCCGGTGGCGTGAAGCTGTTCCTCGAGAACGCCGAGCAGGTCAAGGCGGCGGGTGCGGAAATGTTCGAGCGGATCGGCAAGAACTTCCCGAAGGCGAATCTGGAAGGATTCACCGTCCAGGAAATGGCCGTCCGCCCGGGCGCCCATGAGCTGATCGTCGGCATGACCACCGACAACATCTTCGGCCCGACCCTGCTGTTCGGTCAGGGCGGCACCTCGGTCGAGGTGGTCGGCGACCGCGCCGTTGCGCTGCCGCCGCTCAACATGAACCTCGCCGAGGAGATGATTTCCCGGACCCGCATTTCCAAGCTGCTGCAGGGCTACCGTGACCGCCCCGCCGCGGATATGGATGCGGTCAAGATGGCCATGCTGCAGGTTTCGCAGCTGGCGGTCGACTTCCCGGAAATCTTCGAGCTCGACATCAATCCGCTGTTCGCCGACGAGAAGGGTGTGCTGGCGGTCGACGCCCGCATCGGTGTCCGCAAGGCGCCGGAGAACGCCGACCTCCGTCTCGCCATCCGGCCCTATCCCAAGGAGCTGGAAGAAGAGATGGCTCTGCCTGACGGCCGGACCACCCTGGTGCGCCCGATCCGTCCGGAAGACGAGCCGGAGCACTACGACTTCGTTTCGAAGATGACCCCGGAGGACATCCGGTTCCGCTTCTTCGGTACGGTCAGCCAGCTTCCGCATTCGGAAATGGCCCGTCTGACGCAGCTCGACTACGACCGTGAAATGGCGTTCATCGCCAGCGTCACCAAGGAAGATGGCGGCCGTGAGACGATTGCCGTCGTCCGGACCAACACCGATCCCGCCAACGAGCGCGCCGAATTCGCCATCGTGGTGCGTTCCGACCTGCAGGACGTCGGGTTGGGCTCCCGGATGCTCGACAAGATGATCGCCTACTGCAAGGCTCGCGGGACCAAGGAAATGGTCGGGCAGGTCTTGGAGGACAACCGGAAGATGCTGCAGTTGGCTGAGTCCAAGGGCTTCAGCCGCAAGCGGGTCCCCGATGACAACGTCTTCGAGGTGAAGCTGCAGCTTCAGAAGTAGGACTTTTGGCGGGCGCTCCAGCGGGGGGCCCGCCAACTTCGCGCGGCGAGTTGATCGCGCCGCGTGTCAACTACCTCTCGTAACGATCACGCGCCTCCCGGGGATCTCTTCGGGAGGCGTTTTTTATTTGGTGGCCGCGACGTAGACACCGTCCCAATCGAGCCCCGGCGGAGCGGATTGAAACTCGTCGATCCGCTCGGCCAGAAGGTCGTAAAAGCCCGCCAAGTTGAACGCCCCCTCCTCCGCGACTTCGCGGCATGCCGCAAGCCGCTTCCGGGCCTGCCGCCAGTTCTGGCTCCGGTAATCCGCCAGCAGCGCCTCATGAAATGCCTTTAGCTTCACGAAACGATCCTCCTGACTAGCGGCTTCCCCGCCAAGCAGCGCGTAAATCCGAACGGTCTCGCTCTTTCCCACGACCCGGATGAGATCGAGTTCCAGCACGGCAAGGCCTGGAGCCGCGGCAACCGTATTCTCGCCGAGGATGATGTCGACCCCGTACGTCTTGCACTGGCCTTCCAGACGGGAGGCGAGATTGACCTGATCCCCCAGGACGGAATAATCGAAACGCTGATCGGAGCCCATGTTGCCGACGACGACTTCACCGGAATTGATCCCGATACCGATTTTCAGAGGGATATGGTCCCGCCCCTCGGCATCGGCCTCTACCGCCAAGCCTGCGTTCAAGGGCGCCATGGCGGCGTTCATCGCCATGGCGGCCAGGGATGCGTTCCGGGCGTGCTCCGCATCGTCCAGCGGTGCGTTCCAAAAGGCCATGATGCAATCACCCATATACTTATCCACGGTCCCGTTGTGACGCATGATGATATCGGTCAGGGGAGTCAGCAGGCGGTTGATCAATTGGGTCAGCCCCTCGGCGTCGAACCTCTCCGAAATCTCGGTAAAGCCCCGAACGTCGCAAAACAGCATGGTCATATCGCGCTTCTCGCCCCCCAAGGCCAATTGGCTGGGATCCTCGGCCAGCTTCTCGACAAGGGCGGGAGCGAGATAGAAGCCGAAGGCGTTGCGGACCTGCCGCCTTTCCTCTTCCTCGTGGGCGTATCCTGTGTAGGTCAGCAGCGTGTAGAGCAACAGCATCGCGGCAATGGCGTACCCGACGTCGAACAGATACAGGTGAGACCTGAACAGGTACCAGGATGCGCCTCCCGAAAGGCCCGCCATGATCAGGAACAAAGCCAATGACCATCTGGCGCCGATCCGGGGCGCCAGGACGATCATGGTCAGGCAGGAGAGGATCAAGAAAGTCAGTTCCGCCCCTTGGATCCAGGAGGGCCGCTGAAGCAGATTGCCGCCCAGCACGGCCTCGAGAAATTGAGCATGCACCTCGACCCCCGGAATGATCGCGTCGACCGGCGTGGAGCGAATATCCAACAGGCCGGTCGCCGAGGTCCCGATCACGATCATCTTCCCGGCGATCCGGGTTTCGTCGAATGTGCCGCCGAGGATGTCCGCGGCCGAAACGTATTTGGCGAAATCCCGTTTGGAGAAATAGGGCCAAACCCTGCCCTGCCGGTCCGTGGGAATTGTATGGAATCCACCGTTGAGCTTACGGATTCTGACTTCAGAGACACCGGCAAGGTCGGTCTCTACTAGCACCGTCTTCTGGAATTCCGCGGTCCGGAGCATTTCGACCGGCAAGGTCGGGAAGAACTTGTCCTGTTTGGTGAAGAAGGTCGGCACACGCCGGACGATACCGTCGGGCTCGGGCTGCAGCGAGAACAAGCCGTGGGCGAGCGCGGCATTCTCCAACTCCGGAATGTTACGGACGACGGCAACGATCTTCGGCAGGGAATGGGCCGGGGAGCGGGCGTTTTTCTGCAAGCCCCGCCAGGCAACCGACTTGCTCGGCGGCGGGTTCCGGTCGGCCCGCGCGTCTTCCGTTTCCTGGAAGTACACGGCCTGCCCAAGAACCACCATGCCGGTTTCCTCGACACGATCCCCGATCTTCTTCCGGGCGCGGGCCTGCTCGATGACGTCCGCCAGGATGGCGTCATGGCTCGGCAGTTGCTTGAGGAGCCCCCGCGTGGGCTTATCCAGGTGATAGATCGTGTCGGCGACGATCCCCGGGCTCGTGCGGTCGGGTTCCGGGAACACCATGTCGAAGGCAACCGTCCGGGCCCCCGATTGGACGAGATCGACCACAAGACGGGCGATGGTCGTCCGCGGCCAAGGCCATTGGCCGATTTCGCGCATGCTCCTTTCGTCGATATCGACGATCGTCACGGGCTTGTTTTCGGGCGCGGGGATCATCCGAGGCGCCGCGCGCTGATACATGTCGAACAGGTTGACGCGCAGGAACTCCACCGGGTACGGGTCGGCCACATAAACGACCGCCAGAACTGTCAAGAGCGCGATACCGAAAACACGCTCGGACCCGACGAGTCGTCCCAAACGGAATCGATCCCATCGCTTCCCGATCCCCCCTGTGGTGGAGCTTCCAACCATCCTGGATCGCTTTACCCGTTTATGCCCCTTCGTCGGCGTTCCCACTGCAAAGCATCTAACCCATTGAAATAAATCCAGCTTATGTGTCACTAGACCGGCCGGTATCACAAAGGTCAATACGAAACCTTAGCACCGCAGCCAGGAAGGCATGCTAGTGAGCGCCTTCCCCGGCCCGATAATCGTTGCAGAATGCCTTGCAGATCCGTTTGGGCCTTAGGATAATGAGAGTCACTCTCATAAAGTCAATCCGCCGATCCGTAAAACCAAAGATCGTATTTTCGTAAGTTTTTAATCGTATTTTAATTAAATTCCCTGCATCTGCACACTAAACAAAACACCAAACCCATCAAATTCAATACCTCAAATTGCTTATTTAGTCTTTTGGGCCTGAACATTTTTTGAAAACCAATTTAGAAACTTGAAGAAAATCTCTTACTGTTATATGAATGTTAACTATTCTTACGTAATTAATAAAAAGGTTCAAAACCCTAGCCCCCCAGTCCGCGACGATTTGTTTGGCATGGGACATGCACGCTGAAAGGCTGCATCCAGGAATAAGGGCGGCTAAGGAGGAACGGCCTCAGAATGAATGCGGCTAATGAAAAGAATTGGCTCCGGACCTTTCTGAAGCCAGTAATGCCGGTTTTCCGGGAAGTCTTGGCGATGTCCTTCTTCGTCAATCTTCTTGCCCTTGCCGCCCCTATCTTCACGCTGCAGGTCTATGACCGCGTCGTCTATCACGCCGGGATCAGTACCCTGGAGGGCTTGGTCCTGGGCATGGTCTGCGTGCTCGCTTTCGATTATGTCCTACGTCAATCGCGATCGCGCATCATGCAGCGCGTCGCTTTGCGTGTTGACGTGGAGATCGGCCAGAAACTCTTCGACAAATTCATGTCGCTGCCCCTGAAGTCGCTGGAAGCCCACCCCGGCGCCTACTGGCAGTTGCTGTTCCGGGATGTCGACACCGTCCGGAATACGTTGTCCGGCGCTTCGGCTCTGCTGATGGCTGACCTGCCCTTCGCCATCCTGTTTTTCGGCGTCATTTTCGCGATCGCCCCCGCCGTCGCCTGGGTGCTGCTCATCCTGCTGCCGATCTTCATCTTCGTTGCCTGGCGCTCCGGAAAAGTCATGGCGGATGCGAGCCGCAACGAGCGGGAAACCGCACAAAGCCGCGACGGGCTGATTGCGGAAATGATCGCCGGACGCACCACCATCAAGGCCCTTTCCCTGGATCGGGCGATGCGCCCTCTCTGGGAGGAAAAACACGCCGAAAACATCGAGCGGGCCGTTACGCGCGGCGGTAAAACGGATTCCTTCACCAATCTGGGGGCCACGCTGACCATGATGACGACCACCTGCATCATCAGTGTGGGCGCCATCGCCATCATCGACCAGAGATTGACCATTGGCGCGCTCATCGCGACGAACATGCTCTCCGGCCGAATGATCGGCCCCGTCAACCAACTGGTCAACCAGTGGCGCACCTATTCGGGTTTTAAGCAGGCCATCGAGCGATTGACGGAGCTTTTCAGCGAACCGAGCGAGCGCATGGAAAGCAAGGTCAAACTGAGCAAGCCGAATGGTGAGATCACCGTCGAAAACGCCGTCTTTTCCTATTCGCAAGAGACCGCCCCTGTTCTAGACAATATCAGCGTGAAGATCGACCAGGGGGGCGTGAACGCCCTGGTTGGCCGCAACGGGAGCGGCAAGACCACCCTGCTGAAACTATTCCAGGGGCTCTATCTGCCGGATTCCGGCCGGATTCTGCTGGATGGCGCCGACATCAGCCAATTTTCGAGGGCGGAATTGGCGAGTTGGATCGGTTACGTTCCGCAGGAAAATGTCCTGTTCTCGGGAACCATCCGGGACAATATCGCGCATCGCAAACCCGACGCCTCGGACGAAGAAATCATCAAGGCCGCGACCGCCGCCGGGGTCCATCAGTTCATCATCGACATGCCGGACGGCTATGCCACGGATATCGGTGAGGCGGGCCGCAAACTCTCGGGCGGCCAACGGCAACGCATCTCGATCGCCAGAGCGCTTGTCGGGGAACCGCCGATCCTGCTCCTCGACGAGCCCTCCAGCAGCCTGGACCGCCAAGCAGAATACGAATTGCGCAAGACTCTCGAGGGCATCGGCAAGACCTGTACCGTCATCATCGTCACGCATAGCCCCATCCTCCTGGCCGCTTGCCGCCACCTGATCGCGCTCGACCGCGGCCGCGTTGCTTTGGTCGGCCCCGCCCATGAAATCCTGCCTCGTCTGTTCGGCGCTGCTGGCCGCCGTCAAATGGCCGAGCGGAGAAGCGAGGCCGATGAGCAGCCGTCCCAGCCGGCCGGCGGCCCTTACCCCGTTTCCGTCAAGGGCACCCCGAAAACCTCCACGGCGAAGACCGCCGAGACGGTCAAGGCGAAGCCCGTCATCAATGTCGGCAACTCGTCCGGTGCGGAAGCCCAGCAGAAGGAGAACGTCAAGGAAGAGGGACAGACGCAGCAGCACAAGGTGGCTTCGGCCCGGCTGCGCCCCTACCTGACGCTCGCTCCGCGCGACAAGAGAGCCAACGGCACGGACGGCATGCCGTCGACCGCCTCCCCGGATGAATATGAGAGCGCCGAATGAGCCGGCTCCAGGACCTCCTGAAAACCCATCCTCTCCCGACCTGGAGGGCGGCCGCCTGGCCGGCGATGCTGTTTCTAGCCGGCCTCGGCATTTGGGCGAATTACGCCAAGCTGGATGAAGTCTCCATCGCCGCCGGCGAGGTCGTTCCCCGGGGGAACATCAAGCTCATCCAGCACCTGGAAGGCGGCATCATCGAGGCGATCAACGTCGACGAAGGCGACGTCGTCCGGACGGGGCAGTCCCTGCTGCAACTCGACCTGGGAACCGCGGGCGTCAACCGCGAAGAACTACAGGTCCGCCTGGACAACGACCGCTTGGTCCGGGCCCGCCTGGAAGCGGAGACCCAAGGCGAGGATTTCGTCATTCCCGAAGATCTTCTGAGACGGCGTCCCGCGCAATCCACCGCGGAAAGAAAGTCGTACGAGGCGCGGAAACAGCAGTTGATGGCGAAACTGGACGTCCAGCGGGAACTGATCCTTCAGCGCCAACTCGACGTGGAAGAACTCAACGCGCGGATGCGCGGCCTCAAGGACCGCAAGCGCGAACTGAACTCGCCGGCCGGGTCACTCCGCCAGCAGGCCCGCCAGAAGGAACTCGAAATCAAGGAATTGGAAGCGCAGCGGGAAGCCAAGCGGAACAACCTGCGCCTCGCCAACGAGCGTCTCAAGATGTCGGCCAATCTGCTTGCCGACGGCCTTGTCCCGAAAATGGATCATCTGCAACTCGAGGCCGAGGTCGACAGCCTGGAGGGCGACCTTCAGAAACTGGAACAATCCATTCCTCGTGCCCGCGCCGCCCTCGCGGAGGCGCAAGGCCTCCTCAAGGAGGAGATCGAGTCCGTTGACGCGGATATTGCTTCCCTCACCCCCTCCATCACCCGGGCCCAGGCCGCGGTGGACGAAGCCCGCCAGCGGGCACGCGAGGAGGAAATCGGATTCCGCCGCGAAGCACAGGAAGACCTGGTCAAGACCGAGCAGAGCCTTGCCCGCTTGAACGAACTGCTGAGCAAAGCGACCGAACAAAGCATCCGGGCCGATATCCGCAGCCCGATCAACGGGATCGTCAAGAACCTGCGCTACCACACGATCGGCGGCGTCGTGCAGCCCGGCGAACCGATCATGGAGATCGTGCCGACCGGCGAGCGCCTGGTCATCGAGGCGAAGCTCAATCCCACGGACCGGGGTTATGTTTCGGTCGGTCAGCCGACCATGGTCAAGATATCGACCTACGACTACGCCCGTTATGGCGGCCTCAGGGGCGTCGTCACCATGGTCGCCCCCGATACCAGCACCGACGAGGAAGGCACGCCGTTTTTCCGCGTTCTGGTCGAAACGGAAAAGACCTACTTGGGACGCGCGGAAGGGGAACTCCCGATCATCCCCGGCATGCAGGCCACCGTGGACATCCACACAGGCTCGCGTACAGTGATCGAATATCTGATCAAGCCGGTCCTGAAACTGCGCCACGAAGCATTCCGGGAGCGCTGACGTTTCCTTCCAACGCGGGACCAATGGGGCCGGTCAGCCGACCTCGATGGTCATCCCTTCCCGCGCCGCAACGCAATGCGGCCAAGCCGAAATGGCTTCGGCCTCCAGCTTTTCCATGAAATCGTCGTCGTGGTCGGGTTCATGGTGGAACAGCACGAACTGTTTCACGTTCGCGGCTTGGGCCAGCTTGACACCTTCGTTCCAGGTGGAATGGCCCCACCCCACCTTGGCGGGGAATTCCGCCTCGGTGTAGGTGGAGTCATAGATCATCAAATCGGTTCCTTCGACGAGGCCGAGGATATTCTGATCGGGGTGACCGGGGACATGCTCCGTATCGGTGACGTAGCAAATCGACTTGCCTTGGTATTCCACGCGATAGGCCGTCGCGCCGTTCGGGTGGTTCAAGGGGCAGGTGCGGACCTTTAGATCCGAGCAAAGCTCGAAAACCTCGCCCGCCGCGAAGTCCTCCATTTTCAGGTCGGCCTTCATCGCATCGAGCGGTACGGGAAACATCGGGTGGTTCATCTGCCAGGAAAGCACGTCGCGGATACAAGAGGTATCCGTCAAATGCCCGGCCCGGACATAGAACGTGCAATCCGGATTGAATGCGGGAGAAAAGAAAGGGAAACCGCTGATGTGATCCCAATGGGTATGGGTCAGGAACAGGTGAATGTCCCGGAGCCCCGCCTGTAGAAGCTCGTTGCCCAAAGTACGGATACCGGTTCCGGCATCCAGGATCAGCCGACGGTCGCCGGCGAAAACCTCGACGCAGCTGGTGTTGCCACCAAACTTTATATGCTTGGGAGACGGGACAGCAATGCTCCCCCGGACCCCCCAAAACTTGACACCAAACCCCATTTATTCCTCTTACGGCCCTGAAGTCGGGCTTTCTTTACACCTCGATTCAATGCCCTCTGATCTCTGCGGATCCGCTTCTCTATTTATACTCCCCACGCCAATCTTTATAGAGCCCACAGTTTTCTCACAAAGTGAACCCGGTCACACTCAGGAAATCTTCACCGGCATACCGATACCCAACCCCAGGGCCTCATCGGCGCGGCCGCCGTTCACCGCGATCTCGACCAAACCGTTGGAATTCTCGTACCAGAAAGCCGCGCCCGAGGGAACGTCGGAAAACGTCCGGGCCCTGCGCAGTTGTTCGTCTCCCACCCGGATTGCCGCGTCGCTGAACACCCGGGACGCCCTCATGCCGGTCATGACGTTTCCAAATCCGTCGATATAAATCGTTTCGGCGAGATCATCCGGCCAATCGGGGCGCAGAATGGGACCGAGCGGCCTCTCGGTGCACCCGGGAAACTCACCACAAGCCAATCGGCCGGCGGCCGGTGCAAAAACGTCACGGCCGTGGAAGGTCGGAGAAGCGCTGGCCGGTGCCGGCGGGAGTTCATACCATTTCTGAGGCCCGAAGGCGCGGCGGGCGACGATCGACAACAACCCGTTGTCCGGAGCAACGAACCATTTCCCGTCCGACTGGAGAACCCCGCCCGGCCGGGCGCTTCCGACCCCTGGATCGACCACGCACAGAAATACCGTTCCGGGCGGAAATTCGCCGGTATACGCCGCGAGGAGATAGGCCGAAGCCCTGGGATCATGCACCGGGGCATCGGAGAACAGCGGGATGACAGCGGCTTCCGGCGCCGCCTGCCGCAGAACGGCCGTGACCTGCCCGACATAGGGCCCGGCGACACCGAAATCGGTGAAGAGGATTATCATGTGGGGCAGAGTGACACTCTGCCCCACACAAAGGCAAGTCCGCCGATAAGGATAACGTTCAGGCGGGAGATCAGCTTTCGACCAAGTCTTCCGGTTTCTTGAGCAACGGCCCGATCTGCCCTTCCGAGATCTTGTAGACCCAGCCGGAGACCCGGTCGTTCACCTTCTTGGCTTCGGCCGCGGCGGCGTCCGAGCTGCCCTCGGCCGCACGGGCCTCGAACGAGGCCCAGATGCCGTCGTCTCCCTTCTGCAACGAAACGCCGACGATCAAGCCATCGAAGGTCGCAACCTCCGCCTTGACGGTCTTGGCCGCGTCGAACGGCTTATTCGAGGCTGCCGCGACTTCGCTGAGACGGGTATTGGACAGAACGCCCGCGAGATCCTTGAGCGCGTCCTTCTTCAAGCTCTTGCCTTCCGGAAGCCCTTCAACCTGGAAGTCCTTATCGGAAGTGGCTTCCCGGCTGAACCTCAGGACAGCCCCGTCGGACGATGTCGTGGTGACGCTTTGGATACGGCCGGATGCCACGTCCACCACGTCCTCGTCCACCCAATCGACGGCATTGGACCTGACGACCAGTTCCCCCTCGGCAAGCCAGGACTGCTTCTCGCCGTTCCGGCGCAAATAAACGCCGCCGCCGAGGCTGCCGGCCAAACTCATCTTGACCTTCCCAACGATCAGACTGGCGATCTCGCCGCCGGAGCCGTCGGAGACCGTCAACAACGCGGATTTGGCGTCTTCCGCGGCAACGTCCTCGACCTGAAGCCGGGGGTAGCGTTCCTCCATCGTGGTTTTCGGTTCGATCAGCCGCAACTGCGAGAGTTGGTACAGGGTCCGGCGGACCAGATCCTGGTCGGCGGGATAGCCGTCCTCCTCTGGAACCGTCCATCCCTTGTCCCCGCGGACGACGGTGAATTCGTCGCTGGACGATTTCACCACGATCTTGGCAACGTCGTTGATCCGATCCTCGAGCCCCTCGACGACCGGCTCCTCGATACGCGTCTGCTGGGTGCCGCCGTATTGGCTGGCAATACTGAACCCGGCGGCAACGACCGCGACGGCGGTCACGACGCCCAGCCCGATTACCGTTTTCGGTGTCATCGTGAAACGGTCCTCCTGATTACGTCTTGTCTCTCCGGCATGGATCTTCTCTCCTTCACGCGTTGAAGGATCGTTGCCGGTAACGCCGGCGGCGAATCCAAGCCATCACGATGGCCACCACGCAGACCACTGCGGGAACGGCCCATATGTTCAGGATCTTCAGCCAGGTATCCAGGGCATCGATATCCTTGCGCAGATTGTGCTGGACCTCGCGCAACTGCTGACGGATGTCGATGAGTTCGGCGCGGAACTTCTGAAGGGTCTGTTTCTGATCATCCGTCAGAATGGCCTGCCCCTCGGAATCGGTGGTGTCCAGCTTGCCGATCTTCGCCTGCGTGTCCTTCATCTTCTGCTGCAGATTCTGTTCGGTCTCGCTGTACTCGCGTTCGGCCGCGTTCTTCAAGGCCTCGACCCGGGTGAACGGCCGTAGCGAAAGCCCTCGCGACCGCAAGCCGATCAGGGCGTTGCTGCCCAACAGATTGTCGAGCGAATTGACCACGAAGGCCGCGTTGTTCGCCGTCGGTACCGCGACCTGCCGGCCGAAGAAGTTCTGGAATTGCAACCAGGACCGATCGGCAAGCATGTCGACATCGGCGACCACGATCAGGTTGGCCGGAGAGGCGGAATCGTACAGATGCTCGTTCTCGAGCTTCTTCAGGAGTTCGGCATCGTCTTTTCCGTCCTTGTCCTCCGCCTTTTCCGGCGGACCGTCGGGGAACGCCGTCTTGAGCGTCCCATGAATACGGGCCGCGATGGTGAACGGATGGGCCTCCGACTTGAAGTCCCGGAGCAACTGAACGGGATCGGGCTGCATCCGCACCTTCGCGGTATCGATCCGCATGGCGTGCTCGCCGGTGGTGATCAGCGGAGTCACTTCGATATCCGCTCCGTCCTTCTTGGACAGATAGCCCGCCCCCGCCATGAAAATCCGGTTCAGATCGGCAGTCGTCACGTCATCCGAATTGAAGTTTTGCGGGCCGAGCCCGATCCAGGAAACATAGTCGGTAACGACCCGGCGGCCTCCGGAACCCGGCACCTCGACCCTGGCTGCCGCTTCGCGGTCGCCGACGAACTTCTCCGGCGTGTACTCGATCCCCCAGGCGTCGAACAGCTTGTGAAGATCGGAACCGGTGTTCCCGGCCGGTTGCCGCATGGCGGCGGCCAGTTCGGAATCCACCTCGGAATGCGGATCGACGAAGATCATCGCCCGCCCGCCGCGCAGGATGAACTGCTCGATGGCATATTGCGTATCCTCGGACACTGCCTTCGGATGCACGATCATCAGAAGATCGATGTCGTCCGGAATACGCTTCACCTGCAGGCCCACCGGCTTGACCTGGAAGAACTCCTCCATCTGTTCGGTCACCGCCCAGGGCTTGTACTGTTTGGCGGGGTCCGCATCGATGGGCAGGTAGGCCATCAGGCCGACGACCTTCTTCTCCGGGTTTGCCAGATTGAAAACCTGACGGGTCAGATCGTATTCGAGATACCGTTCGCGCTGCATGTCGAAGAACGGAATGACCTGCTGGTCATCCGTACTGTTGGTCGCGACGAGCCCGAAGTAGACCTGCTCTCCGCCGGAATCCAACTGGACCCCCTGCAGACCATAACCGACCGCCTGGTCCTCCTCGACCGAATACGGTTCCGGGTTGATCACCTCCAGCTGGATCTTTCCACCCGAGAGGCTGGCGTACTGCTCCAACAATTCCCGCACGCGATTCATGAACTCGCCGTAGGCCGGCGCCGCCTCGGCCAGGGACCGGGACGCGTAGAACCGGTATATGATCGGCTCCTCGATCGACGCCAGAACCTCCTTGGTTCCGTCCGACAACGTGTAGAGGCCGTTTTCGGTCAGATCGAGCCGCGCCGATTTCAGCGTGATGCCGGACACGATGTTGACCGCAAAGAACAGGATGACGGCCAGCACGCCGGCGATGATGCCGAGTTTTCCCTTATCGATGGTTTTCATGGCCTCCCCTCACGCTCCCTTCCGTCCGTCAACCAGGAGGACGTTGATGAACAGACATACCGCCATCAGCGATCCAAAGAAAATCACGTCACGCAGGTCGATGACCCCCGAGGTGATGGCGTTGAAATGGGTCAGGAAGCTCATATCCGAAACGACATCCACCACGGCATCCGGCGCCCAGCCCCGGAAGAAGGCGATCACCATCTCCAGCCCCGCCGTCAGGAACAGGAAGGAGACGATCGCCGCGAGGATGAAGGCGATCACCTGGTTGCGCGTGATCGCCGAGACGCAGGATCCGATGGCCAGATAGGCCCCCGCCATGATCAGGCTGGCCAGATAACCGGCGACGATGACGCCGTTATCGGGATTACCCAGGTAGTTCACGGTGATCCAGATCGGGAAGGTCAGCAGCACGGCGATGGCGATGAAGGCCCAGGCCGCGAGGAATTTCCCAAGTACGGCCTGCGTGGTCGAAACCGGCAGGGTCATCAGGAACTCGACGGTACCGCTCTTCCGCTCCTCGGCCCACAGCCGCATGGAAACGGCCGGGACGAAGATCAGGTACAGCCAGGGATGGAAGGAAAAGAATGCCTGCAGGTCGGCCTGCCCGCGATCGAAGAAATACCCCAGGTAGAAAGTGAAGGAGCCGCTAAGGGCCAGGAAAATAACGATGAAGACATATGCCAGCGGAGTCGAGAAATAGGCCCCGAACTCGCGGCGGAAAATGGTTGCGACGTTGCTCATGACTTCCCCCTCATGCCCCCGTCGTCAAGGTTCGGAACACGGCGGAGAGATCCCCCCGTTCGGCGTGCATTTCCTCGATCGCCAAGCCGCTGGCGCGAACGCATTCGCTGAGTTCGGGAAGGATCTGGCGCCCATCCAGCGGGATCACGATCAACGTGCTCAAACCATCCCGCTCTCCGGCGGCCTCCACTTCCTTGACCTCGGACAGCGCCGAGATTTCCTTGGCCAGGGAGGCGGACTTGTCCGCGGCGACCCGGATGGACACGGCGTTATGATACGGCGATTTACGCTGCAGTTCCCGCGGCGTGCCGTCGAACACCAGCTTGCCGGAAGAAATGATCACCGAACGCGTGCAGACCGCCTCGACCTCCTCCAGGATGTGGGTCGAGATGATGACCGCCTTGTCGCTGGCCATATCCCGGATCAACTTGCGCACCTGATGCTTCTGGTTGGGGTCGAGGCCGTCCGTCGGTTCGTCGAGGATCAGAACGTCCGGATCATGTAAGATGGCCTGAGCCAATCCGACCCGCCGCTTGTAGCCCTTCGACAGCGTGTCGATGGGACGGTGCATGACCGGCTGAAGCTGGAGCGTCTCGACCGCCCATTCGACCTGACGGGGACGCTTGTCGCTTTCCACCCCACGCATACGCGCGACGAAATCCAGGAACGCCGCCGGTGTCATGTCGCCATACAGAGGCGCCCCTTCCGGCAAATACCCAATCTGCTTGCAAACGGAGATCGGATCCTTGGTGATATCGAAATCACCGACTTTGGCCGTTCCCGAGGTTGGCGGAAGGAACCCCGTCACCATGCGCATGGTCGTGGTCTTCCCGGCCCCGTTCGGGCCGAGAAAACCAAGGACTTCACCGCGCTTGATGGATAGGGAAATACCGTCAACGGCAAGGATTGGACCGAATTTTTTCGTCAATCGGTCAAGCGTTATCATTACTCGCTCATCCCTCCCCAGAGACTACGATTTTCAGCGTTGAAACCACAAAGCTTTATGCGGAATAACCGTCCACTGCGGAGACTAGTGTCTGGAGCCTTGGAATCAAGGCTCCAGACCTTGCCGCGCGGCGCAACGGAACATCCCGCCTTCTTATTTTTCCAGTTTACTCGGGCTGCGCGGCGGTACGAACGGCCGCCTGAACCTTATCGAAGGCGCGGGCCTCAAGCTGACGAATCCGCTCGCGGCTGACACCATACTGCTTGCCCAACTCTTCCAAGGTCACGGGGTCTTCCTTGAGACGCCGCTCGACGAAGATGTGGCGTTCCCGCTCGTTCAGGTTCTTGAGAGCGTCGGTCAAAAGCCCCCGGCGATATGATTTCTCGTGATTGGCCATGGCGAGGGCTTCCGGCGAGGGGCCATCATCGACCAGGGTATCCTGGAACTCCATGCCCTCTTCATCGCCGATCGGCGAATTCAGCGAGGCATCGCGGGCGGACATCCGGCGGTTCATATCCACGATGTCGCTCTCGGAAACATCGAGCTGCTGCGCCAGTTCCTGCGCGTCATCCGGATTCAGGTCGCCGTTATCCATGATCTCGAGCCGGTTCTTGGCGCGGCGGAGATTGAAGAACAGCTTCTTCTGCGCGGCCATGGTTCCCATACGAACCATCGACCAGGAACGCAGGACGTATTCGGTCATCGCCGCGCGGATCCACCAGATCGCGTAGGTCGCGAGACGGAAACCGCGTTCGGGTTCGAACTTCTTCACAGCCTTCATCAGCCCGATGTTGCCTTCGGAAAGCAGGTCGGCGAGAGGCAGGCCGTAACCGCGATACTTCATCGCGATCTTGGCGACGAGGCGCAAATGGCTGGTCACCAACTGGTGCGCGGCATCGACATCGCCATGCTGACGCCAGCGAAGCGCGAGCATGTACTCTTGCTCGGCCTCGAGCACCGGGAACTGCCAGATTTCGCGGAAATAGCGCGACAATCCATTCTCGGAGTCCGAAGGAACGACAGGCAATGAAATACTGGACATAAATGTAATCTCCCTTACTGGAAGCCGCGGAGACCGGGAAAAACCGGGGATCACCCCGTTCGGGAACCGGTACGCGGGTTAACGCGAAAAGCCGAAAACGCACCCGCGCTGTTACGCGGACGCCTTCTCAAACCAAGGACTAAGACGGGAGAATTTTGATTCAGGCATCGGTCATACCCTCCATTCGAAGCAATACGCCTTTTCCGGCCCACCTTCACGGTCGAGCCAAAACGACCGGCCCACTCTGGCACCAGCCGACTGAAACATCCCATAATACCCAACGAAGGTCAAGGGTTATTGGGGCTTGGCACCCTTTGGACATAAAAACTTCAAAAAACCAGTCTACAGCGCACGAAAGCCGTTTCAGTCTGCAATGATGCTGGTAAATAAGGCGAAATCATGATGACCGGAATTTCCCTTCAAGTTTCCGGAAGGCGTTCTTATTTTCCCGGTAGGGTGCCCCGTCCCGGGGCGGTGAACCGACAAACGATCGAAAACAACGGAACGGTGGACACTTTGGTAGCGGACAGGACCGACAAGACGATCCGAGTACTATTGGCGCAACCGCGGGGGTTTTGTGCGGGGGTCGAACGCGCGATCGAGATTGTCGATAAGGCGCTGCAAAAGTTCGGCGCGCCGGTGTATGTCCGCCATGAGATCGTCCACAACAAGCACGTTGTCGAATCGCTGCGGGCCAAGGGGGCCATCTTCGTCGACGAGTTGGAGGAAATCCCGGAAGGCGCGGTAACGGTTTTCAGCGCACACGGAGTCGCGCAATCCATCGTCGACGACGCCCGGAAACGCGAACTCCCGGTCATTGACGCCACCTGCCCTCTCGTCTCTCGCGTCCACAAGGAAGGCCAACATCAGGTCCGTCACGGCCGCGAGGTCATTCTGATCGGCCACGCCGGACATCCAGAGGTCGAAGGGACGCGCGGGCAGATTCCCGGCGGCGCGCTGCTGGTCGAAACCGTGGAAGACGTCGCACGCGTCGAAGTCAAGGATCCCGATGCCGTCGCCTATGTCACGCAGACGACCCTGTCTGTCGACGAGACCCGCGACATCATCGCGGCCCTGAAAGAGCGCTTCCCAGCCATCCAGGGGCCGGACGTGAAGGATATCTGCTATGCGACCCAGAACCGCCAGACGGCGGTGCGCGTGGCCGCGGAAGCCGCGGACCTCCTGCTGGTCATTGGGGCCCGGAACAGTTCCAATTCGAACCGCCTACGGGAAATCGGCAGTGAAATGGGGGTTTCAGCCTATCTCATCGACGACGCCGGCGCCTTGGATCCGTCCTGGCTCGACGGGGTCGGGACCGTGGCGGTGACGGCGGGGGCCTCTGCCCCGGAGGAATTGGTCCGCGAGTTGCTCCATCGGCTGGAGGATTTCGGAAACGTCTCTGTGGAGCCGATCGGCGACGTCGAGGAAAACATGCATTTCAACCTTCCGCGCAGTCTCCAGAAGAACCTGGAAGAGCTGAAAGTTCACGCCTGATCGCAGCCGTCCGCCGCCAGTTCCGCCGCGGCCGCACCGGAGCGAATGGCCCCTTCTATGGTCGCGGGGAGCCCGGTGGCCGTCCAATCTCCGGCAAGAAAAAGGTTCTCCCAACGGGTCCGGGCTCCCGGCCGTCGGGCGGCCTGTTCCGGTGTCTGCGCGAAGGTCGCCCGCTTCTCCTTGATGACCCGGTAGGATGGCAGTGGATCGCCCTCGCTGCCCAGAAGCCTCGAAACATCCGCCCATGCCCGGACGGCGATCCGCTCTGGCTCCTCTTCCACCAAATCCCGGGCCGCACTCACGGTCACCGAAACGATTTCTCCCCGAACGAAGACCCATTGCGCGGTACCGCCGATCAATCCCGTGATGAGAGAAACATCGGCGTGTCCCCCCACGCGGAAATGAACGTTCACGATGGGCCGGAAGTCGTCGGGGACGCACAACCCCCGAACCAGGCTTTGGCAGACGGAAGGCGGCAAGGCGAGAATGACAGCATCCTCGTGCCTCACTTCTGTTTTCACATCCCCAAAGTCGAGGGTGGCGACGCGGCCATCGGAAAATTCCAATGCCCGCAGGCGCCGGCCAAACGTGACCTCCCCGCTCCGAGCCGCCAGATGGCGTAACGCCGGCTCGACAAAGCTCTCGCTGAGGCCTTCCCTGGCGACACGAGGCCGGTAAGCCGCTTCGCCGCGCCCGAACGTTTCGCGGATGACCGGCCAGAGTAGAGTGGCGGCGGCCTCTTCGGGAGCCGTATTCAAAACGGCCAGGGCGAACGGCTCCCAGAACTTCCCGTACAGATCACCGCCGCGATCCAGGATTTCGGCGACCGTGTTTTGTCCCTTTCCCCGCGCAAGCCCGGCCGCACGAAAGTATTCCCCGGCACGCGTTCCCGGCACCCGGCGGCTTTTGGAGAAAACCCACCAAGGAACCCACCCCCGGTTCGGGCGGACCGTCCAGTGGGAACCGGTTCGGACATCGTAGAACGGAAAGCTGGCATTCCGCGGCCCGGCAAGACTATCGCCCGCGCCGATCTGCCGCAGATATTCAGCGACGGCCGTATTTCCGCTCAGCAGAAGGTGATTGCCGTTATCGATGCGGCAACCGAGCGTCGCGTCATGAAAGGACCGGCAGCGCCCCCCGGCCTGTCCGGCGGCCTCGAAGACCTCCACCGCCAGACCTTTCCCGGTCAGAAAGACGGCACTCGACAGCCCGGCCAAACCGGCTCCGACGATGAAAACGCGCCCTTTCGGCACGCTAAAGGATCCCATAACGCAAAGCGAGCCACAGTTTCTCCGGGCGGGAAACCCTAACCCTTAGACCCAGATAGGCCCCTTGCCAGCCGCGCGTCTCCAGCTTGTCCAGAAGCCGCCGGTAGACGCGCATCATGATCATCGGCGGGCGGACCCGGCATCGTTCGCACGTCCGGAGAATGGCCAGGGCCGCGTCGTAATAGCTTTTATTTATCTTCACCAACTCCTCGCAAACGGAGGGAAAGGCGCTATCAGCCAATACGGACGAGATGTCCTCTACGCTCCGGATTCCCCGGGCGGCGAGGAGATCGGCGGGGATGTACAGGCGGTTCCGCTCGGCGTCTTCCACGAGATCGCGCAGGATGTTGGTCAGCTGAAGGGCCCGGCCAAGAGTCGCCGCCAGCGGGTCTCCCTGCTCGGGAGGGACGCCGAATACCCGGTTGGCCAGCCGGCCGACCGCACAGGCGACCCGATCGCAATAGAGGTCGAGTTCCGTCTGATCGGCGATCCGCACCTGGTCGGAGGCATCGAACTCCATCCCGTCGATCACGGCAAAGAAATCCGCTTTGTTCAGCTCGTAATGGGAGACCGGCGACAGCAGCGCCCGTCCTTCCGGCGTTTGCGGGCGGCCCGAGAACAGCGCATCGATTTCCTCGCGCCACCGGCCCAGGCGTTCCCGCTTTTCCTCGGGCAGCCCCTCCTCGTCGGCGATATCGTCAACCGCCCGGCAGAACGAATAAACGGCGTACATGGCCCGCCGCTTCTGGCCGGGCAGGAACCACATGGCGGCAAGGAACGAACTCCCCGACGCACTGACGGCGGATTCGATCTCCTTCGCGGCGGCCTGTTCGGCGGAGGGGGTGAGTTGTTCCGGCATGGCCAATGGATAGCATTCCGCCGCCGCCGGCGTCACCCGTTTCCGGTCTTGAACAAGGCGGAAAAGACCCCGGAACAGCAACTCACCAGAAACTGGGATTTGCTCAGCTTGATCCGCCGGGCAAGAGGATCGCCACGGCGTAATTCGGCAACCAAGCGCCGGGCAATCGCTTGGATCGCTCCGGCTTCCATTGCCAGCCGCCGAGACTTCAGATCGCCAGGCAGAACGCGCGCTTGTTCCAGCAAAGTCTCCGTATGATCCAGCATCCGGTCCAACACCTGCCGCAAGGCGGCAACCGATTTCGAAGCATCGAGGCAATCGACTCCAATTCCCGTCTCTTCAAGCCAATCCTGCGGCAGATAAACGCGGTCCAGTTGCCGGTAGTCGTCCTGGCAATCCTGCAAATGGTTGATGACCTGAAGGGCCATGCACAGGGCGTCCGACGCGTCGTATCCGCCTTTCGATCCACCGTGCAGATCCAAAAGATACCGCCCCACGGGAGCCGCCGACAGGGCGCAATACGCCATCAGGTCCTCCCAGTCGCGATAGCGGAGCTTGGTGGCGTCGAGCCGGAACGCGGTCAGCAGATCGACGCAGTGTTGCGTCGTCACGCTTGTATCGGCAAGGCTTTGCGCCATCCGCCGAGGCTTATCCAGGCCAGGGGTTGCCCCGTCCCTTCCAAGCAACGCCGCCTCGAACAGGTCGAGGCGGCGGACCTTCTCCCCGGCGGAGAGATCGGTGCTGTCCGCGATGTCGTCCGCCGCCCGGGCAAAAGCGTAAAACACGGCGATATGAGGCCGAAGTCCCGCCGGCAGCAGCCAGGAGCCCACCGGAAAGTTCTCGTAGGCCGCATCCTTGCCCGACGGGATTTCGATATCCGCCATCAACTGCGTCCGGCGATCAAGACCTCGGCGACCTCGGCGAAACCAGCCCCGGCGTCCCGCTTGGTCACATAGGCCGGCTCCGCCGCCAGATCGCGCTCGAACCGGCGGACGTTCGCGGTGCCGACGGCATTCGGGAAGAACCGGAACATGGGAACGTCGTTCGGGGAATCGCCGACAAAGACGTAGGAATCCTTCTCGGCGTCGATATCCACATCGAAGCACTCCGCCATCAGGATGCGGGTCATCGACAGTTTGTCGTAGGTGCCGAACCAGCCATTCACATGGATGGAACTGATCTTCGCGGTCGCCCCGGCGGCCTCCATCAAGGCGACGATCCTGCCGACCGCCTCGCGGCCGAGATCGGCGACATCCTCGCAGAAGTCGATGGCCAGATCGGCCTCGCGGTACATCTGGTCCGACGCCACGGCGGCACCGGGAACCTGGGCCAGAATTTCGTCGCGCAATTCGTCCAACTTGCGGCGGTTTTCCATCCTCTCCCGGTCGGAAAGCAGGAACCGCTTGGTGAACTTCCGGTCGCGGGGCTCGTACCGGAAATAGAACGCGCCGTTTTCGCCGACGACCGCGTCGACCGGCCACATGCGGGCGATGTGGTCGCACCATCCCGCCGGGCGGCCGGTGATGGGAATAACCAGGAAACCGGCATCGTGCAGCCGCTCGCAGGCGGCATAGGCATGAGCGGTCAGCTTGCCGTCCGTCGTCATGGTGTCGTCTATATCGGTGAAAACCCCCCGGATCTTCCGGCGGCGTTCCAGCGGAAATTCGCTTAACGGCGTCATCTGTCTTCCCCCAAAGACCTGGTCACGCGCTCGTTTCAGAACAGTCCTTCAATCCGGTTCCGGTCGTCAACGAACATGTTGTTCGCTGCGGGAACCCTCGGCAGGCCGGGCATGGTCATAATCTCGCCGCAGAGGACCACCAGGAATTCGGCCCCACCGGCCAGACGAATTTCGCGGACCGGAACGACATGATTGCTCGGCGCCCCCTTGAGGGACGGATCGGTCGAGAAGCTGTATTGGGTCTTGGCGATACAGACCGGGAATTCCCCGAACCCCTCTTCCTGGAACAGGGCGAATTGGTCGCGCACCCGCTGGTCGGCGATGATGCCTCGCGCGCCGTAGATCATCTGCGCCACGGTCCGCACCTTGTCCCAGAGCGGCAGGTTGTCGGGATAGAGCGGACGATAGTTGCTGGGCCGGTTTTCGACAGTGTAGATCACTTCACGCGCCAATTCCTCGGCCCCCGCGCCTCCATTCGCCCAATGGGTCGCGATGGCGAATCGGGCTTCCAACTCGGCGCATTTCTGACGCACGAAGTCGATCTCGGCGGCCGTGTCCGTGGGAAACTGGTTGACCGCCACGACCTGAGGGACGCCGAAGTTCCGCAGGTTCTCGACATGCCGCTCAAGGTTCTGGATGCCCTTCTCGAGAGCACCGAGATCTTCCTTGTCGAGGTCGCCCTTGGCCACGCCGCCGTGCATCTTGAGCGCCCTGACGGTCGCCACCAGCACCACGGCGTCCGGCTTCAAGCCGGCCTGACGGCATTTGATGTCGAAGAACTTCTCCGCCCCCAGATCGGCCCCGAAACCGGCTTCCGTCACCACGTAATCGGCCAAGCGCAGCGCCGTACGGGTGGCGATCACCGAGTTGCAGCCATGCGCGATATTGGCGAAGGGACCGCCGTGAATGATGGCCGGCGTGTTCTCCAACGTCTGGACGAGGTTCGGCATCAGAGCATCGCGCAGCAGCACCGCCATCGGCCCGTCGGCCTTCAGTTCCCGAGCCCGCACCGGCTGACGGTCGCGCGTATGGCCGACGACGATATTGCCGAGCCGCCGGGTCAGATCCTGCGGATCCTTGGCCAGGCACAGGATCGCCATGACCTCGGAAGCCGGCGTGATATCGAAGCCGTCCTCGCGCGGAAAACCGTTGGCGACACCGCCAAGCGAACAGACGACGGAGCGCAGCGCACGGTCGTTCATGTCCATCACGCGGCGCCAAGAAATCCGCCGGGGGTCGATCTTCAGGTCGTTGCTCCAGTAGACATGGTTGTCGACCAGCGAGGCCAGCAGATTGTTGGCGGTGCTGATGGCATGGAAATCGCCGGTGAAATGAAGGTTGATCTCCTCCATCGGAACGATCTGGGCACGACCTCCGCCGGTTGCCCCGCCCTTCACGCCGAAACACGGGCCGAGGCTCGGTTCGCGCAGACAGACGATGGTCTTCTCGCCGATCCGGTTGAGGCCGTCGGCCAGCCCGATAGAGGTCGTCGTCTTGCCTTCCCCCGCCGGGGTCGGCGTCATCGCGGTGACCAGGATGAGCTTGCCTTCCGGGCGTCCGTCCAGGCTCTCGATGAAATCGTTGGCAATCTTGGCCTTGTAGTCGCCGTAACGGTAAAGGGATTTCGCGGGAATGCCGATCTGCTGGCCGATTTCCTCGATGGGAGCCATCTTCGCCTCCCGCGCGATCTCGATATCGGTCAGATGCCCGGCGTCATTCTTGGGGCCGGTCTTGGCCATAGCGGTCCTCCCGTTCATTCTCAGGTTCCGTCTCGCGTCGAGAACGCCACCATCGTTCCCGCTATCGGTCCGGTTTTCGACCGGGAGCGGCGTCACGTCAAGCCTTGCGGATCGAATATGTTGACCGGGTCGCCCCCTGGGGGTAAGCACCGAAGATCGCTTATTGCAATCCCCGCATCGGAGAAAACACGGTGGCATCGGCCGTCGAACGGTGGACTGGACTCGGCTGGAAGGATCAGGGCGTCGCGCTTCTGGTCGGTTTCGGCCACGGCGGTACCCATTGGGTGCTGGCGACTTTCTATCTGATCCTGCCGTTCGCGGCGAAGGACTTGGGGCTTTCCTATTCGGAGGTCGGCTTCCTGGTTGCCGCCGTTCACCTGAGTTCCGCCGTCGCCAATATCGGCAGCGGGCTTGCGGTGGACGTCACGGGGCGCAAGGTCGTCTTCCAGATCATCGCGCTGATGATCGGCGCGGCCGCGTTCGCGGCATTCGCCTTCAGCCCCGGTTTTCCCGTGTTGATTCTTCTGGTCGCATTGATCGGCGGCGCGGCCAATCTCTGGCATCCGGCGGCGATCTCCTTTCTGGCCGACCGCTTTCCGGAGAAGAAGGGTTATGCCCTGTCGCTGCATGTGCTCGGTGCCAGCGTGGCCGACTCGTTGGCGCCGCTGACCGCGGGCGCCCTGGTCGCCTGGCTGGCCTGGCAGGGCACCGCCGTGGTCGGCGCCCTGCCCTCGCTCCTGGCGGCCCTGCTCCTTGCCGCGCTCCTGCTACGCTATGACGGCGCCCGTGGAAAAGAAGGCGGAGCCCAGAGCATCGGCGATTATTTCCGCGGTATCCGGGAAATGATTTCCGACAAGGCGGTCCTTTGCCTCTGCGTGATGTCGGGCTTCCGCACCGCGACGATCAACGGCCTCTATGTTTTCCTGCCGCTCTATCTGGCCGACATCCTTCACTTTCCGCCCATCTGGATGGGGGCCAGCATGACGGCCCTGCAACTCGGCGGAGTCCTGGGCACGCCGATCGCCGGGGTCGCCTCCGACAGGATGAGCCGGCGCAGCATCATGATTTCCGCTCTCATCTTCTCTACCGCCACCCTGAGCGGCGCGATCTTCATCAGGAACGGAATCGCTTTCGTCGCGGCGGTCTCCGCCGTCGGCTTCGTCCTGTTCAGCGTGCGGCCGGTCATTCAAAGCTGGATGATAGACCTGACCCCGCCGAACGTCGGCGGTAGCGCCATCAGCTTGATGTTCGGCACGCAAGCCACGCTTTCCGCCCTGTCTCCGGCCGTCGGCGGCATCATCGCCGATCATTGGGGGCTCAACGCCGTCTTCTTCATGCTGGCGGGTACGATGCTGACCGCGAACGTCTTCGTGTTCTTCCTGCCCCGGCGAAACAAGCGCCTCTGACCTATCAACGATGGACGGCGAGGTATCGCGGCGTTCGGGAAAGCGGGACCTTGCGGATAAAGTTGTACCGGGCGACGTGATAGCTCGGATCGAAGCCGAAGAAGTTGAAGCGCATCCGTTCCAGTTCTGCTGCACGGTAGGCTTCCAGGGGCTTTTCCGCTTCGTCGTCGGCCCGGCGGGCGATCTTCGCGCTCAGCAGATCGGCGTAATCGGGTGATCCGGCCAGCCTATCGGCGTAGGTGCCGATGTCCTCGGCCTCGAGGCAGCCGTCGATCAGCCCGATCTCTTGCGCGGCCCGAATGCCGAGCGGCAGCCGCCGTCCCATCACAGTGGGGATGCCGTCTTGTCCGACGCGGCGCGGCAGCAGATAGGTCCAGTATTCCGAGCCGTAGAGATTGCCCATGTTCTTGTAGTGCGGATTGAGCACAACGCCCGGCGTGGCGATCACCCGATCCGCCGCCAGGGCCAGGAACACCCCGCCCGCGCCGGCATTGCCGCGCAGGGCGGCGACGGTCAGGTGGCTTTCGGTGGTGATGACCGCGCGGCAAAGATCGTCCATGGCATTGATGTTGGCCCAGGATTCCTCGGCCGGACTTTCGGCGGCCTCGATGGCACCGAGATGCAGGCCGTTCGACCAGAAATCGCCGCCCCCCATCAGGACGATGGCCTTGGTATCGCGTTCACAGGCCCGCCGGTAGGCGGCCTCCAGACGCCGGCACTGCGGCGTGCTCATCGCACCGTTATAGAACGGGAAATGCAGGTATCCGACCTGTCCCCGTTCCTCGTACCAGATTTCCCGCCAAGTGATGCCCAGGTCGGACTCCGGGATTTCCGGAACGGCTTCGAGTTCCGATCCTAGTGTCAGGGAGGACGGGCGCTTGAAGGACCGTTCCCCGTCGAGAATGGGTTTGAGATGGGTGATCCAGATAGCCCCATCCCGCGTTGCCCGGCAGATGGCCTCATGCCGCCGCCCGATCACTTCACCCGGCGTGCCGCGCAGGGTGCCTTCCGGATGGGCGTCATACAGGGCAAAGGCCTTGCCGTAGAGTTCGTCGGCAACGCCTGGAAACCCGTCCGCCGCGCGAATTTTCCGCAGAACCGTCTCCGTATTGTCCTTACTCCAATCGATGGCGCGGTCTTCCGGCTTCATCAGGGGATGCCAAGTTCCCCGCACATCCGGCTTTTCGTAATCGAGCGCTTCCGGAATGAAACTGTCCTCCCGCAGGCGTTCGATAGCCAACAACACCCCCTGTACGGCGGCATCGGTTGCCTCACGACGATACAGGCTGCTCTTGGTTCCATCGCGCATGGTGAAGGGAATGCTGGCCCAGATCGGTCCGGCGTCCATTTCGGCTTCCGCCTGCAGCACGGTGACACCCCATTCCACCTCGCCGTCCATGATCGCCCAGTCCAGGGCGGACGGTCCCCGGTCGCCTTTGATGCCCGGGTGGACGATCAGGCAGAGATGGTTACGCCAGACCTCTTCCGGTATGGCGCGACGCAGATAGGACGCGACGATTACATCCGGCTTGAATAGGGAAACGGCCTCGGCCGTAACGCTGTCGTTGATGTCGAATTCGACGGAAAGGTCATGCCCTCTTTCCGAAATTTCAACATGAAGACGTTGCGTTAAGCTATTGAAACTATGAGTCAGGATCAGGATGCGCATCAGCAGATGCGTGGCAGTTGCTCACCGGCCAGCCAGTCCACGATGCGGCTGCCCCCAAAGCCGGTTTCCATCTGCACGAAGTTGCGTTCGTCCTCGACCACCTCGCCGATGATCGACGCGTCGCGGCCCAACGGGTCGTCACGCATGATCCGGAGCAGGGTCTCAGCATCCTCGGCCGCACAGAAGGTCACCAGCTTGCCCTCGTTGGCGACATAGAGCGGATCCAGCCCGAGCAGTTCGCAAGCGCCGTTCACTTCCGGCCGGACGGGGATCGCGGCTTCGCGGATGCGCACGCCTATGTTGGACTGCAGCGCGATCTCGTTGAGCACGGCGGCCAAGCCGCCCCGCGTCGGGTCGCGCAACACATGTATGTCGGGCGCGGCCTCGATCATTTTCGCGATAAGGCCGTTCAGCGAGGCGCAGTCGGATTCGATTTCCGTCTCGAAGGTCAGGTTCTCGCGTTTCGACATGATGGCGACGCCATGATCGCCCAAGGTACCGCTGACCAGAATCTTATCGCCTGGGCGGGCTCGGTCGGCCGAGACGTTGACCCCTTCCGGCAACACGCCGACGCCGGTGGTGGTGATGAAAATGCCGTCGCCGCTGCCCTTTTCGACGACTTTCGTATCGCCGGTAACGATCTGCACCCCGGCATTCGCCGAGGCCTCCGCCATCGACTGGACGATGACCTTGAGGTCGGCCAGGGGAAAGCCTTCTTCCAGGATGAAACCGACGGAGAGGTAGAGCGGCTTGGCACCGGACATGGCCACGTCGTTCACCGTGCCATGGACGGCCAGGGAACCGATATTGCCGCCGGGAAAGAAATGCGGGGAAATGACGAAACCGTCCGTGCTCATCGCCATGCGCCCGGAGGGCACGTCGAACACCGCCTGATCGTTGCGCTGGGCCAGCAGTGAGTTATCGAACGCCTTCTCGAACAGCTCCTCGATCAGCTGGGCCATGGCGCGGCCGCCGCTGCCGTGGGTCAGGTCGACCCGGCGGTTCTTGAAATCGATGGGACGGATGTAAGGCCGCTTCTTTTCGCTCATTCCCCGGCTTTCCGATACCTGTTTCGATCGTTCGTTTGTTCCCGTGGTTTTAACCGTTCGACGGCCTCGTTTCTAGGCAAACAACCGATCAAAGGCGGAATCCAGGACGAGAAGCGTGCCGACGATAATCAACGCGGCGGCAAGAACCGCCAGCCGCGCCACGAACCGGCTATAGGCGAACCGCGCGATCCAAAGGCGATACGTTCTCTCTTTCAGGTGAAAGAGTCCCAGAACAAAGGCCAGAAGCAGGAACCCGGCAACCAGAGCGCCCATGCGCAGAACGGCCGCAAGGCCGCCTCCCCGGCCTCAAGCGTCCACCGTTTCTCCCCGGAACCGCCCGAACGTGTAATAGGCGGCGCAGGCCCCTTCCGAGGAAACCATGCAGGACCCTTGCGGCGTTTCCGGCGTGCAGACGGTACCGAAGATCTTGCAGTCGGTCGGCTTCTTGGCGCCGCGCAGGATGGCGCCGCATTCGCAGGCCTTGTTTTCCCGGCCCTGGGTCGCCGATACGGTGAACCGCTTCTCGGCGTCGAACTCGGCGAACTCCGCCTTGATGCGAAGCGCGCTATAGGGAACCTCGCCCAATCCACGCCATTCGAAGGAGGAACGCAGCTCGAAGGTCTCCGCGACCAGTTCCTGCGCCTTCACGTTGCCTTCGCGGGTGACGACGCGGGTGTACTCGTTCTCGACCTCGGCCCGGCCGTCGTTCAACTGGCGGACCAACATCAATACGGCCTGCATGACGTCAAGCGGTTCGAACCCGGCAATGACCACGGGACGATGGAATTCCTCGGCGAAGAACTCGAACGGGCGGCTGCCGATCACCGCGCTGACATGGGCGGGGCCGATGAATCCGTCGAGCGCCACGGTGCCGATCTTCCGGACCTCGGGGCTCTCCAGGATATTGGTGATCGCCGCCGGGGTCAGGACATGATTGCAAAAGACGGTGAAGTTGGTGAGCTTCAGCGTCTTGGCCTGTTTCAGCGCCACGGCGGTCGGCGGGGTCGTCGTCTCGAACCCAATGGCGAAGAACACGACCTCGCGGTCCGGATTCTCCTGGGCGATCTTCAACGCGTCCAGGGTGGAATAGACCATGCGCACGTCGGCGCCGTCGGCCTTGGCCCGCAGCAGGCTGACGCCGTTCGATCCCGGCACCCGCAGCAGATCGCCGTAGGTGCAGAGGATCACGCCCTCCTTGCGGGACAACTCGATGGCGTTGTCGATCCGGCCGATGGGCAGGACGCAGACCGGACAACCGGGCCCATGGATCAGCCGGACGTTTTCCGGCAGCAGATCCTGGACGCCGTAGCGAAAGATCGCATGCGTATGACCGCCGCAGAATTCCATGAGATGGTAGCGGCGGCCAGTCTGCGTTTCGGCGGCGACCTTGCCGGCCAGCACCTTGGCCAGTTCGCCGTCGCGATATTCCTCGACGTACTTCAATGCGCCATCTGGGGCTGAGACCGCTCGGCGATGGCGGCGAACAACTCCAGCGTCTCTCGCGCCTCCTCGGGGTCCAGCTTGGACAGGGCGAAGCCGGTATGGACGATCACGTAATCGCCGACCTCCACATCCTCGATCAGGGACACCGAGATGTCCTTCTTGACGCCCCCGATATCGACCGAGGCCATGCCGTCATCCAACAGGGAAACCACTTTGGCGGGGATTGCCAGGCACATGGTTTTTCTCTCCGTTCACGCTTTCAACAGGCCGGCCGCCCAGGCCTGGCCTAAACTGATGGCTTCGTCTCCGGGCGTGATCGCCCGGGCAATTCTCGGTGTCAGCCCCTTGCGTTCCAACGCGTCGGCGAGCCCTTCACGCAACACCGCGTTGAGGAAACATCCGCCGCAAAAGGCGACATCCGAAATACCGGTCCGGCCGGCGGCATCCATGACCCAATCGGTCAGCGCGGCGACCAGCGTTCCGTGGAACAGATCAGCCCCGGCTTCCGGTTCCATTCCAACCAGCGTATCCAGAAGCGGCGCCATGTCCAGGATACCATCACTCAGCCGCCAACCGTCAGGTTGAATTTGGGGATTGGCAACCATGCTTTCCAATTGCATGGGGGCCTGTCCCTCGAATTCCGCGACCAGATACACGCCGAGCAGGCCACAAGCCGCATCGAACAGCCTTCCGGCGCTCGAGGTGGACGGGCAATTAACGCCGCGCTCCAGCATCTGGGCAATAACGGCGGCACCGTTCATTTCCGCAAAACGGGTGGCGATCTCATCCGTCCGCCCCAAGGCATGCAACGCCGCCGCGCCCATCCGCCACGGCTGCCGGGCCGCCGCGTCGCCGCCTGGCTGCCTGAGGGTAGCGAGATGACCGAGGCGCTCGTAACGCGGCCCATCGACCCACAACAACTCGCCGCCCCAGGACTGGTTCTCCGGCCCCAGGCCGAAACCGTCCAGAGAAACCCCGAGAACCGGCATCTCCAGGCCGTGCTCGACCATCAATGCCGCCACATGGGCGTGATGATGCTGCACCGCAATCGCCTCGACCCCCATCTCCTGGGCGAAGCGGCTGCTGTGAAAATCCGGATGCAGGTCGTGGGCGACGGCGACCGGGGAAAGTCCGGTCCGCGCCATCATATCCCCGACCGTCCGTTCAAACCGTTCGACGGCCTCGACCGTATCCAGATTGCCGATGTCCCGCGACACATAGGCCTTGCCGCCGGTCGCCGCGCAAACCGTGTTCTTGAGAAACGCGCCGACGGCCAATACGTCGGGGATTGTCCTCGGCAGATCGAAGGTTTGCGCGATGAGGTCGATGGCGTCGGTCATAGCGGCCCGTGCGAGCGCTCAGCTTGCCCTTTTCCGGGCCGCGACCGCGGCATCCCGGCGGCGGGACACCCAGTCGTACCATTCGTCCAGACCGTCCCCGGCCGTGGCGGAAAGCTGCAACACCCGAATATCAGGATTGACCTGCCGGGCATAGTCGATGCACTTCTCGACATCGAAATTCAGATGCGGCAGCAGGTCGACCTTGTTCAGGATCATCAGGTCCGCCTCGTAGAACATGTCCGGATACTTGATCGGCTTGTCCTCGCCTTCCGTCACCGACAGCACGACGATCTTGTGGGCCTCGCCCAGGTCGAAGGCGGCCGGGCAGATCAGGTTGCCGACGTTCTCGATGAACAGGACGCTATCCACCGGCGGATCGAGATCCTGCAACGCATGGCCGACCATATGAGCGTCCAGATGGCACCCCTTGCCGGTATTGACCTGAACGGCCTTGGCGCCCGAGGAGCGGATGCGGTCGGCGTCGTTCTCCGTCTGCTGATCGCCCTCGACGACCGATACCGTGAACCGGTCCTTCAGATCGGAGATCGTCCGCGCCAGCAGGGTCGTCTTACCCGAGCCCGGGCTGGAAACGAAGTTGACCGTGAAAATGCCCCGCTCCTTCAGGAAAGCACGGTTGGCATCAGCATGGCGGTTGTTGATGCTGAGGATGTCCTGCTCGATCTGCACGACACGGGACTGGCTGAGTTCCGGATCATGGGTGATTCCCATGCTGCTCACACCGCCCTCGGCCTGGCCGTGATCATGGTCATGGCTATGGTCATGATCGTGGGAATGGCCATGATGGTGGTGATGATCATGATCATGATCATGATCGTGGTCATGGTCGTGACTGTGGCTGGGATGCCCGCAACCGCACGTCAAACACATCTTAGTCGACCTCCAGCTCTTTTATTCTTAGGCCGTCGCCGGCCTTCAGTTCGATATCGAGACCTTTGCATTCCGGGCAAGGGCCGAACCGGTCCTTGACGGGAACCAGTTTCTCGCAGTTCCGGCACCAGGCCTGGCCCGGGACTCGCACGATCTCCAAAACGGCATTTTCCGCCAGCGTTCCGCGCTTCAACGCCTCGAAACACATCTCCATGGATTCCGGGATGGCGGTGGAGAGGTCACCGATCTCCAGCGTGATCCGGTTGATCCTCGTATAATTCTGGACCTTCGCTTCGTCAGTCAGAATCTTCAGAACGCTCTCGCAGAGCGACATCTCATGCATAAGCGCTCCGCCGTATTACGAATCCCGGACGGATATTACAGAAATACATTTTGACAGGGAACTCACTCTTTTTGCAATTCGATTTTATTCGAATAAATTCCACATCCGGAAAAACCTGAAGCCGTTTTTCACGACTTCTCTACTTCGAGCCCATTCTCGCGGAGTTCCGCCAGGATCAGGCCCTCGGCCCTATCAATGGACCGGGAAACTTCCGGGGACAACCCCTCCCCGTAAGAAAAATCGTATCCCTCGATGCCAAAAACGTCCATGCGTTGTGGCATCCGCCCCAAAACGCGAGCCATTTCAATGGCTTCCGCGACGGCGAACTGATGGCTCGAATAGTGAAAAAGTCCGGCCGGGACGGCCTCGGAGGCCGCATCGAACCGGTGGACCGTCCCCGGCGGCGCACCGGACGATGCCGCGTCGATCAGAATCACATGATCGGCTTGGCTCCAGGCCTCCATCAAGGCGGTTCCCTCGCCGCTTTGCTCGATCGATTCGATCCCGCGCGCGGCCAGCCGGTCGGCCAGGATCGGCCCGATGCCGTCGTCCCGGCGGAACCGGTTGCCGATGCCAATGACCAGAACCTTCGAAGCCGTCGCCCTACCCCCGCTCGATGGAGAAGTTGAGGAAATGGGTGGCGCAGGAAATACAGGGGTCATAGTTGCGGATCGTCTGCTCGCAGCGCCACTTGAGCGCCTCGTCGGCCAGGTTCAGGTTCTTCTGCACGACACCGCGCAGATCCCTTTCGATTTGCGGCTGGTTCTGCGACGTCGGCGCCTGGATGCGGGCGTTGACGATGCGGCCCTCGCCGTCGAGTTCGTAACGGTGCAGGCAGATGCCTCGCGGCGCTTCCGTACAGCCGGCCCCGATGCCAGCCTTCGGTGTCACCTCGACGCTGGAAGCTTCCGGCTCCTCGTAGGCCTCGGCCAGCCGCAAGGCCTCCTCGCAGGCATAAACGGTCTCGACCATGCGCACGAGGATGCTCTGGAACAGGTTGTTGCAGACCGTTCCCAGACCGCATTCCTTGGCGACCTGCTTGGCCAGCGGCGAAAGCTGCGCGTAGTTGTTGTTGTAACGCGCGTTGGGACCGGTCAGGTAGACCGTGCCGTCGGTCATCATGCCATGCAGGGCATTGGAATGGCCGACGTGCTCTTCCTGGAAATGGTCGGGGAAATCCTTCACCTCGATGTCCAGCCCGCCGCTGGAGACGAGACGCCCCTCGTGGATGGCGTATTCGTCCGGATGGCGCAGCGAGACGCAAAGGTAATCGTCCTCGTAGTCCGGGAATTCGAACCCGGCGAAGACCTTGGCCACGCCGATGGCGGAGTCGATGGCCCATTTCAGCGGTTCGATCAAGTCGCGGATTTCGCGTTTGCGCGGCGCCCGGTAGAAGCCGCCGACCTTGAGGTTGATCGGATGGGTGGCCCGGCCGCCGATCACCTCAATGACCCGGTTGCCCAGTTTCTTGAGGTTCAACGCGGTTTCGACGATCTCCGGATCGTCCTTGGCCAACTGCAAGGCATCCTGAAGCCCCAGGAAATCCGGCGCGTGCAACATGGCCGCATGCAGCACATGGCTTTCGATCCACTCCCCGCAATAGATCATACGCCGGAGGTCTCGGACCGGACCGGTCACCTGTACGCCGAGCGCCTGCTCCATGGCCTGGCTCGCGCCCATCTGGTAGGCGATGGGGCAGATTCCGCAGATCCGGGCGGTGATATCCGGCGCATCGCTGTAGATGCGGCCCTGGAGGAAGGCCTCGAAGAACCGGGGCGGTTCGAAAATCCGGAACCGGATATCCTCGATCTCGTCTCCCCTCACCCGGACATGCAGCGCCCCCTCCCCCTCGACGCGGGCCAGGGCATCGACCTTGAGGGTGCGCGTCGCCGTCTTCGGTTCCTTCGCGGCTTTCGCCTTGCCGTTCGTTCTGGTTTTCGGCTTCGCTTTACTCATGGGCCTGACTCTCCTGCCGGAACGCACTCGCATTGGCGTTGTAGGAGCGGAAGAAATGCTTGATGGAACGCTCGTCCATTTCCTGCCCGGCGAACCAGCGGGACAGCGCCGCCGTGTTCGGCGTCTCCTTCGGCCCGAAGCAACCGTAGCAACCGCGCCGGTAGGACGGGCAGAGGTTGCCGCAACCCGCCTGTGTCACCGGGCCCAGGCAGGGCGTGCCCTGCGCCACCATGACGCAGACCGTCCCGGCCCGCTTGCATTCGACGCACTGGCTGTGCGGCGGAATCACCGGCTTGCGGCCGTTGAGCAGCGCATTCAGGGTTTCGAGAAGCTGCACCTTGTTGATCGGGCAGCCGCGCAGTTCGAAATCCACGTCCACATGATCGCGGATGGCCGTGGAGGTGGCCAGGGTCTCGACATATTCGGGATGCGCGTAGACGGAATTGATGAAACCGTCGACATCCTTGAAGTTCTTGAGCGCCTGGATGCCGCCCGCCGTGGCGCAGGCCCCGATGGTGATCAGGAACTTGGACTGGCGGCGCACCTTGCGGATCCGTTCCGCCTCCTCCGGCGTCGTCACCGATCCCTCGACCAAGGACACGTCGTAGGGGCCGCGTATCTCGGCTCGAGTCGCTTCGAGGAAATAGGCGATCTCGACCGCGCCGGCGACCTGCAGAAGCTCGTCCTCGCAACTGATCAGCTGAAGCTGGCAGCCGTCGCAGGACGAGAATTTCCAAACCGCGAGCTTGGGCTTCTTCGCATCGGCCATGGCTAGAGCTCCTGGATCGCGAAGCGATCGGCAACCTGATCGTAGGAAAACACCGGACCGTCCTTGCAAACGAAATCGCCGCCGAACTGGCAGTGTCCGCAGAACCCGACCCCGCATTTCATGTTGCGTTCAAGCGAGACATGGATGCGATCGGGGTGAACACCCCGGTCGACCAAGGTCTCGACGGCGAAACGCATCATGATCTCCGGCCCGCAGACCAGGGCGACAGTCTGGTGCGGATCATACCCGCCCCGTGTGATCAGCTTGGTGACGACCCCGACCTTGCCGCCCCACCGGCCGGTCGCGTGATCGACCGTCACGTCGACCTGGAGGTCGAACTGGCCGCGCCATTTCTCCAGTTCCTTGCGGTACAGGATGTCCTCCGGCGTCCGCGCGCCGTAGAGGATGCAGACGTTCCCGTAGGCCGAACGGTTGGCGAGAATCTGGTAAATGGCGGGGCGCAAAGGCGCCAGACCGATGCCGCCGGTGACGATGACGACGTCGTAGCCCTCGGCGTCCTCGACCGGCCACGCGGTGCCGAAGGGCCCCCGGACCCCGATGGTCTGCCCGGCGCCCAACTTCCACATGGCATTGGTCACGGTTCCGACGGCACGGGTCGTATGGACGATTGTTTCCGGTCTGGCCGGATCGCCGCTGATGCTGATCGGAATCTCGCCCACGCCGAAGACGTAGAGCATGTTGAACTGGCCGGGCAGGAAGGCGAAATCCCGCTTCCGCTCGGCCGAGACGAGATCGATGGTGAAGGTGTCGCTCAGTTCCTTGCGGACCCGTTCGATCCGGAACGGCGCCGGAAGCATCGGATCCTTGGCGGCCAACATCTGGTTCATGTCATTCGTGCTCGACGCCGTAGAGATCAAGCATCTGCAGCCGTGCGTAAGACAGCCGCTCGGCGATGACCCGGACGAACCGCTTGTACATGGCGTAGCCGAGCGCCGGATCGGCATCCAGCTTGCCGCGCAGGCAGATACCGTCGAAGCTGACCAGCCGGCTCAGCTGGGTTGCCCGAGCGTCCCATTTCCAGCGGAACGGCGGGACCAGCCAGGACCACCCCATCACGTCGCCGTCGTCGCAGGTTTGGAGCACGATGGAATCGCGCCCCGGTGCGCGGACCTCGAGGGCCACGGAGCCATGCCGGACCATGTAGAACTTGTCCGCCGGCTGTCCTTCCCGGAAGATGTACTGCCCGGCGTCGAACCGCTCGTTCGCCGCACAGCCGGAAATCAGCGTGAGCGCCTCCTCGTCCATTCCCTCGAAAAACGGGTGTTCGCGAATTAGCTGGTCGAGCCCAATTTCCTGGACCATTTACCGCCTCCCTTCGCTATTCCGGATTGCCCGGGCCTCCTGCGTGATATCGATGCCGACCGGACACCAGGTGATACACCGGCCGCAGCCGACACAACCCGACGTCTCGAACTGTTCGAACCAGGTGGAAAGCTTGTGCGTCATCCATTGACGGTAGCGGGATGCCGTCTCGCGCCGCACGCTGCCGCCGTGGATGTAGCTGAAATCCATGGTGAAACAGGAATCCCACTTGCGCCACCGCTCGGCATTGGCACCGGTCAGATCGGTCACGTCCTCCACCGTGTTGCAGAAGCAGGTCGGGCAGACGAGCGTACAGTTGGCGCAGGAAAGACACCGTTTGGCGACCTCGTCCCATTGACGGTGGTCCAGATTCCGTTTCAGCAGGGGCCCGACATCGTCGGCCATCTCGCGCCCCATGCCCGCGGCGGCGAGGGAGACGAGTTCGCCGGCCTTCTCGCGGTCCGTTTCACTCGCTTCGCTGGCGGAGAGCTTCGAGATGACGATCTGACCCTTGGTCGATCCGGCCTCGACGAGGAAGACATGCCGGTTCTTCTCGGCGATCTCCGTCAGGGCGATGTCGAAACCACCGTCGGCTTTCGGGCCGGTCCCCATGGACGAGCAGAAACAGGTTCCCCCGGCCCGGGTGCAGTTGACGGCGACGATGAACGCCGCCTCCCGCCGTGCCTTGTAGCCGGGGTCGGCAAAGGTGCCGTTGTCGAACACCCGGTCGTGGATCTGCATGGCCTTGAGTTCGCAGGATCGCGCGCCGATGAAGGCGTAGCGTGGCGTCTTTTCCGGTTCCTCGACGATGCGGAAGGCTTTTCCCTGGCGGCGGATCTGGCAGATCTTCTGTTCCGGCGGAAACAGGTAGCGCTTCCAGGAATGGGGGCCGACGACATAGTCGAAATACACCCCCTCCCGCCCCTTCACGAGGCGGTATTTTCCGCCATCCTGTTCGTCCCGCATTCCAACGGGCAAATCCGCCGCCGATTCCAGTTCGCCATAGATGATCGCCCCGTCTTCCATCAGCGGGCCGATAACCTGGTAGCCTTGCGCGGCGAGTATGGCGATGAGCTTTTGAAGCCCCGTAACGGCGTCTATGGTGAACGCCGCCGTGTTGGTGGAGTTCTTGGCCGTCATTGCCCGGTGCGCCTCCCTTATGTTTTTAACGGATCGCGTAGTGGGCTTTACTGGGATGATAGATGGAGAAATGGAATATCGTAAAGTGTTTTTTTGTAAATTGAAAACGAATATCAAAATTGTTGATAAAAAAAATCAAGTATTTATAAAATAAAAGAATTGTATATTAAATTAAATATACATCACAAAATTTTGAAAAATCAGAAAATATCTGCCTATATTAACGAATGGTCCATGAATAACCCATATTTTTAATTTATCTTTTTCCATAATATCACGTTTTCCTAATGAATTTTTTCGACCCAGGATTTTATTACAACTTTGACAATTATATCTTTCGTATTTGAATTTTCTTTAGAGCGTCTTTCCGAAAGATACGATTTTTGCCTTAAAAACAATCCGTGAAGCACACCGCATAAAGCCACTCCTGGCCGTGCGCTTTGACTCGGTCTCGAATCCAGCGTTAATTGCAGCACGAAAGAACGGTCCCGAATTGCATCGTCCGCAAGATGCCTAGCAGCCGCCGGAGAAATCCATGCCCGAAACGCTCCCCGCCAGTATGACCGTGACCGAGATATCCGAACCGGGTGGCCCCGAGGTCCTGAAGCCGGCCTCCCGTCCGCTGCCCGTTCCGGGGACCGGCGAGGTCTTGATCCGCGTGGCCGCCGCGGGGGTGAATTCGCCAGACATCAAACAGCGCCTCGGACACTACCCGCCGCCAAAGGGGGCGACCGACCTGCCCGGACTGGAAGTCGCGGGCACCGTGGTTGCCCTCGGCGCGGACGTTGCCGATTGGCGGGCCGGGGACGAGGTTTGTGCCCTGACCAATGGTGGCGGCTACGCGGAATATGCCGCCGTTCCCGCCGGACAATGCCTCCCCATTCCGGCCGGGCTGGATATGACGGAGGCGGCCGCCCTTCCCGAGGGCTTTTTCACGGTCTGGAACAACGTCGCCATGCGGGGCGGGCTGCAAGCCGGCGAGAGCTTCCTCGTTCATGGTGGCGCGGGCGGCATCGGAACGGCGGCGATCCAGGTCGCCAAGGCCTTGGGCGCCAAGGTGTTCGCCACCGCCTCCACAGACGAAAAATGCGACACCTGCCGGAAGCTGGGCGCCGACCGGGCGATCAACTACAAATCCGAGGACTTCGTGGAAGTCGTCAAGACGGAGACGCCGAACCGGGGCGTCGACGTCATCCTCGACATGATCGGCGGCGACTACGTCCAGCGGAACATCAAGGCGCTGGCGGTCGAGGGCCGGATGGTGCAGATCGCCTTCGATCAGGGATCGAAGGTGGATGTCGACCTCATGCTGGTGATGCTCAAACGGCTGACCATCACGGGTTCGACCCTCCGTCCGCGCACCAGCGAATTCAAGGCCGGGATCGCCCGCCAGCTTCGCGAGAGGATATGGCCCCGCATCGAGGCCGGGGACATCCGGCCGTTGATCCACAAGGCTTTCCCCCTGGCCGAGGCGGCCGAGGCCCACCGCCTGATGGAAAGCGGCCAACATATCGGGAAGATCGTCCTGGCGATCTGAAACAGCAGTTGGAAGGAAAGAACGTCGCATGACAGCCCCCGTCCTGGTCGGAATCTCCGGCGCCACCGGCGTCATCCACGGCGTGGAAATCCTACGTGCGCTGAAGGAATTGGGTCAGCCGGCCCATTTGATTCTCAGCGAATGGGGCGCGCAGACCCTGGGGATCGAAACGGATATGACCCTCGACGAGGTCCGGTCGCTGGCCGATGAGGTCTACAGCAACAAGGATCTGGCCGCCGCCGTCTCCAGCGGCTCGTTCAAGACGCGCGGGATGGTCATCGCCCCCTGCTCGGTGAAGACCCTGTCGGGAATCGCCAACTCCTTCACCACGAACCTGATGATCCGCGCCGCCGACGTCACCCTGAAGGAGCGCCGCCCCCTGCTGCTGGTGTTTCGCGAAACGCCGTTGCACAAGGGGCACCTGGACCTGCTGTCCCGCGCGGCAGACATGGGCGCGACGATCCTGCCGCCCATGCCCGCGTTCTATAACCGGCCGCGGACGATCGGAGACATCGTCCGCCACACGGTCGGCAAGGTTCTGGATCAATTGGGATTGGAGCACGATCTCTCCGACCGCTGGATCGGCTCTTAAGCCTCTATCCGGGACAAAACCTGGAGGATCACCTCGGGCTCTGCGTGAGCCCCAACGTCGAAGAGATGCGCCTGGCAGGATTTGCAGTCGGTATTCCCGAAGCCGAGGACCGGCGACGCCTCCGCCAATCCGCTCCGCAATGCCGCCGCCAAGGTGCATTCGGTTTTTCCCGGAAAGGCGACCGCCAAGTTACGGCCCGGTTCCGCGCCGACGGTCAATCGGTCGATATGCCAATGGATGGGCTTCTCGGCCCGAAGATGACGCCGGCACCGTGCCCGGATACCCCCCGGTCCGTTGGCGCTGCCGACATAGACGTAGCGGCCGGGCAGGAGTTCCGACGCCACGCAACGGGGCGGCAGGGTCACGGGAATGCGCACCTCGACAAGCAGGGCATATGCCCCCGGAACCGGGGGCAACAGATCGGCATCAGATGTCCAGCCGGACATGGGACGGGGTCAATCGCCCTTGGCTTTTCGCAGTTCGGTGACAGATTGCCCGCCGAAGCCCCAGTTGTCCGTCGGGACCTCGTCGATCACGACCATGGTCGAGGCCGGGTTCTTGCCCAGGGTCTCGGCCAGAACATCCGTCATCTTGCGGATAATCTGGGACTTCTGGTCGGCGGTGACGCCACCTTCGGTAATACGGACATGGACGAAAGGCATCCGGTTTTCCCCCGTTTCAATCGTTTCGAATGTCTGCGCGATCAGCTGTTGCCGAACAGCCCCCGGTAAGCGTCGATATAGGCTTTCGGCGACGGTTGCAAATGGCGAACACAGAGATCGATCAGCCGTTCCCGATCCCCATCCTGCAGGGCCTCGATGATCGCGCCATGCTCGTCCCTAGCCCCGGCGAACATCCCGGGATCGCGCCCGACGTAGAACCGGATGACATTGGCCTTGGTGGCATAAAGATTGATCGCCTCGGTCAGATAGGGGTTTCCGCAGGCCGCGAACAGCGTCTGGTGGAAACGAACGTTCCCCCGGAAGATGCCCCGGAGATTGCCGTCCTTGACCGACTTGGCATAGGCGCGATGGATGGATCCCAGATCCTTCAGCAGGCCCTTGCTCGCCGGCAAGGGGATCAGGCTGGCCGCCTTGCTCTCCAGGAGTTGCCGGACCAGATACAGGTCCTGAACCTCCTCCGGCGAATAGTCGCAAACACGGGCCCCCTTGCCGCGCTGCCGGACGACGATGCCCATCCGTTCCAGTTCGATCAGCGCCTGGCGGATGATGTGCCGCTTCACCTCGAAACGGGTAACCAAATCCTCCTCGACCAGACGCTCACGCGGCCGCAACCGCCCGAAGATCACTTCCTCTTCGAGTTGTTCGACCACATAGGTCAACGATTCGACAGTTCTGGCGCTCTTCGGCTGGTTTTCCGTCATTCCGCCGCGGGCCTCTCCCAACCTGTTCGTTCGACACAACAAGCTCCCGAGTGAGGAACATCCCCCGGGAGCGTTGCCATAGGCAAGGACTTTTAAGCCGGGCGGCGCGACGGAGCCCCCCTGTCTTACCCTCCCGCTCAGCCAGCGGAGCCGTTCCGGCATCTTTATATTGTTAACAATTTTGTTGACTGTAAAATTGATTTAAAATGAGAGGATTGGTTTTTCATCGCACAGCCGCGAAGACATCCTCTCGACAAAGAACAGGGGCCTCTCCACGCAAATCCCCCCAATCACAAAACGGTGGTTTAAGAAAATGGCGAACAAGAAGAAAACCGGAATGCGCAAGGGTCTCACGAGCTACGGGGATTCCGGATTTTCCTTTTTCCTGCGGAAAGCCTTCATCAAGGCCCAAGGCTATTCCGACGAAGACCTCGATCTTCCGGTAATCGGGATCGCCAACACCTACAGCGGCTATAACGCCTGCCACGGCAACGTCCCCGAACTGATCGACGCCATCAGCCGCGGCGTGATGCTGGCGGGCGGGCTCCCGGTGGAATTCCCGACGATCTCGCTCCATGAGTCCTTCGCCCATCCGACCAGCATGTTCCTGCGGAATCTCATGGCCATGGAAACCGAGGAGATGATCCGCGCCCAACCGATGGACGCCGTCGTCTTGATCGGTGGCTGCGACAAGACGGTTCCGGCCCAGCTGATGGCCGCGACGAGCGCCAACATCCCGACGATTTCCGTCGTCACCGGCCCGATGCTGAGCGGCACACACGGTGCCGAACGGGTCGGCGCCTGTACGGACTGCCGCCGCTTGTGGGGCCTGCACCGGGCGGGAGCAATCGACGAGCAGGAAATCGCCGAAATCAGCGGCCGCTTGGTGCCGACGGTCGGTTTCTGCGGCGTTATGGGAACCGCCAGCACCATCGCCTGCATGACCGAGGCCCTGGGGATGATGCTGCCCGGCGGCGCCACCATTCCGGCGGTCCATGCCGACCGTCTGCGCCACGCCGAAGCGGCGGGACGGCGTGCCGTCGAGATCGCCGCCGAGGAATTGACGCCGGATAAGATCATCACCCCGGAATCCCTAGCCAACGCCTTGCGGATCCTGATGGCCATCGGCGGATCGACCAATGGGATCGTTCATTTCACGGCGATCGCGGGACGGCTTGGCATCGAGCTAGACCTGGACGCCTTCGATCGGATGGGCCGCGAAACGCCGGTGCTGGTCGACCTGAAACCGTCGGGGGAAAAGTACATGGACGATTTCCATAAGGCGGGCGGATTGCGTGTCGTCCTCCAAGAAATCCGCCACCTGCTGAACCTGGATTGCCCGACGATTTCCGGCAGAACCCTGGGCGAGGAAATCGACGCCGCGCCCGAACCCTGGCCGCAGGATATCGTCCGCCCCCTGTCCGACCCGGTCAACGCGACCGGCGGGATCACGGTGTTGCGCGGCAACCTCGCACCGAGAGGCGCCATCTTCAAGCAATCAGCGGCGACGATGAAAAGCCACACGGGCCGAGCCGTCGTCTTTTCCTCGTTGGAGGATATGGCCGCGCGCATCGACTCCCCCGACCTGGACGTCGCGCCCGACGACGTCCTCGTCCTGCAGAACGCCGGCCCTGTCGGTGCCCCTGGAATGCCGGAAGCGGGCTATCTCCCCATTCCCAAGAAGCTCGCGGAGCAGGGCGTCAAGGATATGGTCCGCATTTCCGATGCCCGGATGAGCGGCACGGCTTTCGGTTCCATTGTCTTGCACGTCTGTCCGGAGGCGGCGGTCGGCGGTCCGTTCGCTCTGGTCCGAACAGGAGACGACATTCGGCTGGACGTCGAGAACCGGTCGTTGGAATTACTCGTCTCTGAAGAGGAACTCGAAAGACGCCGTGAGGCCATGCCGCCCCCGCCGGATACCGAGTCCCTGCGAGGCTACCAAAAACTTTTCATGGAACACGTTCAGCAGGCCGACGAAGGGTGCGATTTCGACTTCCTGACGAAACGCCCCTATGTCGCCCGGACACCAAGCTAGATAGACTTCCCCGTCGGCGCCCCCTCCGGCTTGTCGAGGACCGACCGGACCGTTTCGGCGAGTGTTCTGCGTGCATAGGGTTTTGGTAGGAACACGATCCCCGAGTGTTGGAGCTCGTCCATCTTGAGAATGCCCGCCGGATAACCCGAGGTGAGGCAGATGCGCATGCCGGGGTTCAAATCGCGCACCCGGCCGGCCAGTTCCTGGCCGTTCATGCCGCCGGGCATGACAATATCGGAAAACAGCAGATCTATTCCGCCGCCACGACGACGGATCATGTCCAAGGCCTCGTTGGCGTCCCGGGCCGCAAAAACCTTGTAACCCAGCCCAATCAACGTCCTGCAAGCCGATGAAGCGACATCCGGATCATCCTCGACGACCAGAATGGTTTCGCCGCCTGTCGGATATTCCGGGTTCCCGGCCGGTCCCTTTTCCGGTTCCGCCTCGGCATCCACCCTCTTCGAGGCCGAGACCGCCGGCAAAAGCAGCGTGACCGTGCTCCCCTCCCCGATGGAACTGGCCATCGAAATGGAACCGCCGGACTGTGCGACGAACCCATAGACCATGCTAAGCCCCAGGCCGCTGCCCTGGCCGGTCTTCTTCGTGGTGAAGAACGGTTCGAAAGCCCGCTCCAGCGTTTCCTCCGTCATGCCCTCGCCATTATCCCGGACCTCGATGCCGACGTACCAGCCGGGGGAAATTTCATTGATCCGACCGGCCTTCCGGCGCCGCACCTCCCGGTTGGTGACGACGATTTCGAGTTTCCCGCCTTGCGGCATCGCATCCCGGGCATTGACCGCGAGATTCAGCAGTGCATTCTCGAATTGGCCGCGATCCGCCAAAACGCGCCGCAGCCCTCCGGAAAATTCCGTATGGATGGAAATCGACTCGCCAAGCGCACGCCGGAACAGTTCCACCATGTCGGAAATGACGACGACCGGGTCCAGCGCTTCGGGCCTGAGTTGCTGTTTGCGCGAGAAGGAAAGCAACCTTTCCGTCAAATTGGCCCCCCGGCGAACGGCCTGGATGGCTTCCGTAATGATTTCCCGATCGGAGATATCGTGACTGCGCCGATCCTCCAGGAACTCCAGGTTGGTCAATATGACAGCGAGGATGTTGTTGAAGTCATGGGCCACGCCACCGGTCAATTGCCCGATGGCCTCCAGCTTCTGACTGTGGCGCAGCCGGTCTTCCATGTGTTTGTACTCGGTGATGTCCGCACAGACCGAGCCCAGGCCGAGGACATTGCCGCGCGGCCCGACGATCGGGAACTTGTTGGTCAGGCCCGACCGGACATGGCCGTCCTGGTCGATCACCGGATGTTCGTAGCTCAACGGCTCTCGCGTCGCGATGACGGTATCGTCGTTCGCACAGACCGGCTCCCAGACCGCCTCGAGGAACAAATCATGGGGATGCTTGCCTTGAACCTGCAGCTGCGAAACGCCGTACCAGCGGCTGAATTCCCGGTTGATAAGGATGTATCTTCCTTCGATGTCGCGCAAAGAGATCGCCGCCGGAGAATTCTCGATCACGGCTCTGAGGTGCTCTTCGCTCTCCCGGAGGGCCTCCTCGGCCCTTTCCCTATCCGTGATATCGATCGCCACGCCGACGGAGCCCGCGAGTTGTCCCTCTTCGTCACGGATGGGCTCATGGCGTATTGCATAAGATCGTCCATGAATTTTGGCGACCGTATCGACCGTCTCCCCGCCAAGCGCGCGCCGGCAATGGGCGATAACCTCCGGGTAATCGCTATACACCTCGGACACGGGTTTCCCGATGGCCGCTTCCGCGTCGAAATCCAGGGTTTTCATGCCTTTCCCCCGGAACAACGTAAAGATTCCCTCGGCATCGGTCGCCCACAACAGGATGGGAGCGGAGGATAGGATGGTATTCAAACGGGACTGCGTGTCGCGCAGGGATTGTTCGGCCTTTTTCTGTTCGGTGACATCGATGAAAGCCAGGGCGGTGCCGCCATCCGATGTCCGCGTTTCTTTCAGCAGGAAGTGCTGTCCTCCGGCAAATTCCCGCGAGATCGCGTTTTCGGCGCGTCTGTGCAGTTCCAGCCGTTCCGCGACGAACTCCTCTTCCCGCCCGATCGCCTCCTTCAGCACGCCGCGTTCGACGTTTGCCCGCAAAAGCTGCTCGAACGTCCATCCATTCTCAACGGCTTCGACCGCCGCGGGGTTAAGGCGCCGATAGGCTTCGTTCGTTATGATGGCGCGATCGTCCGCGTCGAAAAGCGCGAACCCCTCATGAAGACTTTCGACGGCATTGCGAAGCCGGTGCTCACTGTCGCGCAGGGCGTTCTCCACGGCCTTACGTTCCGTGATATCGGTCGCAAATGTGCCGACGCCGAGGATTTTTCCGTCCGACAGTTTGACGGGAAACTTGGTTGCCAGAACCGTGTGGATCCCCCCATCGGCGAATGGGATCTTCAGTTCCGCTTCCACCGGTTCACCGGTTTCCAGGACCTGATTGTCATAGGCCATTTCGGCTCGGCCGAACTCCTCCGGGAATATGTCGTATACGGTTTTGCCCAGGGCCTCGACGGAAGAAATTCCGTGCCATTCCGAGAACAAGCGGTTGGTTAGGACATATTCACCCTCCAAATTTCGCAACACGATGGCACCGGACGCGTTTTCGATGATCGCGTCCAATCTGGCGGCGTTCTCCCGCGCCGCCATTTCCCCGGCCTTACGGGCGGATATGTCATGAACCTGGTGTATGTCGAAAACCGGTGCTCCCTCGTCATCTTGAACGGAGGTTCCGGTCACCGAAACCCAGAGGACACTGCCGTCCTTTCGAAGATAGCGCTTCTCATTTCCGCAGGAATCCCCTCCGCCACCGAGATCACGGCCCCAGTATGCTTCGCCAGCCTGTTCATCGTCGGGATGGGTAACGTCCAGGAAACTTCGGCCGATCAGTTCATGCTCTTCATAACCGAGCATCCTGCAAAGCATTTCGTTCGCGGCGATGTAATGCCCGTCGGCACCCAAGATCGCCATGCCGAGCGAACTCTGTTCGTAAATGCTACGGAACTTGTGCTCGCTTTCGCAGATCGCGCGTTCCGCCGCCGCAGCGCAATTCCTTTCGGAGAAAACGACGACCGCGCCCACGACGGTCTCGTTTTCGACAATCGAATGGATACGGAATTTGACCGGGAACGCCGTGCCATCCTTGCGCCAAAAAATATCGTTGGCGCCGCCGGCAGAGGTTTTTTCTTGATTCGTCCACGAGGGGGCGCACTGTTCCCAGCGGCATGGCTCTCCCTTGGCATTCGTTCGGTGGACGAGATCGTGGATGGGCCGCCCTACCAATACGGTGTCCGGGCCGTATCCGAGCATCTCCAATGCCGCGCCGTTGCAAAAGGTGCAATTGCCGTCGAGATCGACCCCAAAAACGCCTTCGCCAGAGGACATCAGGACGGAAAAAAGAAACTCGGAGTTCATGCCCGAGGGCAAATCGATAACGCCTTCGTTTTTGCTGCCGGGATTTCTTCCGATTGCCTGGATCAGGCCAAACAAATCCTCGCTCTGTTTGCGGACCGGAGGCATCGCGCCGCCTCGTTTGACTGCCATCTACGAGCCCTCTTCCGAAATCTTGGCTGGCGGCTCAAATCTTCCGCGGGACCGGACGGATTAGGGGAACTTGACACCCGTTCCCGACTTGAGCGCCGATTTCCCGCAGGGCGCGGTTCCCAAACCGGCGATGCCGCCATTCATCGGACAACGAATGTCAGGAAAACATGCGAAGTTGTCGGCTTTATGTCCAAGGCCCACCAATTTTGTTTCGCCTTGAAACAAAGCCAAATTCCACCCGGCCTCCCGATCCCGGGCCTTTTGCCGCCGGCTATTCGATCCACTCCACGTCGGTATCAAAAAAATATCCGACCCCCCATTCCGTCTTCAGAAAGGTTGGATTCCGTGGATCCGGCTCGATGCGCCGGCGCAACCGGGAAACCCGCGTATCGACACTGCGATCGAAGACATCGGTTTCCCCGTTCGTGAAACAATCCAAAATCTGTTCCCGGGTCAACACGCGGCGGCAGTTTTCGATGAGCATCACGAGGACGCTGAACTCTCCCGCTGTCAGACGAATTTCCTCTCCGAGAGGATTGATCAGCCGCCGGCGGCCCAGTTCAATACGCCATCCGGCGAATGTGGCGACCTTCTCGCTTGCCGGACGCGACACCTGTTCCGGCGCGAATCTCGATGCATTCGCCGCCCGCCTTAGGATCGCGTTGACCCGCGCGAGCAACTCCCGCGGGCTGAATGGCTTTGCTACGTAATCGTCAGCGCCGAGTTCCAGGCCGACCACCCGGTCCGCCTCGTCGTTCATACCGGTCAGCATGATGATCGGGACATCCGATACACGGCGGATTTCACGCGCCAAATCGAAGCCGCTTTCCCCGGGAAGCATGAGGTCCAAAATGATCAAATCGACGGATTCTTTGGAAAAGATCTGGCGTAGGGTCGAACCGTCCGGAGCCAGGAGGACGTCAAACCCATATTCGGCGAAATAGCGCCTTAGGCTCTCCGCCAGCGCGGTATCGTCATCGACAATCAAAATCCTCTTCGGAAGCATCACCCGCTAACCTCAGAGCCACTGCTAAAATATGGCAGCTTGAATGAATTGAATAGAATTGGTTCCACCCCTCAACGGAACACACCTCTTAGGTAACTTCTTTACAGTAATTTTCAATCGTTTCCAACATACGAGAGTAAAATTTTATCCTTTAACGATTGATTTTAATAAGACTATTCAACCGTCATCGGCAGGCCTTGGCGTTTCAAGTCATACGGCAAAGGGCGGCCGCCGACAGCGCCCGCCCTTGCTATCCCGCACCATTGCAGGAACGAAAATCAGTGGCAAAAACCCTGTCTATTTCTCCATGATCCTGCCTTCGACCTTCGGCGCCACGCTTCCCTTGGCCTCTACATAGTTCATTACCGTCGTCGCCATCAGGGTCGCGGCCGAGGCATCGATCAACGAGCGCCCATTCTTGAGAGAGGCGCATCCATCCCCGCCCGGTGCCGGTTCGACTCGTTCCTCTTTCGGTCTACAGGCCATTGTGACAACCGAAAGGGCGTGCGAATATCGATGTCTGTTTCTTCCGTTTTCTGAACCAGACCTATCAGACAAAACCAGGCCAACAAGGAGTTCGAGTCATGAGACGAGTAATCCTAGGAGGGGTTGTTGCCCTGCTGGTTGCGTCCCCGGCCTTTGCCGCGGATATGAAGCCGGATGACAATTTGAATGCGACCTATTGGACGCAGAATTCCGTCGAATTCAAGGCCAATGCCCTCGGGGCATACCGTCTCGCGGAATTGCGGCTGGACGAGGCCCTGGCGGACAAGAGTTGGACCGCGGCGACCGAACAGTCGGGCAGCTATCAGGATCTTCCCCCTGCCGTCATTCTCGATCTCGACGAAACCGTCCTCGACAACTCGCCTTACCAAGCTTGGCTGGTCAAGGCCGGGGAGCGTTTCAACCCGAAAACCTGGGATCAGTTCTGCGACGCCGTGGTGTCCGGGGCGGTTCCCGGAGCCCTCGAGTTCACCAAATACGCGGCCAGCAAGGGCGTCAAGGTGTTCTATGTCTCCAACCGGACCGGCAACGTCGAGGAATCGACCCGCAAGAACCTCGAGAAGTTCGGCTTCCCGATGGGCGACAATGTCGACACCGTCCTCCTGAAAAAGGAGAAGGAGGAATGGGCCTCGTCGAAGAAGGGGGTCCGGCGCGCCTACGTGGCCAAGGACTATCGGGTTTTGCTGCTGATCGGCGACAACTTCGGCGATTTCGTGGATGACTATAAGGGATCGCCGAAAGAGCGCTACGCCTTGTACGAAAAGAACATGGACAAGTGGGGCAAGAGCTGGATCATGCTCAGCAACCCGCAGTACGGTTCATGGGAATCGGCCCCGTTCGGGCATGACTACAAGCATTCGGTCGAAGAACAGCGTCAAATGAAGGTCGACGCCCTGACCGGCTGGAAATAGTAAGGCACACATGGGATTTTGGGGGAACATGGGCCATGCTCCCCCGCTCCCTTGGCAATATCGATCCGCATACAAGCGCTGCCCTGGTCAACGAAGGTAAGCCGGATCGCACCGCCGCATGACATATGCCGGGAAGAATCATGTCGCCCCCTTGCGGCGTTCACGATATCTTTTGCCGGAGGATGGGGAATCGCATCGATGTTCATGCGGAGGGGCCCCGGAGAGATCAGATCAGCAAAGAGTCAGCAAAGAGGGCTTCAAATGAAGAAACTTCTTACCGCCGCCGCTGCCCTGGTGTTGGCGTCGGCCACTTCATCGTTTGCCGCCGATTTCACCCCCGGGGTCATCTATGATCTCGGAGGCAAATTCGACAAGTCCTTCAACGAAGGCGTCTATAACGGCGCCGAGAAGTTCAAGAAGGAGTTCGATGTCGATTACCGGGGATTCGAGATCGCCAACGATTCCCAGCGCGAGCAGGCCATGCGCAACTTCGCCCGGCGCGGGGTGGACCCCATTCTGGCCGTGGGCTTTTCGCAGGCCGCGGCGCTTGAGACCGTCGCCAAGGAATTCCCCGAGACGCATTTCGCGATCATCGACATGGTCGTCGATCTGCCCAATGTGCAGTCGATCGTGTTCAAGGAGCACGAAGGGTCCTATCTGGTCGGCATTCTCGCGGCCATGGCGTCGAAGACCGGCAAGGTGGGGTTTGTCGGCGGCATGGATATCCCGCTGATCCGCAAGTTCGCCTGCGGTTATGTCGGCGGTGCCAAGCACGCCAATACCGACATCGAGGTATTCCAGAACATGACGGGCTCGACCGGCGCCGCCTGGAGCGATCCGGTCAAGGGCGGCGAACTGGCCAAGTCGCAGTTCGACCGGGGGGCCGACGTCGTCTACCACGCCGCCGGCGGAACCGGAATCGGCGTACTGCAGGCCGCGGCCGACGCCGGGAAACTGGGCATCGGCGTGGACTCCAACCAAAACCACCTGCATCCGGGCTCGGTCCTGACCTCGATGCTCAAGCGTGTGGACGTTGCCGCCTACAACCTCTTCAAGGATGCCAAGGACGGGAACTGGAAGTCCGGCGTGGTCGCCCTTGGACTTAAGGAAAACGGTGTTGGCTGGGCGTTGGACGAGAACAACGCCGACCTGGTCACGCCGGAAATGAAGGCGGCCGCCGACAAGGTCAAACAGGAGATCGTCGACGGGAAAATCTCCGTCCACGATTACATGAGCGACAACAAGTGCCCTTATTAGTTCCAGGCAACGTTCTGCATGGAAGCGTATTCGTGTTGATGGGCGGGTGACGACATGCCGAAAGACGGTTCGTCACCCGCCATCGAACTCGTTGGGATCGATAAGAAATTCGGCGCCGTTCATGCGAACAAGGACATCCGTCTGACCGTCGCTGCCGGCAGTATCCATGGGATCGTCGGTGAAAACGGCGCCGGGAAATCGACCCTGATGAGTATCCTGTACGGCTTCTATCGGGCCGACGCGGGAGAAATCTTCGTCGACGGCGAGCGACGGAATATCCAATCGCCCCAGGATGCCATCGAGACCGGGATCGGAATGGTCCATCAGCATTTCATGCTGGTCGACACCTTTACGGTCCTGGAGAACGTGATGCTGGGCGCCGAAAGCGGCCCCATCCTGAAAAACGGCGTATCCAAAGCCCGCGAGGAATTGCGCCGGCTTGAACGGGAATATGAATTGGACGTCGATGTCGACGCTCTCGTCGGCGATCTGCCCGTCGGACTGCAGCAGCGGGTTGAAATCCTCAAAGCCCTCTATCGCGGAGCGGAGATCCTCATCCTCGATGAGCCGACAGGCGTGCTGACGCCGCAGGAAGCGGATCATTTGTTCCGCATCCTGCAAGCGCTGCGCGAGCAAGGAAAGACGGTCATCCTCATCACCCATAAGCTGCGCGAGATCAAGGCCATCACGGACGCGGTTTCGGTCATGCGGCGGGGCGAGATGGTCGCGCACCGCGAAACGGCGGAGACGAGCACCGAGGAACTCGCCGAACTCATGGTCGGCCGCAAGGTGCTGCTGCGGGTCGAGAAAGGTCCGGCGCATCCAGGACGGGCCGTACTCGAAGTCGACAATCTTCGAGCGGATGATTCGCTCGGCGTGCCTCGTGTGAAAGGCGTCAGCTTCCAGGTCCGTGCCGGCGAGATCGTCGGTATCGCCGGTGTCTCAGGCAACGGCCAAAGCGAACTTCTGGAAGCCATCTCGGGCATCATCCCCACCGCCGGCGGCAGCGTGTTGTTGAACGATGCCCCCATCCTGGGCGGGCCGCCGCGCGGCGCGGCGGATGCCCGGGAAAAGGGGATGGCCCATGTCCCCGAGGACCGGCACCGCATGGGACTTGTCGTCCCGTTCGCCGCCTGGGAATCCTCGATCCTCGGATATCAGAACGACCCCACCTACAACCGGGGGGTCATACAGGATCGCAGCGCCATCATCGCCGACGTCGCCAAGAAGATGGAGGACTTCGACATCCGGCCGGCCGCCCCGGAATTAGCAACCGGGAACTTTTCGGGCGGCAACCAGCAGAAGATCATCCTCGCGCGAGAAATCGACCGCGATCCCGACATCCTGGTCGTCGGCCAGCCGACGCGCGGGGTCGATATCGGTGCCATCGAGTTCATCCACCGCCGCCTGATCGAAATGCGCGACGCCGGAAAGGCGGTACTGCTGGTTTCGGTGGAGTTGGACGAAATCATGTCCCTCTCCGACCGTATCCTGGTCATGTTCGACGGCCGGATCTTCGGAGAGGTGGCCCCGGAAGACGCCAACGAACGGACCCTGGGCCTGATGATGGCCGGCTGCGATCCGAACGATCAGGAGGCCCGCCCATGAGCCCTTCCGTTTCGAACGACGGCATTCCCCGCTGGGCCAACGTGGTGGCCCTGCCGCTGGTGAACCTGGTCGCGGCCTTTTTGGTTTCCGGGTTGGTCGTCCTGATCATCGGCGAGAACCCGCTGGAAGTCGTCAAGCTGCTGATCTGGGGCGCCTTCGGTTTTCAGGAAGCCATCGGCTACACCCTGTTCTACACCACCAACTTCATCTTCACCGGACTGGCCGTCGCCATCGCCTTTCACTGCATGCTGTTCAATATCGGCGGCGAGGGACAGGCCTACATCGGGGGCCTTGGAATCACGCTCGTCGGCTTGAACCTGGGCTTTCTGCCGCCGATCGTCCTCGTCCCGCTCTGCATCATCGGGGGCGGACTGTTCGGCGCGGCCTGGGCCTTCATTCCCGCTTATCTCCAGGCAAAACGGGGCAGCCACATCGTCATCACGACGATCATGTTCAATTTCATCGCCTCGTCGCTGATGGTCTACCTGCTGGTCAACGTTTTCATCCAGCCGGGAAGCATGCAGCCCGAAAGCCGGTATTTCCACGAAGCCGCCATTCCGTTCTTTCACGAGGCCCTCGGTTGGTTCGGCATAAAGTTCGCCTCCTCGCCCTGGAACCTCTCGTTCCTTTGGGCAATCCTTTGCGCCGCCTTCGTCTGGGTCTTCGTCTGGCACACCCGCTGGGGTTTCGAACTGCGGACCGTCGGCACCAACCCGAGAGCCGCCGATTATGCCGGCATTTCGTCGACCCGGAACATCATCATCACCATGTGCCTTTCCGGTGCCCTGGCCGGCTTCCTCGGGCTCAATGAAATTATGGGCTACAATCACCGCCTGTTGCTGAATTTTTCCGGCGGCTACGGGTTCGTCGGCATTGCCGTCGCCCTGATGGGCCGCAGCCATCCGCTCGGGGTCTGTCTGGCGGCGCTGCTGTTCGGAGCGCTTTATCAGGGCGGCGCCGAACTCTCCTTCGAGATTCCGACGATCACCCGCGAACTGGTGATCGTCATCCAGGGTTTGGTCATCATCTTCGCAGGGGCCTTGGAGTTCATGTTCAAGCCGCAGGTGGAAGCGGTGTTCCGCTGGTTTGCCCCCCGCAAATCGCGAGCGGCGGTGGCGGAATAGGAGAGCCGGATGGAACAATTCACGCTGTTCATTCTGGTCCTCGACGCCACGGTACGGGTCTCCGCGCCATTGGTCCTCGCCGCGCTCGCCGGGTTGGTCTCCGAACGTTCGGGCGTCATCGACATCGGCCTGGAAGGAAAAATGCTCGGCGCGGCCTTTGCCGCCGCCGCCGCGGGATACGTGACGGGCTCGGCCTGGATCGGCCTTGCCGCCGGGATCGGTGTTTCCGTTGTCCTGGCCCTGATCCACGGGTATGCCTGCATCACCCATGCGGGCAATCACATCGTCTCCGGGATGGCCATCAACATCCTGGTTTCCGGTCTGACCATCGTCCTGGGTACGACGTGGTTCTCGCAGGGCGGGCGGACACCGCAACTGTCCAACGATGCCCGTTTCATGTCCCTCGATTTGCCCGGCGCGCAACAGTTGGCCGACGTCCCAGTGGTCGGTCAGCTTTATTCGGAATTGCTCAGTGGACATAACTTGCTGGTCTATGTCGCCTTTTTGACCGTCCCGGCGGTCTATTGGCTGCTGTTCAAAACCCGCTTCGGACTGCGTGTCCGCGCCGTTGGGGAAAATCCTCAGGCCGTCGACACGGCGGGCATTTCGGTCGCTTTCCTGCGCTATCGAGCCGTAATCATCTGTGGAGTCCTGTGCGGCATCGCCGGAACCTATCTGGCGACGGCACAGGGAGCTTCCTTCATCCGCGACATGACCGCCGGCAAAGGCTATATCGCCCTGGCGGCGATGATCTTCGGCAAGTGGCGACCGGTCCCGACCATGCTGGCCTGCCTGCTTTTCGGGTTCCTCGAAGCCGTCGCGGTTCGCCTGGAAGGAACCGAGGTTCCGGGTATCGGGCATATTCCGGTGCAGATGATCGAGGCGCTGCCCTACGTTCTGACCGTGATCCTCCTCGCAGGATTCATCGGCAAGGCCATCCCGCCGAAGGCCGACGGCGTGCCCTATGTGAAGGAACATTAGGCCGCATCATGACCAAAGATACGATGGAACTCGTCAACGCCGCCCTGGCCGCCATGGAACGGGCCTATGCCCCCTACTCCAAGTTCCGGGTCGGCGCGGCGATCCGCACCGGCAGCGGTGCGATCCACACCGGATGTAACGTGGAGAACGCCGCCTATCCGCTCGGCTCCTGTGCCGAAGCTTCCGCCATCTCGGCCATGATCAATGCCGGAGAGACGCGTATCGTCGAGATCGCCGTTGCCGGCGGCGGCCCCGAACTCTGCACGCCATGCGGCGGATGCCGCCAGAGGCTAAGAGAGTTCGCGGCCCCCGATCTCCCGATCCATGTCTGCGGCCGCGAGGGCATCCGGCAGACATTCACACTCGACGAACTTCTTCCCCAAGCATTCGGCCCGGACAACCTGAAATGACCACTTCCGATTACCTTCAAAGTGCCCGGATCATCGCCGAGCGGACCGGCGGCCTGTCGCCGAAGATCGCCATCGTATTGGGAAGCGGCCTCGGTGCCGTGGCTCAAGCCGTGTCGGATGCGGTGACCATCCCTTTTACCGGGCTCCCCGGTTTTCCCCGCCCGACCGTTCAGAGTCACGCCGGCAGTTTGGTTCTCGGCAGGCTGTGCGGGCAAGACGTCGCGGTCATGCAGGGGCGCTCGCATTTTTACGAGTCCGGCCGGGCCGATGCGATGAAGGCCGCGCTCCAGACGCTGCGCCACTCAGGCTGTGACACCCTCATCCTGACCAACTCGGCCGGGTCCCTCCGGCCGGAAGCCGGGCCGGGCAGCTTGGTCATGCTCGCCGACCACATCAATTTCGCGGGAACCAATCCTCTGATCGGGGAACTCGGCAATGAGCGTTTCGTCGACATGACGGAAGCCTATGACCGGAAGCTCCGGCGGAGATTGAGAAAAGCCGCCGAGGATCTAGACATCCAACTCCATGAAGGCGTCTACATCTGGTTCTCCGGCCCGAACTTCGAAACGCCTGCGGAAATCCGGGCCGCGCGGGTTCTGGGGGCCGATGTGGTCGGCATGTCCACCGTGCCCGAGGTGCTTTTGGCGAGGTGGCTCGGCATGCGGGTCGCCGCCGTTTCGGTCATTGCAAACCCGGCCTCCGGCATGGGAGAAAAGGCACTGACCCACGAAATGAGCATGGCCAAATCGGCGGAAGGCGCCGCCGATCTGGTTCGGCTGCTCGAACAGTTTCTGGAGGATCTGGATCATGAGTAGGAGGGTCACCGCCGGTCGGGCGCTGCGGTTGCTCGATTTGACCAACCTGAACGACGATTGCCGGGAAGAGGACATCGCGGCGCTCTGCCGGAAGGCTTCCGGGGCCGCGGGAAACGTCGCGGCCGTTTGCATCTGGCCTCGATTTGTCGGCCTTTGCCGGGATCATTTGGCGACGACCGGGATTTCCGTTGCCGCGGTGGCGAACTTTCCCGACGGCTCCGCGAATATCGACCGGGCCGTCGCCGAGACGCGTCAGATTGTCGAAGCCGGCGGGGACGAGGTCGACGTTGTTCTGCCTTATAAAGCCTGGCTGGCCGGAAACCGGGAGCAGGCCAAAAACCTGGTATCGGCCTGCAAACGAGCCTGTGACGGAACCGCGCATCTCAAGGTTATCCTGGAAACCGGAAGCCTCAAAAGTCCGGAGAACATTGCCGAGGCAAGCCGTGACGCCATTACAGCGGGGGCGGATTTCATCAAGACCTCGACGGGAAAGACCGATATCTCGGCCACTCCAGAAGCGGCGGAAGTCATGTTGACGGTCATCAAGGAAACCGATGGAAAGACCGGCTTCAAGGCCGCCGGCGGCATCCGCACCGTCGAAGACGCGGCGAAATATCTTGAAATCGCCGACCGAATCATGGGACCGGAATGGGTGAGCCCGCAAACCTTCCGTTTCGGCGCCAGCGGCCTTCTGGACGACCTGCTACGTCGTCTGGCCGATAGTGGGAATTGATTATGCTTCCTCAGGAAGTCATCCGCAAAAAACGCGACGCCAAAACGCTGAACGACGATGAAATCCGTTTCCTCGTCCGGGGCATCACCGATGAGTCCTTAACCGAAGGACAGGCCGCCGCCTTCGCCATGGCCGTGTTCCTGCGCGGGATGACGAGACAGGAAATCGTTACCCTCACCCGCGAAATGATGGCATCCGGGATCGTCCTGGACTGGGCCTCCGTCAACCTCGACGGACCGATCCTCGACAAGCATTCCAGCGGCGGCGTCGGGGACAAGGTCAGCCTGATGCTGGCCCCGATGGTCGCCGCCTGCGGCGGG